>Ga0224512_10000067_pt1 | contig 109735 bp, 136 predicted proteins | sample SF_May12_sed_USG_4_FD_169103 | JGI IMG/M metagenome (GOLD analysis project Ga0224512, IMG submission 169103) | Sediment microbial communities from San Francisco Bay, California, United States - SF_May12_sed_USGS_13 | ecosystem: Environmental > Aquatic > Marine > Sediment | place: USA... | reverse complement strand
TGTTTTTTTTGTCTTTTTTGCCTTAGTTGGTTTTTCTTCTGTTTTTTTAGTAATCTTTTTTGCCTTAGTTGGTTTTTCTTCTGTTTTTTTAGTAGTCTTTTTTGCCTTAGTTGGTTTTTCTTCTGTTTTTTTAGTAGTCTTTTTTGCCTTAGTTGGTTTTTCTTCTATTTTTTTAGTCTTTTTTGGCTTGTTTGATTCAGCAGCTAGAATTTTTGTTTTTTCCTTTAGAACTTCAATTTCCGCTTTAATTTTAGATGCTTCTTCAGTTAAAGTAATCTTTTTCTTTGCCATCAAACCACCTGAATTTTATTAAATTTTATCATAAAATAAGTCATTCCTATTTAACAGTAAATTCCTTACTTGTAGTTATACTATTCTTTTGATTTCGATCATTTATTTTTACTTCCAATTCATACCTACCAGGTACATCAACGATTTCTGAAAATTCTTCATTTGTTGGAAGGAAGGAATTTTCGGTATCAAAACATTGTTCAAAATAACCACTTTGACTTATTACATTTTTACCAGGTGTAAATATGGTAACATAAAGATCTCCGCAGGCAAATGATAGATCATCAATAATCACTTGAATTTGAATGGGTTCTAATATAGAATACTGTTTTTGTAATCCAATAATTTCAATTGATTCATTATGAGAAATCTCTCCAATAGAACCGACCTGCAATAAATTTAGCTCACGGCCATGATGTTCTAGAATATCTGACAATACAATTGATCCAAATAATACGGAAAGAACTACTGGCAAAACATATACAACATAAGTAACCCGCTTGACCATTTTAAATTCTCATAAGAGATTCCCTATATCTATTTCGCAAAAGTCTAAGAGAAGTTTGACGAATGAGTTAAATCCGAGTCAACAAAGGATCGCTTAATGCGACTTAGAAAATTTAGAGTCAAGGCCTATCGTTGCATTCATGATTCAGGAGAGATATCTGTTGGGGATTTAGCTGCATTTGTTGGAAGAAATGAAAGTGGTAAAACCACAATCTTACAGGCACTCACCATTCTAAATAAAGATGGAGAATTATCACATCTTGATCTTTGTGATGAAATGTCTGAGGAGCTCAAAGAAGAAATCAGATTAGCAGAAGGAGAGTTTGAATTAAGCACAAGTGAGTCAAACCTCATTAAAGAAAGATTTCCTAATCTACCTGAGATAAACAAAATAAAACTATTTAGGACAAATAAAAATCCGGATGTCCAATATGAATTTGAGAATATCAAAATAAGTGAAAAATCAGATGATAGATTAAACTCCTGGGAGAACTTCTCCAAACGAATGATTGCCTTTTTAGATACAATTCCAAATCATCTCAGAATACAAGTAAATACTAAGTTCTTTGAAGATGCACCGCCAAAAAATCTATCTGAATTTCATACAGGTTTGGCCGAATTCAATAACCAATTTCATGTGGTGGCAATTCAAGATCCACAAATAATTGAAGAATGGGATAAAATTTATTCTAAACCTGAAAATCAGTTTTCTAATTTGCTTTCAGGAAGTAGTGAAAAGATTGCCCTGGAGAACTTTATTTCATCTGAGTTACATCCAAGATTTGTATATTTCTCAGATTATAAAAAAATCTATGGAAATATTAACTTGAATGAATATGTTAGAGAGGTAAAAGGTGAAAGACGAGAATCAATAGAGTATGTCGAAGAATTTGACAAGGCAGAAAGTGTCAGAAATCTTTTCTATTTGGCAGAATTAGACATCAATGAATTAGACGAGGTAAAGGATAGTCCTTCAAGATGTATTAAACTTCTAAATGCTGCAAGTAACAGATTAACTAAAAAGCTAAATCCTGCCTGGAAAGGAGATCCAATTCATGTGGATTTGAGATATAATCCTGGAAACATTATGAGTGTTGTAATTTCGGATGTTCATAGAGATGGAACTATTACAAACACTGGTCTATTAAACAGAAGAGCTGAGGGTTTTAAATGGACTTTTTCTTTTATCGTAAACTTTGCAGCGGAGACTCAGCGAGCAGAATTGAAGGAGGCAATATTACTATTAGACGAACCAGCAAGAAATCTTCACCCTACTCAGCAAATGGGAATTTCTGATCTTTTAAAAAATCTAGCAGGATCAAACCAAGTTCTGTACGCAACACATTCACCATTTATGATTTTTGATTATACTCCAGGAAATTTGTTAGTTGTAGAGTTGGATAAAAGAAAACACCTTAGTCGAATATTTTATGACTATTGGAATGCAGATGATAAAACACTTACCCCAATCCTTTATGGATTATCAAGAGGATTAGTAGAATCAATTATCGATAGAGAGATTGGGAGAAATTCCAGACCGGTAATAATTGTTGAAACAATGTCAGATTCGATGTATCTAAATTCATTTGATAAGTTTTTGCAAGACCCAAATATTTCAATGAATCCATTAAACATTGTAGCTGCATTTAATAAAAATGCAGTATTACCTCTTGCAATATTTTATAGAAATCACGGTTACAATACATTCATTTTACTTGATAACACTGAGGAATCCAAACAAATTTCTTCTCAATTATCATCCAATGAATTTAATCCCATCCAAACCATATTTTTCGAAAAAGAAGGGAAGACCATAGAATCTATTGAAGACTACCTAGTTCTTGAAGACTATCTTTATGCGGTTAATCAAACATATGAAATTAAACTCAGACATGAAGGCTACTTGAGTCTTAAATCTGAAGACATAATTTCCAAAAAGAAACAAGGTGTATTGGAGAATTTAAGAGCCATTTGGGAAGACCATATGGAAGATGATTGGGGTAAGTTTGAAAACGAAGATATTACAAGATATATTTGTGAAAAAATTGCTTTGGGAGAGACTGATTTTCTATCTGACAAAACAAAAGATCAATTCCGTTCGCTTTATCGTTTAATTGCCGAACGTATTCGACAATATCAAAATGCAGGAATTAAGACGGATTTAAATAAATTTGAAAAGCCCCAAAAAAGAGATTAAAGAAGTTTTCTTATGATTACTACTGAAATTAGAAATGAAAAAAAACACTTTAAGGTTTAATTGAGAGATGAGACAAATGTTATCGATGAGTAAATCCTCTTTGAGAGGAATCTTCCTTTCGTTAATTTTGATATTTGCACTAACAGTAATATCTATACCAATTATTGCGTATGCAGAAAATGAAATAAAAGTAGAAAGTCTGTATTTTGAGAAAGGGACGATAATAGAATTCACCAATGAGGGAAAAGTGGATGTTGAGTCCTTTAGAATATGGCTAGGTAGTGATTTTAATTTTGAATCTTTTAAAAGTGAGGAGGGATGGGTTGGAGACAAGACTCCAGAAGGAGTGATTATTTTTTCGTCGACTGAACCACTTGAGCAAGGAAGTTCTGTTAAATTCGGAGTGAAAACAGACAAACCAAAACCTGGAATTAACTGGAAGGCATTAGATAAAAAAGGAGAGCAATTGAGCTTGGGAAAATCTATTCCTTCAAATTTCGGAGATCAGGTATCTGTTTCTTCTAATACAAGTACAATTAACGGAATTTTTGAAAATTCATTTTTTAGAATAATTCCAGATAAACCAAATGCAGGTGGAACTATACGAGTTTTAGGGGATAATTTTGGTCAGTCCCAAGAATTTGAATTTTTTATAAATACAAAAAAATTAGGTTCATTTTTTACTGATAATACTGGGTATTTTATTACTACTTTTCAAATTCCTGAAAACCAAAAATCTGAGAGAGTAGATTTTTTCATTAAAGACAAAACCGGTGATTCAAAAAATATTAGCCTCATATTGGGAAGTAGTGGAACTAACCTGCCTTCAGGCGATATTGTAAAACTTACCATAAAAGGCATTCCTGATGTCATGCATAGGGGAGACTTTTTAGAAATATCAGGTACTGCGCAACCAGGAAGTGCAATAACGGCATCAGTAAAAAATCCAGACAATGAAATAATCAATACTAGGACAGCAGAGGTTACTGCAAAGGGAACTTGGAAGTTATCTGAACCAATAATTGTTCCACTTGATACGCCTTTTGGGAAATATAGTGCAGAGATTTCGGATGGTCGAGAAAGTATTGTTAAAACATGGACAGTAGAGTCATCAAAAGTAATTGTGATTGCACCCACTAGTCTGAAATTTGAACCAGGTGAGACTTTAGAATTTAACGGAACCGCATTGCCAAATTTGTCAATAGAATTAATTCTCAGAGACCCATTGAGTAATGATCAGATTTCAGATATTTTTGAACTGGACGAAACAGGGATAGTAGAATTTGAGTATGACACAATTGCCAATGTCCATAAAGAAGGAACATGGACACTAATTGCCACTCAAGGAAATCAAAAAGAATACATCTATGTAGGATTAGGTGAGCTTCCAACGATTCCGATAAATATAGAATTTGACAAACTTAATTATAAAACAACTGAAAAGGCGGTAATTTCACTTACAGGAAAACCATCAGAAGTAATTACTCTATTAATAATAGACCCCTCAGACAATCCAAAGGGAGAAGCAATTCCAATCACCCTAAAACCTGATGGTAGAGAAAGTTATTCCTTGGATCTTACTGGATATTCCTCAGGAATTTATTCAGCCATTATCAGTAAAGGATCAGCTAAAAGCACTGCAACTTTTACAGTTGGGCTTCAAACAGGATCAGGTGAAATCAATATTGGCACCACTAAAGATAGTTATCAGCCAGGAGATCCTATCCTAATTTTGGGCGATACCAAGCCAAATGTATTACTTACAATAACCTTGATAGATCCTAATGGAAATGAAGTAAAAACAGAACAGGTTGTTTCAGATAAGAATGGACAGATTACAGAGAATACTTTTAGGATACCTTCTGAGGCTGAATCCGGGATTTGGGAAATTAGCGCTAAAAGTGGTTCCAATTTTGACAGTACAGAAATTGAGGTAAATTCTATCGAATTAGAAGGGCTCATAATCACAGTCGAGGCCGCAGAATCAGTTCCAACCTTAGGACAAATTGTCACAATAAAGGTTATAGGAGCAGAGCAGACAATCGCGATTGAAATCTTTTCAGATGATGGAAAGTTAATTGAAAAGTTTACTCCATTTCCTGCTTCAAAAGAGGGTCAGTTGATTCAGCCTTGGATTGTACCATCAGATTTGGAGCCAGGAAATTATATTTTCAAAGTTAAAGATGCACATGATACTGCTGAGACCACATATGAAATAAAGTAACTTCAAACAATTTTATTTCACCTATTTTTGAATTAATTTATGAATCTTAAAGATAAAGTTTCAGAATATCAAAATTTTCCAAAGAAGGGCATACTGTTTAGAGACTTTAGTCCTATCCTAAAGGATCCATCTTCGTTATCATATATTGCTGATGAATTTTCCAAAATATTTCACCCTAAAGACGTTGATCTATTTGCTGGAATCGAATCTAGGGGGTTTTTGCTTGCAAGTATTCTTGCAGTTCGGTACAACAAAGGAATGATTATGATAAGAAAAGCAGGGAAATTACCTGGAAAAACCACAAAGCTCTCATACAAAATTGAATATGGAAAAGACACCCTTGAAATTCAAAAGGATGCAATTGATGAAGGTCAAAGAATTGTAATTTGCGATGATTTACTAGCTACAGGAGGAACAGCATTGGCTTCTGCAAAATTAATTGAAAAAGTAGGTGGAAAAATTACTGGATTTGCTTTTATTATTGAATTAACAGAGTTAGGAGGAATGAAAGGAATTAGTAAATATCTTTGTAAATCCTTGGTGAAATACTAATGGATCGAGACGTAGAGATTGGAATTTTTGGCGGGACAGGTATCTATGATTCAGGCTTACTTGAAAATCCTCAAGAAATTAACATTGATACACCTTATGGAAAACCATCAGATTCAATTACAGTTGGAGTGTTCAAAGGAAGAAAAATTGCTTTTTTACCACGACATGGAAAAAAACACACAATACCTCCACACATGATAAACTATAGGGCCAACATTTGGGCATTTAAGGAATTAGGAATTTCAAGAATTATTGCACCCTCAGCTGTTGGAAGTCTCAAAGAAAAAATTGAACCCAGTCATTTTGCTTTGCCAAATCAATTTGTAGATTTTACCAAATCTAGAGCAGGTTCTTTTTCTGAGGAAGGAAGAGTGATTCACATCTCAGTTGCAGATCCATTCTGTCCAGAATTACAAGAATCAATTACCAAAGTAGTAGACAAGCAAGGGGACAAAATCCATAAAGATTGTACTTATGTATGCATTGAGGGTCCAAGATTTTCTACAAAGGCAGAATCAAAATTCTACAGAACAATGAATGCAGATATAATTGGAATGACTTTGGTCCCTGAATGTCAGCTTGCAAGAGAGGCTCAAATGTGTTATGCTTCGATATCTACTGTAACTGATTATGATGTATGGGCAGAAAAAGCTGTTACTGCAAAGGAAGTTTTAGATACACTTGGAAAAAATGTTGAGAGAACAAAAAAAATTCTGTCAGATTTGATTGAGGAGATTCCTAAAACACGAGGTTGCTCTTGTGCCAAAGCTTTGGATGAAGCTGAGTTTTAGTCATCTACAAAAGATTCTCTTTTCAAACCTTCCGGAAGAGTCAAATCACCTTGCAAGAGATTTTTTTGTAACGTCATTATCACATCATCCACATTGTATCCAAATGATTCTAATTCCTTTTCAGTGGTTTTTGAAATTTTTGCTCCAATGTTTTGTCCCCCGATTCTACCAAAGGCAATAGCAGTGAACCTAAAAGAATGATCATCAATTGAAAAATTTCCTGTAATTTTGGCTGCCATTTGGCTCCCATGAATATTTTTGATGCTTACTTTAAGATCCATTTTTTTAATTAAATTTCTACTACCTTGTTGACATTATCATCAATCAAAAAGCTCCAGTGATTATTATCTTCAATTTTGAAATCTTTAATTTTGAGAGAAACAACATTCTCATCTAGGCATTCGTGTTTGATATCTCCATTTTCTTTTAACTTTACTAGTTTCCATTTGTATTTTCCTTGTTGAAGTTTGCAAACACTTACTGCCCATTTTGCATCAGAATCTATTTTTGGCATTCCTACCAAATCTGCAATTTCTTCAATTCCTAGTTGTTTTTCCTCACAAAATTTCTTTTTGCACATAGCACATCTCCAGACATCAACTGAACCAATGGTTTTCTCATCTACATTGATGTTTGTCACTCCAAAGTAAACTGGTTGATGCTTGCAAGAATCAGAATCTGTACTCAATGTTGTTCACCAAACTTTAGTATTATTTAGTTCTTGCATCTTCATAGGGTTTCTCAAGAATTACACCTATGCTATCAACAATTTGATTTCGTTTAAATTCAATATTTTCTTTTTCACACATTCGTCGATACATATTCACTGCGGTGAATCTTGGATGCATAGCCTCAAATTCGGTTTTGGAGATATCGATAAAAGCGCCCAGTCCCATAAGATCTTTTGCGGTTTTTAAAGCAAGGTCTTCAGGAATTTTTAGCTTTTCTGCAATTAACTGACTGTTCATTTTTCCATAACAGGTAATCAAAAGAAATGTTTTAGCTTGTATAGAATTTAATTTAATTTCAGAAATTAATTTCTCTTCAATTTGAGTGGTGTTCATGACTTTTGATGCGATTTTCAAATAAATAAAGAATAGTTTTCAAGATCGTTTCTTTGCAAAGAATTTTTTTGATATTTTTAAAGAAAAACCCATTGCAATGAAATGAACTATCCCACCAATAATAGCTGCCTGAAGAATATCATCTAAAACTATCCAAAACACAAAGAATGTAAGAAGAGAAGGAATAATTACAATAATTGCAATGAATGTTCCCTTTAGAATAATTTCTTTTGTAGTTAGTGTATCTGCTTTTTTTCCATCAGACAATAAATCAGTAATGGAACTTGACAATAAAAATTCAAAGATTAGTGGTTAGGTTCAGTTGAATTTGAAATTTGATTTTATTTTGAAGACTCTAATGAATTTCCTAAAGGAAAATTTTTGAATATTTTCACTATTTATCCAAAAAATTAGGGTTTCTTTCCTCCTAGATATTTTTTCATATATCCACTCCAAAAAATCAAAACTAAACCAATTCCTAAAAGGAAGTGAATTGAATTGAAAAATTTTGTATATTCACATACCTTTGCTTTCTCTGTTTCTTGTGGGGAAAAAGAATCATTAACTTCCTTGCATAATTTATCAGCCTCCAAAACAGTCAATCCTGAATCATTAACGGGAATTATAAAACCAAAGAAGCCCAAAATTACAAGAATTATTCCTAAAATTACTAAAAAAGAGAGTTTCACAAGGTAAGGTGTTTTTGTATCCTAAAAAATCATTTATTTTTTCCCACAAATTAATTTCGAGTCTAATGTTTATTTCTAATAATATATTATTAATAATTATCTTACCAATTATGACTGGTGAACGGGTTATGTTAGGTCCACACCTACCACTTCCTAAAATTCACAAAAATCAAGGATGATTTGCTAGTTGACCCTTGGAATTTTATTTTCTTTTGAAAATTATCGATCCTACATCTGCAATAAATGATAAAGAATTGTGAATCTTTATGTATTGTAATATAGGCAGTTATTCAGTGAAAGTGTTTTGGATATCTACATTGATAATTAGCTTTTTGTTTTTAGGAACATTTTCCACGGCCTTTGCGGGAGTTCCAGTAACCTATTCCACAGTTGCAAACGGAGATTGGAATGATGGAGCCATTTGGCGACATGATGATGGTGTGGGAAATCAAATACCTGGAGTTCCCGGATCAGCTGATACCAAATTTGTCAATAATGCCGTTACCATTTCTAGTCCTGTCAGTAACTCTGGACTCATTCAAGTTACTGGTAGTCTAACAATAAGTTCCACAATTACAAATACTGGATTTTTTGATGGAATAACCACAAATGGACTTGTTAATTTTGGTACTGTCACCGTAGCCAATGGTGGAACTTATCAAAATTCTGGTCTATTTGATAACATCGGCGGTGCTATTCTGACGATTAATACCGGAGGTAATTTCAATAATTTGGGAACTGCAAATACTCACTTTCATAACGAACAAGCAACGGTAAATGTGATTGGAACCCTTACTAACCAAGCTGACATTCACCAATTAACAAATGGTGTAATGGACGTATCAGGGACTCTCGCTAACACTGGTGCTGCATTTGCTGTATTTGATAATCGGTTTGGTGCAGAACTTAGAACCAGCTCGTTGGGAACCATCAATAATTCCGCAGGTGGGATAATAGACAACGCTGGTACGTTAAATAACAATCTTGGATCTGTAAATAATTCGGCTGTAATAAACAATAAGATTGGTACAGGTGTAATTAACAACAACGTTGGTACATTTAAAATTAATTCTGGAGGAACACTGAACAATGAAGCATCTAGTAACCTAAACAATGATGGTTTAGGAACAGTTGATAATTCTGGTACCGTGATAAACATAGGTAATGTTAACAATTCAGGAGTGTTGGAAAATGAAAATATATTTAACAATACATCTACAGGAATAATTGACAATACAAAAACTGTAACCAATAAAGTAGGGGGTACTCTAAACAACGAAGGGACACTTGATAATCATGACAAGTTTGATAATGATGGTACTGTTGATAACAAAGAAGATGCAACTATTACAAATTTTGCTGGAGGAAAAATAACAAATAATTTAGTATTTCAAAATGATGGCAAAATTATCAATAGCGATACGATAACTAACACAGGTACATTCACCAACGATAACTATGTAGAAAATGAAAAGCAAATAGACAACACAAGTGGAACTATAAACAATACCTGTTTAATTAATAGTTCTGGAAATGTTCCAAATACCGGTGGGAAATTAAATAATCAAAACACCATTACCAATAATGGGGCAATGGTGTTTCAGCCAGGTGGTAAATTTACCAACACGGGAACTCTAAATGGAAATCTTGAGGCTAATATTCTTGAAAACGAAATTATTCCAGAAGAAGATAAAATTAAGGGTAGAATAGTGGTATCTACTCCTGACCGTCATTCCAAACCGACGGATAAAGTAGGGCAATTACCCCTAAAGGGAGTAAAAATGACATTTACCCATTCAGGTGGACCGGTTTTGCAAGACAGTGATAGAACAATTGGGGATTTCTCTTTTGATGTACCTACAAAAAAAGATACAGTGTCATTAGAGACTGAGTTAAAAGATGGGCCTTCTACTGGTTTCCCAAACGGCCTCCTAGAGGTACATAATGCAGTTAGAGGAACTGCGGTTAAATTCAAGACTGAAGATTTTAACTCATGTATTAGAATTGCATTTTTGGAGTTAAATGCTACGAATCCGGAGTTAAGAGTGAGTGGGGAACCATCAACTCCAACCCTTACTGGTCTTCCTCAAGTCTCAAGATTAGCACATTTAGCAGCAACGTATTATTATTTTTTGATTGGACTCGATTTTACTAATGAACATTTAACTGCTTTGACACTTGATAGTAGTTTGCCTCTTGATGTGATCGGGTTTTCAAATGATGCAAATACCAACACCAGTGCCAGTCATTTTAATCCCAATGGAGATCCGGCCCTCCATTTACGTGGACCTACTCATACTGACACCGGAAAAAGTGGAAGTACTTTAGCAGACGATAAACATACCGAATATAAAATTGATACAGTATTCCATGAACTTGGGCATTATTTAGTTTATGAATCAAAGATAGGAGGAGAGAATAGCGGAATTGCCACCAATCGTAACGCACACCCAGACCTTTCTGCAGTTGAACCAGGTCCTACAGGTTGTCATTCAGGATATGCACAACTTGATTCATCATGTGCATGGAGTGAAGGATTTGCAACATTTTTGTCAGCGGCAATATCTAAAGAAAAACTCACCGACACAAAGCACAGCGAATTCCCTGCAAAACTCCACCATTCTTTGGGTGGTGGAAAAGACATTGATAATGGAATTTGGAATATTAATGGTTTCATTTATCCCAATGGAACATCCACACATAAAGGATCGTATGAGGAATATGCAGCAGCATCTTTGGTATGGGATATTCTAGGAATTACAACAATGGACAATCTTTTCACCATTCTTAGCAATCAAGCTCTCAATCCTGGAAACCCCGAAATTATCACCACTTTATCTGATTTACACACAGTTGTATCAAACTCAGGAATTGTTACCCAAGCTTCCTGGGATGGTGTTTATGGAAATCATAAGATCTGCGTTGATAGCAATAACAGTACAACATGCGATGCAGGAGATACTTTTGGAGTATCTGAATGGGGTGACGTTAGAAAAAAAGTAAATGGTACTTCTTATCCTTTTGGTTATCCTCATCCTGGAAATGGAACCTCTAGAACAGAGGAAATTCCAGAACTGCCAAGTCTTGTTTCTTTTGATGTGGAGGATCTTACTGGAACAACCATAATGGATGGAACAAAAGTTATGGTAGAGACTGTTTTGTCTGGAGGAGAAAAATATAGTCACCAAGAAACAATTTATGATGGTAAATTAATTTCTGATTTCAATATTCCTTATGGTGCACACATCAATTTGATTTTTACAAACGAGGAATTTTTTTCTGAATCCATAACGATTGATGCCTTACAGTATGAAAATGGCTTTGGTAATGATGATCAAATGAATTCTCTTGCATTTACTGTATCTTTGACCCCAAAAGATCCTTGTACTCCTCCGATTTCAGGAGTTTGGATAATTTCCTCTAGTTGTGAGTTGACCGCAGATGCAATTATTACAGGAAACGTAACAGTCACAAATAATTCGCAAGTAGAAATTCCATCCGGGATTACCTTAACTATCACCTCAGGAAACAACCTCACCGTTGAATCTGGGAGTGGTCTTAAGATAATATCGGGTGGAACTTTACAGATTAATTCTTAATTATCCTTCATCATATAAAACCAAAGATACTTTATATTTGGCAAACTCAGAATTTGTCTGTTTGGCAAGCTACAAGGGAACATATTCTAATGAACAATCGTTAAATTTTGTAATTCCTATTATGATTATTCTTTTTCTTGGAATAATTTATGTAATGACTCAAAGGTCAGGATCTGGATTTGTGAGTTTTATTTTAATTGGAGTTGCTGCACTTACCATGTTTTATTGGGTACGGATAGTTAAGAAAATGACAAAAGAGCAAAAGCCTGCATTTTCAGCCAGAGAACAAGAGGCAAAAAATTGGGTATACGATCTCATTAAAGGGGATGGAGATTTTGTTTTCGTATCTGAAGTTCCAGGACCTGAAGATAAGATAATGGTGAGATTAATTGATGGAGTTTTGTATATTCGAGGTTCTGCAAACTTTTCAAAGGAAATTCCTATCGAGGGGTCAGCTGGTATGCAAATCTTAGATTTCAAATATAGAAATGGTGTTTTAACACTAAGGATTAAAAAAGACTAGAGACTTTTTGCCAACTCTAATTTTTGTGGCAGATATTTGTCTGTAATATTTGTCAATCCATACTTTGAGAATGCCTCGAGCTCTGCCTTTCTTTTAAGTCGTAAAAATACTTCCAGTTCTTTTTTCCAAATTCCATCTATATATCGAGGATCTTTTTGTAAATCATAACATCGTTTAATGTCTGATTCAGTCATTGGTATAGTTGGAAGTTTATATTTTTCAATATCGGTAGCCCAAACTCCAACCCATTTAGCGTCAGGAACTGTTAATTCTCTAAGATGTGCAGCATTGGCAGATCCAGATTTTATTACCATGGCAATATGTTCTCCATACACATCACCATCAGTCAGGATAATAACAGGTAAATTCATTTCATCATGTAATCTTTTTAAAAGAGTTCTGGTTGAACGCGGAGCTTGTCCTCCAGTATTAATAATAATTGATTTAAATTTTTTATCAACTTGTTCTTCTACAAATCTTGTAAATAGTCCACCTTTTTCGATTGCAATTACAATCTCAGCAGATGTATCGACTAATTCACAGGTAGTCAAACTAGGACCTATTGCATATCCATCAGGATGATTGGACAAATTCATGGATTTTCCTTCATATCCTGGGATAGTGTACTCTATTGTCAAATCACCAAAAATGGAACTTCGTTCCTCAGGAAATATATGAAAATCTTCTCTAGGTCTTGAAGTTACGGCTTCTAAATCAACTATAATGTTATCAGATTCACTCTGATCCTCAAAATCAATTTCAAAAGCCTGAGAAGAATAATAAATATCTCTTAACGTAGATGATTTTTTTTCATTTGTTAGTCTATTTGCAAAAAATGCCAACCACATTAATTGTGTAAAGGATCTTAATTGAGAAGTATTTTTTGAGCTTCTAATAGCTGATGAATTTCCTAGAATGTATTGGCGGAGTTTTTTATCATAAACAATATTGCTAACTGATCTACTAGGAATTGAGAATTTTGGAAATTGGCCATTATCTAGATCTTCATAAATTTTAGCTCCATGACTCTTTAACATTTCAAGAATATTTTTTTGTTTTTCTAAAGCCTTTTTGCTTATTTTCTTTGCTTTGATTTCTGACTTTTTACTCATTTTCTATTGCTTTCTCCTCATTTTCTATTGGCGTCTCATCATGTAAAATTTTTTGGAAGTTTGGTTCTTTTTTCTTTCCAGCAAGTTCTGTGCAGAACTGAGCAATTAATGGAACATATTTTGCATAGAGATTTGCTCTCTTTTTTGCAGCTTCTGCTTGACCTCGCTTATTCATAAAGACAGATAATTTTCTAGCCATGAATTGAATGGCCAGTTTTAATTCTCGCTCTATTTCTGGTCTGTCAGCAACATTTTCCTTTCCAGCAGTTTTGTAGGGAATTCTAGTAGAGCATATATGAGAAACTATTACGAGTGGAGGATCTCCCTTTGCTTTATAGCGACTCCAATCAATTTCATTTACAACCTTCATAACTACATCACTTCCTTCATCATAAAGTAGGGGAATGCGATTTGCATATCGATAAACTTTGATGCCACGTGTACTAATTTCACCACCATATGCAATTCCCATCTCTACGATAAAGGGAAATCCTGAATATGCAGATGCACTTCGTTGTAAAACAGTTAGAAAATCAGGCTTGAAAAACTTTGTCATTCCTTTTTCAAGTGGCGCTTCTCCTAATGGTGCAAGACAACTTGAATCAGGACCCATAAAGTCATCGAATTTTTGTAAAGAATCGCTAAGGTGTGCAAGTTCTTGATTAGTCATTGTTCCAATACGTTTTTCTGGCTTGAATCCTGCAAATTCTGCAAATTTTATTGCAGTACTTGGGCCAACTCTTTGGAATTTTTTTGTCAGAAAGGCAGTCAAAGTTTCACCTTGTGTTGTATTTGTCAATTGTTTGTAGTATTGACTTTCAGGATCCATTTCAACTGATTTTGATGTAGAATCTCCAAAATCCCAATAAAATAATTTTTTATTTGGAACATCAAGATCTTCAATTCTAATTTTGCTTAATTTCTCAAAATCCATCTTAAGAAATGACATTAAGGCAATTACAACTCTTACTTGTCTTGAAAGAGTTTTCCATTTTTTCTTGGCTTTCTCCATAATTGCTGTAAAACTTAAATTCTTTTTTGAAAGTCCTAAATCTTTTCTAACTTTTTCAATCATTATATCATCAATGGTTGGAATTTCAAACTGAGAATCGACAATCATTCTTCTTATCGTTTCAACATCAGTCCCATATGGATGAGGTCGAATAATTGTTGGTGGTTTTGGCATTGTGTTGATCATGCGCGGATAAGAATATTTTTCGCCTTTAGGATCATCAAAGGTAATAGAGGCATATGGAGTAATAAGAGATGTTTGGTAAACGTAATCTCTAATTTTAGATCCTGCCTTTGAATAATCACCCTCAAGACAAATGCTTACAGAAAGTCCTTTTTTTGAAACATCTTTTGTAGTGTGCTTTAAAATAACAGGTTTATTTTTTTGAATATCTAACAATAACTCAAATATTTCCATTGTTTTTCCATCAGTTGAACTTTTAACTGTAACAGGTTTGTTTGTAGTAATTTGTCCATAAAGAATTGCCATAGTTGCACCTAAACCAAACATTCCCCTTGCTTGTTTTAATCCAAATTTAGAACCATATAGAACCGTACCAAAAGCCAATGGAACATGTTTTGTCTCTATTCCTGGCCCGTTATCTTTTACAGTTAGGATGTAAGGTTTGGGATCAGGCTTTTCTTGATCTACTGCCTTAATTGTTAAATGAATGTCAGGAAGAATACCTTTGGAATCACATGCATCAAGTCCGTTTTCCACAAATTCCCTAACTGCAGTATACAATGATCTTGAAGGATTACTAAAACCAGCAAGGTCTCTATTTCTATAGAAAAACTCACTAGGAGAAATTTGGTTAAATTTTTCTTTAATCAAAGACATTTTGATCTTCCCATAATTTCATTTTTTCTTGTTTTCCTCGTCGGTTTGCAGCTTCTAACTTTGTGTAAACAGCTCCATGCATACTGCCACTTGAAATTGAAGATATTGCATCTACTGCTAATCGTAGTTTGTTTGGTTCTCCAATTATTGAAACGGTTTTTCCATAAATTGAGATTAGAGTTCCCGTTAAATTCTCCATATTTCTTCTTGCCTTGCCACTTTCTCCAATAAGTCTACCTTTAATCCTTTCAATATTTGCACTTGATTTTCCTGCAAATTCGTTTAAATTAATAACATGTAAAGTATTTTCTCCATTTATCAAAGTTAGAGCATTTTCTGGAGAAAATCCTCTTCCAATTGCAGTTACAATCTCCATAGCTTTGAAAGGTTCAACTTTTTCAACATCATCAGTTGATTTAATCAAAACTTCGCCAGTGTCGCCATCAATATCCAAGGTAACAAAACAAATTTGTTCAATTTTAGATTTAACACTTCCAGACTTGCCAATTAATACAGCAATTCGATCGTTGGGTATTCGAATTAGTTTTTCAAAGATCATTTTATTAGTTCCTGTAGTACTTTTGATGGATCATCAACTGGTATTCCTCGTTTAGAAAAGAATCTAGTAATGTTATTAATATCTCTTTTAAGAAATTCTTTGGCATTAGGATGTCTAAGATCAACTGCTGATCCAAGATCAAAGACAACTAATCCATTCTCAGTTTTAAAAATATTATATTCAGAATAATCACCGTGAACTAACTTTGCAGTTTTGTACAGTTTTTTAATTAATGAAATGGCCTCTTTGTAGTCATTTTCATCAATGTCAGATTCCAATAAAGCCTTACAGGGAGAGCCATTCTTACCCACAAATTCCATAGCAAGTATATTTCTAGTAATATAGATGGGTTTGGGTACGGGTATCCCACAATCATAACATCTTAAAAGATTTTTATATTCTTTTTGTGCCCACAGGTAAACTAGATTTTTGGTTCCTTTTTTTATTTTTAAAAATCTTGGATCTCCCAAAATGTATGCCTCTCTTTTTTTAAAATTAGCTGTGCTAACCAGATAGATTTTCAATGCTACATCTACATCATGTTCATCTACTGCCCAAAACACCACTGATTCCTTTCCTGCACTTACTGATCCATTAACATAAGCAATGATATGATCAGTGATAAGTTTGTAAAGCGTCATAACAGTTGGTTTATCCAAAACTTCATTGACTACTTTTCCTTTCTTGAAACCATCTTTAAGTTGTTTTTTTCTTGACTGGGAAAATATTTTATCGTCAAGCTTTGATTCTAATTTTCTACTAATATCATCTGACAATAACTAATGTTGTTTTTACTAGATAAAATGGATTTCTTTTATTTGAATTTTAGTAAATATGATTATAGAAATAAAAAATTAAAAAATAAACACTACATGTTGAAAATAATTAAAAAAGGAACACCTCCAACTTTTTTAACACCATTTTCAGAACCAATTCCTAATTTTATTGAAAGTGAAATTGTTTCTTTGCCAGCCATATTGATTATCGAAGCCCGTTTTAGTAAATTTTTAGCTTCATCATGTTCAATAATTTTTTCGCCGTAATAGCTCTTGCTAATATTCATTTTTAATTCATCTTGAACAATGGTTTTTCCTAATAGATCCAAGTCACAGATATTTAACATTAAATTTTTTTGATAATCAGTAACTTTTACTGAAAATTGCATTATGCATATTTACCCCTTAAAGTTGATTTGGCACCACATGCTTCACAAACTAAAAATGATATTCTGTTTTCTTTAACAATTTTAGTATCTGGACTTTTACAAGTAGGGCATTCCAGATAGTCCTTTACATAAATTTGAAAAAGGCGTGTAAAATCATCAGGTGCTCGTCTACCTACAAACATGGCTTTATCACCTAGCCTCTCAGCTGGAACTGCAAATTCTTTTGAGAGGTATTGTAAAACCTTATCTGGATCTCGGCGTAGGATTTTAGGAAATTCTGAGAAATTTCGAAGATAAGTTTTTTGTCCTTCCCACATAACATCAACTACAGGTAATTCAAACCTAGTAGAAGTTTCTTTTTTAATATCACCTAGTTTATCTTGAATTCGTTTAAGGAGAGATTCGTATTCGGCCTTTGTCATATACGAAAAGTGCAGCTACGACCCTATATTGGTTTTTGAAAAAGAGAAACCTTGTGGATTTTGAAATTTATTCCATTTTTCCTATTCGGAAAACATTAGTTCCACATGTTGGACATGTACCTTTTACGGCTGGGCGTCCATTTTTTAATGTAGTTTCTTTAGGATCTTTTACATCCCTTTTAGCTCTGCATTTTACACAATATGCTTGTACCATTATAAAAAAAGTCAAACTTTGCTCTATTTAGGAAGAGGCTGTGAATATTATTTAACCACCGACTAGATACGCGTAAATTTTTCAATACCTTGAGAGTGCAATAATGCTAAAATATTCAACAAAAAAGGAAAAATCTTTATTTTTTTGAATAGAATTCTAAAACTCTGAATTATTTTTTATTTTTTTTAATACAAGTTACAATATTTTGAAAAATTATCAGTTATAAACTCCCTAATCATAGATTTCAAAATGGCATCAAAAAAAGGAATAATAATTACAATTATTATTTTGGCAGTGATCACTGCATCTAGTTTTCTATTTTGGTTAATCCCCCAAGAAGACAAGGTATCTTTGACAATTTCTGACTATGAGAATTATCTTGATGGGGTAAAAGAAATTCATTCGATTTTAGATCAGACTATCTCAAAGGAATTTCAAAATCTAAAAAATGAGGAAATTTCACCTGAGGAATATATCCAAATCGCTGATATTACATCAACTCAAATCACTTCTCAGATCAGTGAATTTGTAACATCAAAACCGCCTAATCAATGGCAAAATAGCTACATTAACTACATGGATGCCTTGAGAAATTTTAACTCCTATGTGATTGAAACCAAAGTTTATGCAAATCTGATTAAAGATGGAAATATTGAGAAATTAGAAGAAATCGAAGGAAAAATTCAAGTCTACAAATCCGAATCAGAGAGGCTAATAGTACTATCTGATAGCTCCAGGCCAAAATAGTCTCAAGACCATAAAATAATAATTTGACTTGTTGGAAATCGTTAAAAAGCAATTCTGTAATAATATATAGAATGTCTCAAAATTCCAATAAAGTAGAGAAAGATGTAAGTGCATCGACATCAAATAAACTACTTGTAATTTGCGTAGATAGAGACAATGATGTTGGAGAAAAGGCAGGAATTGTAACTCCTGTAATGGGACGTGATTCATGTATTGAAGCTGCTCAAAGATTAGCATTAGAAGATCCCGAGGATGCAGATTCAAATTCAATTTTTGCTGCTATCAAAACGTATGAAGACCTTATCAGTAAAGGGTACCAAGCTGAAGTAATAATTGTGGCAGGAGTAAAAAGTAGGGGAGTACATGCAGATGAGAAAATACTTCAGGAAACTAAAAAAGTCTTAGAAAAATTTTCTGCAAATGGTGCAGTAATAGTTTCAGATGGTGAAGATGATGAAAGTGTCGTCCCAGTAATTCAGAATATTCTTCCAGTAATTTCTGTTCAACGTGTAGTTATGAAAGTTAGTAGAAGTGTGGAATACTCTTACGCAGTTTTTGGAAAATATCTAAAAATGATGGCATATGATACAAAATATTCTAAATTTTTCTTGGGAGTTCCAGGAATTCTTTTATTAATTGGAGGGATTGCTACAATAGTTGGATACACTGCAGAAATTACTGCAATTCTAGTTAGTATTTTAGGTGGAGCATTTTTGGTAAGAGCTTTTGATATTGATAGAGCTTGGTCTCATTGGGCAAAACCTACACCGATGGGTTTTATTCGAATTTTTACAATGGTTACAGGCATTTTCATAATACTATCCTCAGTTCCAGCTGGAATTAGCTCAATAGATGAAAAAATTTTAGAATCAGAAACTGAAGTACTATCACTTGTTTCAAATAAAGTAATTATTGGACAATTTGTCTCTGGAGCATTACCAATTTTATGGATTGGACTTGGTGCAATATTTGCAGGAATGTTGTTGAGTAATTGGATAGGTGGAATTCCACGGCAGATTAGTGATATCCTAAGGTTAGTGGTTTTAGTGGCATTATTCCCTACAGTATATCAATTTACAAATATCATGATAAATGACGAGAGTTCATTTACGTTAATCCCCCCATTGTTAGGAGGACTAGCTGCAACTTTAATTTCAGCCACGATCTTATTCAAAAAATACAGAAAACACAAAGATCAGGAATTGATTTCAGACTAAAAATTACCTAGATAAATTTTCTAAAAAACACTGATATTTTCAATTGTTAGATGATAATAGAAGGTGATTTTGATTAACAAAATAAAAGATACCATTTTTCAATTATCTGGATTATACAAAATATATTCTAAAAAACTTGAAAATGACATAAAACAAGGTGATATTCCAAATCATGTTGCACTTATTTTAGATGGAAACCGAAGATGGGCTAAAAGACATCTTGCCATGACAAAAGTAGGTCATTGGAAGGGAGCAGATGCAGTAGAAAATCTACTTGATTGGTGTGAACAACTCGATATCAAAATAATTACCTTGTATGCAATGTCAGCTGAAAACCTTGAAAGAAACGATGAAGAACTAGAATATCTTTATGAATTAATTTTTCAAAGACTTGAAAAATTGTACAAAGATCCTAGAATTCATAAAAATAAGATGAGGGTTAAAGGTATTGGAAGGATTGAGCTTTTACCAGAATCCATTAAAGAAATACTTCAAAAATTAGATGATGTAACAAAAGGATATGACAATCATTTTCTCAATATTGCTTTAGCATACGGAGGGCAATTTGAATTAGTTGATGCTGTAAAAAAAATTGGAGAGAAAATTAAAAATGGATTTCTTGAGGTTGAGGATATTGATAAAAACGAAATCGAATCAAATTTGTATACATCATTTCTACCTCAATCATCTCCAGATATGATTCTAAGGACCTCAGGAGAAAAAAGATTAAGTGGTTTTTTGATGTGGCAAAGTGTTTACAGTGAATTAGTTTTTATGGATATTTTTTGGCCTGAATTTAGGAAAATCGATTTGATGAGGGCTATTAGAACATATCAAGAAAGAAAAAGAAGGTTAGGAAAATGATTGAAGAAACATCATCTGGAGTAGTATTATTTAGAAAAGAAAATGACAAAATTTTGTTTTTATTACTCCATTATCCATCAGGTCATTGGGATTTTATTAAAGGAAAAATGGAAGAAGGGGAATCATATCATGAAACTGCAATAAGAGAAACTAAAGAAGAAACAGAAATTTCAGATGTAAAGTTTTTAGATAATTTTGAAGAGTGGATACAGTATAATTTTCAATATCAAGGAAATCTTATTTGTAAAAAAGTGGTTTTTTTTCTCGGAGAAACCCAAACAAAAAATGTTAAAATTTCTCATGAGCATCTAAATTATGCATGGATGGATTATACTTCAGCCATGGAGAAAACAACCTTTGACAATGCAAAGACTGTCTTGTCTAAATCCTATGCATTACTTTCCAAAACTTTGTAATTGTAAATTTTTTGCAACATCTATGGGATTTTTAGCGTTAAGAATAGTTCTTCCAACAATTAAATAATTAGCTCCGGCGGAAATTACCTCCTTGGCATTTCCGCCCTGAGTGCCGACTCCCGGAGAATATATGCTCAAATTTTTTCTTGCTAGTGTTTTACAATAAGTGATAATTTTAGGAAAAGTTGCCCCAACCACAATACCATCTACTCTAGATTCTAAAGCCCACTCCAAAAATAATTGGTAAAGTTGTTGCTTTTTTTTCATTTTAACTTCCATGTCATATGACAGTTTAGCTTCAGGTGCACTCATATGACATAGAGTTATTATCCCTTTTTGATTTTTGTGAGAAAATTTTACTAAATTTTTTAAACTATCTAATCCCATTATGGGATTAGCAATTAAGGCATCAAACCCCAAATCCCATAAAGTTTCAGCCGTTACTCTATTTGTGTTTCCAATATCATTTAATTTAATATCAGCAATTGTTTGTAAACCAAAGTTATGAGCAGTTTTGTTAATTTTTGATATTTGTTTTGAACCAAGTGGCAAAAGTAAATGAAAATTAAGTTTAATTGCACATAGATAAGGATGAAGTTTTTTTATATTTTGAATCGTTTTTGATTCTAAATTTTTAATAGAACTATCATAATCATTTGCAAGAATTGTCTTGCCTTTGTTTTTTGATATTTTTGAAATTCTAGTTTTGAAGGTGTCCATAATCTACTAAGGGATGAGTTTCTTTTAATTTTATGATTTTCACATAAGAATATCCATGTTCAGAAGGATTTTGTACAAAAGAGGGTTCAGAATCACTGTTTGAGAATTTTAAAAATGGATGTTGAGGATCATTATCAAGAACGACATGGCAGAAATAAGAGGTTCCTTCTTCAGTAAAATTCATGAAAACACCAATCAACCATTTGTTATTACGTGGGAAAAGAAACAATGGAAATGGATTCTCTTCAAAACCCCATGTTAGTTTTGCAAGACTTGCCAAATCTTCAAGTTCTATAGGTTGATATCGATCTGCTGTTCCATTTCCAGGCTTCAAAGTTTCAGGAAGTGACTTTATGCGAACAATAGGAGAGTAGAGTTTACTAATATCAGAAGTAGAGTTTACAATCTCTGTTTGTTCTTTTCCACCTCTCAAGGCATAGCAAAGGAAATGACCATTATTCTCTAGAGGAGTATAATACACAATAGGTTTTTCTTTTAGAATATCCATTTGTACTGATAAAATTTTTCTTCCTTCGTGTTCATGGAGAAAGGAAATACGTGGTGCGCGCTCCAAGGCACAAACTAATCTTGAGAATTCAAGCGTAGAAGAAACTTGGATGTAACGAGGTAATTTATCCACGATTATTTATTCACTAATAGTAAATTAAACTTACCCAAATTTTTTCAGGCTAGATTCTTCTATCAATCACATCATTGATGTTTGGACCCGTTCCAATTATTGTAACAGGCGTGTTTAATTTTTCTTCAATATTTTTTATGAAAGATTTTGCTTCAGCAGGAATTTCTTCGTAAGATGTTTTTCCTGCACAGTCTGGAAAAATAATATCTAATTTTGTAATAGAGATTTGTGTTGCGCTGTTGAGCATAACTGCACGCCTGGCTAAATCAAAATCAAACTCAGCTGCACGTCTTTGTCTGCCAGTAACTGTTCCAAATTCAGACCAACCTTTAGTTTCAGCTTCATCAACTGACAATTCATTTGTTAGAGGTCCTGTGCCTACACGAGTCACATATGATTTGAATACAACAATTACCTCATCGACATTTTTTGGTCCGAGCCCAACATCTGCGCATATACCTGATGCAGTAACATCCTTTGAGGTTACAAATGGATAGGTTCCGTGCCATAATGATAGAAATGTTCCTTGAGTCCCCTCAACTAGGACGTTTTCATTTGAAGCAAGCGCAGAATTTACTTCTGCAGGCACATCTACAATTAATGAGGCAAGGGATTTTACCTCCTTTGCCATTTTTAAGATTCTCATTGCTCTATCTGCATTTGCCGGGCCCGTACCTGAGCCTGTACTGCCTATTTTCTCTTTTAATTCTCCTTTAGAATCTCTGGTAAGATGTTCTTGCTCAATAATACCGCAATGTCCATCTACAAATGCTCTTCCAGAGGCATTAAAATCTTGGATCTCCTTGAAAAGCACATCTGGATTAATTACAACTCCAGGTCCAATCATTACCTTGGTATTTTTATTTAAAAATCCACTTGGAAGCATTCTAACTTTGTAAACTTTTTTGCCATCACTAATTGTATGACCAGCGTTAGGACCAGCTCCTCCACGAACAACAATCTTAGGATTATCTTTGATTGCAAGATATGAAATAATTTTTCCTTTTCCTTCATCACCAAAAAAACCCCCAACAACGACTGTAGATGCCACATTTTTTGGGGCAAATTCCGTTTATTTAAGCTAGTGCTTACATATGATTTAATATTCCATAAATTTTGAAATAAGATCGTTGGTTGAAGAAAATTTTGCCGGAAATATCATAGTGGTTTTAGCAAATCTTCCAGATTTTCTACGGACACCAATTCTGAAAAAAAGAATGATCGAATTTTTTGCAATAAGTGATCCGGAAAAAAAACAAATGATCAATAATGCATTAGAAGCCGGTCCAACTATCCCATTTCAAAGTTTTTCAAAACTATTCAAGACATGGTTAGAGATTCTAACCATACTCCCTGAAGATCAGAGAACCGAACTATTTTCAAGATATATCAATGAAATTTCTGAATCACCACAAAAATTAATCTCATTTAATTTAGATGGGATATTAGAAATTTTTCTATCCCTTGACGATGAAAAGCAAAACATCATTTCACAATCTGTTAAAAAAATAATTTCTGATCTTGATGATGAAAAGAGAAGACGATTGCTAATTATTATTCCAGATAATGCTCAAAAACATTTAAAATTTTAAGCATTAGGATTTTCGTCAGGTTTTCTATTATCCTCATTTGAAAAATCAACGATATCTCCCTCTGGAGTTAAAACACCCGCAAAGATTTTCTCGTGTTTTTTTAAGAGTTTTCTATGATCTGCCATCGACATGTCTAGTCTCATTTCGTTCATTACCATAACTCTGTATTCTTTCCATTCCCCCCAACATTTGTTGCACATGGGATACTTGCTAGCAATTGGGTCTAGTTGTTCATTATCAGGAATTTGGGTTTTGCATTTGGTACAAATTTGACTCATGTACTGCAACAATTAGGAACTCTTTTTATCTTTTTTTGAAAATTCAGTAGAATGTTCCTGAAGAATTAGGACTAGAGTTATAACTATTTCCTAAATTGCATGGCAAATGTATCTGAGGCACTACTTTTCAAATCTTTCACAAATTGGTTTTTAATTAATTCACCATAAATTGCCAAATCACGAGAAAGCATGTTTAATCTAGCTTGTAATTGAGGATTTTGTATTTTTCCATTCTCAAAGTCTTCCTCTCCGTTTATTGATACTCCATACGGCATGCTCCATCCATAGCATTGCCTCACGGCAGTTCGCATTTGATCCATTGCAGTTAATCCTTTTTCATGTGAAGCACAAATATATCCAAATAATTTCCCTGCAAATTCAGACCAAAAATAATCTAAAAAATTTTTCATTCCCCCTGACATTGATCCGTGATAATCAGGTGTTGCCAAAATAAATGCATCTGCCCATTTGACGGCTTCTTTTACTTGTTTAATTTCATCAGTTTCAACTTTCTGGGAATAAAACATTGGAATTTGGGTTTTGTGTAAATCTAAAAGACGTGTTTCTATGCCAAGTTTTTTTGCCATATCTAATCCGATTTTTAAGGTGGCAGTACTAAAAGAGTTATCACGCATACTAGACCCAACACCTAAAATCTTGGCGGTCAAGGAGCAACTCCTAGAAAATTTTTACACGTCATTCTTTTTGCCAACAATAGTACCAGCTTGTATAGTTGAATTTGATGAGATTTGTCGTCCTGGTAAGATAATTACTGCTGCGCCAACAGCGCTGTTATTTCCAACAACTGCACCAAAATGATTTATTCCAGTATCAATAATTTTTTCATCTATTTGGTATTTTACATTCTTTTTTGTTAATAATACATTGGCAGTTCCTGAATATCCTCCAAACCAAACGTTATCACCTATGAGACTATCAAGAATTACATTATGATGTGCAATTTCAGTTTGTCCAGCAAAATAAGACTTTGAAATTTCACAATTGAATCCTATCGAAGTTTTAGCTCCAAACATACAATTTCTAACAAGTGATCCCATTCCAATGAAAGAATCCTTACCAATAAAAATAGGTCCTTTGATTTTACAAAAATCGTCAATTATTACATTATCTTCAATAACACATGGACCATCTAGAACTGTAGTTTTAGGAATTGTTGCGCTGGATGCTATTTTTGATTCTAAAACATAGTTATCCATAATTTCTTTTATTGATTTCAAATAGTCCCAAGGGTACTTGATTGTATGGATGATTATCCCTTGAGTTTGTTTTGATTGAAACAATAAAGAGTTAAAATTTAATTTTATTTCATCTAACTTAGAAAAATCTGAAATTTTGGTACCAGTTTGTATTGTATTTGATAAATTTGGTAATTCATCCTTAACGTACTCTACTTTAATAGAAGGGAAATTTTCTTGTATTGTCAAATAAATTTCAGAGTTTTTTTCAGGAATCAGAATCGTGTCAATTTTTTTGAGTTTATCAATAAATTTGATATTCCATATTACTAAGGGTTGATCAAATACTTTCAAAAACAAACCCATAGAATCATGGTGAGAAATCAGTTGTAGATGATGAGGAGTTTCAAAAAAAATTAATTTCAAGTAAAAATCTATTAGATCGGAAGATATTTGTCTCTTTTGTTGTTCTGTCATCCATTTTTATAAATTATTTATATCTTTAAAATTTGTAATTTTTTTTTATGACACATCAATATGGATTTATTCCACTTTGAATAAAGTTGATTGGCGATAGGGTGTGAACGAATAGATTGAATATTTTAGCAATTGGGGCTCATCCAGATGATATTGAAATAGGATGTTTTGCTACGTTGGCAAAACACAAAATGGATGGAGATAATATTTTTGGAGTTTGTGTTACACAAGGAGAGATAGGTGGAGATGTGGAAGTAAGAAAGAAAGAGGCTATAGAAGCTGCTAAGGTAATTGGAATGGAATTAATTTTTGGAGATTTTCCAGATGGAGATGTCAAAGAAAATGCTGATCTAGTTAGTTTTTTAGACAAAGTTGTTAAAGATAAAAAAATCGATGTCCTTTATACACATTCTGAGAATGATAGGCACCAAGACCATAGGGCAGTTGCAAGAGCAGGTTTGTCGGTATCACGTAATGTACAGGAAGTATACTGCTTTGAGGCATGCAGTTTGATCTCAGCATTTACTCCACAGGTGTTTATTGATGTAACTGAAACTTTTGGCTACAAGATTTCGGCTCTCAGAAAATATAGGTCACAAGTTGAGAGAACTTATGTGGACGGATTAGAAGGAATTGGAAGATTCAGAGCATCGCAAGCTCGTCTTTCAGGAAGATTGTGTGAGGCCTTTGAAGCATATAAAATTTTACGAAATGAAAATTCTCCAAAATATCTAGAAACATCTGATTTGAAAAACCAAGTCGTAGAATTAAAGAAAATTATTTCTAGAATTAATGATCTAGAAATTAATAAAATAAACGAAAATGTATCATCTATCAAAACTAATGATTTTCTGCAAGAAATAACTTTACCAAATAATAATATTAAAAATATTACGCCTTCAGTAGAACAAAAAATGAATAAAGAAAATATCGACTTCTCAGAAATTATGGAAATAAAAAATGAAATTTTAAAGTATAAAGAAGAAATGGAAAAATTAAAGAAAGAAATGAAGATGCATAGAGATTCGCTTCTTTTAAAGAAAGAGATTAGTTTGTATAAAGAAGCACTTGAGAACGCCTCAAAAAAAAGATCTATTGAAGAAAAAATTAAGGATGATTTAACAAGCAATCAAAGATGGTAAAGAATAATTTTTAGTTTAAAAAAATATTTTAATTCATTACAATGAAAACACTTTATCAAAAATTTGAATCTGAGAATTATCAGATTAAAATTTTTTCAATTGGAGCGTATTTTGAAAATCATGGAAAAGCTCTTCCAATGAATATAGATGATCACATCGCGCGTCATTTAGCCATTAGATTATCACAGGAAATTAATTGTGATTATGTAGGGCACCTTCCATATTGTGGTGATCGAGAAGGGAAAAATGCTCAAGATTGGAATCCAGGAGTAATGGAAAAAAAAGTGGTAGTTAATGGTATTATTTCTGATTTAAGAAATGAATTATTAAAAAGAAGGAAATTAGATTTGCCTTCTCCTTTATGTGTTGTTTTAGTTAGTGGTCATGGAGGAAATAATTATCTGGTGGAGGAGCAAGAAAAAATTGGACGTCTTTCAAATATCCCAGTTTTGTATCTTCCACCCTTTAGTAAAATCAGCATAAAGCATAAAAAATTTGGAAGATGGGAAATGACTCATGCAGATCATGCAGAACACTCTGTTGCAGATTATTTGGGATTGCTGGATAAAAAAAATCTCCAAAAAATTAACAATTTAGCAAGAAAAGATCCAATTCAGGCTCTAAAGAACGATCCCGTCATAATGGGATTGGGCGGATATGTTTTGCCAGAATTAGGTGGAGAAAAATACAAATCATTACGTGATCGCCATCCCGAACTTGTTAAAATGGCAAGAAAATTTATCGAAAAAGACAAGAAAATAATTGTAGATAAAAAAGTTGGAGAGTTGTTTATTGAAAAGGCCATCAATAATGCAACAAAAGTAATTTATTCTTTTTTGACTGCAAATAACTTGAAATAATTGAACTCCAGGTTCAGTATGCTAGAATAACTTATTTTGTTTCATTAATAATTTTTTGTGTAACGTTTTTTCTTGACAATTGGTTAAAGATTTAATAAAATTCTAAAAAAAATGAAGTAGGTTTGACAAAATTAGTTCCTGATTTTAGAAAATCCAACATGATACTTTTTCCTTTATTTTCAATTCTTGTTTTTTTAGTGACATCTCCAATTCTTGCCGCTGCAGAACCATGTGAATGTGTAATATTTCGTTTTGTCGATATTCAGGACTATTATCTAACGGTACCACGGGTCGATGTTTTGGATACCTTCATCAATGAAACTGAAAAAGTAAGTTTATCAATAATTCTAAATTCAATAGGAAACGATGCAACTATAATTAACAAAGTTGATGAGGGGCATCAATTAGGCCTTTTTGAATTAACATTACATGGTTATAATCATGAAGATTTTACTAGTTTTGATTTTGCAGGTCAAAAAAATATAATGGAGCTAAGTCAAGCAAAGATGCAAAGTCTTTGGGGAGTAAATTCTACTAGTTTTGTTCCGCCAATGCACAATTGGAATAATGATACACTTCAAGTTATGCGAGATCTTGATATTTCAATTATTAGTGCAGGACCTCAAGGAATAGATCCTCCAGAGAACATAAAATTCATTGCAAATCCACCATCAAATATCACTGATAGTTTTGGCAACTATCATCTACCGCAAACATCAGAAATGTATGACCATGGAACCTTTCCACATACAAAAATACCTAATGATGATGTCATGGCAGCTGCGGATGCAGCCATTTTACAATACGGTTATTCTGTACTAAACTTGTATGGCACTGACTTTGCCAATAAAGATGGCTCAGGTAATGCCTTAGAAACTACAAATAGTACTGAGATTGACGATCTCCTAGCAATTATTAATGCAATTCGCGCAAAAGGATACACTATCACTACATTTGAAGAAATTACTCAAACTGGACCTCCATCAACAGCAAATCTTACTGTAATCAAAAACGTGGTGAATGATGATAGTGGAACAAATGTTCCTGCTGACTTTACAATGGTGATTACTGCTACTAATCCATCTTCAAACAATTTTGCAGGATCCAATTCTCCTGGGGTCACAGTTACAATTGAATCTGGAGCATACAGTGTAGATGAGACTGGACCTGGAGGATATAGTAAAACTCTGTCCTCAGAATGTAGTGGTACTGCAGTACCAGGAGAATCTTATATCTGTACTATTACAAATGATGATGGTTTTTGTGTTGTCCCAGAATCTGGAGATTGGGTAATAATTGAGGACTGTGTACTTGAAACCAATTCTATTGCACCCGCTAACGTAATAGTTCAAAATAACTCCATTCTCGCCATACCATTCGGAGTTACCCTTGATCTTGATTTTTTACAGTTTAATCTAACTGTGGAGTTTGGTAGTTCTGTGATGATCAAATCCGGTGGCACAATAACCTAATCAATTTTTATGGAATTAGAAACCGTTTACCATAATCACGTTTTGCTGGATTAATAAACAAAATAGATTTGATTATAAACAATTTCTAAAGGTCGAAAATCAAAATTGAAAATCTAGAGTTCCTTTTAATTTAAAAAGGGCCAATTATCAACGAGTAAAAGATGATTACAGATACAATTTATGAACACTTGAAGGATGTCCAATCTACAAAAATAAAGAATCTAATATCAAAGCCTACAATCATCGAGCCTACAGAAAACCTATCATCTGTAATTAACAAAATTGCCCGAAACAAGTCATACGATGTATTTTGCATGCAAGGTAAAACTACTCTATCTACAAATATTTTATCATTACTTAATGCAAAGAATATAACCAGTATGAAAGTAGAGCCTTTTCTATCTCCTGTTCCATATATTACTTCAAATGATTCAATACAAAAAGCATCTCATATTATGACTCATTATAGAACACGAGAAGTCCCTGTTGTAAGTAAAAATAAAATCATTGGAGTAGTTATTGCTAAACAAATTCTCAAATTACTTTCCCTACAAGATAATAAATGGATAAAGGCAAATTTGATTTACACTCAAAATCCTATTACTATTACTGCAAACGAATCTTTGAGTAGTGCAAAAAAAGTAATGACTGGAAAGAAAATAGATCATCTTCCAGTAATCAATAAAGGAAAAATAACTCAAGTTTTGACTTCATCTCATCTGCTTGAGACCATAATTCCAAAAGAAGGATTAGGTCGTTTCTCTAAAGGTGCAAATAGAGTTCATAAATTAGAGTCTAGAATTGGAAATATTGGTAGTACCAGAATTCCTCAATGCTCGCCAAATGACGATTTAAACGAGATTCTCAAATCTATGCTAAAGACAGACACAACATGTTGCTTGGTTAACCTCTGGGACAATCTACAAGGAATAATTACATTTAGAGACATATTGGAATTATTATCCACCAAATTAGAATCACAAATTCCATTATTCATAGTTGGGATGCCAGAAGATCAAGCAAATGCAAATTTGATTAGTTCCAAATTTAAAAAAACACTCAAAAGATTACAACAAACTTATTCTGAAATTCATGAAGCTAGAGTTTCAATTAAAAAACAAAGAACTGGAGGAAGAAAAGAAGGAACATTTGAGGTAACAATCATGGTAACTACATCACATCATGCACCACTAATTTACAAATCTGTAGGATTTGATTTAAGTGAAGTCTTAGAAGAACTTAGCCAAAAATTATTGAGAAATTTGTCTAAACGTGGAAAACAAAGATCCAAAACAAGTATTAGAAAAATGGGATTGCCTGTTTTCTAATTATCTAAATAAAAAAATCTCTAATTTAGACAAATGTTATTCAATGCCACAAAAATATTCTAAAAACTAGATGTTATTTGACTAGTAAAATCGGTAATTTTGCCTTGTGAGTAACATAGTATGATACACTTCCAAATAATACCTCATTTGTATGACCTTTCCCAGTCATTCCAATTACAATAATGTCAAAATCTTTACTTTCTGCAAACATCACAATTTTAATCCCAGGATTTCCTTGTGCTACAACTCCATTAAAAAGTACATTATTTTTTTTGCATTCTTCATTAGCCTCACCCATCATCACATTTGCTTCTGATAATTGCTTTCCAACAAAACCTTTTTCATCTAGTCCTGAAAGCGGTTTTAAAATTTCTAAGAAAGTGTCATCTTCAGAGTCAGAATGTACTACATAAAATCCTGTAATTGATGCATCAGTTATTTTTGCCAAAAATATAGCATCAGTTAAAGCTCTAGTCGAATTAGAGGATCCATCAATAGGTACTAGAATTTTTTTTAATTTATCCATCGTTTGTGTCCTTTAATTGCATTATACTTTGTTTAAATATCTAGCTTATTATCATATTTGATTACAGATCCAAAAATCACCAATGAAAATCATAATTTTAATTTATCAAGCAAAAAATACATCAAAATAGTATGAAAGAGGAGATTCAATCCTTGGTCGATGAAATTAATATTTTGCTAGATGGGTTAATTCTATCCCTTGAAAGAGGAAAAATTCAAGAGTCTAGTGGCTATGTAAGAAAAATGAAAAGCCATTTAGACAAAGTGCAAGAATATCTGGAAATGAAAAAATCCATACATGAAAAATGAATTATTTTTTATTTTCTCTTTTTTTAAAAAATTATGCAAAAAATCAATTGATATTTTTAGAATTTTTAGCTAACAGTCACTGATGCATTTGCCCATGGATGAATCATGCAAAAGTACTCGTATTGACCAGGATCTTTGAATTTAAAAGAGAATGTAGATTTAGCTTTAATCAATCCACTGTCAAAAATTCCATTTGGTCCCTCAATAACATTTCCACTAGTTACAGTGTGTGAGGTTGAATCATCATTTCTCCAAATAATTTCACCCCCAGTGAAAATTATCAATGATGGAGGATCATAACAAAGATCTACCTCCTCACATCCTGGTATTGAAGTCCCAGCAGGAATGGATACAAGTCTTGAGGATAATTTGGCTGTTGTTAGCTCTTTTGCAGTCTCTCCCAAATCTTTGGTCTCCTCTGCCACTTGTTTTGCAGTCTCTTTTACTTTCTCAAGTGCTTCTGAGCCAGATTCTTTGATATCCTGCCCTGCTTCTTTAATTGAGCTAGTAGATTGGTTTAGTATTGGAGAAATTTCAGATATTCCAGAACCAGAAATTAGTGTAAATCCCAAAGCAATTCCGACTACAGCTATAGCTATCCCTATCCCTGCCTTATCCATTGTAGTCATAATATTACGTCATTATGTTTAGGCTATAAGGAATTATCGGATTATCAAAAAAGAAAATCAAGTAATTAAATTAAGTATGGAAAAAGGACATAATCAGCATGACTAATGATCCTTATTGTCATTGTGGTTCTTGCGGTCATGAAAAAGTAGATGAATGTTATTCAAAACAATGTTCTTGTTGCCTTACGGATCACCAAGGGGCATTTGGAAAAAATAGATGATTAAAATCAAATCATAAAATCAATTATGAAAATTTTGTAGATTGGTTATATTTGAATACAAAAAACTAATCCTGAAATAGTTTGATTAAAAAAAATTTTATTGTTGTGCCGATGTTTTTTCTTTTGTTAATTCCAATGCAAACTATTTTTGCAGAACATGTTTTGGACATTGAAGTATTTGCACAGTATCTTGATATTTCACAGATAGGATCTGAGAAATTCATCCTTGAAGTGAATGGTAATTCATATGACCTCTATTACGGATATCATGGAAGCTTGGATGCCATGGGTAGTGACTTCCAAGATCCAACTCTTTCTGAAATAATTGTTAATGAAGAACGAAAATCCCTAGAAATTACCATGGATAATGTTCCTGAAAGAACAGATTTTTGGGTAAGAGCCCCTTTTGAGGTTATCACAGCAGAAAAGGAAAAATATCAAGTATTAGTTGATGGAGTTGACACCGGTTATGACATAATGAAATTCCCCGATGGTTATGTGGTTGGAGTTTTCATTCCAAAGGATACAAAGCACATCGAAATAATAGGAACCCAAGTAATACCTGAATTTGGCCCTCTTTCCATTTTGATTTTAGGTATGGCCTTTGGCAGTATTATTTACCTAATTAGAAAATCACCTTTAGGAGCAAATATGATAAACATTCGTGGTTAGTTTAATCATTAAAGGCAAAATTGTAGTTGTTTTACTATCCATGACTATGTGCCTAATAATGAGAAAATTTGAATTTATCACAACTAGATTGTATAACTCTTTATCCTAATTTTTTTGCCCACATTATTTGACAATTAATATTCAAGTTATGTAATGAGACAATTCTTGGGCTCAAATACAAGCAAACCAACAATTCTTTTGTTAATAACAGGGATAGGATTAGTGTTATTTTGGAGGGGAATTTGGGAAACATCTGCAAAGTTATTTTCAGAAGAAATTAGTTTAGTTTTAGGATTAATTATTTTGGTATCTGTTGCTGTTTATCAAAAAAGACAAATTTTTCAGTTTTTTGGCGGGGGAAATAATTAATCAAATCTCCAAGAAAACCTTCACTAGTTGAAACTGAATTAAATTGTTAATAAGGTGAAATTAAATTCTTGACAAATAGAAATTGAATTTCTTGGATTTTGTTCAAAATTTACTTTAAAATTTATTCAAAAATCTATAATCATTTCAATTTTGAGCAGAATTCATAATGATTAAAACACCGAGGGTATAAAAGAATAAAATTACATATTATATGTAACTTATGAATATAAATACAATTACCGGAAAACTGCGTGCGAGTATTTTATTTGAAAAAATAAAACACGCTAAGAAAAATAAATCCAAATTGCAAATAAAAAATTTTGATGAAGATTCACTAGTTGTAAACATGGACAAGATTGGTATTACAGAATTTGGACATGGTGCAGTGATTCTCAAAACAGATGATGGTAGAGAATTTCCAATTTCGGCATTTTCATCTGAGACTGCAAAATGTATCTCAGATTTTCAAGCTGGAAATCGCAATGAAATACCATCCATATACCACATGGTAGAGCAGATTTGTGAGGACTCTGGATTACTACTAGTCAAAATAAGGATATATTCTTCTGGTGAGGCGCTACGGGCAAACTTGTATTTTACAGGAAAAAAAGAACTAATTTTGAGGAATTACAGGGCATCAGATGCAATTGCATTGGCTTCATTTTACAGCATACCAATTTTGATCAAAAAAAATCTGCTTGAACAGAGTCCAAAAATTAAGTAAAAATAATGATATTTGTGCCTAAATCTTGAAATTCTATAGTAGAATCTGGAAAATGATTAGTTTGGATAAATCTAAAAATTATGAAATTAAAATGGATGAATTAATTCGGATTATGAAAAATTCTGGTTTTCTGACAAGCAATAGAATAGAGTGGGCAATAAGAAAAAACCCCAGACATGAATTTGTCCCAAAATCTCTACAAGATTCAGCTTACAAAGACATACCACTATCTTTGATGAAAAAACAAACAATATCTCAGCCCTCTGTGGTGTCACGAATGACTGAATTGCTAAATGTCAAGAAAGGTCAGAAGATTCTAGAGGTAGGTAGTGGATCTGGATGGCAATCTGCAATTCTTTCGTTTTTGATAGGACATGGTAAAATTTTTTCAATTGATAGGCATCCAGAACTTGTAAAATTTGCTAAAAAAAATCTGGATAAATTAGGGGTTCAAAATGTTAATGTAATTTTGGGTGATGGTAGTTTGGGTCTTTCAAAAGAGGCACCGTTTGACCGAATTATTATAACTGCAGCATGTAAAAAAGTACCCCCTCCTTTGTTTGAACAATTATCTATGGAAGGATTGTTAATTGCACCTGTTGGTGAATATCCTCAATCATTAATTTTATTTAAAAAAACCTCACAGGGTATTAAAGAAATTGAAAATCAACCAGGCTATGTTTTTGTTCCACTTTTGGGAAAGTTTGGTCATCAACTGAGTTAGAGTTTCCAAAGAGAACAAAGATAAAGTTCTGTTGAGAGAGGATAGTTCATAGCTCAAAAATTTTTCATAATAAAGGCAGATGGGCGCAAAGTCCCTTTTAATCAAAATAAAATCATATCAACTTGTCTGAGGGCTGGGGCAAGTAAAGAAGCCACAAAACGAATTATAAAAAAAATTCGTGGGCAGATTTATCGCGGAGTAGAAACCAAGGAAATTTACAAGATGGTTTTGCTTGCCTTAGGAGAAGAAAAAGAAGGTAGCATCCTTAAACAAAAATACCAGTTAAAGGATGCCATAATGCGATTAGGCCCTGCAGGCTTTATGTTTGAAAATTATGTCGCAAGAATTTTGAAACATTCAGATTTGAAAATCAAAAAGATTAGAGCCAAAATTCAAGGAAAATGTGCACTTCATGAGATTGATCTAATAGCTTTTTCAGAAAATAAAAAAGTCATGATTGAATGTAAATATCACTCTAGTCATGGAATTTACACAGGTTTGAAAGAATCCTTGTATACACATGCCAGGTTTTTAGATCTAAACCCACGATTCGATGAGGAATATATTATTTGTAATACCAAGATATCATTTCAGGCAAAAAAATATGCCAAATGTATCGGTCAACATGTCATATCATGGAGATATCCAGAAGGTAATAGCCTTGAAAAAATTATTGAAGAAAATCATCTTTATCCGATCACCATTCTAAACTTGACTGCAAAGGAAATTGAGATTTTTCATATCAATAACATCATGCTAGCAAAGGATCTTTTAGACCATACAGATTATGACCTAGTCCAAACAACTGGAATAAAACTCCAAAGAATTAAAAATTTCCAAAAATTGATTCGTCAATTATTTTCTTTCTAAAAAGATATTTTTTGCCATTAAATTTGTAATTAAAGTCCATCATGAATTTCATAACTGAAAATCAATATAGAGAATCTAGTTTTTGTTTTAATTGTAATCTTTTTTAAAAAGTAATTACTTGAAGATTCCAGTTCCAAACACTCAGGAAAATACACTGCTAGTAGGATTTCCAAGTACTGGCCTTATTGGAACTTTTTCAATATCATACCTAATTCATTATCTAAAGATGAAAAATATCGGTGAAATTGAAGTATCAGATCTTCCATCTTCTTTATTTGTGGAAGGTGGAGAAATTCTTGCCCCAATTCGAATCTATAAAAAAAATAATATTTTTGCCATTATTTCAGATGTACCATTTGATCAGTATTTAGCTGAAGATTTTGCACATGCAGTGCATGCATTTTGTAAAGAAAACCAAATGAAAAAAATTGTTTTCATAAGTGGCATGGAGTCAATTAACCAAAAAAAAGATGAGCCAGAAATTTTTGGTCTAGTCACTCATAAGACACTAGAAAGTTTACTTTATAATTATAAAATTCCCAAATTTTTAGATGGATCAATTTTTGGGACAGATGCCACTATAATTTCGGTTTTTAGAAAAACAAAGATTCCTTTACTTGTTTTGTATGCAGAATGTCATCCATTTTTTCCAGATCCAAAGGCATCTATCACTGCAATAGTAATTCTGGCAAAAATTCTAAATGTCAAGGTAGATACAAGTGAAATTCAAAAAAGGCTTGACAAAATTCGCATACAACATCGAAATTTAATGGAGGAAACCCTTCGTTCACTACAAGAAAAGCCAGTAAAGGCTCCACAGATTTACAGGTGATATTATGAGAGACGATAATACTATTGAATTGAGAATTACACCTCCAATAATTAGTTCCTTATTTGATGATGTAGAACATGGGGTTCTTTCTCCACTTTCATGTCTAAGAGAGTTTGACCACCACTGGATTTTAGAATTTGATCTTCCACTAGTTAGCAAGAAAGACATCAAAGTAACTTTTGATGGAAATTCCATAAATGTTGAGGCAAAGCTTAAGGAGAAATACTCTGAAGAGAAACTAGGAAAATTTACAAAATTTGAATATTTTAAAAAATCAATTACATTACCTGGTAAAATTGATAGCAAAAAAACTATTGCCAAGTTCCAAAATGGAAGGCTGGTGATAAAAATTCCAAAAAAAGTAATGGGACACCACATCAAAATTGAGTAAACCAGATTTATTTTGATCATGTTTCTAGAATTTTAATAGAAGAAATTCTTGTTTACAGTGTCTTACAAAGTGGTCTTAATAGTTAAATTATAATTTATCATAATTGAATTATGCAAATACTACAATCTCCATTAAAAGTAGAGGATAATACAAAAAAAGCCGATCTTTTAGAAATTGTATCAGACAAATATTGTAGGTCCATTCTTAACGCCATTATGGACAAACCAAAGTCAGCAGTGGAGCTTTCTAGGGAATGTCAAATTCCAATAAGCACCATTTACAGAAGAATTCAAATGCTTCATGATGCAAAGATGTTAAACACATCTGGACAAATAAGTGAAGAAGGAAAAAAATTCTTTCTGTATAAAAGCAAAATAAAAGAGATCAATGCCTGTTATAACAAGGGTGATGTCCAAGTAGAATTAGTTTTCAACCAGTAATCTGGTTATTTTTTTATTTTTTTTAATTGTGTTCATCAAATTCCTCACCAAGATCAATTGTGATGATTACCATAGCCTCCGTAGTTTGAGTTTTAATATTTTTGTCAGGAAGAAATTCATGAAATATTTCTTTTAAAAGCTGATCTACAAACATTGACCAGTTCATTCCAAGTTCATGTTGAACTATAAAATGATGCAAAGAGCCTTCTATTCTATGATCAGAATTAATTCCCGTTGCTCGAACATAATCCTCTAGAGTTTCAATACAACTTTTTAGATCATATTTTCCTTTGATGAACATTACATTATCTTTGAAAAAGGATTTTAACATATCAACTATCATGTTAATATCATTTGCATCCATTTCATCACCTAATTGATGTAGTATGTCCTTTGGTACTGGGATCATACCTATTTTATCACTAAATCTATCCCATTTAGCATATTTTTCAAATATTTGGTTTACAAGAACATTTTGTGATATTTTTTTATTTGATGACTCAGATTCTAGAATTTTGATGATTTTTTCAGGGAGGCGGTAAGTGATTGTACGAGTTTTTTCTTTTTTTGCACGTAACTTTTTGGTTATCTTTGTAATTTTCAAATAATTTCCCCGACTATTTTGGAATTGAAATCCAATTTAAAGTAGATCTAACTCCAAAATTGAGATTATTTTCAGTGGTGAGAATGGACAAAAGGAGTATAAATAAAATTATTAATTATTTATGTATGGGTGAGTGGTGCCAGAATTGTGGTAAAGTAATGAAGTATCAAGAGCTCACACATTGTTCAGATGAATGTTTAATGGAGATAATAAAACAAAGCGAGACATTGAGTTCAGATGGATTGGGAGCTGAAACTTGGGATGAAGAATCAAAACCTTGGAAATAACAGTAATTGAGAAATGAATTAGTAGAAATAAAAGACATTTTGAGAATATATTTAATCCATGAGATACAGTAATCGGTAATCATGAAATGGCATTTTGATGATTTTATCTATGGATCTATTGATGGAGCAGTTACAACCTTTGCAATTGTTGCAGGCGTGATAGGGGCTTCATTATCACCTACAATCATTTTGATTCTAGGTTTTGCAAACTTGTTTGCAGATGGATTCTCCATGGCTGCTGCAAACTATCAATCTTCTAGGGCAAGAAATGAATACATTGCCATGAAAAGAAAGCAAGAAGAGTGGGAAATTGATAATTTAGAAGAACAAGAAAAACAAGAGATCAGAGAGATATATGACAAAAAAGGATTCAAAGATGAACTTTTAGAAGAGGTGGTTCGAATAATTACATCTAGACGAAAAGTTTGGGTTGATACCATGATGAAAGAGGAATTGGGATTAATAGAAGATGGCAAGAATCCTTTAGATAGTTCCATCAGCACCTTTGCTGGATTTAATCTAATTGGATTAATTCCCTTGCTACCTTTTATGGTATTCATCGCACTTGGAATGGATCCCAGTTCTAATGCTTTTAGTTTTTCAATAATTTTTGTAATTTCAGCCTTTTTTCTTGTTGGGGTGATCAAGGGTAAAATCGTCAAAAAATCTAAAATAAAATCAGGTCTTTATACATTGATTATTGGAGGGATTGCAGCTTTGGTAGCATATTTGGTAGGATATGGATTACATGTGTTAATTCAGTGATTTCTAAATTGATTTAATATTATTTCGAATGGTTTGGGCAGATTTTTTGAATAGTTCTTTTTCAGTTTTATCGAGTTCTATTGATTGAATTTCAACAATCCCTTTTGAAAAAATTTTTACAGGAACTCCCATACAAACATCTTGTTCTCCAAATTCTCCTTTCAGTAAAACAGAGGCAGGAATCGATAAAGTTTGATTTCTAACTATAGATTCCATTACATCAAAGGTATTTTTTGCAATACCAAATTGTGATCTATCTTTGAGATCTCTTATTGACTTCCAATAGTTTTGAATTCCTTCTGAAATCTCTTCTTTTTGTGTAGAGTTGATAATTTCAAGGATATTTTTCCCGTCAATTTTTGTTTGGGAAAAGACTGGGACCATAGAATCCCCGTGCTCTCCTAGGACGTTAGCATTTGATATTTGAGAATTTTTTACTCTGATTGTTTTTGAGATTAAATATCTAAATCTTTTTGAATCCAAGCTAGAAGCAATTCCGATGATTTTATTTCGTGGAAAACCAGTTTCTTGTTGAAAAAAATAAGTCAGTACATCTACTGGATTGGATATTATTAAGATAACTGGAGATGAACAATTTTCTTTAATTTTTCTCCCAATTTCTTTTATCATTTTTACCTGTGCTCCAATCATTTCATGTCTATTTTTCAAATAAACACCCGTACTTGCAGCTATTACAATAATTCCTGCTCTGCTTATCTCAGAGTAATCATCGGTTCCATGAATAGTAAAATCAGATGTCTCAGGTATGGAATTTGAAATATCCAGAGCTTCACCAAGTGCTTTACTTTTGGTGCGATTAAGTAAAATAATATCATCCAAGGAATTGGAAGCGCAAAGAAAAGCTAGGGACGAACCAACCAATCCACTACCTATAATGGCGATCAATTTTTTCTCAACTCATTTATTTTATTAAAAGTACAGGACACCTGGTTCTTTGAATTACACCATTAGCTACACTTCCCAGAATTAATTTGTCAAGGCCTGTTCTGCCATGAGAACTAATTACAATAAGATCCATCTTCCTAGATTTTGCAAATACAACAATGTCCTTGACCACAGAATTAGATTTTAAAATTTGTAATTTTATGTCCACTCCAACCTTGTCTGCCATTTCTTCTAGTTTTTCCATTGATTTTTTTGCCGCCTTACTTTGTTTTTTTAAGAGTTGAGAATCGGCTCTAGCATCATAAAATTTATGATGCCACGCATCTCCCTCAACACAAGTTAGTAGAGTTATTTTTGATTCATATTTTTGTGCAACATCAAGAGCCACCTTAAATGCATGAGTGGATGGACTGGATAGATCAAAAGGAACAAGAATATTCTTAAAAAGCATTTCCAATTCTCCATTGTTTTAATATTTTCATTTCATTAGTCTTGTTCATAGTTTGATATTTCCTTTGTGATAAGCAAAAACATACAGAAAAACTTTTTCGTTCATATATAATTCCTCTAAATTAGAATTAAAAGTCAAGCTAATAATTACCAGAGATGATTTTCATCGTTGATATTTCAGAATGATATATTTAATGAATTACTGAAAAGAAGCTTTATGAATGTAAAAAATTTAAAATTATCAGGATTAATCGAAAAACCGATCACAGTAGGTCCTAAAACTTCACTTTTACGAACAAGGGAAATTCTTTTGGAGAATAAAATAAAGCGAGTGATTGTTGCAGATAAACGAAAACCTATTGGGGTAATTACCGAAAAAGATATTGCAAAAAAAATTTATGGTTTAGGAACAACCCCAATTACATCCGTAAAAGCCAAGGATTTCAAACCTAGAAAACTATACACTCTCACAGAAGAGAATACGGTACAAGAATGTGCCAAAATGATGAAAAAGCACAGAATTAGCGTAGTAGTTATCCTAAATCAAGACAATACTCTTAAAGGAATGGTAACAAAAACTGGCCTTGTAGGTGTTTTTCTTACCAAAGAATCATCATCAATCAAAGTTTCTCAAGTAATGAAAGAAAAAGTGATTACTGCTGCTCCAAGTGATCCCATATTACATGTGGAGAGCCTATTGATAAGATATGGAATATCAAGAGTAATTATAAAAAGAAACCAAATGCCTGTAGGAATAATCACTTTCCGAGATTTTGTGCCTGCAAAAATTCCTAAATGGATTGCAGAATCTGCAGACCCAAAAGAAGTTCAAGAATACAAATTCAAGAAAGGATTAGAAGAAATACACTCTAATCAGATGAGCTATCTGTTTCCTTTTCATTCTACTGATATAATGACTCCTAAACCCGTTACTGTTGATGCAGATGATGATGTCAAACAAGCCATAGTATTAATGATAAATAATAATATCAGCGGACTTCCAGTTGTAAAGAAATCCAAACTAGTTGGAATAATCACAAAATCAGATATTGTAAATGTTCTAGCTGGATAGATTTATTTCACAATCAACAACGAGCAAGGAGAAGATTGGGCAAGTTTGTTGGAAACACTTCCTAGCAAAAGTCTAGTTACAGAGCCAAGTCCTTTGTTGCCAACAATTATTAAATCACATTTTTCTTTTTTTGCAATCTTTTCAATTTCAGTTACAATGTTTCCTTCTTTTAAGAGAATTTTTGCATTAATTTCTTTTTTTAGAAGAAAATCACTTGCTTTCTTTAGGGTCTTGTCTCCAAATTTATGAAGAATTTCAAGATATTCTTTTCGATCTAACAAATTTAGTGGAAGGGATTTTTCTACCACATACAACAAAATAATCTTAGAGTCAAATGTAATGCCAATTTCAGATGCACGCTGTAAGGCTTTTTCAGAGTATTTTGAGCCATCAAGTGGGACAAGAATCTTTTTGAAACTAGTGTTAACGGTATTCATTTTACAATTAATACAGGTACTTTGACCTTGTGTAAAACATAGTTTGAAACACTACCCAAGAACATTTCTTTTGCAGAGCCTCTCCCTCTAGCACCGATTACAACCATATCGATCCCATTTTTCTTGTTATTTGCAAATCTAGCAATATCATATCCAGGATCACCTGCTAGAGATTTTCCAGTCAGTTGAATTCCTTTTTTAGCTGCCCTAATTTTTGCACTTTCAAGAGTTTTTTTAACATCTTTCATAGAGCTGAAATCTAAAAATCCAATAGGATGAATCGCATATATTCCAGGTACGGCTTTTATTGATAAAGCAGTGATTGTGCCATGAGATTCTCGAGCAATATGAATAGCCATATCCAATCCACGAATAGAATTGGCAGAACCATCAAGAGGTACCAGAATTTTTTTAGTTTTAATTACCATAATTGAGAGGAATTCTTGGCTAATTTTAAACACTCTAATGATTATCCTTATTGATTTTCAAAAATGATAATTTAGAGATTATCTCATATGCATAAAAAATTAGGTTGTTTTATGCATAATACCTTTGCAAATCAAATAATGAGTAAAGATGTGTTAACCGTTGATAAATCGACTTCGTTACAAGAAGCTGCACTAAGCATGAGTAAATTAAAAGTTGGTTGCGTGATTGTTACCAAAGATGACAAACCAATTGGCATTGTAACTGAAAGAGATTTTGTGACTAAAGTTGCTGCGGAGGGACGACCTTTGTTTACTGAGATTTATGAAATAATGTCATCACCACTAATTACTCTTGATCCTGAAGACACCGTTTGGGAAGCCTCAGAATTGATGAAAGAAAATTTAATTCATAAACTACCAGTTAAAGAAAATGAAAAAATCATTGGAGTTGTAACTACTACAGACATCGTTAAAATTTGTAGTGTGGGTTCGGACTCTGAAATGCGTAGAATTTGTGATCAAATACTTTTAAGAATGAAAGACGAGTAATGCAACAAATCTTTTATGGTAATTTTCTTTATCATCAAAAAATGATTATTCACTTATAGACTTTCATATTTTTTCCAAGTAAATCTTTGTAATCTAGTATGCGTTAGTAGTTTTGAAAGTTCCTTTTTTTAATTGAATTAAAATTCTAATCAAAAAGAATAGCCAAATACCCATTAAAAAGAAATATAGAATATTCACATTAGGCTCTTCAGAAATTACCTTTTCTTCTGGTTCTTCAGGTATATCAAATGGAGATACAGTCACAATTCCAAGAAAAATCGGTATGGCTACCAGAATAACTAAGGGAATTACCATGATTGTTATTAATTATAAGGACTGTAATTTGAAAAAATCTTTGCCACTGAATGAAAATACATGTCTCTCATATCGTCTTCCGTACAAACTGCCAGTAACCTTACAATATCAGTTGATGTAATTATTCCCACTAAATTATCATCATCAATAACAGGTAATTTCCTTATTCCCCTATCATGCATTAAATCAGACGCTATTCGAATTGAATCACTAGAACTTACCGAAAATAATGGAGAAGACATTATTTGTTTTATTGGAGTAGATATTTGATAAGCATGAGCAACCACTTTTACTGCAAAGTCTCGATCAGTAACAATTCCTATGGGTAGATTATTTTCCATAACAATCATGGCTCCAACTTTTGCATCTTCCATCATTTTTGCAGCCTCATTTATTGTAATTGAAGCATCTACAGATATTACTGATTTTGTCATAACATCTGCAATCGTTATAGCTTTTGGGTTATCCATCTTACATAGTTACTAAATCAATTAGATATTTGATAGTCTTCTAGAATATCACATCTGAAAATCATAGCAGATAATCTCAAGCCCATTTAAATTGAAAATTATGATATGCAACCTTATGACAATTAAAACTAAAAAAATTCTGGTACCTCTTGATGGTTCTGCCAATTCGTTTCGAGGTCTGGATGTTGCGATTCATATGGCAAGACAATCACAAGCTACAATTTCAGGCCTATATGTAGCTGGAATTGTCAAACCCAAGATTAGTGAGCCTATTAGTCCTTTAGAGAAACTTTTTTTAGAATATGCACAAAAAATAATGAAAAAAGCCAAATTAAAGGCAGCAAAAAAAGGAATTTTATTTTTTGACAGACTTTCTTATGGGGATAATGGAAAAAGAATTGTCGAGATTGCTGAACGAGAAAATTTTGATTTAATTGTTATTGGTTCTAGAGGAATGGGAGCTGCAAAAGAAATGTTCTTGGGAAGTACATCAAATTACGTTCTTCACAAATCAAAGAGGCCCGTGTTGATAGTAAAATGATATGGTAGAATTAGAAAAAAAATCATTAGAACATTTAGAGCAATTACTTGAAAAAACTCAGGAATCATTTGGAGGTTTGTCATCCAGATGGGACAGTCTACAACCAAGAAGGGAATTTAATTTAAAACTCTCGGAGGATTTTCATCTTGGATTTATTTTTGGGAAATTAGAAGATGATTTTGTTAAATGGTTTTACTCGGAAAATGGTAGATCAATGACAGATCGCGAATATAGAGAGTTTTGGAAACAATGTCGAGTATTTGTAAGAACTCTACATAAAAAATATGACACGTTCTATTTTCAAGAATAATTTTTGCTTGAATTTTTCAAAAATCAAAAATTTTTATTTTTACGCCTGTTTTTTAGCTAAAAAATCACAAAATTAATTGATTTTCAACATCGATAATGGGAACTTATCTAATATTGCTGATTAACAAAAAAACAAGTTGTCTGAACTAAAACGCCACATGGGGCTTTTTCACCTTACCATGTACGGAGTGGGATTGATTCTTGGTGCAGGGATTTATGTACTAATTGGTGAGGCCGCAGGTATTGCTGGGGATTCTGTATGGATCGCATTTGTCTTGGGATCAGTTGTTGCCTTGTTTGCAGGATTTAGTTATGCAGAATTATCATCAGTATTTCCAAAAGCCGCTGCAGAATATGTATTCATTAAAAATGCTTTTAAAAATAATTTTTTTGCATTTGTAATAGGATGGCTAACTGCTATCACATCCATAATTACAGCAGCTACAGTAGCAATAGGATTTGGTGGATATTTTGCAGAGTTTGTAAATATCCCAATTATTATTTCAGCTGTCGGTTTACTTATTGTCCTATCTATAGTAAATTTTATTGGAATTAGAGAATCCTCTTGGACAAATACAATTTTTACAATAATTGAAGTTGCAGGTTTGATATTGATCATTATTATCGGCTTTACATTCAGTAACCCTGAGCCGGTAAATTATACTGAAAGTCCTACAGGTCTTACAGGAATTGTTATTGCATTTGTATTGATTTTTTTTGCATTTATTGGATTTGAGGACATGGCAAATATTGCTGAGGAAGTGAAAAAACCTAAAAAAACACTTCCCCGGGCGATAATTCTATCAGTAATAATATCAGGAACAATTTACGTTCTAGTTGCGCTAGCTGTAGTTCGAGTTGTTAATTGGGAGGAGCTTGCAAATTCAGCTGCACCAATGGCACTAGTAGCCCAAAGAGGTTTGGGCGCTGAAGCACATATTCTTCTTTCATCTATTGCTCTTTTTGCCATAACCAATACGGTATTGATTACACTGGTTGCAGGTTCTAGAATTTTTTATGGGATGGCTCGTGAAAAAGTTTTTCCAGGCATTTTAACAAAAGTCCATTTTAAAACAAAGACTCCTTGGATTGCAATAATTGTAATTATGATAACTGGCATAGTCTTTACATTTATTGGAGATATTGTAGTTGTTGCAAATATTACAGTTTTTGCAATTGTAATTACTTTTGCTGCAGTCAATCTAGCAGTGATTGTTTTACGTTACACCGAACCAGATATTGAAAGAAAATTCAAGGTCCCAATTAATATTGGAAAATTTCCAATTCTTCCATTATTTGGACTAGGGATTTCAGTGTATATGGCCTTGCAATTTGAGATCGAAATAGTATTAGTAGGATTAGGGATTATTGTAGTTGGAATTATTTTTTATTTTTCCTACAATAAACAAAAGATGAATACAAAATGACATTTGGATTTGACCTAATTCCAACAATAATAGGGCTTTTGTTTATTGTAATTCCTTCAATGTTGCTAGGTCGACTATGTGCACGTGCTGGGTTATCAGAAATTATTGGCTTTGTAGTAGGAGGGGTGCTGCTTGGTCCTTTTGCTCTAGGAGGGTTTATTCCCTTATTTGATAAACCAATTATCCAACTAGATGATCTAACTTTATTATTATGGCAAATGTCAGGTGTAATAATATTATTTTCTGCAGGACTTCATTTTACATTTAAGGATCTTCTCAAGGCAGGATATAGTGCTGCAATAATAGGAACATTTGGTTTAATCATGCCACTTGTTTTAGGGTATTTTATTTCCATGTTATTTGGATTTGATTGGGCCGTTTCAATATTAATTGGTGCCACATTGAGTGCAACTAGTATTGTAATTTCAGTGACATTGCTAGAAGAGATTGGAAAAGAAAAAACCCCAGAGGGAAATATTTTGGTAAATGCTGCAGTGTTAGATGATGTTTTGGGATTAGCAGTTTTATCGTCTGTAGTTTCAATAATTACTCTAAACTCTCTACCAAGTATAGAGTCAGTCTTAATTATGACTGGAGAATCACTTGTTTTTTGGTTGTTGTTACTATTAGGAGCAGTTTTTATTCTTCCAAAAATCGTTCATGGGATTGCCCTTGCAAAACCTACATCGCTTGAGACAAGAGGTATTAAGCAAGCTACTGCAATTGGTTCTGCGTTTGGATTTGCTGCAATAGCATCTTCAGTTGGACTCAATCCCATAGTAGGTGCCTTTGCTGCAGGTATGGGATTGGCAGGTTCAAAACTTGTTGGAAATATTCGAGAATTTATTGGTGAATTAAAAGTAGTAGTAGCCCCGTTATTTTTTGCAATAATTGGTGCCCATGTGGATCTTCGGTTAATCTCTGAAGTGAATATAATTTTTCTTTTTTGTATTTTGGCAGTTGCTATTTTAAGTAAAGTTCTGGGTTGTGGAATACCTGCTGCAATATTGTTAAAGAATAAATCAAAAGGCTTTCGCATAGGATATGGAATGATTGCAAGAGGTGAAGTGGCATTTATCACTGCAGGAATCGGAATTGCCAGTGGAATACTTTCTGATTCTATCTATACAACTTTGGTGTTGGTAATTTTGGCCACCATTATAATCACACCAATTCTTCTAAAAAATTCATTCAAGTCAGAAATATCAAATACTATGTAATTTTTATTAAAATTTTAACCCAAAAATTTCTATAGATAAACTATAGACGTTATTTTTTATTATTTTTCAAAGATTTGAGTAGAATCTATGTCAGAACCAATACACATATCACTGTACTCTTCAGGATTTAGTGAATAACATACTTTTGGCTCAAATCGAATAATGTGTCCTTCCTTTTCAGAGATTTTTTTTACTTTGGAAGAAGAGTTTTTCTCCAAGGTTTTTTTGATTATTGATTCTCTTATTTGGGATTTTTTTTGTTCATCTGTGATAAAACTAACCGTTCCTCGAAACTGATATCCTGTGAGATCCTCTTTGTTAAAGACAGAAACTGTTGCCCAAGGATTTACCTGAAAATTCCTAAAGGTCTTGTGTTTGAAAAAATCAATCCAATAGATAGCCTCATTATCTATTTTAAAAAATATTCTTGGAGAAACGTTTGGTAATTGATTTTCTCCCACTGTTCCTACTGCGAAAATTCCCTGAGTTTCGATGAACTCTTTGATTTCAAGAGGAATTATCACCATAATCATATCATGTCAAATTCATATTAAAAATTTTAAAAAAATCATTAATGAAACTCAAATTAGATAATCTATTCCTAAGTTTTAAAAGGCCGAAAGTAATTAAGGAAACTATGAAGAAGATAGAAACTGTCGTTAGGTCAGCTTTGAGAGATCAAGTAGTATCTGCCATCAAAAAAGAGGGGGTTGGTGGAATTACAATTTGGCACACACAGGGCCAAGGAGCAGCAGATCCTCCGCTTGTTGGACAATACTTTTCCAGAGAGAACATTGTAACAATTGTTCCCGATTCTAAAGTAGATGTAATTTTAGACGCTATTGCTCAGGTTGCATGTACCGGAGAAAAAGGTGATGGCAAGGTCTTTGTAACTAATGTAGAACAGGCTTTAGATATTTGTACAAAACAAAAAGGCGAATCTGCAATCTAGATTCAAATTTTTTTTCTTGAATATTTTTGATAATTTTTTAATGTGATTATTGTGAATAATTGCTTTTGATCAAACGGGGTTTTGACAATTAATCCTCAGATTCTTCATATTCTTCATCTTTTTCATATCCTTCCTTAAGCTCAAGCTGATGATCATCTTCTTTCATTTGGTCTTGTTCTAATTTTTTCCAATCTTTTTCTTTATCAATTTTTTCAGTCATGATACATTATACATGACATGACATATTAGCAAAGTCATGATTTTCAATTATGATATTTGAACTGAAATTATTTTGATGGCAGAATTGATGGATCTAAATAAATCTCAACGTTTTAAAAAAATGATTGTTTTTGATTAATCGCTCTTAAAATTCAATCAACAATTGCTCTTGCAATGTCTGTTTTGCTAATAATTCCAGAAATAGAGTCATTTTCATCAAATACAACCAACCCGCTGATATTATTTTCTAGGATTAATTTGCAAGCAGTAGATATTTTTTCGTCAAATTTTATTGAAACAATGCCTTTAGTCATTACCTCGTTTGCAAGAGAGATATTCCCAAACCCTTCTTTAGAAAGAAATCCTTTTCTAATTTGATCAGGGATGGTAAATCCCATGTCATCTTCTTCACTGCCTAATTCAATGGATATCCTAAATAGATCTCTAAATGAAATAACACCTGTAGGCTCTTCATTTTGATTTTTCACAATTATTCTTGAAACCTTATTCTCAAGCATTTTTTTTACTACCTTGTATAACGGTGCAGCTGAGTGAGTATAGACATAGTCATGAGTCATATAATCAAATATTTTTTTCTCTGATGGATTATCTAAATAGTATTTTACAAGATCTGTTTTTGTAAATATGCCTGTGATGTTTTCTGGTGACCCAATTGTAAGTGAACTTACTCCTTTGTCAATCATTATTTTTGCTGATTCTTTTGGGGTTAATTTTTCTTCAATGAATAATATTGGTTTCATTATTTTACTAATCGGAATATCATCTAATCCTCGCATAGAGTTCTCAGAAAAAAGAAATAATCCAATATCTTTTTCAGTAATAATTCCTACTGGTTTTCCAGATTCTACTACAATTAATCTGCTTAGTTTTAATTCTAATAATTTTTTGATTATATCAGATACTGTTGAGCTTTTTAGAATCGTAATAGGCTTATTACTAATTTCACTAATTGACAACAACTAAATCGAATTTGATTTCTATTAAAAGACCATATATAATTTTCATTGATGAATGTAAATTCAATTTAATAGATATTGTATTTCAAAGTTGGAAATCATAGTCTTTTTATATATTCGAAGAATAAATAGAACAATTATGGCGAAATTCAACAAAATTCTTGTTCCGCTAGATGGATCTACTAATTCAATTCGTGGATTAGATAGAGCAATTGAAATTGCCAAAGAGAGTAATGCCGAAATTACAGGATTTTATGTCTTCCATTTGCCACTAATGGCAGGGATAAAGTATACCCAAAAAATGAAGGATGATGCACAAAAAAAAGCCGTCAAGGCAATTGGTCCTGCAATGAAACGTGCTGAAAAAGCAGGAGCTTCATTCAAGTACAAAACCGGCGGAGGTCATACGGGCTCTGAGATTGTCAATTTTGCTAAAAAAGGAAATTATGACATGATTGTTATTGGAGCAAGAGGAGTGGGAGGGGCCAAAGAAACTTTCCTTGGAAGTACCTCTAATTACGTAATGCATAAAACAAAAATTCCTGTTTTAGTGGTAAAGTAAACACATAGAATTCCACAATTTTTCTAGTTTATTTTTGAATTATACGTCTAAATTTAGAATCTCAATTTATCCGACCGGTAAATGTTAGTCAACTAGAACAATGTAAAGTAATAATTAATCAGAAAGACAAAATTACATGTGAAGATAATATGCCCAAAATGCAAGAAAAATGCAGAACTGGCAATGGATTTCTCATTGGTAAAATGCGAAAATTGTGATTTGGATATGAGTTATGGAGAATATGTAAAATTCATTGCGCATAATGAAACCACATATTCAGATATTCTTGGTGATTATACAGGGAGTACGGAGGGTCAAACAGCAGGATCTTTAGATGATTGGGATTAAAACCTGGAAAAACATCCATCAGATTAAAATAATTAGCTTAAGACATTTCTAAATACAATTGGAATTTTTATTAGAAAATATTCTAAATCTGGTAGGATTTTTGGTAGGATTAGCAATTGGAATTGTTTCAATTATTGGATATAGAAATACAGGTAGTCCAACATTGTTTAGATTATCTATTGCTTTTTTTTCTATTAGTATTGGGTTTTTTGTAATATGGGCAGGTTACATGATAGAAGATTTTATAATAAAAGCAGGGAGTTTAGAAAGATGGATACAAACTTTAGGAATAGCTATTCAAACTATAGGATATTTTTTCATTGCATTTTCTCATAGTATAAAATCACTTTTCCCAAAATCTAGATACTTTAGATCCGTCGGAATTTTTCCATTGTTTATAGTATCTTCAGTACACGTTGAACATATTTTTAGATCAGTCTCCTTTATTTTGCTTGCCTATGGTGCTATTGAAACAATTTTATCATATTTTGAAAATAAAAACAAAGGTGCGATTTCAGTTGCAGCTGGATTATCTTTTTTAGCATTAGGGGAATTTTTGGGATGGTATTCATTTGTTTTTCCAGAATCAATATTATATTTTGTATCAATGGTAATCAAAATTGCAGGTTTAATTGCTCTGTTTATCCCCGTAAGCAAGGTACCGCTTACCAAGATTAAGTTTGATGAGAGCTTTGATTGACTTGGGATATTAGGCTCAAATTAACAGAGATTTGAAATTTGTCAAATTCTTTTATCTTTTTAGTCGATTGGAAAATAGCATCCCACTATCATAGATATTCTAAAAATTGTATTTAGATAAAAATGGCTGAATACCGTACACATATGAAAATTATTGGAGATATACTATCTACTACCCGTGATGATCTTCAAGATGAGGATGGTGCAACTGTAACTTATCTTATAAGAAAAGCAAATGTTTCTCATTCAAGAATTTCAAGAATGTTAAAAATTTTAGTTTCTCAAGGATTACTTGAAAAAGTAAATGAAGAGGGTTCAAATAAATACAAAATTAGTCAGTCAGGAAGAGAGTTTTTACATGCATACAATACATTTAGCGGTTTTGCAACTAATTTTGGTCTGACCATTTAATCTTCTGACTCTTCAAAATCATCCAAATCATCATCAAAATCATCTTCAAATTCTGTATCTTCATATTTTGATGTTTCACTAAGCATTTTGGAATAGAGTCCTATCAAGATTAAAAATGTATTTAAAACAAAATGAATTATTAAAGAAAGGAATTAGTATAATCAATTGAAAGTAAAATGTGATAAAGAAGGAATAGAAAAAGCAACCAAAATTATCAAAGATGGTGGAATTGTAGTATTTCCAACAGATACAGTTTATGGTATCGGATGTGATCCTTACAAAAAAAAATCCGTAGACAAAATTTATCAAATTAAAGGAAGATCTAAAACAAAACCATTTCCTGTATTAGCATATTCATTTGATGAGGCATCAAAAATTGTAGAATTTGATAAGGATTCTAAAAAAATTGCCAATAAGTTTTGGCCTGGACCTCTAACTTTAATATTAAAATTAAAAGATCAAAGATTGAAAAAATCTTTAAATTTAGAGAACAAGATAGCCATCAGAGTTCCAAACAATCAATGTTTATTGAATATTTTGGAAAATTCTAAATTTCTTGTTGGAACTAGTGCAAATATTTCTGGAGAGAATTCTTTTACGAAATCAAATGATTGTTACCAAAACATAAAGGATTATGATATTTTTGTAGATGATGGCAATATCAAAACTAGTGGTGAATCAACAATTTTAGAAATAGACCAAGGCAAACCAATTATCCATAGAATAGGGGCATTAAAAAAAGAGGAGATTATAGAATTTTTTTGAACTTAATAGTTACTTGTGCACGGCATTTGGAACCAGAAACACAAGAAGAAATTAATAAAATCTTGGGGATTTTAGGAGATCCCGAACCTAAAATAACAATCACCAACATGTCCGGAATTCTAACAGTAAATACAAAATTAGACCCAATCGTAGTAGTAGCAAAAATCCAGGAATTAATTCTTGATGAACCTTGGAGCATCAGATATTGTCTTCGAATCATCCCTATTCAAAAAATTTCAGAAACAATAATTGAAGATATTGAAAAAGTAATTTCAGAATTAAGAGATTTGATACCAAAAGGAGATACATATCGAATATCAATTGAAAAAAGAAACTCCAATATGTCAAGTCAGGATTTAATTACCAAAATTGCCAATAAAATTGAAAATAAAGTATCATTGGAAAATCCAGATAAAATTATTCTAATAGAAATTTTGGGAGCAAAGACTGGTATTTCCGTTCTTAGAAAATCGGATGTTTTGAGTGTAGAAAAAACTAAAAGAAGTTTATCAGATTAAAACTGCTCCTTTTTCAATTAAAATATCTTCCAAGGGGTTTTTGGAGTAGACAGAATCTAAGTGTCTTTTGGTAATTTGAAAATGTTTTTTCAAAAATAATGAATTATCTTTTGAAAAAATTTCAGTAGTTAAGGGATTTAATTTTTGATGAAGGTTATTTAATATTATTTTATTGCCAATTGCAATCAAGATAAAATTTTTTTTTGGCTTAATTCCTGCAAAATATATTGCATCAGAAATTTGTTTTGTAGCTGCAAAACGCAATAAAATATCAGTTTCAATTTTATTTGAAAGTAAAATATTTTCTTTGTCTGAAACTAATGATATTGTAAGAATTTTTGTTAAATGATTTAAATTTAATATAAAATTACTTGAAATTCCTTGCAACTTGATATTTGGGAATTCTTTTCTAAGATCATCAAGAAAAGAAACATCAATTTTTTCATTTCCTTTTATTTCCAAGATTTGAATTGATTTTTTTCCAACAGTAATCATAATTTTTTTATTTGATCCTCCATGAATTATTGGAATAATACTAATCACATCATTATTGTTAATACGAGTCATTCTTCCATCCATAGCTGACGAGTCTGCTCCATTAACTGCAATCAAAATATTATTTGTATCAAGAGTGGCAGTATTTTTTGGTTTTATGTCTAAAAGTTTTTCAAGAAGATCTTCAATTGTTATATTGTCTAGGTCTAATTCAATCTGATCAGTTGAAAAAGACTTTTTTGCACCACCTATCAGTTTTATTGTTATCATAATTTTGATTGTCGCAAAGGTGAGAATTAAATTTTGGAAAATTTAATCTGTTTTTTCTTCAGAAGGTTCATTTGGTTCTTGAACATCTGTAGTATCAACACCTACCTCAATAACGTTTTCTTCCGAATTTGGCGAAATTTCTGTTTTAATTTTGGTATTATCCTCTACTAAATTATCTTCATCGTTGGAGGCGGTTGCTTTTGATAAATTAAATTCAGTTTCACGATTTTCCTTTTTTATTAAATTAGTGATGTAACCTGCAACTTGATTTTTTAATCCCTTTGAACGAACTATGGCTACCTGATCTAATGATTTTTTATTATCGGTAAAATTTTCCCCAAATTTTGATTTGTGTTTTTCTAGTACTTCATATGAAAGGCGTTTTATTCTATCCACTCTTGCAATACCAGACTAGGGTTTTTTATACCTATATTCCCAAAAAATTTTTAGAGTTTTTCTCTAGAATTAAGGCCATTTCATCAAATTGTTTGTTCAAAATTTTTGAAGAACAAAAAATCACGCTTGGAATAAAATCAATTTGGGCAGATTTCATCTCAAAACATCTTGAAAATCTTACAGGGCCATCTGTTTCAACCAGAATTTTGTCCTCATCAGTTTTAGCTAATAGAACTTGCTTATCATTTGCATAAATCATTACAGGTCCATAGGATACAAAACAATCCAGATCCATAGCCTTTTGCAATTGTTTTTTATTGCCATCAAACCAATGAAGTAAAATATTTTTTGTTCTATAAGATGTCAATAAATCAAATACGTCATCAAGGCTTTTTCGAGAATGGACAGATATTGGTTTGTCATGTTTCTCAGCTAGAGACAAAAGAGATTCAAATACATAAATTTGATTTTTTTTATCTTCATCATTGTGAATATATGTTGGATCTAATCCAATCTCGCCGATACCTGAAATTATGTCTATTTTATCTTGGATTAAAGTTATCATTGGGTCTAATGTCTCATTTGCACATTCTGGATGAATTCCAATAAAAGGTAAAATCAATTTACTTTGTTGAGCAATTTCCAGAGTTCTTTTAGAATTTGTATAATCCATCGAAACACAACAGGCTTTTATTTTCATGGTTTCCATGCCTCTGATTATTTGATTTAGATCCTTATGATATTCAGGATCTGATAAGTGGATATGAGAATCAAATAACCAAGTCATTATCTTTCAATTTTATAAATAGTCTGTATAAATCGATTTCTTGGTGATATTTTTTCACTCATCATCTTTTATCATATTATACAAAAATAAATCAATGAAATCATCAGAGTTAGGCCTTTCTGCGATGTATAGAATTTTAAAAAAAGCAGGAGCAGAACGTGTTAGTGATGAATCAGCCGATGAACTTCGTCGAATTATAGAGGAGTTGGCTATCAGTATAGCGCAAAGCGCCGTAGACATGGCATCTCACGCTGGAAGAAAAACAGTTAAAGCTGAAGATGTAAAACTTGCTTCAAAACCATTTACCAAATTCTAATCTAAAGAGTTTAATTATTCATTTTGTGTTTTTCAAAACGGTACTCTGGCAGAACGGTTATGCGTGGGCCTGCAAAGCCTATACAAGGGGGTTCGACTCCCTCGGGTACCTTTAGGTTTCTATTATAGGGTAAACAAAATGATAAAAAATAAAGAAAATTCTGAGCAGATGAATTGAATAAATCTGAATTTAATATTAAAAATCGAAAAATAATTTACCTTGTTAACCAACTACTTTTTCGAAATGTCCATAATGCAGGTGCTGTAAGAAATGGATAGACAAATGCAACAATAATTGCCATTATTGGCCTTAATTTCCAATTTACTGATGTGGGATCCCTCAATTTGTAATCAATACCATGTACTACTCCTACTGCCAAAAACCCTGCAATGAAAAAGGCAGTTATCCAATATGCCCCCAATACAAAAGGGGCATGATAGAGTGCAGTGTAAAGAATTATTGGAGTTAATATGAAGGAAGCAGCTGTTCCAAAATTATTAAACGCCAGCAGGATGTTTTTTCTGTAAAGAAAGGTCATCATAAAGACCATTGCACGTATTGCTCCTTTTCGCCATCTAATTTGTTGTTTAAGCAATCCTTTGAAAGTATCTGGTACTTCACTGAAAATTATTGCAGATGAAACATATTTTGTTCTCCAATCAACCATAGCATGAGCAGTCATAATGGCATCCTCAGCATCATCAAATTGTGAAGCCCACTCTAAGATTTTTAATGGAATTTTACTAAGGAATTTAGAGCCCCAAATATTTTTTTTATAGTATTTTTTATAATCATAATTTTTTCCAACAGTTTTAATTCCATTCATCAAAGGAAGATATTTCTCTATTGCTTCTCGTCTGTAACCTCCAAAACAGCCACAACATACCATAACACCCCCTAAAACACTTTGAGTGGTTTTGGAGATATTAAATTCATAGTCATACCAAGCATCTTGAAGTCTCGCGAGATAACTTGTTTTGATGTTCCAGGGTTTTATATGACCTACTATAGCACCAAGTTTTGAATCTTTGTTAAAAGCCCTCATCATCTCTGTTATTGCATGCTTATCGACTACACTGTCAGAGTCGATAAATAGTAAGAAGTCTCCTTTTGCATTCGAAGCTCCCAAATAGTTTGCTCTTGTTTTTCCTTTATTTTTTTGATGGAATACTCGAAGATTAGAATATTTTTTATCCAAACGGTCTAAAATTTCTCCAGAGCCGTCAGTACTACCATCATTTACGGCCATCATTTCAATATTTTTATACGTTGAATTTGCGATTGCGTGAATTACAATTTCAATCATGTTTACTTGATTATACACAGGAATTATTACAGATACTAGTGCATTTCCAGCAATTCCCTGGGCAGGATTTTTGTAAAAAAACCATCCGACAGCAAGGGTAACAATAACATCTAGTAAAACAATACTGATTGCTATTACAAGATAATCAAGTGTTCTAATTCCAGTATATAGCATTGTAATAAGTAATCCACTAAAAATCAAAATTGCTGTAATTCTAAGAAGCCATCCCTTTTTTGGAATATGTATCCTTCCACAAAGCTGCATTTTTTGGCCAGAGACGATAGAACTTATTGCAACCTCTGCTTTTTGTGAGGGCGAATCTAAGATTTTTTGACTGCTTTCTTGTACCAGTCGTGGTTTTATTGGTTGGCTATCAAACAGCTGTCTGCTAGTTTTCCCATCTTTTTCTGGTTCTTGGAGGAGTTGGGGTGGGAGTATTTGACTTTGTTGTATTTTAGTAGGAGTCCTAGCTGATTTTACAGCATCTTTGATGAGTTGGGGGTTGATTAATTTAGTATGCTGTATTTGTTTGCGACCTATCGCATCTGTTTTTAGTTGGGGTCGGATGGGTTGATTATCAAAAAAGTTGTTGGAAGATTCATTATCTTTTTTTAGATGGAGGCGAATTGGTTGATTGTTTGGTGTCTCTTTGAGATCTCTAACATCCTTCACAGCATCCTTAATGAGTTGAGGATGAAGGGAATTGCTTTTAACCGAGTTTTTTCGAGTGATTTTTTTAGTTTTCAGCTGAGAACGATTAGGTTTGTCAGGTTTTTTTTTACGGGTCATTTTTCTTTTCAATATTTACATTAACGTCATTTCTGCCAGACCTAGTACTACCAAAAAATATACCAAAAGATGTTCCTGGAAATGCCTGTTTAGTCATTCCTGTAATCAAAACTAGATGTCGAGTTCCCACTAACGATCCTAAAGTGTAATCCAAAGTCATCGAATAAATTTCCAGATTTTGCCTTAATACCATTGTGTGGTAACAATCTAGATTATTTGTTACCAGTAGATAACATTGTAAATTAGATACATGTTGAAAACATTGATTCTAAATTACATGGATAATCATCTTTTGTCTTAAATTTTTTAAGAAAATTCTAATTTAAAAAATTATTTTAGTTTACTTTAAAAATTTTTTGGGCCGCCATTGGGAAGATACTGAGATTCTTTAATTTTTTCATAATTCATTATCTTTAGATTTTAACCATAGAAAATAATTTCATCGTTAAAGGAAAATTTGTATAACCAGGTTGATTTTCATTCTTATCTTTTTAATAGTTTATTCAACTAATACTTGTCCTTTCATCCAGGGATGTAAAGTGCAAAAGTAATCAACTAATCCCTCATCCTTGAATGTGAAACTAAATTGTTGCCCAGGATCTAAATATCCAGAATCAAACAAACTGCTGGGTTCACCATAAAAACCAGAGGTTACACTATGAAATGCTGAATCCTCATTTGACCAGGTTACTTGGTCTCCTATTTTTATCGTTACCAGAGAAGGAATATAACATGAATTGGTTTCCTCACAGCCTGGACGAGACACCTTGGTGGGCATTATAACATCAGGCTCCATCATAACTACTAATTTCTCTTCCAATTCTGAATTATTAATTAGAAATAAAACAATCATAATCACTAAAATTATTCCAGAAATAATTCCAATAGATATTTTTGTTTTGCTCAAATCACATCACATTTAGAACCAAGTTATTACGTAATGTATTCACTCTGCTCTTTAAATGTCAAACATTTTTCTTTATGAAATGATTCAAAATTTCAAATAAGGGGTTGTTTTCGGGGATTGAACCTGTTGGTTTTAGGGATTCATAGAAAATTAGTTTGGTAAAGCTAGTCTGGCAGTATTAGAATGTTTTTAGTGATTGTTTTGGTACCAATTAGGCGTAATTTGAAAGAATTTTTCTAAATTAGGAAGTTTTGATTTTCTAAGGAGTTACTGTGAATCCATCAACTTTGGTATCACTAGAAGAATTAGGGTTGGATACAGTTACATCCCAAGAACTTCCATCTGGTGGACCACCATTTTTGATTGAAATTATAGCGGTAATGGTAGTTCCATCAAGAGATACCACTTCGCCAGAAACAGTTGGGGTAGGACCACTTCCATTTGATAACGTAATTGATGCTCCTGAAACAAATCCGTTACCAGTGATGGTTAAAGGATATGAATTTCCTTTTGATTCAGAGGACGGAGAAATGTCTTCTATAGTAACTCCTGGCAAGGCCTCTACTACAAGATTAACAGAACCAGATGATGGAGATACATTTCCAGCAGAATCAGTCTGAGTTGCTGAAAGGAAATGTGATCCGACTTGTAATGTTGAAGTGGTAATAGCCCAATTTCCGCTAATTATAGTTGAAGATCCAATGTTTCCATTAAGATTTGATGTTAGTGTAATGGTTTCGCCACTTACTCCAGTACCAGTTATTGTTGGAGTGTTATCAGTGGTAGGAGGAATTGGGGAATCAATTGATGGGGCATCAGATGCTGTCCGGTCTATATTGATATAAACAATGTTGGATGCGAAGTTGGGATTACCAATAGCATCAGTTAGTAAATTAGACGATATACTTACAGATAGTGTAGAAGGATCAACAGTATTTGCAACTTCAAATGTCCAGTTTTGATTATTACCAGTGTTTATGAGATTTTGTACTGAACCGCCAGGTGCAGAAATATCAGTTGATTCAAAGGTACTGACTTCAATTGCCTCACCAAAGTCTATGGTGAATGGAACTAGGACAGCATTAGTTGGGCTAGTTTCTGAAGTGGTAATTACAGGTGTTGGACCTGTTTCATCAACAATTGGAGTAACTGAGTTTCCAACATAAACAAGTGGTTCGGGGCTACCATCGCCAGTGGATTCTGAAAAACCACCATCGCCATCACCATTGCAAGCTTGTCCTTGAGGAACTGAATTATTCAAAAGGGTTGCAAGAACCTGGGATGGAGTAAAGTTAGGATTATTAGCTAAAATTAATGCAGCAGCTCCAGCTACATGTGGAGAGGCCATGCTGGTTCCACTAGAAGTCGCATAACCGCCATTTTTGTAAGTTGAATATATGCTCACACCTGGTGCTGCAATATCTACAAGGCTGCCATAATTGCTAAATGTTGCAAGAGTATCATCTGTACCATAACTAGTAGAGGTACCATCTCCACCACACATACCATTAGAGTCTGCTATGGCTGATACGGTAATAGCATTAGGTGCACTTGCAGGACTATAGTTAGCTGCATTCCTAGATTCATTTCCTGCTGCTACAGCGTATACAATACCAGCAGAAATTGAATTTTCAACGGCATTATTTAGAGCCTGACTGTATCCACCCCCAAGGCTCATGTTTGCAACATCGACATCATCATTGGGATCTCCATTTGTTCTGGTACTAGTAACATATTCTATCCCTGCAATCACCCAAGAATTATAACCAGAACCATTATCATTTAGAACTTTAACAGCCACCAGGTCAGCTCCTGGTACAATTCCTACAGGACCAATGTTGTTATCTTTGGCTGCAACAGTACCTGCAACATGACTCCCATGTCCATATCCATCATCTCCTGTACCTTCAGAGCAATTGGAAGATCTCCAATTTTTTCCTACACAATTGACTTTTTTAACAACATTAAGATCTGGGTGGTCAAAATCTATTCCAGTATCAATTATTGCTATAGTTACTAATCCTGCATACGAGTATCCTGGTGAAGAAGGTTCTGCATCAATTCTATCAATTCCAGTTGGAAGGGTTTGAGCAGACACGTACATCTTTTGATCCTGCTCAATGTGTAAAACTCTAGAATCTTGTTGTAGTTTTGCCAAAGCAACTGGAGAGATAGGACCTGAAAATCCATTTAATGCGTGGCTATACACAACGTCTGGAACGACTCCATGACCACGGGTCACATCCTGAGGAGTAACACCATCTTCTAAAATTACAATGTATCGTCCTGGGATAACATCAGGACCTCCCTTTTGGGCTATTGCCTGATATGGTAGAGATGTACTTAGAATAAGAATAGTAATGATAAAGCTAACGCTAAAAAATCTAATGTATTTCATTGGTTTTTTATTTCAAAATTATGATTTAAGCCTTTAGTGTTGTAGCTAAGTAATGATTCAAGAATTAGTTGAGATTTAAGCGTTAAGAATTTTTTTAAAGAAAAAAAGTTACAAATTAGAAAAGATCATTTGCTCTAAACTTTATCAGATATACTCCAGCACCAGTTAGTCATACTATTCCATATTATTACACAAAGTTTGGAGAATTATTTTTGGGAAGACAGAAAAAATACTGATAATTCCAAAGAATGATTTCTACGTTAGTGTTTTAAGTAAATTTTGCAAGCCTACAATATGAGCGAATCAACGTTTAACGAGCCACCCATGAAATTAATGTGTGGTTGTATAGTAGGGGATTTTGGAGAAATTAAACAAGAGTGCGTTCCCCACAGTCAGGGTAATTTTATTCACTGACACTTTCTTTTTGTTTTCCTAATTAATTTGGTATTATTTAGTTCTAAATTTTACTAGAAAAATTCCAGCACCGACAGGGCATTCCCAAAAGGTTTAGAATTTATCTTTAGAATTAATAGTCTTAATTATTCCATCCCGTTTATTATACTCCATTTTTAAATTCCATTCTATCCGTCTCATTGTTTCTTCTGTTGTTGGATTTTCCAATTCTAATTTCTTATGTTCTTCTAATTTCTTGATTCTTTCATCATTCACTCTTGTCTCTTTGTCAAGTAGGTCTAACTGAATTTTGCAATCTTCACAGATTAATTTTCTGTCTGTTCCTTCATTAGATTCACAATTACATCTATTACAAATAAAACCCAATATCGAATTTGCGACAAATTTTATGAACTTAAACGTTTGGAGTTTAGAGAATAGAAATTAATGTCTAACTCTAAAATTTACCTGATATACATTCTACATTAACTACACTATTGGTACCTGCAAAGACTGAAGAAATAAAATTACTAGGAACAAATAGTTTTAAGAATAGTAATTAGTTGCAAAGTAATGCTTGGTTCTAAGATTGAAAACATTCTAAGAAAAATGGAAAAACAAGAAAAATTTGAACAGGAAAATCCTTACAAAATACCAAATTCAGAAAAACTATTATCTATTGGAAGAAACACCGGAATCTTTTATAATATTCTCTTAAAAAGTAAGAATGTAAAAAGAATACTTGAGATCGGAATGTCTGCTGGTTATTCTACCATGTGGTTTGCTGAGGCTATATCAAACCAAAAAGATGGTAAAATCATAACGATTGATCAGGATAAAAATAAGATTGAGCGGGCAAAAAGAAATTTTGTTCAGGGAGGACTTTATGATTTGATTGAAATTCGTCATGGTGATGCCTTAGAAGTGTTATCTCAAATTAATGTCGAGAAAAGTTCTGCTGAATTGTTTGATTTTGTTTTTATTGATGCAGACAAGGAAAGATACATTCAATATTTTGATGCCGTTCTTCCAATGGTAAAACCTGGAGGATTTATTGGTGCTGATAACATTTTATTTCCAGAAAGATTTCAAAGATTTACAAGATCCTATGTTGAACACGTACAAAAAATTCCGAACATTAGGACTGTCACTATTCCTATTGATAATGGCGAAGAACTCAGCTTAAAATTATACTAGCTTAAATCGATCTTAACTTTTGAAAATATAGAATTAATTTCTAATTCTAAACTTTACTAGGTATACTTCAGCACTTTACATACGTGGTATTATACTTAATTTTGATTTTGCAGAGACCATAATTATTGAAATCATTGCTATTGCCAATATCATCGCAGTGATAGTTCCAAATTCAGGAACTACATTGAACATCAAAATTTCTCCTTTTGGTCCACTCCAGTTGTCTTTATCATCTGGAAGCCCAAATCCAAGGACGGTTACTTTGATGTCAACTTGATCATCTGAATCTAATGATGCAGTAGAATGCATTCCAATGCCATTATGTTCATGTGCCCCAATAACGGATAGAATCTCTTTACCGGCTTGTGATACTAAAAGATCATAATTTGCATGTTGTTGTACAGATCCAGTTGAATCCCTAAATTTTATCTCAAGGGTCATTATTTCATCTGAGATAGGATTACTTGCAATGATTTCTGCTCGTAATTTACCATCTTCAGAAATTCCAGAAACTGTTGTTTCAGTCTCTGATGGAGCCCCAACAATTAGATCAGGAGTCTTTTTAGGTTCTGCAGGAGTCTTTTTTGGTTCTGCAGGAGTCTTTTTTGGTTCTGCAGTGCCATCACTTAAAAAATCGTTTAAAATTTCGAAATACTGCTGGTCACTGATAGAGCCATGAAACCAATTTCCAGCTTTTTGTCTTAGAGAGTCTGGAAACTCACTGGGAATATGATTTGCATTTAGAAATCCTTTGTCCATCAAATACTCTAGGTGGTTAGCATAGGCCAAATCATCAATTTGCTTTCCGGCCCATTTGCCCGCATCTTCTCTAACTCGTTGTGGGATATCATCAGAGTCAGTTTCTTCCAACTCTACCTTAAGGGGAATGAGAATAGTTTGAGTTGGCACCTCTCTTCCTTCTAGACCGAACACGGTAATTTCGAAATTCCAACCTGTGCAGCAATCATCAGTTAAGATTGCAATGGTTCTTGCGTTCCCATCTGCACTTACTGTCCTCTCTTGTATGTTACTATGTTTTAAAGAACCAAAATTTGTGCGAGTAGCAAAAGCCACATCCTTTACAATCTCGCCGGTTTCAGGATTTTTAAACATCATTAAAATTTCAAAAGGATCCTCAAAAATTACTGGGTTTGGATTAAATGAAATAACAACATCAACAGTTTGGTGAGATGTTGCACTTACTTGTTGGTCATTAAATAAAGAAAGTCCAAGAACTGATAGAGCTGAAAAAACAAGTATGATTAATAGAATTTGTTTCATATTAAAATAATTTTTTTGTTACTAATAACTTTTGGTTTTAAGTTTCAATTTTTAAAACTTGATTTTTTGGAAATAAAAAGAAAATAGAATTAATCTCTGTTTGTTCGAAGTTTGAATAGATAAATTCAGCACCGAGAATCCTTGCAATAAAAAATTTTGAAATCATGATTAAAAACTAGATTAATTTAGTAAAACTACGGCAATAATCATAGCTATACTACCTATCAAACCAATAACCGCTAGCTTGCTATTCATACTCCACTCTTTGTTTATTGAAATTTTTACCATGTTGTTTTTTGTACCATCTGCTATTTGAAAGAATTGATAATACCCACATTTCCCAAAAAATAATTTCAAGGTTATTATCAAACTCTAAACTTTACCAGATATCCTCCAACACATGTAATTTCAGAAAATATCTTCAAAATTCAATTAACAAAAGAAGTTTTTTTCTACAAACCATTCAAAATCATTAGGTTTTTTCGTCACCGGTAATTATGTAATTACCAGATTCTCTAAATATATAACATATTAAAGCAATTGTTTGGCTCAAAATGAAAGCGGTCTGTTAGAATACATTCCAGGATCTCAAGCACTATTAATTGAGAAAAAATCTACTCCTCCTTTGGAAGGTTTTTCAGAAAATGTTGTAGATAACATTAGAGAAAATGCAGAGAATTCTAAAAGTGAAGTGGAGAAAGGAAATAATTTTCTTCAATGGGTACTTACAAGAGTATATGAAGCAACAGAGGATGATGCTGCAGATGCAATTGTAGATGGAGCCAATGATCTTGGAATAGATGCCTATCTGCCTGTAGATTTTTCAGATAATACTATTAGATTATTTCAATCCAAATATGGGACATCGCATTCTCTAGAAGCAATTGCCAAATTCAAAGAAGATACACAACGTCTTTTAGGAAAAGATGTTGCTAAAATGAGACCAGAGTTGGCCCAGCTTGTAACAAAAATTAAAGAAAAAAATTTGAAAATAAAATGTTGTTATGTAACTGATCAAAAAGTTGACTATTCTGATGAAATAGTTGAAATTTTAGATATTGAAAAAATTATTCAAAAGTTATGGGACAGAATAAAAAAACCAGCGGCAGGTAAAAAATCCTCCATAAAATTAGAAAAAATGTTGCGTTATGATAATACTATTTTGGGAGTCATAAAACTAAGAGAACTTACTGATTTTGTTGGTAAAAATAAGGATTATGTTTTTGAATCAAACATAAGGCAATGGATGCAGTTTAAGACTACTGTAAATAAAGGATTACGAGAAACATTACAAAATAATCCAGGTAAATTTTTCTTTTACAATAATGGAATTACAATTGTAGTTAATGATTTTGAAGAATTAGGAGAAAACACCATTAAACTTTATGCACCTCAAATTGTAAATGGGGCACAGACATCTAATTCAATTGTTGATCATGCTAAACGAACAAAAAACATGAATGGTTCTATGACAGTTACTATAATCAAAGCTGATGATGAGCAAGAGCAAAATAACATTACAAAATATCGAAATTCTCAAAATTCTGTAAGAGGAAAGGATCTAGTATCATTAATGGATTTTCATAAATCGATTAAATCTCAATTAAAAAATTGTGGTTACTTTTATGAAATTCAAGCAGGGTCTTTTGATACTAAAACAAAATCAGAACAATTAGAATATGAGGGAGATTTGGCATACAACAAATATCTTCCCGATAACCACAAAAAAGTTATTGTTGCCAAAGATGCAATTCAGGTTCTTGTTGCAGGAATAGAACAACGACCCACTGAAGCCTATAGTTCCCCTGCGCAATTTCTTCCTCGTGGAAGTAAATATGATGATGTCTTTAATGATAATCTCAAGGATGACTACAAGAATTTACTATATCCGTATCTTGTAAAAGAATATTCCAAAAAAGTAATGAAATATGGAAAAAAAGGAGGGCATAAAACTAAAAGATATGCCACATTGTTTTATGTTGCAGTATACTTTAGAATTATGTATAAAAAAATCCTAGAAACGAAAGGGGATTTTAAAAAAGACTCTGTAAAACTTGAACCAATATTTCGTAGCTTTAAACTAAATTCTAGAATTCTCAAAGTTACAGATATCATAGTTACAAAATTCCTAGAAGATACTATTGTGGAAGATGAAATTGAACTAGCCAATACCAAACATAATTTTTTCTCACAACATGTTTGGAATGACAGTATGCTTAGAGTATTAGATAAGAAAATTACACGTGAAGAAGAAGAAATCTCATCCTTGAAAAAACTGGTAGATAATTTATTTTAAAGGTAGAAGTCCAACCAAGTAAAAATCTTGCAGGAGGTTTACATTGGCCAGACTACCTACCTAAATGTCATAATAGTAAGTGGTATTTAACATGATTTTTTTAATTTACTTCTAAAACTAGAATGTTTTTTATATCGATTAAAAAAACTGTCGGTACTTTGGGATCTAAACACAAATGCACAATTTGCAGTAAAGAGATTTCAATTTATTACAATCCTATGGAAGGATGGGGACTTGAAGGAGTACTATGTGGAGATTGTTATTCAAAAAAAATAAGTGATTATTATCCAGGCGACCATGCACAAATAAGCAAAAAATAAACTTATTCTATTTTTGAATACTTGTTTGCATTCAAACAGTTCCATGCAAGAGAGTCATCTTTAATGTCTTTTTCATCTAGAAATGCAATGTCAGTGACAGTTTTTTTCTTTTTTAATAAGTTTATTTGAAAACTTTTAAATTTTTTACATTTACAAATTTCATACAAGCAAGCGTCTTCATCATTTTTATCATGATCTTCAGCTGTATGATCACAATTGCATATAGCATCATTTTTTACATCCTTCAAATATTTTTCAGCATAAATTCCTAATCGTAAATATGCCTCACCATCATGACCCTTTTTGAATCGTTCGTAGTTTTCTGATTTTGGTAATAATTTGAAAAAGGAAATATTTGACTGAGGTTTTCTCGAATCAGCACCCATAATGAACCAATAATCCTGATCAGATTCTACAAATCTAATCTTAATTGAATGATCGTTCCACAAATTTATCGTATCATGCCACAGATCAGTTGCTTCTTTTCTTTTTTTGAAAAGGGGGACTACATTCATTCTTAAATCATAATAACGGTAAGCAACACCGACAAAATTATCAAACCAAGGTACAGGAGACTGGTACGACAATATCAAAAAACCAAGGCTAGAGCATATTTATCTGATCTGAATTTAGTAAAATACCCTTATATTCTGGATATTTGCTATTTTGTATATGGTATCGTATAGGACTAGCATGCAGATTGTAGGAGATCTTTTAATTGCTACTGAGCAGTCAGGGCAAGAAGGAATTAAAACAACTAGTTTGCTCTCAAAGGCTAATCTATCGTATTCCAGACTATCAAAATTCTTATCAAATTTGACCGGAGCAGGTCTAATAAATAAAATTGAATTTGATGGAAAAAATACATTTGTAATTACTCCAAAAGGAAGACAGTATTTGGAATCTTATGTAAAATTTGCAGATGTCGCTCAATCTTTTGGATTAGAATTATAAAAATTATTTTTTAGATCTTCGTTTTGTCCTTTCTTTTTGTTTTTCCTTTCGTTCTTTGAATGCGCTATAAAGAAAAATAATGATTATACCTGCAATAGATGCATAAAATAATGGAATTAGTGGTGGTTCTCGAAGCTCTCCAGTGGTTGGAGAGAAAAAAGCGATTGGAATACCTACAATCATAAAAATTAGTATTACTAGAAGATATTTATCCACAAATTTTTTTGTTTGCAAAACCATATATCTTTTTGAATTACCAATCGAAAATAGAATAATTATGGTAAAAATACCGGAATTAATAGGATTGGGTCTTGTTGTAATAATGATATTGGCATTTGTAGGTGCTATTCCACAAGTAGAGATTGGATTATCACCAGTGTTTTGGGTTTGTGCAGCTGGTGCGTTAATGATTATCTTCTATCGAAAGTGGAAAAATAAACAAGAAGTAAAAGAAAATTAATTTTTATAATAAATTATGAATTGATCAAGTGTGATTAAACCGACAGATCTATAAAGGACAATTCAAGGTAATAGTAAGGAAAGATATGACAGGGGAGAAAAAACAATGGTGGAAGGGATTAGGAAAAGAACTTGAAATAGATATTGAAACCCTAAATGATTTAAAATCCTAAGTTAAAAAAAAATTTATTATGATGAAAGCCTCGAACGGGATCTGAACCCGCGACCTAACGCTTACGAGGCGTTCGCTCTACCAGGCTGAGCTATCGAGGCGCTTTTGGCTTACTCTATCAGAGTTTATAAAAAGCCTTTCTGGTTTTAATCAGATGAAAAAAACTATTTCCGGTATAAGAGGTATTTTTGGAGATGATTTTACTTTAAGAGAAGTACTTGAATTTTGTAATAATTTTTCTTCTTTAATCAAGTCTCAAAAATGTGTAATCGGAAAGGATACAAGACCATCAGGTACTATGGTCAAGGAAACTGCTTGTGCAGCTTTACAACAAAATGGGATAAATGTCTTTAATCTTGGAACTGCACCAACTCCTGTTGTATTTCGTGAATCACGAAAATACGGTGCAGGGGTTATCGTTACATCTTCACATAACCCCATTGAGTGGAATGGGTTGAAATTCATTATTGATGGAAGGGGAATTAATGAAAGTGAGCTTCCTCAAATTTTGCAAAATCAGGAAATTCAAAAATCATCTATTGGTTCTGAAGAGGAAATAGAAACTACGTATCTAGATGATGCAAAAAAAATTATTGGAAATATCAAAAACACGCCTAAAATTGCTATGGATATAGGAGGGGGAGCTGCAAAAGAATATGCCCCAAATTTATTAAAAGAATTAGGTTGTAATGTACAAATAATTAATCCAAATTTGAATGGATGTACTAGGGGGACTGATCCGACTACGGATAACTTGACAGACCTTGTCTCAGCATCTCTAACCAATGATATTGGATTTGCGTTTGATTTAGATGGAGATCGATTAGTGGTTGTAAGAAATGGGGAAAAACAAACTCCAGATGTTACTTTGGGATTAGGAATCGCAAAATCTTTAGATCTTGGTTATAGAAATTTTGTGTTAAGCATAGATACTAGTGTTTCAATTGAGAAATTTATTAAAGAAAATGGTGGAAAGGTTCAGCGCTCAAAAGTAGGCGAAGCAAACGTTATTGATTTGATGATAAAAACACAAGCTCAGGCAGGAGGTGAAGGAAGTAGTGCAGGTTTTGTTTTACCTGAATTTAATTACTGCAGGGAAGGAATTCTTGCAAGTGGATTGATCGCCTCAATGGTAGGAAGTTCTAGATTAAATGAAGTTTTGACCTTTATGGAAAATTATTTCCAAGTTCGAGAAAAAACAAGTGTAGATTCAGATTATCATGATAAAGTGATAGAGAAAGTTGGCAATAAATTCAATACAAAATATTCAGAGGTAAATACCTTAGATGGAATCAAAGGAATAATTGATGAAGACAGTTGGGTTTTGATTAGGAAATCAAACACTGAAGACATAATTAGAATTTCAGCTGAATCAAACAACTTGGCTAAATGTAGAAAAATAGTTAAAGAATCAATCGAACTAGTGAATCAATGTTATGAAGAAATTAGATGAAACAGAAATAATTAAAATATTTCAAAAAACATTTGGGAATAAAAATTTTATTTCAGAAGATGTAGAATCATTTAGAATAGGAACTGTCAATATGATCGTCAAAGTTGATACTCTTGTTCAAAGTACTGATATTCCATCTCAAATGAATCTAACTGATGCAGCCAGAAAGAGTGTGGTAGCGTGCATAAGTGATTTTGCAGCAAAGGGAGTCAAGCCAAAATTTGGAATGATTTCTATAAATTTACCTAAAGGAATTTCTAAAAAGACGATTGGTAAAATATCTCAGGGATTCAAAAGAGCATCAAAAGATTTTAAAATTAATATTTTGGGAGGAGATACCAATCAAGGTAAGGAAATAGTATTTCATGTCTGCATTTTTGGATCTGCAGGTAAGATAATACATAGAAAAGGGGCAAATGTAGGGGATTTAATTTTTGTAACAGGGCCATTTGGATATACTGCAGCAGGGTTAGAGATACTATTAAAAAATATGAGAGAAAATGATAACTTTTCAAGAAAAGCAAAAAAATCAGTAATGAGACCAGAGCCTAGATTGGATTTTGGTCTCAAAAATAAAGATTATTTTACATCATCTATGGATTCAAGTGATGGTCTCTCCACCACATTAAATGAAATGGCAAAACAAAGCAAATGTAAATTCGTTATTAATAACATTCCTTGCAAAAAAGATATTAAAGAATTTTCTAAAAAACACAAGAAAAATCTTGAAAGATTTGTGTTTCATGGTGGAGAAGAATATGAAATTGTATTTACCGTGGCAAAGAAAAATAAATCAAAGATAATTAGAAATGCAATTCTTTCCAACACTCCTGTAATCGAGGTGGGCCAGGTCCTAAAAGGAACTGGGGTATTTATTGAAAAAAATAAAAAATTAAAACCTCTAAAGGATCTTGGTTGGCGACATTTTAAAAATTAGCATTAGATTATTCTCCTGAGTAGTAATCTTGTTCTGCATTTTTTGCAATTTCGAAGATTTTTTCAGCAGATAAATTTGATACACAGTCTCTTATCCATAAATCATCCAGATGCCGTAATTGGTCTGCATCTTCTTTTGGCATTATCTCAAAATTTATTTCAGAATACTTTACTTGTATTTGAAATCCTTCAATTGCAATTTTCTCACATTTCTCTTCAAGTTGGATTTGTTGCGGTTTATTATCTATAGGTGATAAAAATGAAAAAAGTAATGATCCCAAAAGAGCCGCAGCTGTTGCAACTGCTATTGCAACTAATAGAATTGATTTCACATGCAAAGAAATCTGTGATCGTATATGAATTATTGCCATTAATCAAAATCAGGAAAATCAGAAATTTTCCAGAAAAATCAATGTTTTTTAAACCCTTTTAGGTCTAAGCAGACATTGTCAGAAACTGAAGCCAAGATCGAGGAAAAACCAGCCCCAGTTGAAGAAATTCAAGCTGAATCTGTGGCAGAAGAGACAAAATATGATGTAAAGGCTAAAGGTGAACCTGAGACAAAAAAAGAAGGTCCTGCCAAATGGGGTATTGCTCATATTTACAGTAGTTACAATAACACAATTATTCATATGACTGATCTTACTGGAGCAGAAACTGTTGCTCTTAGCTCAGGAGGGGTACATGTTAATGCTGATAGATATGAATCATCTCCTTTTGCTGCAATGAAAGCAGCAAATACTGTAATTGAATCTGCAAAGACAAAGGGGTTTACGGGATTTCATATTAGAGTTCGTGCAGTTGGAGGAGTAGGTTCTAGAGTCCCAGGTCCGGGAGCACAAGCTGCAATCAGAGCATTAGCTAGAGGAGGCTTCAAAATAGGTAGAATTGATGATGTTACACCAATACCTCACGATACCACCAGAAAGAAAGGTGGAAAGAGAGGAAGAAGAGTCTAGGAATCTACTAATTTAATTTTAATGTCACAACCTTTGGATTTAAAATAGTCTGTCATAAATTTTGTAAATTTTTCTGATGGATTACTCCAACGGTATTTTTCTATCATATCTGCAAATTTTTTCTCTATACCATCCTGTAAATCTGGTTTCATTGCTATTTTAAAAAATGTCCAACCAAATTTTGAGTGGGGTTCGCTAAGCGAATAACCATTTACACTTCCAACTAGAGTCTCTATGTGAGATAAAGCCATCTTGACTGCAAGACTATCATCTCTATAATTTTTGGTACTAACTTCTAATGTAGTACTCATTATTCATCATTATTTTTAGAACTACTTATTTTTTCAGATAACGATACAAATTTTCCATCTTGTTCAACGTTGATTTTTGTATTCATTCTCACGTTAAGTCCAATTGATCTAAACAATGACAATAATTGCCCTCCATCTAATTTTTCATTTAGTTCTCCAGTTTTAATCAATTGTGATATTTGTACAATGATACTTTTAGTTTCAATGGGAAATTGATTCTCTGCGTTTTCTAGTACTTCTTGTCCACGAAAACCCAAAAAACTTAGCACAACGTCACGAGGGTTCTGTGTTTCTTTTTTTTCTGGAGCTTCGGCAGACTTTGTTTTTTTTAGGGAAGAAATATTTTTCTGCATCTCTGCTAGTCGTTTTGCCTTTAGTCTTTCTAGTTCAGAATCTTCGCTCAACCTTTAATCACGCCTATAGGCACTAATTTTGCCACTTTGGTGGCGATTCCTAACTCATGGGAGACATTTACCACCGCATCAACATCCTTGTATGCATGAGGGGTCTCCTCTACCACTCCATCTCTAGTCAATGCTTTAATGAATATCCCTTTATCATTTAATGATTTTTTAACGTCATCTTCAGTATAATTTCTCCTAGCCTTTGATCTAGACATGGTTCGTCCTGCGCCGTGAGCTGTAGATCCAAAACTCAAGTTCATTGAATTTGGTTGTCCAAGTAGTATCCAGCTAGCAGTACCCATTGAACCTGGAACTAATACTGGTTGTCCAAGATGTCTATACTTTAAGGGAACCTCTTCTTTATTTGCTGGAAAGGCACGTGTTGCACCTTTTCTGTGAACCACAAGTTTTCTTTCCTCACCATTGACCTTATGTTTTTCAACTTTGGCAATATTATGTGCAACATCATAAACAAGATTCATGTCCAAATCAGATTCGGATTGATTGAAAACTCGCTCAAATGATTTTCTAGTCCAGTGTGTTAACATTTGTCTGTTGCTCCACGCATAATTCAATGCAGCAAACATTGCCGTTCTGTAAGACTCTCCTTCTTCAGATGTATTTGGAACACATGCAAGTTCTCTATCATTCAAATGAATATTATATTTCTCCATTGCTTGCTCAGCTACTCTAAGATAATCACTACACACTTGATGTCCAAACCCTCGTGAACCGCAGTGAAGCAAAACTGTAATTGTCCCTTTTGTAATTCCCATTTTTTCAGCAGCTTCCTCATCATGAATTTCTGATACCTTTTGCACTTCAAGAAAATGATTTCCAGAACCAAGTGATCCAAGTTGCGGTAAACCTCTTTTTCTGGCCTTGTCTGAAATTTTATTAGGATCAGCATTATCAATTTGTCCGTTTTCTTCGCAAACTTCTGCATCATGAGATGAGCCATATCCATTATCAATTGCCCAATTGACTCCACGTGTAAGGACCTCATCAAGCTGTGAGTGATTTAGTTTTACAGAGCCCTTAGAACCAACACCTGAAGGAATAGAGCTAAACAAGTCAGTGACCAGTTCTTTGAGTTTTGAGCGTACCATGTCTTCAGTTAAGTTTGAGCGAAGTAGTCTAACACCACAATTAATGTCATAACCCACTCCACCGGGACTAATCATTCCTTCTTTTGCATCCATTGCTGCCACACCACCTACGGGAAAGCCATAACCCTCATGCCCATCAGGCAACACTACGCCATGACTGACAATTCCTGGTATGGATGCAACATTTTTTGCTTGCATTATTGTTCTGTCAGTTAACATTTTTTGGAGGAGTGCATCATTTGCATAGATACGTACAGGGACCTTCATTCCAAGATTTGAATCAGCTTCAATTTCATATTGATTTTCAGCTATTTTTTTTGGAGTGATTGATGGCATTGATAATGGTAAGATTACCCTTTGAGACAATTTAAATCCTAAGTAGAGTTTTAATTATGATTATCAGATTTGTACCGTATATTTTCAAAAGTTCTTTAAGTTAAAGAGATTTTAGATATTATGAAAAAATGTCTATGTAAAAAATGTGAATGTACTAATGAAATTAAGGAATTTGGTCATAGATATGAAGAAGAAAATGCTATTGTTCAAGCAGAATTTGAACACGACGTAGATAAAGTTGCATCAATGATTCAGGAAATTTGTAGTTTGTGTGAAAAAGGACAACACCAAGGAAAGTCAAGATCCCAGATTTTCAGGAAAATATAAAGTCCATTGAAAGGAAGAATTGTAAATGGACAAGTCCTTTCAAGACAAACACAACAAGGGATTAGATATGTTACAAGATTACAAAAATTATTTAGAAAAACAAGTTCTAAATTTAAAAAAATTGGATGAAAAATCTGAATTTATGAAAAGTTGGAACGAAAATACGATCAAAGAGAAACAGGAAGAAATTCTGATAATTGATAAAATACTAAAGAGTCTAATTCGCCTCTAAAATGAGTCTTTGAAATTTCCTGTTACCCGAGTTTATTTTAGAGGGTTTTAGACCCAAATGCACTGATGATTTGTATGAACGATTTCTTAGTGTTGGTTAAATGTAGTAATATCTTATCTATATCATGCAATGGTGCATTACAGAATTAGAGTCATTCAATTGTTTATCGTTTACCAGACCATAGACAATCCCTAAGATATCATTCGTCTGTGCCATAGGAGTCATTTAGCACCATTGCATTATTCAATTATTCTTTAATTTAGCTCCGTTAAAATTCCCATTTATTTTTAATAAAATATTTGTATTTTAGGCTCAAACATAGAAAGAAGTAGATTTATTTTCGATACAAAAAAAGAAGAATCGTTGGCAATATTACCCATAGATAATGGTCGTTATGGGACCAGAGAAATGATGGAAATTTTTAGTGAGCAAAAAAAAGTTGATTATCAGTTACAAATTGAAGGGGCAGCAGCAGTTTCTCAAAGCGAAATTGGAATAATACCAAAAAGTGTTGGGAAAAAAGTTCTCAAGGCAGCAAATTCAGGAAAGATAACTGCAAAACGAATTAAGGAATTGGAAGCAAAAAGTGACCATGACACGGCAGCTTTGGTTGAATCCTTAAGTGAAAAGTGCAGTAAAGAAGTAAGGCCTTGGATCCATTATGGCTTAACAAGTAATGACTTGGTAGACACTAGCAATTCTATGCAAATGAGAGATGCTCTAAAAATTATCGAGCCAAAAGTTGCCAAACTAGCATTAATTTTAGCAAAAAGAGCAGTCAAGCATGCAAAGATCCCAGCAGTTGGCAGAACACATGGTCAACATGCAAGTATTATCTCATTTGGTTTAAAATTTGCAAATTGGGCAGCAGAAATGTCAAAACATGTTGAGAGAATTGACGAGTTGAAGAAAAGGATCTTAATTTGTAAAACCTTGGGAGTTGTCGGTACTGGATCATTAATGGGTGCAAAGTCAGTTGAAGTTCAAAGACGAGTGGCAAAACGATTAAACTTATTTCCAGCAGAAGTTACAACTCAAATAATTCCGCGAGAAAGATACGCAGAATACGTATTTGAATTGGCATTAATTGGAACGACTCTAGAGAAAATTGCAATTGAAATTAGGAATTTGCAGAGAACAGAAATAGGTGAGGTCGCAGAACAATTCAAAAAAGGCCAAATGGGGAGTAGTGCAGTACCAGTTAAACGAAATCCAATCAAAAGTGAACGAGTTTCTTCATTATCAAAATTATTACGAAGTCAAGTTGGAGTTTCCTTTGAAAATATACCTTTGTGGCATGAGCGTGATCTTTCAAATTCTGCAAATGAAAGATTTATTCTTCCAACTGCAGCTATACTACTAGATGAAATGCTTGAAACAATGACCAAAATTGTTTCAAACCTGGTTGTAAATGAGAAAAAAATAGTCAGTAATCTATACATCACAAAGGGTCAAATTTTTTCAGAGTTTGTTTTAGAGGCCTTAATCAAAAAGGGAATTCCCAGATTTGTAGCATACAGAGATGTACAAAGAGTTGCATTTGAGGCAAAAGATAAGGGATTGCAGTATAAAGATGCCATAAAACAAGATAAAGCATTTTCATCCAAACTCACAGATAAGGAGATTGATGCTATTTTTTCTCCCGAAAAACATCTTGGGGCATCAAGCATTATTATCAATAATGTGAACAAATCAGTTCAAAAAAACTGTAAAAAATCTACCTAGTTTTTAATAATTTTTTATGAATTTTTGTACCATATTGTAATGCTTTTTTTCTTTTTGTGTATGAAATTTCTGGAACTCCCAAGTCTTGAGCTAGTTTACGAATAACATGTTTTCTTATCAAGTCTTCAGAATCAAGTATTTTATCTGAAATAGGAATGGTTTTTGCAAATACTATAAATTCAGATGATAATAAAGGTTGAAGAATTTTTACTTTAAATTCAGAAGATACTATATTTACTGCCTTCATCATTTTAATTTCATTTTCTAATTTTAAATCCATTAACTTATTTAATCCTGATTCACCTTGATAGAACACTTCTCGGTAGGCATCATAGCCACAAAATAGCTCGTCAATTCCATTTGCAGTAACAACAGTATCAAGATCCAAACTTTTTGCGAGCTTTGAAACATAGTAGAATGCAATACAGTTTTCATTCCAGGATAGATTGTTAGTTTTTATGGTTTTATTAATATCCAATGATACTTTTTCAAATGAATCATCATCAATTTCTAAAATATAGTGAGGAAATTTTAATTTTTGATTAACCTCTTTGGCAAACAATATGTCATGAGATTCTGAAAAACCAATTGTCAGCAATGTAATATCATATTCTAAATCATTCAAGATTTTTGAAATTAAAGTACTATCAACTCCACCTGAAAAGGCTATGGCAATTCGTTTTTTTGGAACCGTTTTTTTTATTGCTTCCTCAATATTTTTTAAAAGTTCAGTATTCATTTTTTTCACAAAATTTTTAACTGTCTAATTTAGAAAAGTATCTGATATTATTCTTTAACTTTTAAGGTAGTACGACCTTAAGAAATTTATGATGAGACTATCATTTGAAAAAATCACTCAAGAGTTAAAAAACCTACCAGGATGGACAATTAAAGAAGAAAAACTGCACAAGAATTTTGAATTTGAGGATTTTAATCAGGCATTTGGATTTATGACTAGGGCAGCCATGCATATAGAAAAAATGAATCATCATCCTGAATGGTTCAACGTTTACAATAAGATTACAGTAGACCTTACAACTCATGATGCAGGTGGAATTACAGAAAATGATATAGAACTAGCAAAAATTCTAAATTCCTTAATTTGAAATTTTATTACTAAATTTGAGCAATTTTGGAACTTTCGTTACAAAATTTATAGAACCAGCATTAGATGACTTCACATGGCTGCAACTCCTACGATTATGGACTCTGATTTCAAATATATTGATAAAAAAGGAAACCTTTTGAGAACCAGAACAGAGTTAACAATAGCACAAATGCTCACCTTTTTAGAAGAAGAATATGAATATGACTTTGAAATTCCTCTAAAAAATGGTAAAACAGTAAAAATTGATTTTAAAACAAAAAAAGGCCTAATTGAAGTGATAGACAATGAAGAAGACATAAAAAAATACAATGAGATCAAAGACAATACTGAAGAAAAAGTTATGGCAGTAGGTCATCCAAAATATTCTGCACAAATTAAAGAGTTAGAAGATATTGTGTACTATGATAAAACACCCCAAACAGGTTCCATCTTTTTAGAAGATCAATCCTTTACTTTTGATTATGCACACATCCTTCCCCTGGTTGAAAAATGCTCTATCCTTCATGGACATACCTCATCAGTTATGGTTGAATTGGTTGGGCAAATGAAAGATAATCTTCTAGTAGATTTTGGAGTTGCAAAAAAAATAATTAAAGAAGTCGTAAATGAATTTGATCATAAGTTTTTCATCAATGAGAAATATCTAAAAAAAGAAGATGACTCTCATTATCAAATTCAGTTTGACGGTCCCAAAGGAATGTTTGATCTTCAAGTCCCGAAACTTACTACATACCTTTTACAAGGCGAAGCAACAGTAGAAAATTTATCATCAGAAATTATCAAACTTCTAGCTCCAAAAATGCCTTCAAATGTAGAGGCAGTAGGAGTTTACATTTATGAAGGCTACAACAAAGGCTCTCACATCATTTCTAATATTTCAAGATAGTTAAGAAATGGACCCAAAAATAAATGAAAAAGCATGGAATCCAGAGTTAGAGAAAGAAATCCTCAAGCAATGGGATGAAGAAAAAATTTATGCATTTTCTCCAAAGGATGATAACTTTACAATAGATACTCCTCCGCCATATCCATCTGGAAGACCATGGCATATTGGGGCTGCAGCACATTACTCACAAATCGATATGATTGCAAGAACAGCAAGGATGGCTGGAAAAAATGTTTTTTTCCCTATTGGAATTGATAGAAATGGTCTCCCAGTCGAACTCTACACAGAGAAAAAACATAACATTCGAATGCGCGAGACCGAAAGAGGAGAATTTTTAAAATTATGTAGGGTTGCACTTGATGATTTAGAGGCAGAAATGCTCTTGATTATGAAAAATTTGGGATTAAGCGGGGATTTTACAAACTATTACAGGACAGATTCTGAAGAGTATAGAACACTTACACAATCTACCTTTATTGAATTATGGAATAAAGGACAAATTTATCTTGCCAATAGGCCAAACAATTACGATTGGGTTTCAGGAACCACGATTGCAGATGCAGAAATAATCTATCAAGATTTGCAAACCAAATTAGTTTACATAAAATTTAAGATAAAAGATACAGATAAAGAAATTATTATTGCAAGTACTAGACCAGAACTTTTGTGTGCTTGTAAAACAATTATTGTAAATCCCGAAGATAAAAGATATTCTGAATACATAGGAAAGAAAATAGTTGTACCAATAACAAATGTGGAAGTGGAACTTAGAACTCACCACTCAGCCCAGCAGGAATTTGGTTCTGGGGCAGTGATGGTTTGTAGTTATGGTGATCAAAACGATGTTGCCTTGTTTAGAGAATTAGGGTTAGAAGAAGTAGTCGCTATCGGACTAGATGGGAGAATGACAGAAGTTGCTGGTGAATATGCAGGGTTAAAACCAAAGCAAGCTAGAACAAAAATTATTGAAGACTTGGAAAATAAAGGATTCCTGGAAAAAACAGAGGATATTAGTCATAGAACACCTGTTTCAGAAAGAAGTAAAATTCCAATTGAAATAATTCCAATGGAGGAATATTACTTGAAACAAAAAGATGCGATAGAAAAAATAAAAAAATTAGGACAAGAAATTACATTTTATCCATCAATGCATAAACAAATTCTCATGAATTGGTTAGAGTCAATCAATATTGATTGGCCCATATCAAGACGAAGATATTATGGAACTGAAATTCCCATATGGTATTGTAAAAGTTGCTCAGAGCCATTTGTTCCAGAATCTGGAAAATATTACAAACCATGGTCTGAAAAGTGTCCAATAAGCAAATGTCCCAAATGTGAATCAACGGAATTTGTAGGTGAAGAAAGAACGTTTGATACTTGGATGGACTCTAGCGTATCTCCGCTTTTTATATCTAAATTTAACAAAGACTCAGAATTTTTCAATAAAGTATATCCAGCATCAATCCGTCCCCAGGCAAAGGATATTGTAAGGACGTGGCTATATTATACACTTCTAAGGTGTAACCAGCTTACTGGAGAGAAGCCTTGGTCTGAGGCATGGATAATGGGATACGGACTAGATGAGAAGGGGATGAAAATGAGTAAAAGTAAAGGAAATGCAATTGACCCCTTACCCGTAATTGAAAAATTAGGAGCTGATACCTTTAGGTTTTGGAGTGCTAGTGAAATTAATCATGGTTATGATTTTAGATGCAACGAGCAAAAAATAGAATCTACAAAAAAGTTTCTAAGTAAATTATGGAATGTTTCTAGATTTTTGTCAAGTTTCCCAATAATAAAATCAGGAACCCCCAATCCAACTGATAAATGGATATTATCAGAATTAAACAATCTAATAAAAAAATGTAAGGAAGGATATGAGCAATATAATTTCTTTATTCCAGCAATTGCCATTAGGGAATTTACATGGAATGTTTTTGCAGCACACTATATTGAAATGGTAAAAGCAAGAGCTTATGGAATTGGTTTTTCAGATGAGGAAAAAGATGGAGCAATTTTTACACTCCACAAAACATTATCAACAATTTTAAAACTACTAGCTCCAATTACTCCATTCATCACTGATTATCTTTGGAAAACTCTGTATTCAACAGAAAGTATCCATAAAGAACTTCAAGTAAAAGAAGAAGACAAATATCCTGAAAACAATTTAACGTCAGAGATAGTAGAATTTAATTCCAAAGTATGGAATGAAAAGAAAAACAAAGGTCTATCATTAAAAGACTCATTTTCTTTTGCTATCCCTGAAAATTTGCAGACTTTCAAAAAAGATTTGGAGTCAATGCATAATTTAGAATAGTAAAAATTTTTAAATTAATTTTTCGATTCTTTTACTAGATTTACAAAATATTTGTGCAAAGAAATATCAGTAGTTAGTTCTGGATGAAATGCAGTTCCAATAATATTTCCTTTTTTTATCGCAATAATTTTTTCATTAAATTTTGACAAAATCTCTACATCTGAACCTATTTCAGAAACGGCTGGAGCTCGAATAAATACTCCATTGAATTTTGGGATTTTTATGGAATTCATTGAAATTTCAGCCTCAAAAGACTCTTTTTGTCGGCCAAATGAGTTTCGTTCAATCTTTATCTCAACTAAATCTAAAAGTGGTTGACCTGTTTTTCCCATCACACGATCATCTGCAGTTTTTGCAAGTAAAATCATGCCAGCACAAATACCCAATACAGGCATTCCATTTTCAATTTTTTCCTTGATTATCTTTAGAGAGCTGTTTACAAGGGAAAGCTGTCCTATTGTAGTACTTTCACCACCAGGAATTATCAATCCGTCCAATTTGCTAACATCATCTGCAGTTTTTACATCCACAACTTTTCCTTCTATTCCGGATTCCTTTAGTGCAGTTTCAGTTGAAATAAGATTTTCTTGAACATCTCCTTGAATTGCCAATACTCCAACGGTTAGACTCAAGCTGAACCTCCTCGGTCTTGCATTCTCAATTCTAAAGTGTTAACATCTAGCCCTATCATTGATTGTCTTTCATCAATCATTTTTTGAGCTTCTTTTACTTTTTCTGGTTCATTCCAAAAAGTTGTTGCTAAAACAATTGCTCTTGCTCTTTCCTTTGCATCATTTGCGTTAAAAATTCCAGACCCTACAAAAATACCGTCACAGCCAAGTGACATCAAATAAGCTGCATCAGCTGGTGTAGCAATTCCGCCTGCGGCAAAGTTAACAACTGGTAGTCTTCCAATCTTTGCAGTTTGCTCAACAATATCATATGAAACTTTGAATTCTCTTGCTATTCTTACTAAATCTTGATTATCTCCAGAATCATAAATTGATTTTATTAATCGTAATTCATCATTGACTTTTTTTATGTGAGTAACTGCTTCTGCTACATTTCCAGTTCCTGGTTCTCCTTTAGTTCTAATCATTGCAGCTCCTTCTTCAATTCTTCGTAATGCTTCAGCTAAAGATCTTGCCCCATTTACAACAGGAGTTGTGAAATCCCATTTCCAAATATGGTGATGTTCATCTGCTGGAGTTAAAACTTCAGATTCATCAATCATATCGACATCCGTTTCTTCTAAAACCCTAGCTTCATAGACATGTCCTATTCTACATTTTGCCATAACTGGAATTGTTACCGAATCCATGATCTCTTGAATAATTCTAATGCTTGCAGTTCTTGCAACTCCTCCTGCTTTTCTAACGTCAGAAGGAAGTTTATCTAAAACCATAACTGAAACTGCCCCAGCCTCCTCTGCAATTTGGGCTTGTTCAACAGTTGTTACGTCCATAACTACACCATTTTTTAACATGTGAGCAAACCCACGTTTCAAGGTAGTTGTGCCACGAATAATATCTTCGTTATTAGATTTTTCAGAAATTACCCCTCTTGCATTCTTTCTTTCTCCTGCGAGTGGAAGCATACTCTAAGTTTCTTCTGAGGCTATTTGTACCTATTCACTTATTTGATTTATTATTTGATCTAGTTGAGATTCTACCATAGTAATTATTGGTGGAATGAATTTTTCTGTTGCGTTTTGTTCAGGCCAATGAATTTGTTTGATTTGTCCATTCAAAGTAATTTTTACGTTTGATTTTTGATAATCAATCACATCTTCCTTTACTGGGAATGATTCTGAGGGAATTTCTATAAAACCAGTTTCTTTAATCAATGCAGTTAATTTCCTAATCTGTTCTTCATTCAATTCAGATTTTATGTCAGGTTGTGGATATCCCTCCTTAGTTACTGTATATTTTATTTCTCCATTGTTTTTGATAAGAAGAATTTCAGTTTTTTGAGCGCCTTCACGTTCAGTAACTCCAAAGGAGATTTTTTTTAATTGATGTTTTGTGTATTCAATTTCAATTCTATCATTTGGGTTTGCAGCAGAAAATGGAATGTCTGCTTTTGTGATTAATGGTATAGCAATCAAAAGGGCGACGATAGCAGGGATTGCACCTATTGCAAGAACTATTGGTTTAACCATGATTTTATTTACAATTCTAAATTCAGTTACATTGCAATTAAACCTTAATGAAAGTAACTTAAAATTCAAGTCTGTTTCAATCTTTTGTGTGGGGTCGTAGCCTAGCCTGGTAGGGCGACAGTGTCTACAAAGATCACCGCTAAGGGCTCCAAAGGTAAACTAAGCTAAACTGACTCAGGGATGATGTAAGTTTGGAGCTGTAGTGACCCGTAGGTCGCCGGTTCGATTCCGGTCGGCCCCACGTTAGAAAATTTATTGTCTTTTATTTCTCAAAACATTCAAAGCTGAACCATTTTTGAACCACTCGATTTGAGAATTGTTATACGAGTGATTGAGTAGAATTTCTTCTTTATTTCCATCATTATGAGTAATTATACAGGTAACTGGTTTTTGTGGTGCAATATCATTTAATTCACAAAGACTAATCTTGTCATCTTCTTGAATTTTATCATAATCATCAGGATTGCTAAAGGTAAGTGCTAAGATTCCTTGTTTTTTCAAGTTTGTTTCATGAATTCTTGCAAGACTCTTTGTTATTACAGCTGCACACCCTAAATGTCTAGGAGTCATTGCAGCATGTTCTCTGCTACTACCTTCACCATAATTTTTATCACCTATTATTACCCAACTAATTCCCTTTTCCTTGTATTGTCTTGCTATTTGGGAAAAATTTTCCATTTGGTTGTTTAAAATATTTTTTCCTTTTCCCACTTGGTCATTGAAAGCATTTACAGCACCTAAAAGCATATTATCGCTAAGGTTATCAAGATGACCTCTTAGTGAAAGCCATGCACCTGCTGGAGAGATATGATCAGTTGTACATTTTCCTTTTGCCTTAACAATAATAGGTAATTCTTCAAAGTCCTTGCCATTCCATTTTGGAAATGGTTCTAACCGTTGAAGTCTTTTGCTTTGTGGATCGATTATTACATCAATATCTTTAGCGTTTTCTGGAGGTTTAACAAAAATTCCTGCGGGTCTCATAAAACCTTCTTTTGGAACTTCAGGTGCAGGTTTGGGTGGTTCAAGTTTAAATTTTGTTCCATCTGCTGCAGTTAATTCATCTTGTAATGGATTAAACGATAATCGTCCTCCCAAAGCAAGTGCAATGATCATCTCTGGACTGCCTATAAAATTTAAAGTGTTTCGATGGCCGTCATTTCGGCCTGGAAAATTTCGATTAAATGTAGTAACGATTGTATTCTTATCATCATTATCTAATTCAGGTCTTGACCATTGACCGATACAAGGACCACACGCATTTGCCAAAACAGTTGCACCAATCTCTTTTAAGGAATTCATTTGGCCATCCCTTTCAATCGTTCCTCTAATTTGCTCAGATCCTGGAGTTACTAACAATGGGATTTTTGATTTAATCCCTTTAGCTTTTGCTTGGTCTGCCAAGCTGGCAGCTCTTGACATATCCTCATAAGATGAATTTGTACAACTTCCCATCAAGGCAACAGAAATCGGATCTATGTAATCATTAGATTTTACGTCTTCAGATAAATCAGAAATAGTTCTAGCTAAATCTGGAGTATGTGGGCCGACAATATGAGGTTCTAATGTTGATAGATTAATTTCGATAATTCTATCAAAGTATTTTTCTGGATTGTTTTCAATTTCTGGATCTGCAATTAATAATTCCCTATTTTGATTTGCCAGTTCTGCTATTTTTTGGCGATTTGTAAATTTCAGATAAGTTTCCATTCTTTCATCATATGGAAATATCGAGCAAGTTGCACCTACTTCTGCTCCCATATTGGTAATAGTAGCTTTGCCAGTACAGCTAATAGATTTAGTTCCTGATCCAAAATATTCTATTATGGAATTTGTTCCACCAGAAACTGTTAGTTCTTGAGCTACTTTTAGAATAATATCTTTTGGGGCAGTCCATCCATTTAATTCTCCTGTAAGTTTTACACCGATTCGTTTTGGATAAAGTAATTCCCATGGCATTCCAGCCATAGTTTCTGCTGCATCCAATCCTCCTACACCAACTGCAATCATTCCTAAACCCCCAGCATTTGGAGTATGAGAATCAGTCCCAATCATTAGTCCACCAGGAAATGCATAATTTTCAAGAACCACTTGATGTATAATTCCTGCTCCTGGTTTCCAAAAACCACATCCATATTTAGCAGATGCAGATTGTAAAAATTTGAATACTTCGTTATTTTCATCTAGAGATATCTTCATATCTGTATCACCCTCCACTTCAGCTCTTATCAAATGGTCACAATGGACTGTAGTTGGTAAGGACGTTTGTTCAAGTCCTGCTTGCATAAATTGCAACATAACCATTTGACCAGTTACATCTTGTAAGGCGACTCTATCAGGTCTTAGAAAAACATAATTATTTCCTTCATCAAGATTTTTGTCATTTATTTCCTGAAGATGGCCGGACAATATTTTTTCTGTAAGGGTTAAAGGCCTTCCCACTAACTTTCGATATTTTACAATATTTTCTTGTAATTTTTTATAAACATCAGATACTAATTCTGGTGTGCTGTCAGTTTCCACATAAATTATTGAAATTATCCTGAATTTATTGTTAATTAAAATACAACAAAATTTTATTTTTTAGGCATGGGTTTTTCTTAACAATTATAAGCCAAAAACAGTCACATAAATGATTATTGGAGTTTCAGAAATTAAAATGAGGTATTTGTATGGTCAATAAGGGTTTTCCAAAATTTGGGATGTCACAAGCCGGAGCTTTTGTAGCTGCGCTAAAAAATTACAATTTACCAGATTTTATTCTAGTAATAATTGCAAAGGAATGCAAATCTGATCTTCTTGAAAGAGGAAGAATAGACGATAGATTACAAAGTATGAATGATGATGCATTGATGCTATTACACCGAGTTTTTGTAGATTGTGAAGAGGACGATGCCGGTAAATTTGCTCAGTATAGATTTTATGCATATGTATCTAGTATGTACCACAAATGTGAGGTTATTGTAAATGAAACAATTCCTGGAGCAAGTGGAACTAATCATAAAATACCAGTAGCTATAAAAAATAATGGAATGTATATTGCAGTGGCCTACAATAAGGCAACTGGAAACCCAGTAAACAAAAAGGAAATCACTAGATTCTATGACATGGTAGATGATATTAAAAAAGGAGATCATGGAACAATGTTAACAGATGCAATTTACGGATCTTCAGTTGGTTTTAAATCAGATGCTCTGGTTGAACTGGGAAATTTAAATAAATCTCGATCAAATGATCCAGAAAATAAACTTGATTTTAAAACAGCAAATTTTGAAAATAATATTTATTCTGTAACCAAGTGTTAGAAAAAAATCTTAGAGTCCAACATTAATTTGATGTTAATTTTCATAAATTAATGTGGATTTTTATTTATTGTCAAACTTGATGTGTCAATTGTAAGAAATTGTGGTTTTCCATCAGTTTTTTTAAAATCCGAACCGTATTGTTCAAAATATAAATCAGAGAATAGATGTTTTGTCCAAATATCATGTACACTGTCTACAAATCTTTTATGATTTAATTGTCTTAGTAGCTCATGAGCAATTTCATGTGATACGGTTGTACAATTTTTTTCTGCCATAAACAATTGATCGTTAGGATCTTTCGGAGATTGCCACCAAATCATTCCAAAATTTTCTGAATGATATCCTTCACATGTACAATCAGTCCAGAGAGGTCTAAAGTGACAAAGATAGAAATGGTAAATTTCTTTTCCTCGTTGTTCATGATCTCGAATTAGTGTCGGTGTATCTAATTTTTGAAAAAGGTTCCTAGGTTTAGTAATTAATTCATCACATCTAATTTCAAAATCTTTTCCAAATTTTTCTTTTATCCAAACTTTAAAAAATTGACTCATTTGCTGTATGTAATTAAATTCAGATTTTCGTTTTTCATGATCTTCTTCTTTTACAACAAAAATAAAATGCAAAATCATAATAAGAAAAAAGGGTGTTATGTCTGGCCTTCTATACCCATAAGGGTTAGTGTTGATCGAATCTTCTCAATTTTTCTGATTTTCCAAGTTATTGTTTCACGAAGTTTCTCAACCGTGTCCGATTCAATCTTGGCCAAAATATCATATGCACCAAAAGTTCCATGAACTTCTTTTACACCTTCTAGACCCTTCAATTGCTGTATTATAGCTTCTTCAGAACCTAGTTCACAGTTTATTAGAACATAAGCTGTTGCCATATTCCAGATTAAACAAATCGACTATATCAATAAAGCGATTTCTAGGGTTAATTTTGAGAAATTTTAAGAATACTTTCCCAAATGTCTTTGGGTACAGGCATTATTGATAATCTAGAAATTCGAATTAGTTCCCAATCCTTGAATTTTTTTTGCTTTTTCATTTCATCTAATGTAACTGGTCGCTTTAACGGTTTTTTGTATTTTACATCTACCACTATGAATCGTTGATTGTCTTCTTTTGGATTTGGATATGGCTTTGAGGTAATTTCCATTATTCCAACTGCTTGTCGTTCTGTTCCAGTGTGATAAAATAAAACCAAGTCGCCCACAGACATATTTTTCATATGTTTTAAAGCAAGATTATTGTGAATTCCATCCCAAATTGTATTTTTTTCTTTTTTTAAAGTTTCAAAACTATACCCTCTAGGACCGCTTGGTTCTTGTTTTGCTAACCAATAATTTACCAATTCATCCTTCGATTACAATCAGGTTGTTTTATTTCTTTGATTATACAAATGTCCCCCGGTTCTGACTCGCACAAGATCATTGGTATTTTAGCCAAAACCTCCTTGGGTTCTGAAACCGGGGTCGCCCTACATGTAGCATACCTGGGTGAATTAGAAATCATTGGTATCAATACGATCGCATCATCCTAATCCGTCTGTATGCCTGCTCTTGGGCGTTTAGGAATAAATTTAGTCAAATATTAATCCAGATAAATTAATTTCAAAGCCTACAACTGGAACCCGTATTTTATAATTTTCAATTGTATTTGAATTAATTTCTCCTATCATACCAATTGTTTTTCCATGAACTAGAATAGATGCCATTTTACCTTCCTGAAAAGTTTCATGAGACGACGTTCTCGTTTCTATTTCCAAGTTAAAGCCAATTTTTAGTGCTGCCTGTAAAATTGATTTTATTTCGCTAAAATTTGCCTCTTTGTGTGCACAAACAGCAGCGAGATTAGTTTTTTCATCAATAATATTATTTTTCAAAAATATCGTACCTGTTTCAAATAATTTTTGTGGATATGATTCATGGATATTTCTTGAAAGGTTTTCTAATAATCCAGGTAGAATAGAATCACGCAGAATTGTGTGTTCTTGGCTTTTTGAATCAAGCACGGAAATAATTTTGTTAGAATTTCTATTAGTCATATCATACAGAACTCGCTTGCTCGTCAAACTTGAGTTTAGAGCTTCAAGATAACCAAGACCAATCATTATCTGACTAAGTGATTTTAGTTGAGAAGATATTGGACTAATTTGCCCTAAAGTTTGAGAGGGAGATAAAGTAGGTTCAAGATTTTGAATCCCATAACCTAATGCTGTTTCTTCAACTAAATCCATTGGTCCAAAAATATCAAATCTATAGGCAGGAATTGTGCAGACAATGTTTTTGCCTTTGCTTGATGCATCCAACCTAGATTTTTTTAATGATGAGATTATTTGAGAGGATTTTAGATTCAACCCAAGCATTTGGTTAATCACTGTAGGATTAATAGAAATTTTTCTTTGTACAAGTTTTGGGGAGGAATTTTTTGCGCCAGAAATTTTTACGTGTTCTAAAGTAAATCTAGCACTTTGTAAAATCGTTGCCACAACTGAAAGCATGTCTTCAGCATCTTCTTTGTTAATACCTGTTACCTCGATGAAGAGATTTTTTGTTTTAGTAGTAACTGTGGTTTTTGCAGCATTAATTATTGGAGGAAAAGATACCGTATTACCATTAGAATCAATTAGAATTGGAACCTGTCCAGAATTACCTAAAATGTGTCCATATTCTCTACCGACATCTAGATTTTCAAGTATTTCAGAAATGGAACTTTCTTGGGTTGATTTTAAGGGGATGAATTTTGCAATTCTTGTAGTTGTTGTGTATGTTAGAGGAAATGAACATGAATCAAGATCATGAATGCCAATCGATGATTTTTTCCGTTTTCTACCAATTCCCATATGAAGATCTTCTTGCATTTGTATAATTTGTTCAAGAAGTTCTTGGTCAATCTTTCCATTAGTTGCAACTATTCCCGTTATAAATGGGCGAATTTTAGAAACACCAGATTTAACATTAATGGTAAATCTATTGGATTTTCTAACATTGAGTTTTAGTGCTCCAGTTTTAATTCCAAGTAGACCTTGCAAACCTAAGGCAATTCCAATATCAGTAGAATAATCTGGTCTATTAGGACTATATTCCACTCTAACAGAATTTTTGTCCTCTGATTCAATATCTAACCCTAAAAACGGTAATAACTCTGAGATTTGTTTTTTTGAGACTTTTCCAACTAATTTTTGGAGTCTAGAGTAAGAAAGTGTAACTACTGGCATTTTGTAACATTCCTTAACCAATTTAGATTATTATTGTAAAATTCTCGAACATCGTCTAAACCATACTTTAACATCGCAATTCTCTCGATACCTCCCCCCCATGCAAGAACAGGTTTAGTTATCCCAAGAGGTTTTGTAACTTCTGGTCTAAATATTCCCATTCCAAATAATTCAATCCATTTTCCTAATCTTTCATTATATACCATGGTTTGAAGTGATGGTTCAGTGTAAGGAAAAAATGTTGGCCAAAATTTTATTTTTGTAATTCCAATCCGTTTATAAAATTCTCTTTGAATTCCCATTAAATTTCGTAAGGATGCATCTTTTCCAACAACGACACCTTCAATTTGATTAAATTCTACTAAATGTTTGTAACTGACCTTTTCATTTCTAAATACTCGACCCAATGAGAAAATTCTGGCCTCATCTGATTTGTTTTCTGCTAAATGTTTAATGGTAACACACGTAGTATGAGTTCTTAAAACCATCCTTTGAGCTTCGTTAATATCCCAAAAATATCTCCAATTTTTCTTGTGAGACTCGGAAACTTTTCGAATTTGTTCCGGGGTTCCAATTTCCTTTGAAGAAATACCATCCAAGTAAAATGTGTCTTGCAGTTCTCTTGCAGGATGATCCTGTGGAGTAAATAAAGCATCAAAATTCCAAAAGCTTGGTTGAGTCATATTTCCCAAAATTTCAGTGAAACCCAAAGTAACAAAAATTTCACGGATTTCATCAATGGTGTCTTTTAATGGATGAGTCCTTGCGACAAATACATCAGGAACTTTTGCTTCTACATCAATTGCTCCAGAGCCTGGACTAGTGACATCTAAAGATTGACCAGTTTTCGTTAACGATATTTTCTTTGTTTTTACAATATTTTCAACTAAAAAATTTGGTCTTTTTAATAGACTGGCTAGATCAGCCTTATCAAGTTGAGTTTCAGAAGTTATTCCTTCTCCAATTTGTTTTAGACTTTTTTCTCCTGGAAGATTAGAAGGGTAATTTTTTAAGTAGATTTTATTTTCCTTTGCATCTATCCAATCATTTTTTTTTGCTAGTCCCATAGCAGGCCCAAAAACAGATCCCAGTTCTTTTTGTAAGTCTGAAATATCCTTTGGATTATTTTTTATTAAATCCAATAGTCTTTTTTCGGGCAATCCCCTCTGAAAAGATTCTAATCCATTTTTTCCAAGACTGTATTCTACATTTGTTGATGCATCGACAATTGCTAATTCTTTGTGTTTAAGCCATTCTATTCCTCGTCGAACTTGATCAGGAGAAAGTAGTGTTAATTTCTCAAGTTTTTCAGGAGTTAATTTTAATTCAATTTTCAATACAGAAATAATTTTTTTTTCGATTTCATGAAAAACTTGTGACAATAGCAGAAAGTTCGAAAAAGACTTTTTAAACCTTAACCTAAGTGAAAATGAATGTCAACTGAGGACTTTGTTGTAACTCCATGGCATGTTGAAGGCGAAATTGATTACGACAAATTAATCAAACAATTTGGAACTGAAAGAATTTCTGACGAAATTCTTGCCAGAATTAAAAAAAACACAGGAGAGGATCACTTTATGCTCAGACGAGGAGTTTTTTTCTCTCATAGAGAATTAAATAGAGTTTTAGAAGATTATGAGAAAGGTAAAAAATTTTTCCTTTATACAGGAAGAGGTCCATCAGGTCATACGCATATAGGTCATTTAGTTCCATGGGTCTTTGCAAAATGGCTACAGGATAAATTTGATGTAAATATGTATTTTCAGCTTACAGATGATGAAAAATTTTATGCAAAAGCTGAATTAACCTTGGAAGATACAAGAAAATTTGCATATGAAAATGCATTAGATTTTATCGCACTTGGATTCAAACCAAAAAATACAAAAATTATTATCAATACAAGAAATATTCAAACTCTTTATCCCATAGCAGCTCAAGTGGCAAAAAAAATTAATTTTTCAAATACCAAGGGAGTTTTTGGATTTACAAATGAGACCAATATTGGAATGATATTTTACACGTCTCTCCAATCAGCTCCTTGTTTTATTGAAGATAAACCAGTGTTGATTCCTTTAGGAGTAGATCAAGATCCTCATTTTAGAATTACAAGAGACGTTGCACCAAAAATAGGAAAACCAAAACCAGCTTTGATACATAACATTATGATTCCAGCATTAGAGGGTCCAGGAGGAAAAATGTCAGCATCAAGTGAAAATGGAACAGTATACACCACTGATAGTCCTAGTACTGTGAAAAAGAAAATTAACAAGTATGCATTTTCTGGAGGTCAACCAGATGTTGAACAACATCGAAAACTGGGAGGGAATCCAGATGTTGATGTATCCTACCAATATTTAAGAATATTTTTCGAACCAGACGATAAAAAATTAAAATCAATTCATGATGACTATAAATCAGGAAAAATGCTAACTGGAGAGTTGAAAGGAATTCTTATCGAAAAAATAAATTCATTTCTTGAAGTTCACCAGGAAAAAAGAGAAACAGCCAAGGATCAGATCAAACAATTCCTTTTTGAGAATAAATGAAAGTAAAAGTAATTTGTGAAGATAAATACGAATCACAGAAATTAGCCAGTCTTATTTTTATCAAAGAATCAAATGAAACATACATTAACACAATTCTAAATGTTATTGAAAATGAAGTAGTAGTTGGCTTAAAAGATAAATCTGCACATAGTATTCTTTTGAAGGATAATCAAGAAGTTGAAAAATTTGTGGATTTCATTCAATCCGTAATTGAAAGAGAACATAAAATAATATCAGCAAATATTCTTGAACAAGATGTTGAAATGGTAAAAGAATGAATATTTAGAATACTATTTTTCGATACTAAAATGTCTTAAATTTTTAGAATAATTTAATTTATTATTTCAAAGGTTACATGCCAAAAGCGGCCCAAAGACCAATTGCAGCCACTATTAATATTAGGCTTATTCCCAATGCCTTAAAGTCACCATTCATGATTTAAGTTCTAAATTATTATAATTAAAGTGTTAATAAATTCTCAGGTCTGATTTCATGAATTATCTTGGGAAACGCTTATTTTTTTTCTTAAAGTCTCTAGTTTTTTTTTCTGGTGTTGGGTTTGATTTTCTAACTTCATTACAGTTTAAACAAAGAATTTCTAGTTCATTTCTTGCCAATTGAGGATCAGAGATGTATTTTCCCCATGAAGATGCAGCCCCTCCTCTCTGAACCTCATCAAAAGCATTTTCATCGTGAATATGTCCAAATCCTAGTGCTCTCTCATCTTTGAACCCACAGTTAGAGCAAACTTTACCACCTAGAATTTCAAACAATTTTTCTTTTAACGTGTTATAGAATTTATCAGAGCCGCCTGAATAGAAACTCTCCTGTTTTTTTAAAAATTTACCAGTTTTTGGTTTTTTTGCTGAAAAATTACCTCTACTTGAGCGTGAACCTCTATCGTCTCTGGAATACCTATCACTTCCTGAATCCTGTGGTTTGTTTTGTCTGAAACAATCACTACAGTATACTGGTTTGTTATTTCTTGGAACAAAGGGAACTTGACATTCAGTGCCACAATCAGAACAAGTTACCGTTGTAGATTCCTCTCTTTTATCGTCTCTGGAATATCGTGAACCTCTATCGTCTCTGGAATATCGTGAACCTCTATCGTCTCTGGAATATCGTGAACCTCTATCGTCTCTGGAATATCGTGAACCTCTATCGTCTCTGGAATATCGTGAACCTCTATCGTCTCTGGAATACCTATCACTTCCTGAATCCTGTGGTTTGTTTTGTCTGAAACAATCACTACAGTATACTGGTTTGTTATTTCTTGGAACAAAGGGAACTTGACATTCAGTGCCACAATCAGAACAAGTTACCGTTGTAGATTCCTCTCTTTTATCGTCTCTGGAATATCGTGAACCTCTATCGTCTCTGGAATATCGTGAACCTCTATCGTCTCTGGAATATCGTGAACCTCTATCGTCTCTGGAATATCGTGAACCTCTATCGTCTCTGGAATATCGTGAACCTCTATCGTCTCTGGAATACCTATCACTTCCTGAATCCTGTGGTTTGTTTTGTCTGAAACAATCACTACAGTATACTGGTCTATCGGTTTTTGGAACAAAGGGAACTTGACATTCAGTGCCACAATCAGAACAAGTTACCGTTGTAGATTCCTCTCTTTTATCGTCTCTGGAATATCGTGAACCTCTATCGTCTCTGGAATTTCGAAATGATTTTGAAGTACTGCTACTAATGTCTCTTATTTTATTTCCAAATTTTTTTTTGCCAGTTTTGACCTCATGCAATTCCAAGACTATCACTATAACAGATACTTAATGGATATGAATAGTTAGAGCTTTATTTTGTGCCTAGATGAAAAGATTTGCAAATTAAACTAACGATTTGTCCATCTCTCTACTCATTATTTCTTGTACCTTTAAAAAATAAAGTTTGGTTGAATAAGGCATTTTTTCTAGATTATCATCAACTGCAATCATAAAATATCTGACAGCTCTTTTTGAAATATCAAGATTAAATTTCATAGGCAATATTTGATCTTGTTCGACCTTTATTTTATCTTGCAACCAAGGAGGTGCCAGTTCTATAGTTTCCTTAATTATTTTTTCATACCAATAAGAAAGATTTTCAGGATGTAGGCCTTTCTGAAGATTGGATATATCAGTATCAAATTTTTTCATCATGCTGTTAATAATGCGCATGGTTGATAACCCAAGATTTTTGTTTTATTGTAATTACTCAAACATAAATAATCTTCTAGTCAACTGGTGATAAGTTTCCATCAATGTCAATTTCTCGGTTTTTAATTCTGGTAGTTGAAATTTTAGTACCGTCTTTTGCTAAAACCATTGGAACTGTAATTACTTGGACTGGCGGTAAATTTTTTTCTTTACGGATTTGATTTAAAATCTTGCCTTGATTTGAAGTTTCATCACTTACCACCAAACCCTGAACTTCTTTTTCTAAAACTGCAGGTCCAAAATCATTATCTAATTTACTAATTTCAAATTCTCTTTTAGGAAAATTTTTTTCAATGGTTTTAATCAATATCTCTAATCTTTTACTATAATCATTTTCAAGTTTTTTTCCTTTTTTCATGGCCATGTCATCGCTGGTCAAACCAATGATAACTTTAGCAGATATTGAAAATGCTTCAGATAATAGAGTGATGTGACCTTTATGGATAAAATCAAAAGTTCCTCCCATAGCTACTAAACTAAATTTTTGCATATATTGAATAGATTTTATTTTAAAATAAATCTAGTTAACTACTAGTATAACAATTGGCCCCTCATTTGCAATAGGCACATGATTTCTATCCCACACAAACGTTTCAATAAAAAATATTCCTTTATGTTCTGGAATCCAATCTACTGATATGGATTGTGATCCTGTACCAATAAACCGGCCGTCAGATTTACCTAAAAATTCTACGGTTGGAAAGTCAGAATTTTTAACTTGTGCGTAGTAAGTATAAGGAGTCTCATTTGATGATGGGTCAGCTGAGAATTGTACCCAAGCATTACTTTGAATATTTACAGTAGATCCTATTGTAATTTCAGAAAGATTGTTTCCCTGAGAATTCTTTAAAGATACATCAGAGATAGTCACTAACTTGGTAAGTTGTTGAGGAATTTTTTCATCTACAATATTAGAATAAAAAACATTTGATTGAGCAAATATTTGAAAACTTACTGCGTTTTTATTAATCTCCTCATTAAAGTAAAAATCGACTTTTCCATTTGATTCAACATCTCCAATAGGAATAGAGGATATACCTACCAGTCTGGGAGGAATAAATGAGTCATAAAATGCAAGATAAACGAACGTGTCAGTTATGGGTGAGCCACCATTGGTTAAAATTCCCGATAATTGTAAATTCTCACCTAAGACTATCTCGTTTGATTCCACAATCAATTGTTGTGATTTGGAGGGAACAGGCAGAAAATTTTCAAGCATTATTGAGATGGAGGTAATATTTGGATTAGGGGAATTTGATTTTATAATATATGGCGAAGTTGATAATTCTGGGATTACATCAAGAATAGTCCCACCTCTGATTGTTTCTAGAGGGTCTGTTCCAGTTTCATCATAAAAGTTAACCTTTAATTGGATATTGCCAACAGAAGTTAATTCATTTTTGTTTATTACATTTCCAACAACCACAGTGTATCCTTCATCATCCTTGTAGACATAAGGGGATTCACTAGTTAGAGCAACAGATAGTGTTGATAAAGTATCAGATTTCTGAGAAAATCCATGATTGAGGGGAAATAACATCAAAATTAGAAATAAACTAAGTAGAATTTTTTTCATATTAATTTTATTTTAGATTATAGATTAATTTGTACTGTATATCATATAGTCAACAAGAAAGGTAACATCGTTTAACCTAGGTTAGATTAGTGAGGGGTAAAAATAGATTAAAAAAAGTAAGTTTACTAGTTTTTCTTTGCGGTGATTGCAAGCCAGTAAATGAAACCAGGTACTAAACCCACGATTAAAGGAATCCATACAGGCCATGCGTCTGCTGCACTTGTCATATGATAAAGCAAAAACTTATCCTATTTAAATCCATCCTGGATTATGAAATTTAGAAAAGATCGATCTCAAAAGAAGTGGACTGGACGGGATTTGAACCCATGACCCCCCGCGTGCAAGGCGGGTATACTACCAGGCTATACTACCAGCCCACATGAAGACTGGCTAGTGTGTGGATTTTAATTGTTGTCTTCTTGGTAAGAATTTTATTTGAAAAAAAAATTTGTTTTTTTATGGTATTATTAGAATCCCAAGTGAAACTAAAAGTGGGTGATAAAGCTCCTGATTTTGAACTGCTAGGAATAGATGACAAAAATCACAGATTAAGTGACTACAAGCAATATCAAGGGATTTTAATAATTTTCATGTGTAATCATTGTCCATATGTTAAAGCAAAATTCAATGCTCTTAACGAATTGTATGCCAAATTTGGAGAAAAAATCGCCATTATTGGAATCAACAGTAATGATTCAAGAGATTATCCTGAAGACAGTTTTGAAAATATGAAGAAAACTGCAAAGGAAAAAGAATTAAAGTTTGATTACTTGGTGGATGAAACTCAACAAATTGCTAAAAAATATGGGGCTATGTGTACTCCAGATCCTTATTTGTTCAATAAGGAAGGGAAATTAGTTTTTCATGGCAGAATAGATAATGCAATGAAGCCAGATGATACTGCTACAGAAAAAACAATGATTATCAATATAGAAAAGATGCTTTCAAATGAAAGAATCGAAAAAGATTTTGACCCTTCTATTGGATGCTCAATCAAGTGGAAAGAAAATTAAACTTAAATGACTCATGCCGAGAGGGTTGAATGCGGGCTCGTAGCTCAGCTTGGCTGGAGCGTTCGACTGATAAACTATTCAGAAATCGAAAGGTCGTGTGTTCGAATCACACCGGGCCCACTTAATTATTTTAAATTTTCATAAACTGTCTCAGACCATTGTCTAACATTCTCAAAATTATCAACTTGTAAATCACATTCGAATTTTGCCTTTTTTCCCATTTTTCCACATAAAACTAACCGCATGTTTTTGCCTAGTTTCAGTTTAATTGGGTTTATCGAATCAGCAAAGAAATTTAGACGTTCTTTGATGTTTGAAAAAACTACAACTATCAATATTCCGGATTTTTGTTTCCAAATTTTACTAATTAATTTTTGAAAATCAAGGTCAAATAATACATTAATTGCTGAAGACATATCACCTAAATGAAAAACTGTCCATTCATTAGAGTGAAAGGAGGCAGAGGCGGCTTCTGATAACAATGTATTTTCAGGATCGCCTGAAAGTATGACGATTTTCTTTTTTGGGTTTGATTCCACTGAAATCTGTTGTAAAATGTGGATAGATTTAGAAATGATGTTTTCTAGATATTTTGCCTCGGAATTACCAATTTTTCCTTCATCATATAGAGATTGAATGTGCCGAATAGCAGGGATTATCACCTCAATTACTAAATTATAAACAGACCCTTCAGAATGAAGGCAATTTTTAATTAATGAAATAACCTGACTTTCTGATCCCTTGATCAAATATTCTAAAAATTGTGATTCAACTTTAAAGTAATCATCAGGGAATCTAAATGTCTCTTGTCCAGATTCCAAAAACCAGAGGGTCGTATTTCCCACAATTTTTTGTTTTAGAAAACCTTCTGCAGCAAAAATTTTGAGATACTTGGTCATGGTAATTCTATTCAAATTCAGTTTTTTTGAAATTTCAATTCCTGACATGCCCATTTTAGAGTCTCGAAGAACTTCGATGAGATTTTGTTTTAGCTCATCAATTTGGTATGATCTGCCCACATTATTTTTGGATTATCCTATTGTATAAAGACTAATTTTCTTTGATTTGGACATAATCTATAAGGAAATAAAACAATAAATAGTTGGGTACCTTATTGTACGGTAAGGAAAAGTAAATTGCCAAAAGCCGGATTCAAATCAATAACTGTATCAGAGACTGTTTATGATAAATTCCAAGAAGTTTATCAAAAAAATAAAACAGATCTTACAATGAAAGGCGTCAATAGCTTTTCAGGTTATGTTACTTACATGCTAGAAGAGATGATGCAAAAAGACAAGACTTTTGCCAGATATGCTCCAAAAATTGAAAAAATTTCTGTTGATGATGATAGGGTGATACTAAAAGATAATATTAAAAATCGAATTGCTGAGGTGGCCGTTCAAAAAGGCGAGTTATTTTGCCAGCTTTGTGAGGAAAAGGACTGTGTGCATGTTGGTTTTGTTTTTTCCTTGCCAGATGTATATGAAGTTCTTAATTCTAGAGGCATAAAGCATCCAAAATAGAGCAGTGGAGGAGGTGGGATTTGAACCCACGAACTCCTGAGAGACAGGATCACCCATATTTTGATCTTAAGTCCTGCATGTCCAAAAGCATTGTATGCCTTCTTTGGCCAGGCTTGATTACTCCTCCAAGATGGTAAAAATATCTGGGAAATTTAACAGTTTAGAGAGGACCAAGTAAGGAGGATGAAGAATTATAAGTATTTTCAACAGCGATTTATTGTGCTTCGATAGCTCAGTCTGGTAGAGCGTTACATTGGTAATGTAAAGGTCGCGGGTTCAGATCCCGTTCGAAGCTTTAATAATTTTTAATTAGCAATTCGTAGTGCCCAGTCCGTTTTTTAGAATTTGAATTAATTGATCTATTTGCCTCTATTTTTTTAAAGCCCCAATGTTTTTCAGAAAACATATCTGCTACCTCTTGAGAATTCGAATTAGATAACATTACTTTGCATCCTTTTGAATCTAATTTCAAACATAATTTTGCGAGTCTTTTCAAGTCATCTGATGTAAAGGATTTATTGGTATAACTAGTAAAATTGGCAGTGTTGCTTACTGGTTGATATGGTGGATCAAAATAAACTAAATCATTTTTTTTTGCCTCATTCAAAACAGCCTCGAAATCTCGGCACTTTATGGAAATTTTTTTAGATTGTAGTACTTGACTGACTGAACGGAGGTTTTCCTCATTTACAATATTTGGATTAGTATACCTTCCTAGGGGAACATTGAATTGTCCTCTGCTATTAACTCGATAAAGACCATTAAAGCAAGTTCTATTCAAGAAAATCAATCTAGAGGTTTTTTCCACAGCGCTTCTTGGGTTGTTTTCTCTAATAGAGTAGTAATATGATCTTGAGTTTTTTTGATAGTTTTTGGTGTGATTTTTTAGAGATTCAATAAGCAATTCAATTTTATCTCTAATTGTAGTATAGGCCAAAACAAGATCTGAATTTAGGTCAGATATTCCGCATTTTTGCCCTTCTCTTTCTTTGAGGATGTGAAACAATAATGCACCACCGCCCAAAAAGGGTTCATAGTAGGTGCCCATTGTATTTGGCAAGTTTTCATTTAAAATTGGAATTAACTGTCGCTTTCCTCCTGCCCATTTTACAAACGGTTTGGGAGTTACTAAAATTTGATTAAATTGCTGTCTCACAGATAGTTATTACGATATTACATATCGTCAAAATAGGCAACAAAAGATCACAATATGTGCAATATTATTTTAGCAAATTTGAGCTGAAAATACTTTAAATCAAAATAATAAAATGAAAAGGAAAAGATTGGGTTTTAGTCCCACTTTGACCATGCGGCCATCCATCTGTATGTCCAGGTGTTTAGCTTACAACCTAATGCTGTAAACGTTACTCCCAAGACTGAACCAGCACCAGCACCTAAAGCAACAGGACTGTTATAGAACTTTCCTACCTGCGGTTCTATTGGCGTCATGTAAGGTGGTAATGTTGGCCTTGGATATTTGAAGGCCGTTTCTAGTGGGTCTGCCACTGTTATCAGATTTATCATGTTAAACATCGGTAACGACATTCCTACAAGTACTCCGCCAAACAGTATCAACGAATGTTTGTTCTTCTTTGTTGCCCAATAGGCCAAATCAAGTAACATTGCTGATGGTAACCATATTGGTGTGACAATGAAGTCATATGGATATCCGAGTGCAAACCATGCACCTTTTGCTACCCAAGTGTATACTGTCATGATAAGGGCGTAATACGTCGCTGTTCCTGGAACACCTGTAAATGTGAGGTAATATACTGCACCTACAACAAGCATCAACGTTTGAGATATTGAAAATACCGTAAACGAAGTCCAAGCCCAGTCGGTATAGAAAATGTAGTCTCCTGCGTTAATCGTCAACAGTGTTGAGTTAACTGCAACTACTACTATGAATAAGTAGTGAGTACATCGTCTTAACCAGACCATAAGAGTTTGAATAAAGAGTCACTATATAAAATTTTAGAGAGTACTGAAGATCGTTAACTAAAATTAAAATGAAAAAGAAGATTTCTGAAGGATTGACCTTCTAATAACCGACATACATCGAGATTAAGAACGTACCTATAGCGGTAGCACCTATCGTAACGGCTACTATACCATTACTATTCTTATTGGAACCCTCTTGCATTACTTTAACACAGAAGATGTATCCAATTGCCTCGATAATTGTCAAAACTATGAACGCAAAGTGACCACTGTTTGTTGGATATGCCCAAGGATAATAGAAGTATCCAGCTGCAGTTCCTCCAAATGTAGCTCCCCATGCTGCTAGGTATGATATAGTAATCATACCAGTCATGTTTTCAACGCGTTTACCTATCATTCGTTCTACGTCAGCGCTTGATGATCCACCGCTACCGCCAGAACCGAATCCTTTAGGAAGAGTCATTCTGGATTTATAATATTCAGAATCCTTTTAAGTCTTTCTTAAATTAATGGCATGGTACGATCTGCGTCTTTAAAAATAAAATAGAAAAAAGTGTGCTTTTTGCACTTTAAGGAACTATGGAATTGATCTACTGTACAATTTGCCTTCTAGGGCCATCTTGTACATCTCTGCCACATACGGATTCTCACCTGGAGTTTCTGCTCCTAATTCAACGAGTCTTGCATATACTCTAACGACATATGCCAAGGCTCCCATGAATGCTACTACAACACCCATGTTGAACATCCAGTGATTTGGTACTGCAAAGATTTCCTCTACAAACCAGAAATGCCACATCTCATTGACTCCAATTGTAAACATGGTTGCAAGATAACCTAGAATTGTCATCTTTAATCCAGTGTTTATTGAATTATTTGGACCTCTGAGAACGGGAATTTTTCTATCATACATTGCGCATGCCGCCCATCCGAGTGGTAATGCAACGAAGTGAGAATAGAGCCACCAGTGTGCTGGTGTAAATGCGCTATCTCTGATAGATGTTTGATGTAGAGAGCCATCAACAAAGTTGTCGACTTCTACTGAGGCTGCAATAGATCCCAAAGCTATAACCATGAGCCAGATTTTCTTTAGTCTCTGGATCTCAACTTCTTTTGGAATTAATGCGGGCATCTGTGCCATAATACATAACATGTTAATTTAGCATATAAATGAACATATTCAAATTTCAGAAATTTATTGTAAATTTTTAATTATTTTTAGTATTATTTTTTAAAATATATCTATTAAAAATAAAATTATTCAAATAATTATAGTTATTTTTTAGTGATTTCAATGTATATCATTAATGTTAATCATAGATTTTTAATCGATCCTCGGCATTAAGGTAAAACATATAACGATGTATATTATTTTTCAATCTATTAGGGATAAATATGGTCGAAAAAAAGATTATCGTATTAGGACTTGCTGTAGTACTAGCATTAGGAAGCCTTGGTTTCAACTGGGTTGAAACAATTCTTCCAAGCGCAGAAGCACACGGTGTCCAAGCACAACTCCAGAGTCGTTTCATCAGAATAGAAGATGAAACCTTCAATAGACAATCTCTACAGACTGGCGAGACTTTGACAGTTCAAGGTACACTAGTTAGTCTTGTAGAAAGAGACCTTAGAGGATGGATTTCCATTTTCTCAGAATCTACTAATGCAGGAAATAGATGGGAAATGTTGGCAAGAGACCCACCAGGTAATGTCTTTGACATTGCAGGAAACTCTGTCGTAGAATACTCATTATCTGCAAAAGCACTTGAAGCAGGTGTATATCACGTACACACACAACTCAATGTTGCTCAGGTAGGTCCAGGACTAGGTCCAGGTCAAACAGTGGTTGTCGAAGGGGACCCAATTCTCAAACCAATTCCATATACCAACATCGCATATCAATCAATCATTATTGGTGTCGGTTATGTAATCACGTTTGCAACACGACCCTGGCAAGTAATTTAAATTCCACCTTTTTCCTTTTAATTTTAATCCAATCACGTTTTACGTAAGACCGAATGAATCAAGTTTTATCTGCTAGTAAAAACCAGATGGTTTGTGCTAAGTTTTAAAATAAACAAGTTAGATATTTCTCAGAGTTACTTTTTTGGAAAAGTTGAATTTCGAAATGACAAATACAAAGTAAACATCCAGAATCAAAAAAGAGGCAAAGTCCTCAAATTACCATTTGAGATAAAATCAAAAAAACAACAATTTATTGTAAGACTTACTGGTCCAGGAGATCTTTTTATTGAGGATTTTTTGCCCTTTTGTGGTCAATCCGAATGGCTTGAAATTGATTCTGATTCAATCACTTATTTCCTTGCAGACCACCAAGACCAACTTGATACAATTGAGATAATGGATGATTAGGGAAACGACTTTAAGTAATCTTCAAGGAGATTCCACATGAAATGGCCTGGGATGGGGGATCCCTATAAGAGAAAAAAGACTATAAAATTTCTCATAATGACAGCTATTATCGGCATATCTGTTGCGGCAATCAGTACAGTTGCTCAAACAGTATTGAATCCAAATGATCCTCTCAAAGTATGTATTAATGATAAAATCACACCGTACAAAATCAAAGTAACTTTAGACTTGATAGTTGATGGAGAAAAGGCAGACATTCCTGCTAATATTGGAATCTCAGAGAATTGTAAGAAAACCATGTATACGTTAACTGATGATGGAACCATTTATGCTGAATGGGAGGAGGAATTTCCATTTGAAATTGGACATTTTTTGTGGATGTGGGACTTTCCTCTACGTGATATGGATCAATCCAAATCCTCAGTGTCAGTTAACGGTCAGATATCAGAGAGATTTATCAACCAACCATTACGAGATGGTGATCATTTCATAGCAGAATTCACCTCAAAGGCTTATGATGAATCAAAAGATACTGATTTCCTCCCAGAAAAATAATTTTTCAAAGTCTAAAAATTATTCTACAAAGTACTTTTTTAAAAACATCAAAAATAATGAAAAGAATAGTGGTATGTATTTTACCAGTACTTGCCGTTGTCTGGAATAAGACCGATACCTTCTCGTTCAAAGTGTCTGTCTAATTCATCAACCCATCTTTCACGGTTGTCTTTGTATGACCAGCCGTGTACACGTAACCAGAATGAGATAATTCCTAAAAGGAATATTGAGAACATCATGGTTCCAAAGATGTAAATCATTACATCATAGAATAATGGGTCGTAGTTTGGTCCTAATTGTCCTGTTACTGATGACAGAATGTTTAGGAAAATTCCTACGATAGGAGTCATGTATAATTTGGCTAAATTTCTACGATATATAGATTTCTGTTATTATCAATAAGGACGAGATCAGTATGAAGATCTGTGACGATGTCAGTTATCTAATAAAATAAGAGAAAGAAATGGTATTTTTTATCCTCTGCCCATTGCTGCGTATTTGCCAGATCTACCTTTAATGAAGAAGGCTCCTGCTATACCACCGAAGATTGCTGCAGAAATTACTGCGGCTCCACCGACACCGCTTGCATCAAGATATGGAGTACCTGATCCAGAAGCTGGATTTGCTTTTGCGGCATCAACTCTTCTTTTTTGAATCTCTAATGCTTCTTCTAAGGTATATGATCCAGTTTCTCCGCCTGAACCTACGTTACCCATGTATTGTGCAAATGCTAGTGAGCTTGCACCAAAGGTACCTACGACAAATACAGCAATTAAGGATGCTGCTAATAGTGCTTTATTGTTCATACCGTTTACCTGTCGTTTTGAAACCAGTGTAGTTATTTAACTTTTATTCTAAACTCCAAAATTCGAAAAATATGTACGAATTCCGAATAAGTAACGTTTAATTTTGTTTCATATTTAGGCGCCCCATGGGAAGAATGCATACTCACAGACATGGAAAGTCGCACTCTATTAGACCTGCAACCTTACGTGCTCCTTCTTGGATAACCTTAGGTCCAAAAGAAGTAGAGGAACTAGTCGTTAAGTATGCAAAAGATGGTTTAACCCCAAGTCAAATTGGAATTAAATTAAGAGATCAACATTCAATTCCCCTGATAAAGCCAATCACGAAAAAAAGTATCGGTGAGATTTTAGAAGAAAATAAGCTCATGCCAGAAATGCCAGAGGATCTTGAAAATATTGTGAATAAGGCAGTAGGTCTTCAAAAACACCTCAAGGAAAACAAAGGGGATAATAGAAATGTAAGATCCTTGGAATTAATTGAAGCAAAAGTCCACAGATTATCGGTATATTATAAGAGAATAGATCGAATTCCTCAAACTTGGAAATATAAATCCGTGGTTGCTCAATTAGAATAATGACAACATCTTTAGACGAGTCTCTTTCATTTTTCAAAGATAAAATTTCTGAATGTATAAGATTAAAAAAATCAATTTCAGTTACTACACATATTGATTGTGACGGATTAGCATCAGGTAGTATTATCACCAAGGCCTTGATTAGAGCAGGGGCAAATTGTACTGTCCGTACCTCAAAAGAGTTTAGTCAAGGTGTAATTGATTCACTAAAAACAAATTCTAGAGATTTTCACATTGTAACAGATCTTGGAGGGGGATTTGCAAATAATTTAGATCAATCATTAGGAGAAGAGTGGATAATCCTTGATCATCATCAAATATTACAATATGAACATGATAATCCAAGAGTCATCAATGCGTGGAAATATGGAATAGATGGAGGAACTGAAATTTGTGCAGGTGGTATGGCCTATTTAGCTGCGATGTCTCTTGATGAAAAAAATTCAGATTTATCTGCCTTGGCAGTAGTAGCAGCTTTGGGAGATAGACAAGATCAAGGAGAACGAAAATCATTTACAAGTAAGAATTTCGAAATTGCCAATACGGCCAAAGACTTGGGGCTTTTGGATATCGACCTTGATTTACTTTTAGTGGGAAGAGAAACTAGATCACTTCCAGAAGCTCTTGCATTTACTTCCCAGCCATTTATCGAGGGGTTGACTTGGAATAGAGATACTTGTTTATCGCTGTTAAATTCCTCTGGAATTCAACTAAAAGATGGAGGTAGATGGAGAGTTCCAGCAGAGCTAAATGAGGATGAAAAAAGGACCATTATTGAAGAAATCTCCAAATTTACTACTGGAAAAAATGCCACAGAAATCATGTCAGAATTAATTGGATATACATACACTTTTCCAAGAGAAGATAGACGAAGTTTTTTGCGAGATGGAAGAGAATTTTCAACCATGTTAAACTCTTGCGGTAGAATCAGTAAATCGGGAGTAGGGATGGCAATATGCATGGGGGATAGAGCCAAGATTCTAGATGAAGGTGAAAGAATACTTTCAGAATATAGGAAATTAATCAAAGAATACATGAACGTTTTAACTAATGAGCGATGGAGAATCTCTGAAAACCAAAATTGCATCATGGTCAATGGTGAGGGAATAGTCCCTGAAACCATGACTGGAACAATATCTTCCTTGATTGCCGGATCTCCAAAAAATTCAGGAAAAATCGTTATTTTAAGAACTAAGGGAGAGGGAAATACCATCAAGTTTTCATCAAGGAAATCGTTTGGATGTAAATCACCAATTAATCTAAGTGAATTGATGAAAACAGGTGCCGAGAAATTTGATGGTATTGGAGGAGGGCATAATGCTGCTGCAGGGGCAAAAATAACTAAAGACAAATTAAATGACTTTTTAGATTATTTAGATGTAAATGTCATTAACCTGTCAAGTTAGAATTAGTCTTAATAATTTAACAAAAGAGACGGCTCAGGCCGTAAAGAAAGCCCTTGATCCGGATAATGTGAATTTCCCAAAAGGATTAAGTCTTAATGTTGAGAATATTGATAACAAGGTAGTTTTTAATTTTGAAAATGAGAATAGTATGAAAAAATTGATTGGAACTATTGATGAGATTTTAGCCCATGTACAAGTTTCCTTGAAGGTAATTGGATAATGCTTGATCCAAAACTAATCAAAGAAAATCCGCAGATCATAGAGGAGATGCTCAAATCAAGAAATGTTGATTTTGATCTAAAGGGTCTGATAAATGTAGATAAGCAACGGCGAGAATTCATAGTGAAAACTGATGAATTAAGAAAAGAGAAAAATCAGATAGCATTAGAAATTTCACAAAAAAAGAAAGATGGGAATGATACGTCCACAATTTTAGAACAGATGAAAAGTATCTCTAAAGAATTATCAAATCTAGAGATTTCACAAGAAAATATAGAAAAAAAATACAAACACCTGATTTTTACAATTCCAAATCTTGTTCACTCATCAGTACCAATTGGTAAGGATAGTTCTGCAAATAAGGAAATAAAAAATTGGGGAGTAATCCCAAAATTTGATTTCAAAATAAATGATCATATCGATATTTCTGAAAAATTAGATTTAGTTGATCTTGAGAGGGCTGCCAAGGTAGCAGGAGCCAGATTTTATTACATGAAAAATGACTTGGTACGATTAAACCAAGCATTGATTCAATATGCATTAGAATTTTTAGCTGAGAAAAGTTATTCTTTGATTCAACCACCCTACATGATTAATCATCAATCTATGGAGGGAGCAGTAATTACTGATGATTTTGAGGATGTAATTTACAAAATTGAGGGAGAGGATCTTTACATGATTGGAACATCAGAGCACGCCATGGCTGCTATGCATTCAGGAGAAATAATTGAGGGGAAGGATTTGCCATTAAGATATGCTGGAGTTAGTCCTTGTTTTAGAAAAGAGGCAGGGGCCCATGGACGAGATCAAAAAGGAATCTTTAGAGTACATCAGTTTGATAAAATTGAGCAATTTGTATTTACACGTCCTGAAGATTCATGGAAAGAACATGAACGTATGTTAGGAATTGTGGAGGAATTTTATCAGAAATTAGAGATTCCTTATAGAGTCATGCTTCTCTCCTCAGGAGATATGGGGAAAATTTCGGCAAAAACATATGATATCGAAGCTTGGATGGCAGGTCAAAGTGCTTATAGAGAAATTGTATCTTGTTCTAATTGTTTGGATTTTCAAGCAAGGAGATTAAAGATAAGATATAGAGAGAAAACCAATGAAGAAACTCAATACTTGCATACTTTAAACAGCACCCTTGTTGCCACATCTCGAGTTTTAGTATCAATTATGGAAAACTTTCAAAATAAAGATGGGCAAATTTCCATTCCTGGTGTTTTGCAAAAATACATGGGTCAAAAAACCATCTAGTCGCATACCCTTATATTTTGGGTTCAAAGGTCGATAATAATTGGCACGTAGAAAAGGTCGAGTAAAAGACAAGTGGAGAGAAAAGAAATGGATTACAGTTAATGCTCCGGATTCATTTAACAATGTTCCAATAGCGTACGTTCCAATCACAGATGATGAAAATGCCCGTGGTAGAGTTTTAGAAGTTACGTTGTATGATATTCTAAAAGGAGATCCCTCACAACATCAATACAAAATGTATTTTCAACTCGATAAGGTAGAGAACGATAAAGCCAGTACGATATTCAAACGATTTGAATATTCAAAAGAATTTTTGAGAAGTTTAGTCAGACGAGGTTCATCAAAAATAAATTTCATCATAGATGCAAAAACTAAAGATGGATATATTTTTAGAATTAAAGTAATAGCTCTTACACATAGACAGCTAAACACTTCACGTAAGCATGATCTAAGATTGATTGCAAAAGATATCATCAATAAAACTGTACCAGAAATGGAAATTGATCAATTTGTCCAAGCTACCTGTTATGGCAAAATTAATTCAGATATTATGGCTGCAACAAAGAAAGTAATCAGAATAAGACATGTGGGATTGGAGAAAGTTAAATTGATTAGAACTGCAGACAAAGAAATAGCATTACTTGAAGCATAAGCAGATAACAATTCAACTATAGCCCTAAAATGGTAAAATTAGAAATTACAATAGATGTGATTATTCATGCAACAGAAGATATTGTAAAATTTTTCAGGTCTTTTAATGAAATGTTTGAATTAGAGGAAGGAATTTTTTCATCCTCAGAGATAACTGGTCATTTTGAGAATCCTATAACAGTTCTTAGGGCAAAAATCACAAAAAAACCTGCAAATCAGTTTTTAGAAAAATTTGTAGGATTACTATCAGAGCACCAAAAAAATGAGATTATAGACCAAATAGAAGAAAGAACAGAGAATTCAAGTCTACATATTAGATTTGATAAACAGAAATTTGTTCAAGGACAAATTACATTCATGGAAAAAGAAGCAATAAAATTAAAAATTCATACTCCAGTTTACAACAAAAAAGACACCATCAAGGTGTTCAGCAAATTTTTTCGTTAACTCTACTAGATTAAATAGGAATAATTTGTTGGTTTAATTCGGGAATGAGGAGATAATAGCCGCTCCAGTCTGAGCTAAAGCCTTGATGACGCCGCGACGAACCGACCCAATTTCAAATCGATAAAATAACATACAATTCACCACATGTAACTAAAGTATTATTTTAAATACGGATTAACGAGGGTTCCTAATGTGGTAGACTACGATGTAATAGTAGCCGGGGGTGGCCTAACTGGAACTATTGCAGCTCAGGCAATTGCTCATTATTCAAATCAAAATTTGAAAATTCTTTCAATTGATAGAAATTCTGAGATGTATCCTGGTAGAAAATCATTATCAGGATGGACCTGCGGAGATGCCTGCTCAAAAGAAGCAGTTGATTACATGACTAAAAGAATCAAGGTTCAGTGGACACGACCAGAAATTGAACATGATGTAAAGGGGGTTATGGCATTTTCTCCAGATAAACAAACGGCCATTCCGTTTGATGGTGCAGGATATATGCTAAACCGCCAGAAATTACCAGAGATACAAAACCAACGAGCAAAAAAAATGGGAGTGGATTTTGATTTTGAAATTAATCTTACAGGTTTAATCTATGATGACCAACAAGTAGTGGGAGTTCAGGGAATTGATAATAAAACCAAATTACCTTACAAAAAAACTGCAAAAATTGTAGTTGATGCAACCGGAGTAACATCGATGCTTCGAAATACTCTGAAGAATTCCACCAAGGTTGAGAAAAGAATCGATAGACGAGACTTGGAATCTACTGGAAGATACATTATGTATTTTGAACCAGAAAAAAAAGAATTAACAGAATTTGATCCAAATTATTGTATTATTCACCTAGATCAAGATATCGCGCCAGGAGGATATGGTTGGGTTTTCCCAAAAGGGGAAAAGAAGGTCAACATTGGTTTAGGAGTTGAAAAGACATTACTAGAGAAAAGAAACATCAGGTTGGGTAAAAAAGACAACGTCCAGACATTAATGGATGAATACCTACAGAGAAATCAAGTAATTAAAAATGCAAAGTTGTCACAAGATCCTGAAGACATTAATAATAATTCAGGGATTTTTCAAGTTTCAGTAAGAAGACAGAATGATTGCATGGTATCAGGTGGATACATGATGGTTGGTGATTCTGCTTGGATGCCAAAACCAATTGATGCAGGTGGAATTGGTCCTGCACTTATTGCTGGAACCATTATTGGAAATAATGTAGTACAAGCAATTGAGCAAAACGATGTTTCAGAAAAAAATCTTTGGCAGTATAATCTTGATTTCATAAAGGAATACGGTTACAAGACTGCGGGTTTGGAACTTTTTAGAAGGCTTGTTCAAACATTAACAAATGAGCAAATTAGTTATGGAATGAAACACTTTTTGGGAAATCTTGATGTAGAATCAATTAGCAAAGGGGAACATCCTGACTTTTCAGGATTAGGAAAAATTGGAATGATCATCAGAGGAATAATGAATAAAACAGTAGCAGAAGGGCTAAAATATACATCTGGGAAAAATCAATGGTTAGTTGAGCACTATTACAATTATCCAAAAGATCCATCAGGATTTGAAGAATGGAATAAATCATTGCACAAAACACTAGATGAATCTTTTGCAAAAATAGAATCATTTGGAAATTAGATCTAAAATTAAATATTGTAGATAACAACTGATGTTTACTTGTCAGATTTGTCGTATCTTGATTGGAACAATTCGATTCAGATATTAAACAAAGCATACGATTCAGGCATTTTTGTTATCATTATAGGTCCAAAGGGTACTGGAAAGACATCTTTGGTAAGAGATTTTGCAAAAATCAAAGGTAAGAAACTCGAATCAATTAATTTTAGTCTTAGAACCAGAGAGAGTCATTTGGTAGGAACCAAAACTCTAACAGATGGAACTGTTAGCTTTGATGAAGGTCTTTTAGTAAAATCAATGAGAGAAGGAAGTCTGCTATATCTTGATGAAATTAATTCTGCAGAAGCTGATGTGTTATTGAGGTTAGATGAGGCACTTGATGATAGAAGACAAATTGTATTAAAAGAATCAGTAGGGGAAATAATCAAGGCAAAAGAAGATTGGTTTGTGATTGCAACAGTTAATCCTTTATCACATAGTGGCACAAAAGAACTTCCACCACAATTGCTAAGCAGGTTTCCAGTTAGAATTAGTTTAGAGTATCCACCTGAAGATATAGAGTTGTCAATTGTAAAAAAATATGTTTCAGAAAACCACGTACCAGAAATTATTCAAGGAATAAAGCTTGCAAATATACTTCGACAAGCTGCTGCTGTTGAGGAATTATTTTATTCTCCAAGCCTAAGGGAGACAATAGCGTTTGGAAAATTATTAGACAATGAAATGTCTGCAAAAGAAGCTGCTACCATAGTTTTTGGAAATGTATACACACAATGGGGAAATATAGAACATCAGAAGGTA
>Ga0224512_10000066_pt1 | contig 111121 bp, 96 predicted proteins | sample SF_May12_sed_USG_4_FD_169103 | JGI IMG/M metagenome (GOLD analysis project Ga0224512, IMG submission 169103) | Sediment microbial communities from San Francisco Bay, California, United States - SF_May12_sed_USGS_13 | ecosystem: Environmental > Aquatic > Marine > Sediment | place: USA... | reverse complement strand
ACTCCTCGTTGATCGCGCGCGTAGCCGATCGATCCGGAACCCGCCGCGATGACGATGCCCGGTGCTCCGTCCGGAAAGGCCGCCTCGAGGGCGATCTCGCCGTCCGTGGTGACGCGAACCCGCGCTGCGGATCCGAGGACCTCGGCCAGGAGGTGCTCGGCACGGTGTCGGCTCGTGGGGTTGCCGGCGCCGGCTGCACCCACGACCACCGCTATGCGCTCGCCCCGTCGGCGGACCCGCTCCAGCACCTGAGCGATCGCCTCGGCCCAGCCGCGAACCGCGTCAGCTTCCGCTCCGGGTCGCAGCGCTCCAGGGCCGCCACGCCAGCGACCCAGCACGCGATCCTTCACCTCGCCGAGCACGGCCTCGGTATGAGAGGCGCCGGCATCGATGCCCACGAGGAGCGCGGTCATGAGCGCGCTCCGGTCCTCACCGCGCTGGATAGCCATCCGATCCCCAGGGTGATCATGGTTCCGAGCGGTACATACCACGGCCAGGCCAGGTCCGCGAGCGGACCGGGCTTACCGAGAACGATCACCAGCATGCTGGTTGCCGACACGAAGATCGCCGTGATGGCGTCCCGTTGCCGGACGGCAGTGATCCCTGCAAGGATGTAGGTGCCGAGGAGGGCACCGTAGGTGATCGAGGCGATCGACAGCGCCAGCTCTACCACTGGCTGATCCGTCGAACGGAACGACATCGCCCCCCCGGCGAGGACGACCGCCCAGCCAACTGTCGCCCAGCGCCCGACAGCCAGCAGATGGCGCGAATCGCGGCGTCCCGTGATCGATGAGTAGAAATCGTGGGTTGTGGCGGAGGCGAGTGAGTTGAGCGACGAACTGACCGTGCTCATCGCGGCTGCGAGCAGCCCCGCGACCACCAGACCGGCGAGCCCGGGAGGGAGTTGTGTGATGACGAAGGTCGGGAACAACTCGTCTCCAGACCGGCCCGGGTCGTCGGCGCCCGCGGCCCACAACATCGTGCCCACCAATAAGAAGATGGCGAACTGGGCGATGACCAGGATGCCGGACCCCACGAGCGCCCGTCGCGCGTCTGTGAGGTGCCTCGTGGCGAGCAACCGCTGCACGATCAGGTGGTCCGTCCCGTGCGATGCCGCCGACAACAACGCGCCGCCGACGAGTCCCCCAAGGAAGGTGTACGTCGTCGTGAGGGACAGCGACCAGTCGAACACCTTGAGCCGGCCCGCGTCCGCCGCCCTGGTGAGGGCTTCCATGCCCCCACCCGCGAGGCTCGCCGCCACGAGCAGCGTCGCGATGCCGCCCACCAAGTAGATCCCGAGTTGCATCACGTCCACCCAGACGACCGCCTTGATCCCACCCGCCCACGTGTAGGCCAGCGTCGCGAGCGCCACGACCGCGATGCTGGCAGGATAGGACCATCCCGTCACGATGGACAGCGGGATCGCGGTGGCGAACACCCGGACGCTGTCACCAAGGGCTCGGATGCCCATGAACGTGGCCGACGCGATTCTCCTGGTGCTTGGCCCGAATCGCGCCTCGAGCCGGGTGTAGGCGGTCTCGTTCTCGCCGCGGAAATACCCTGGCAGCAGCCACAGCGCGACGCCCACTCGGCCCACGAGGTAGCCGAGCGGGAGTTGGAGAAACGTGAGGTCGGTGCGCGCGCCGAGGCCGGGGATCGAGATGACGGTGAGGGCAGAGGTCTCGGTGGCCACGATCGAGAGCATCACGGCCCACCAGGGCAGGCTGTGCCGACCGAGGAAGTAGTCCGACGCGTCGTGTTGGCGTCGTGTGAAGTGCACCCCCACCGCGATGACGGCGAGGAAGTACAGGGCCATGACGGCCAGATCGAGCGGGGTCATTGTGACGCCTGCATGACGAAGGGGCCTGGCGTTGCCGCGCAGGCCCCTCGAGCCTCAGTCTCTTGCCGTCAACGGGCTAGACGGTGAACGAGCTTCCGCACCCGCATCCACCCGTGGCCTTGGGGTTGTCGAAGGTGAAGCCCGACCCCTGCATGGTGGAGGCGTAACCGATGGTCACGCCGTTCAAGTACTGGGCGCTGAAGGCGTCGACGAACACCCGGATGCTCTTTACCTCGAGCGTTAGGTCGTCCGTCAGGGGCGCTTCTTCGACGTTGAGCCCGTACTGAAACCCCGAGCACCCGCCGGGAAGCACGGACACCCGCAGCCCCGCGGTGTCTTCGGGAACCTGTTCCTGCTCCATGAACCGTCGCACCTGGGCGACGGCATCATCGGTCAAATTGATCTCTACGGTCGTTTCTGGCCGCTGAGTCGTGGTCATGCGCACACCTCCTTACTCGCGCATGTTAGGTGGTCCTGGCTGCACTGTCAACGGAGCGCCTCACGGCGTCCCCACCATGCGTCCCCACCATCGCCCTGTGAGTCACTCCTGGCTACCGCATGGACTGGACCACCAGGTCGGCCACCTGGCCGCGGATGTCGAGGATGGCGCGGTTCTCCCGCGTGGGGTGGACCCGGTTCGTGAGCAGGATCACGACAAGCTCGCGCTCCGGCTCGATCCATATGCTCGTCCCAGTGAAGCCGGTATGGCCGAAGCTGTCACGGGACAGCAGCGTGCCGGCCGAGCTCCGGCCGGTGGCCGAGGGCGTGTCCCAGCCCAGGGCGCGGGTCGAGCCCTCCGGCCCAGGTTGGCGTCGGGTGAACTCGCGCACGACGTCTTGCGGGAGCTGTAGGATCGCGTCTTCAGGCAGCCGGCCGTGCCACGCGCCGAGCAACCACAGCGCAAACCGTGCCAGGTCGGGGCCGGTGGAGAACAGACCCGCGTGGCCGGATACGCCCCCAAGGCGATAGGCGTTCTCGTCGTGCACCTCGCCCCACACCAACCGGCCGCGCCACGGGTCCCACTCCGTGGGAGCGATCATGGGTCGCCAGGACTCGGGTGGCAGAAACCTCGTCCGCCGCATCCCGAGCGGCCCGAATACGCGGCGCTCGAGAAACACATCGAGCGGCTCGCCGCTTACGCGTTCCACCACCTGCGCCATGGTGATGGCGCCGAGGTCTGAGTAGAGGTAGCGCTCCCCTGGGATTGCCTCCAGCGGCTGCTGGAGCACCAGCTTGATGGCGTCTTCTGGGGTGTCGCTCTGCAGGTGGAGCGGCACCCATGCCGGAAGCCCGGAGGTGTGGGTGAGGAGGTGTCGTACCAGCACTCGGCGCTTCCCGCTGCCCGTGAACTCTGGCAGGTAGTCGACGACTGGCCGGTCGAGATCGAGCGCGCCGTCGGCCACCAGGATCATGGCTGCGGTCGTGAGCCCTATGACCTTGGTGAGGCTCGCCAAGTCGTACACGGTACTGTCGGACACGGCTCGGGGGTCGTCCTCGCCGTAGTGTCCGACGGCCGTACGATAGGCCACGGCCCCGCGGTGCCCCACGATCAGCACGGCTCCGGGGAAGGCGCCGTCTTCCACCCTGGCTTGGAGGAACAGACGAACCTGCTCCAGTGCGTCGTAATCGAAGGCCGAATCCGCCCGCTCTGGCAGGTCGTCCGAGACGACCAGCGATGTGTCCGATGCGGTACCGGGCGCGAGCTCGATACCGTGGCCCCGAGGGAAGTCGGTGCCGAGCGAGATCGGGAGGTGGCCGCGGATCGGCGCCCCGGCGGCGACTGCCCGCGCCACCGCGCGTTCGGCCGGTTCGATGCCGCTCCAGGCGAGCAGGTAGCCGCCCAGATAGCCGGGGAGCTGGTTGAGGAGGTAGGGATTTCCGAACGACACCACCAAGCTCGGTGTGCTTCGCTGCGTCGCGAGGATGAGCCCCGCGAGAGAGTCGGGCATCGCGATGTGGCCGAGCCCAGACACCACGCGCACGTTGACGGCGAAGATGACTCTGGGTGCTCGCGCGATCACGACGCGAGCGGAGTCATAGGACGACGCCCCGGAGGCCGGATAGAGGCGGAAGGCCGAGACCGTCTCTCCCTGCGCCCGCAGCTCGGCCACAAGCGTGTTGCCGGCGGACAGGTTGTTCTCTCGACCGAAGACGATAACCGCGGTCCGGTCCCGCGTCCCCCGGAACTGCGCAATGGTGCCCGGCTGGACCAGTGTGAGGGACCGGGCGGCCATATCTGCCGCAAGGTGGGCGAACGCGCGTTTGGCGACCACGGTGGGGACGGAATCGAGGGAGACCGATCGGCGGCGGAAGAGACCGGCCTGCTCCTTGAGTGCCAAGACTCGGCGCACCGACCGATCCAAACGGTCAAGCGAGATCCGCCCGGATTCGACGGCCGCAACGACGGCCTCGATCGCCGCTTTCGTGTCGGAGGGCATCAGCAGCAGGTCGCTTCCGGCGAGGAACGCCAGCACGGCACTCTCGCCGGCCCCATACGCCCGGACGATCGCCCCCATGGTGAGGGCGTCTGTGGCCACGACGCCGGTGAACCCGAGCGAGTCGCGCAGGATGTCGGTCATCACGGTCCGCGACAGCGTGGCGGGCTCGGGGACGTCGTCGGTGACGCACGGGACCGCGACGTGCGCGGTCATCACGGCTGTGACCCCCGCGCGGATTGCCGTCCGGAACGGCTCGAGCTCCAGGGAATCGAGCCGGTTCCAGCACCCGCGCACCACGGGAAGCTCGATGTGGGAGTCGAGATCGGTGTCGCCGTGTCCAGGGAAGTGCTTGGCCGTTGTGAAGAGGCCATAGTCGGTTGCGCCGCGCACGTATGCACGGAGCAGCGGCGCGGTGCTGGTCGGATTGTCGCCGAAAGCCCGAGTGTTGATGATCGGGTTTGCCGGGTTGTTGTTGAGGTCCACCACGGGGGAGAACGTCATGTGAATCCCCACGGCTCGGGCCTCCAGTGCCGTGACGCGGCCGAGTTCGTACGCGTCCGACACCCAGCCTCCGGCCGCGATCGCCATCGGCATTGGGAAGGCCGTCCCTCCGCTGAGCCGCATGCCCGAACCCCACTCGAGGTCCGCTGCCACGAGCAGTGGTAGCGCGGAACGTGCCTGGAGGGCATTCAGCTTCGCCGCGATCTCCAGCGGAGAACCAATGGACATGATGATCCCGCCGACCTTGAGCGAGTCCACCCACGCCGCCAGCGTATCGTATTCCTCGCTATCGAACGCCGCGTAGTTGCCGAGAAGCCACGGCATGACGAGCTGCCCCACCTTTTCGCGGAGCGTGAGGCGTTCCAACAGGCCGTCCACCGTTATCTTATCGGCACGTTCGATAGCGACCGGCGGCAACACGGCATGAGGATCGGGAACGACCCGGTCCGGGACCGGTGCCGCACCACGCGCACAGGCAGCCAGCAGTACGATTGCCGCCAAGGTGGTTGAACGATGCATCGCCTGTCTTCCCTCGGGTTGGGACTCGTGACGGTCGTCGCCGTGGGGTGTCCGGCCGGGCGTGGCTCGTTGCCGGCCGTTCGTCCCGGCATTCAGGTCCTGCTCGACGACTCCGTTCATTTGATGGCCGGACGCCGGGTTGGCCTTCTCACGAACCAGACGGGCGTCGACGCGGCAGGTGTGAGCGATCTCGATCGGCTCATCGCCTCCGATGCACAAGTTACCGCAATCTTCACGCCGGAGCATGGCTACCGCGGCGTGCTGAACCTGTCCGACATCGGGCACGGCATCGACTCGGCGACCGGCATTCCGGTGTTCAGCCTCTATGGCGAGGTGCGAGAGCCGACACCGGCCATGCTCGAGACGATCGACGTCCTCCTGGTAGACCTGCAGGACATTGGAGCGCGCCCGTACACGTACATCTCGACGACGCTCTTGGCGATGCGGGCGTGCGTCGGCGTCGGCGTCCCAGTGGTCGTTCTAGACCGGCCAAACCCGATTGGGGGCGGTCTCGTTCAAGGGCCGCTGCTGGACAGCACCCACGCGTCCTTCGTCGGCATGTTGCCGGTGCCGATGCGCCACGGCCTCACCCTCGGGGAGTTGGCTCGACTCGGTAACGAGTGGCTCGGCATCGGGACGGACCTCACCGTGGTGCCGGCCGACGGCTGGCACCGCTCGCGGTGGTTCGACGAGACCGGACTCCCCTGGGTCCGGCCATCTCCCAGTATGCCCGATCTGGAAAGCGCCACGCACTATCCGGGCACGGTGCTGTTCGAGGCGACCAACCTCTCGGTGGGCCGCGGCACGCCGGTGGCCTTTCAGGTTGTCGGTGCGCCGTGGCTCGATGCTGCGCGCGTCGTTGCTCGGTTGGGTCCCCAAGCCGGCGTGAGCGTCACGGATATCGTCGTGGCACCCGAGGCACCGCCGGATGGCAAGTACGGGGGCCAAACGATCCCGGCCGTGCGGCTCCGCGTCGGAGATCGACAGCGATACCACCCCGTGTCGGTGGCGGTGGGCCTACTGGCGGCCATTCGGGCCGAGCATCCGGAGTCGCTTGTGGTCAACGAACGACGATTGGCCCAGCTGATTGGGACGGCGGCGGTGTGGGAGGGTGTGCTCGCGGGCCAGGCGCCGGCGCAGCTGGTGGCCTCGTGGGGCCCGGACATCCTCCGCTTTCACCGCGATCGTGACAGGTTTCTGCTCTACCCGTGACCGCAGCAGCCTGCACCCGCGGGGCAGCCGGGGAGGGGTCCCCTTGTGATAGAATTGCCGTAGTCCGTTGCGGCCGTTATTCTTACCAGCCCTGAGCCGCGAACCCATGACGATCATTCCGAGCCCCATCCGCCGAGGATTCGAGGCCGCACTCGAGCCTCTCGTGTCGCGCCTCATCGCGACCCGAGTCAGCCCGAATGTGCTTACGACTTTGGGCACCCTGATCCTCCTCGGCTCGGGCGTCGCTTTCGGCGTCGGGATCGTGAGACTCGGAGGGTTTCTCCTTCTGCTGAGCGGCGTGATGGACATGCTGGACGGTCGCGTGGCGCGGGGTGGCGACGCGGTCAGCAAGTTCGGGGCGTTTTACGATTCCACGCTGGATCGTGTCGGCGAGGCCGCTGTGTTCACGGGGATCGCGGTCTACTTCGTGACCGGGGGCGTCGGCGAGTCGCTCCGGATCCCGGCGCTGCTCTGTGCGCTGACGGCGCTCTCGGCGGGCCTCACCGTGTCGTATGCGCGCGCCCGCGCAGAAGGCCTCGAGCTGGAGTGCAAGGTGGGAATCGCGCAGCGGGCGGAGCGAATCCTCGGGCTCGGGCTGCCGACGCTCTTCTTTGCAGCGGGGCCGGACGGGCTGCTGTTGCTGGGTGTGGTCGCAATTCTCGCCGTGCTCGCCGTGATTACGGTGGGGCAGCGGATTGTGCACGTCTACCGCACCACCCGGCGTGCCCCTCGCCGCACGCAGTCTCGCTTTGCCAGACCGGTGGTCATGAACACCTCGTCAACGAAAGGACCAGGAAGTGACTGAAGGATCGCGGAGGCCGATCCGCCCGGCGGACGGCACATTGGGGGTGATGCTGGTGGGGTTGGGTGCCGTGGCCACCACCTTCGTCGCCGGCGTTGAGAACGTGCGACGGAATCGTGCCAAGCCGATTGGCGCGCTCAGTCAGATGGCCACGATTCGCTTGGGTCGCCGGACCGAAGGCCGGGCGCCGCTGATCCGGGACTTTGCTCCGCTGGCCCCGCTCGACAGCCTCGTCTTCGGCGCATGGGACCCGATTCCTGACGACGGGTACCAGTCGGCCAAGGTCGCGGGCGTGCTGGACACGCCGCACATTGAGCCCATCGCGGATTTTCTCAGGTCGATCCGACCCATGCCGGCGGTCTTCGACCAGCAGTATGTGAAACGCCTGAAGGGAACGAACGTGAAGTCCGGCAAGACCAAGCGGGATTTGGCCGAGCAGCTGCGCAAGGACTTCCAAGAGTTCAAGGCTACCAACGGCTGTGACCGTCTCGTCACGGTGTGGTGTGCGTCTACGGAGATCTTCATCAAACCCGGTGCCGTGCACCAGTCGATCGACGCGTTCGAGCGCGGGATGGAGAAGAACGATCCCGCGATCGCCCCGTCGATGCTCTACGCGTGGGCGAGCCTCATGGAAGGCGTGCCGTTTGCGAACGGTGCCCCCAACCTGACGGTCGATATGCCGGCACTGCAGGAGCTGGCGGAACGTGAGGGCGTGGCCATATCCGGGAAAGACTTCAAGACTGGACAGACGATGGTGAAGACCGTCGTATCTCCGATGCTCAAGGCGCGCATGCTCGGGCTCTCGGGTTGGTATTCGACGAACATCCTTGGCAATCGTGACGGTGAGGTGCTCGACGATCCCGAGTCGTTCAAGACCAAGGAGGAATCGAAACTCGGGGTCTTGGAGCATATCCTGCAGCCCCAGATGTATCCCGATCTCTACGGGAATATCTATCATAAGGTGCGCATCAACTACTATCCGCCTCGTGGGGACAACAAAGAGGGGTGGGACAACATCGACATCTTCGGGTGGCTGGAATACCCGATGCAGATCAAGATCGACTTCCTGTGCCGAGACTCCATTCTCGCCGCGCCGATCGTCCTCGACCTGGCCCTGTTCATGGATCTGGCGCAGCGTGCGGAGTTGGCGGGCATCCAGGAATGGCTGTCGTTCTACTTCAAGAGCCCGATGGCGGCACCGGGTCTCACGCCAGAGCACGACTTGTTCATTCAACACACGAAGCTCAAGAACACGCTGCGTTGGATGATGGGTGAAGAGCAGATCACCCACCTCGGCATCGAGTACTACGAGTACGAGAAAGCGTGATCGGGGACGTCATCGTCGCCATCCTTGGCGTTGGCCTGATCGTCGGTGAGTTGTGGTACTTCCTCGGGCCCCAGCCCGGGTCGAAGCAGCCCACTCGGTCGGACGACGTGCAGGAGATCCGGGTGGTGGTCAGGGACGGGTACGATCCCGACACGATCTTCGTGGAGGCGGGCCGCCCGGTTCGCCTCCTTTTCCATCGTGACGAAACGGCCGAGTGCTCGGAACGAGTCGTCTTCGAGAGCCTCGGGATCGATCAGGTCCTCCCGGCGTTTGAGACGACCGCGGTCGAATTCACGCCGAGCGCTGCCGGCGATTACCCGTTCCGCTGCGGCAAGTCGGTCCTGAGGGGACGGGTGGTGGCTCAGATTGGACGCGATGGGGCCCGGGCCAATCTCGGGAAAGGACACGACAAGCATGCCTAGGGCGCGCGTCACCCTTCCGGTCGAAGGCATGACCTGCGGGGCCTGTGCCACCACGGTGCAGAAGCGCCTGGCACGGGCCGAGGGAGTTGCGGACGCCGCCGTGAACTATGCCACGGGAAAGGCCACGGTGACCATCGACGACTCGATGGTGAAGGTGGCGGATCTGGTGCGCGCCGTTCGCGAAGCGGGGTACGACTGCGCAAAGGCCACGGTGGCCTTTGGCATCGAGGGGCTGCACTACGCCACCGGGGTGAGCCGCATTGAGAGTAATCTCTCCGCACTTCCCGGTGTGCTGACCGCGGTGGCGAATCAGGCCACCGAGCAGGTTCGGGTCGAGTATGTGCCGGGGCTCGTGACGGCGCAGGAACTCGAACGAGCGGTAGAGACGGCGGGCTTCATGGTCGCGGAACCCCTGGCGGCCGAAGATCCGGTGGAGCGAGAACGGGTCAAGCGGCGTGCCGAGATCCGGCAACTCGCGTTCAAGTTCGCCGTGGCGGCCGTCGCAGCGCTGCTCACCATGGTCGGGTCCATGCCGCTCATGAGCGGCATGGGCGCCAAGGAGCACGACCTGTTCATGCGCTTGGTGCAGCCGCTCAATGAGGCGCTCGGCAACGTCCTGCCCTCGCTCTACGCCTTCGCGGAACTGAACCCCGTCGGCCTCAAGGTCGTACTCATGCTGCTCACGCTGCCGGTCCTCTTCTGGAGCGGCTGGCAGTTCTACCGTGGTGCCTGGAGCGGCTTCAAGCATCGCAGCGCCGACATGAATACGCTGATCGCTGTCGGAACCGGGGCCGCGTTCCTCTACTCGGCGGTTGCCACCCTCCTGCCATGGGTGTTCGAGCGGGCGGGACTCCCCGCTGACGTCTACTTCGAGGCGGTGAACGCGATCATCGCACTGATCCTGCTGGGGCGTCTGCTCGAGGCTCGCGCCAAGGGTCAGACGTCGGAGGCGATCCGCCGGCTGCTCGGGCTCCGACCCAAGACCGCGCGTGTGCAGCGAGCGGGCCAAGATGTGGAGATCCCCATCGAGGAGGTCCAGGTGGGTGACCTCGTGATCATTCGTCCCGGCGAGACGCTGCCTGTCGACGGCGTCGTGCGGTCGGGTGAGTCGAATGTCAGCGAGGCGATGTTGACCGGTGAGCCGCTGCCAGTCGAGAAGAAGCCGGGAGACAAGGTGGTTGGGGGCACGGTCAACGCCACCGGGTCGTTCATGTACGAGACAACCGCGGTAGGCCGAGATACGGCCCTCGCGCAGATCGTTCGCCTCGTCGAGGAAGCACAGGGGACCAAGGCGCCCGCTCAGCGGCTGGCCGACAACGTGGCCGGTGTCTTCGTCCCGGTCGTGATCGCGATCGCCCTGACGGCCTTCGTGTTGTGGTGGATCCTGGGGCCCGATCCGAAGGCGGTGTACAGCACGGTCGCCCTCGTCACGGTCCTGGTGATCGCCTGTCCGTGCGCCCTCGGCCTGGCGACCCCGACCGCCATCATGGTGGGGACCGGGAAGGGGGCGGAGCACGGGATCCTGATTCGGGGTGGCGAGGCACTCGAGACCGTGCAGCGCACCGACATCGTGGTGTTCGACAAGACCGGCACGATCACCGTGGGCAAGCCGGTTGTGACGCAGGTGCTCGGGGCGAGGCGCTCCGATGGGACCATCGTGAGCCCTGACGAGTTGCTGCGGCTGGCTGCCGCCGTCGAGGCGCGATCAGAACACCCACTGGCGTCGGCCATCGTCCGTGCTGCCGAGGCGAAGGGCCTTGAGACACCGGCGGTGGAGCGGTTTGTGGCGATGGAAGGGCGCGGCGCCCGCGGGATCGTCGGGAAGTTCCTTGTCGAGGTCATCAGCGTGCGCCATGCGAGCGAACGGAGCCTCCCGCTCAGATCCCTGGAGCAGGAAGTGGAGCGCCACATTCTGGCTGGGCGCTCAGCGGCCATCGTCGTGGTCAACGACACGGTCCAGGGCGCGATCATCATCGCTGACGAACTGAAGCCCGGTGCGAAGGACGCCGTCACGCGTCTCAAAGGGATGGGGCTTGAGGTCGTGCTCCTGAGCGGCGACAGCAAGGTGGCGGCGCGGCTGGTGGGGAAGGAGGTCGGCATCGAAAACGTCATTGCCGAGGTGGACCCCCGGGACAAGACCGACGAGATCAAGCGTCTGCAGGAGAAGGGGCGGATCGTCGCGATGGTCGGTGATGGGATCAACGATGCCCCGGCGCTCGCCCAGGCTGACATTGGCTTCGCCCTGGGCACCGGCACCGATGTGGCGGTCGAGGCGTCCGATATCACGCTCATCCGCGGTGACGTGAACGGTGTGGTCGCTGCCATCGAGCTCTCGAAACGCACCATGCGGACCATTCGCATCAATCTGTTCTTCGCGTTCGTATACAACGTGTTGGGGATACCCCTTGCCGCGGGTGTGTTGTACCCATTCACGGGTGTCCTCCTGAGTCCCATCGTGGCGAGTGCGGCGATGGCGGCATCCAGCCTGAGCGTCGTGGGCAACAGCTTGCGTCTTCGGGCCTTCACACCAACCCAAACCACCTGATCCATGCGCTATTTCCATCGCACGACATTGAGTCCTGACGACGTGATCGCGGAGGCCGATCGCTATTTTGGCGAGTGTCTCCAGGCCGGCGAGTCACGCAACCGCTTGCGCGAATTCAGCGGCTCCATCGGAACGATCGCGGTCAAGGTCGAAGCGGAGGGGGGTCACTACACGCTCGTTACGCTCCGGACCGATCAGGTGGGCGAGAGCGAGGCGGACAAGCTGGGGAAGCGCTTCCTGACGATCTTGCATTCTCGGGGCAAGCCGGGACACTTGGCCCGTGGTGCGTACTAGCGGCGTGCCCAGCACAGCGCGCATATCAGACGGACGGACATCATGGCAACCGCACAACTCCACATCACCGGCATGACCTGCGATCACTGCCGCCAAAAGGTCGAGAGGGCGCTCAACGAGGCGTCCGGCGTCTTTGCGGCGCAGGTGGATCTCGAGGCGGAGACCGCCGAAGTCGATTTTGACTCGCGACGCTCGGATCCCCACGATCTCGTGACGGCGGTCAAGGCTGCCGGCTACGGGGCCACGATCGCGTCGTGAGACATCGTTTCGCCCTCGCTCGGGCCACTCCGAGCGGGTGAAACGGGAGGAGGCGGCATGCCGTCCCTGACGTACCTCGAAGCGCTGCGACAAGGCTTGTGGGAGGAAATGGAGCGCGACGAGCGCGTGTTCCTCCTCGGGGAAGACGTCGGGCGGTACGGGGGTGCGTTCAAACTCACCGAGGGCTTCCAGGAGCGGTTCGGCGCACAGCGTGTGATCGACACGCCGCTCAGTGAGGCCGCCCTCGTGGGTGCCGCCGCCGGGGCCGCACACATGGGCTTTCGGCCGGTAGCCGAAATGCAGTTCATCGACTTCATCGCCTGTGCCTACGACATGATCACCAACTACGTGGCGACTGCGCGGTACCGCGCTGGCCTCTCGACGCCGATCGTGATTCGCGGTCCCTGCGGCGGGTACGTGCGGGGTGGGCCGTTCCATTCACAGATGCCCGAGGCGGCGTTCTTTCACACCCCAGGCCTCAAGCTCGTGAGCCCGGCCACGGTGACCGACGCCAAAGGTCTGCTCAAGGCGGCGATCCGAGACGACGACCCGGTCATCTTCTTCGAGCACAAGTTTCTGTACCGTCGCATCAAGGAGGACGTCCCCGACGATCCGGAGGTGCTTTCCCCCATCGGAAAGGCGCGCACCGTGCTCGAGGGGCGGGACCTGACCCTCGTTACCTGGTCGGCAATGGTCTGGAAGGCCCAGGAGGCTGCCGCGATCCTCAAACGAGAAGACGGCGTGTCAGTCGAGATCCTCGACCTGCGCACGCTTCTACCGATGGACGACGCGGCCATCTTGGCCTCGGTGCGCAAGACCAACCGACTCCTGATCGTCCACGAGGATACCCGCACGGGCGGCATTGCCGGGGAGATCACTGCGCGCGTCAACGAGCAAGCGTTCCAATGGCTGGACAGCCCGATTCTCCGGGTCACGGCGCACGACACGCCGTTGCCGTTTTCCGGACCACTGGAGGATTTCGTGCTTCCGCAAACGGAGACGATCGTCGAGACTGCGCGTCGCGTGCTCGCCTACTGATCCCCGCGGACCGACATCCCGCTCCCACAGGTTTCCGCTCGGATCATGAGGGCTCGACGGATCCGCTCGACTTGCGCGGGACCGGTGAGCGCCGAGCACCACGATCGCTCGTCCCACAACGGTCCGCTCAGGAAGCGCGCCACTCCGCTGCTCTCCACCGCCGCCGCCACGCTGGAACGCACCTCCCTGAGCATCGTTCTCCGGGAGACACCCGGATCGGCTTTCACGAGCACGTGCACCCGGTGGGGCGTGACGCAGACCTGCACGATACGCCAGGTCCGTCCAGCGCAGCGTTGGTGAATGACGCGCTCGCAGAATCGTTGGAGCCCACGTATCTTAAACGTCCGGCGGCGGTGCCGCGTTGCCCACGTGACGTGGAACCACGTGATACTCGCCGATAAGGTCACAAACGGCTGCATGTGACACGTATGTGGCGGACGGACCCCCGCTTCGTACCCGAATCGACGCTGTAATGGATCAAATCCCCCGAGCTCGGCTCGGGCGGTGACGTAGGAGAGCAGGGAATGGCGCGTGTCGATGTGATCATGCCGCAAATGGGCGAGTCCATCGCCGAGGGCACCGTATCGCGGTGGCTCAAACAGGTAGGGGACTCGGTGAAACGGGACGAGGCCATTCTGGAGATTTCCACCGACAAAGTGGATGCGGAGATTCCGGCACCCACGGCCGGGGTGCTGGCGGAGATCAAGGTGGGAGAGGGCGAGACGGTGGCCGTGCAGACCGTGATCGCCGTGATCGACACCGATGGGGCCGCGGCCGCCGTGACAGCGCCGCCCGCCGCACACCCGGCGGAGCCCGCCGCGAAACCGGCCCAGACAAAGGCAGAGGAGCCGAAGCACGCGCCCGCTCCCGCCCCCGCCCCCGCCCCCGCGCCGCCAGCAAAGACGGCGGAGCCCATGAGCGACGAGAGTGATGACGAGCGACTCCGGCGGCGCTCGACGCCGCTCGTCCGCAAGATCGCCGCGGAGCACGGGGTCGATATCGGACGGGTCGAGGGCTCGGGCCATGCCGGCAGGGTGACGAAGAAAGACATCCTCGAGTTCATCGAACGCGACGAGCATCGCACAGCCGCCGCCACTCCCACAGCGCCGACTGCGGCGCCGGCGACAGGCGCCATCGCGCATCCCACGGTGGAGCCCTGGCCTGGGGACCAGGTCGTGCCGATGAGCCGGATCCGAAAGCTCACGGCAGATCACATGGTGCTCTCGCGACGGGTCTCGGCGCACGTTACGAGCTACTACGAGATCGATTACACCGAGATCGCCCGGCTCCGAGCGAGGATCAAGAAGGACTACCAGGAACGGGGGGCGAACCCGACGTATCTGACCTTCATCATCAAGGTCATCGCCGACAACCTGCGCAAGCATCCGATTGTCAACGCGTCGGTGAGCGGCGAGGCCATCATCTATCGCAAGCCGATCAACATCGGTGTCGCCGTTGCGCTCGATTGGGGCCTGATCGTGCCGGTCCTGAAGAACGCGGACGAGCTCTCTTTGCTCGGTATCGCCAAGAAGGTGGCCGATCTCGCCGACCGGGCCCGCGCAAAGCGTCTCTCGCCCGACGAGGTCCAAAAAGGCACGTTCACGATCACGAATCCTGGAGTGTTCGGCTCGTTTGCCGGCGCACCGATCATCAGTCAGCCCCAGGTGGCGATCCTCGGGATCGGCTCGATCGAGAAGCGCCCCAAGGTCCTCACGCTGGAGGATGGGCAGGACGTGATCGCGATCAGGACCATAGGACTGCTCTCGATGTCGTACGATCACCGCGTCGTCGACGGCGCGGACGCGGACCGGTTCATGGCCGATGTGAAGCAGGACCTCGAGTCGTTCTCGGAAGGAGCGGTGTAAGGATGGCGCGGCGAACGATCGACGTCGACGGTGAACGGTGGCAGGTCTACCCCTCTGGCCGGGTGACCGCGTACGAGCGGGACGAGTTTGGCCTCGTGTTCGAGAAGGGCACGGGCGCGGACCGCATTCGCCGGGTCACGCGGTTCTCGCCGGTCGGAGCGCGGCGCTGGGACGTGGCCTTGCGCGAGCTGTCTGAGTTGCGGCTGCTCGAGTTCTTCCGGCAGTCACAGCCCGGGGCGATGAGTCCGGAGGTCGCGTACGGCGCGAGAGCGTCCAGGCCGCGCACGTGATCGACCTGCACATGCATTCGACCGCCTCCGACGGCGTGTGTCCGCCGTCGGAGGTGGTTCGGCGTGCGGCCATGCAGAGGCTCACGGTCATCGCGCTCACCGACCATGACACGCTTGCCGGCATACGTGAGGCAGCGGGGGAGGGAGTACGGCAAGGTGTGCGGGTCATTGCGGGATGCGAGTTCTCGGTTGCGGCCCCCTGGGGTGAGATGCACCTCCTGGCGTACTTCCTTCCGTCCAATGAGCCGCGGCTCGAGGCATTTCTCGCCGACAAGCGGGGCAAGCGCGTGGTGCGGGCGCAGCATATGGTCGACCGGCTGCGTGGCTTGGGACTCCCGGTCTCCCTCGATGAAGTCGAGTCCGAGGCTGGCACCGGTGCCGTCGGGCGCCCCCATGTTGCCAGGGTGTTGGTGCGGGGCGGACACGTTGCCGACGTGCCGGAGGCGTTCTCCCGCTTTCTGGGCTCACGGCGTCCGGCGTTCGTTCCCAAGGAACTCCCCAGCGTCAACGAAGTGACCGCGCTCGTGCGCTCGCTCGGCGGCGTCACGTCGGCGGCCCACCTCGTTTCGCGCGCCACCCGTCGCGGACTGGCTTCGCTCAGCGCTCGTGGCGTCGATGGGGTTGAAGTGCGGCATCCCCTTCACGACGTGCGCCGGGCCACCGAGATCGAGCACCTCACGGGCGATCTCGGGATGATGCGAACCGGCGGGACTGACTGGCATGGCGACTCCACGGACGAACGGAATCGGGCACCGCTCGGCAGCATTACCATCCCCGAACAGTGGCTGAACGACATCGAGCAACTCCACCAGCAGCGGATCACAGTCGAGGAGGCAGGATGACCGATCTCATTCTCGTTGGAGAGACCGCCCCGGACGTCGAGTTGGCCGCATCCGACGGACAGCGGTATCGGCTGTCGGACGTCTTGAAGCGGTCACGGATCTTCTTGGTGTTCTATCCCGGCAACAACACCCCTGGGTGAAACCGCCAACTCTCCGCCGTGCGCGATGAGATCGAGAAGTTCCGGAAGGCCGACGTGCAGCCCTTTGGTGTCAACCCGGCCGGGGTCGAGGCCCACGGTCGGTACGCCGCGAAGTTGAAGCTCCCGTTTCCACTGTTGAGCGATCCGGATCTCGAGGCCACCGGGGCGTACGGCGCCCTGAAGGCCGACGGGAAGAAGACCCAACGCTCGGTCGTCCTGATCGATCGAGACGGGACAGTGCTGTTTTCGGCTCGGGGCGCCCCCGGTGCCAAGGAGGTGCTCGCAGCGCTCACGTGAGGGGCGAGGGCGGGGGGGCGATTGCACCGCTGGTGATATCTTGCGAAGGCCAGCGGGAACGCCGGTGCGGGTTCCGCTGTTGAAGAGGTGGCATCGGGACGCGTGTGACGCTGTTCACCACGCCGTCGAGTTCGAGACTGTGGCGCGCTGTCGAGGGTGACGAGGATTGTCCTCCGCGGCGTTTCGCCTCCGAGATTGGAGCTGAGGGACACGTGACAGACAAGGATCGACAGACGGGGCAGGGGTACGACGTGATCATCGTCGGGGCCGGGCCCGCCGGGCTCTGCGCCGCAATGTACGCTGGTCGCGGAATGCTCAAGACGCTCGTGATCGAGCGCGGGATGCCGGGGGGTGAGCTCCTCAACACGGATCTGATCGAGGATTACATCGGGTTTGAGAGTATCAAGGGGCCCGAGCTGGCTCAACTCATGGCCGATCACGCCAAGAAGTTCGGTGCCGAGTTCGTGATGGATACTGTCGACTCGATCGTCAAGCGAGCGGATGGGGCGTTCGAGATCACGACCCAGCTCGAGAGGCAATACCGAGCGCCGGCGGTGATCATCACGGCAGGGGGGACCCCGCGGAAGCTCGGTGTTCCGGGCGAGAAGGAGTTCGCCGGACGCGGCGTGTCCTATTGTGCCGTGTGCGACGGGGCGTTCTTCAAGGGCGAGGTGCTGGCTGTCGTCGGAGGCGGAGACGCCGCCGTCGAGGAAGCGGACTATCTCACGCGGTATGCCTCCAAGGTGCACATCATTCATCGGCGTGACGAGCTGCGGGCCTCACCGATCATCCAGAAGCGCGCGCTCGCCAATCCGAAGATCGAGATGATCTGGAACAAGGTCGTCGAAGAGGTCCAGGGCGATGCCAAAGGCGTGAATCAGTTGCTGCTCAAGGATACGCAGTCGGGCGAGCAGTCGACGCTATCGGTTGGCGGGGTGTTCGTCTTCATCGGATTCACTCCGAACTCGGGGCTCATCAAGGGCCATTTCGACCACGATCCCAGTGGGTACATCATCACCGACAGCCACATGATGACGTCGATTCCCGGGCTCTTCGCCGCAGGCGACCTCCGCGTCCAGCTGGTACGGCAGATCACGACGGCTGTTGGGGACGCGACGACAGCAGCCATGGCGGTGGAGAAGTACCTCGTCGAATACCGCGATCGGGAACGGGAACGCGGGGAGCCGGCTGGCGTTGGCGCATCCTAGAGTCGTCTGCCTCACCACGGGATCCTTCCAGGAGAACGGCTTCATTGTCGCGGACGATGCGAGCCGAGACGCGGTGGTGGTCGATCCGGGAGAAGAGGCAGAGCTCTTCCTGACGCGGCTGGAGACCGAGGACCTCAGGCTCAATGCCGTCTGGCTGACGCACGCGCACCTCGATCACATTCTCGGGGTGGCAACCGTGGTTGAACGCACGGGGGTCCCGGTGCATCTGCACCCTGCAGACCGGCCGCTCTACGACGCCGCGGCTAATCAGGGGGTGTGGTTCGGCATGCAGGTGGAGCCGCCGCCGCCTCCGAATCACGAGCTCCAGGCCGGTGACACTCTCTCAGTTGGGCGGTACCGGTTCACGGTGCGGCACGTTCCGGGACACAGTCCCGGGTCTGTCGCATTCATTGGGCACGGGATCGCCATCGTCGGCGATGCCCTGTTTGCCGGATCGGTGGGCCGCGTGGATCTCCCGGGTGGAGACGGAGCGACCTTGCTCGAGAGCATTCGGCGGGAATTGATGGTGCTTCCAGACGAGACGATCGTGTATTCGGGCCACGGTCCCGAGACCACGGTGGGTCGGGAACGCTCCTCGAATCCGTTCCTCACCGGGGCGTTTCCGCTTGTCTGAGCAACGAGCGATGATGGCCAGGACATCGGCCAGGATGGGCGGTCGCGCCGTCGGACCGGCACCCGTCCAACCCGAACCGGTCTACTGCATGCGGTGCGAATGTCCCGTGACGGTGCAGCCGTGGGGCTGCAAGAACCCGTGCGGCAACTGTGGGTTCGTGTACCCACTGGGCGACTGCTCCGACTAGAGGTCCAGCCGCAATGGCCGATCCGCGTATCCGACCCCGGACTCCTGACGAAGTCGATGGCGAGGTGCGCTCGATCTTCGATACCTACCTGCGGGAGCGGGGGAACGTCCCGAACATGTTTCGGACGGTGGCGGCACGACCGCGGCACCTGCAAACGATGATCGCCCACTTCCGAGCAGTGATGAACGATGGCGACGTGCCCACCCTGCTCAAAGAGCTGCTGGCGGTCCGCGTGTCATCCATCAACCGATGTCGGTACTGACTCGCTTCCCATACCGCCTTGGCAAGGCGGCTCGACGCACAGGAATCCTGGCTGGCAGCCGTTCGGAGAGAGACGCCCGAGGATGGCAGTACGGCAGATGCGTCGCTCGACGGACTGGAGGAAGGCTGGAAGCTGGCGCTTCGGTTCGGTGAGCTCATTACGGACAGCGGGCATGCGGTGACCGACGACGATTACCGCGAGCTGGCTCGACACTGGAGCGATGCTGAGATCGTCGAGCTGACGTTGGTGGCCGGCTTGTTCAGTTACTTCAACCGGTTCAACGACGCGCTACGGGTCGAAGTGACGAAGTAGGGCGGAGTGCGGGAGGCCGGCGAGCGAGGTCGGCTGAGGAAGACGCCAACGATCCGGTCCACTGTGTTCGATGTGGAGGACCCACCCACATGACTAACTCGACCTCCCCTGCTGGTTCCTCTCCTCCGCGCGTGGAGCGCGATTCCCTGGGCGAGTTGAAGGTGCCGGCCGCGGCACTGTACGGCATTCAGACGGCGCGCGCGATCCAGAACTTCCCGGTTTCGGGTCTCCGGCCGATGGATGCCTTCGTCGAGGCGATGGTATGGATCAAGCGATCGGCAGCACAAGTTCATCGCGAGACCGGCCGGCTCGAGCCGGCGCTGGCCGACGCGATCGTTCGCTCCGCCGACGAGGTGTTGGGCGGCGAACATCGCGATCAGTTCGTGGTAGACCCGTACCAGGCGGGCGCGGGAACCAGCCACAACATGAACGTGAACGAGGTGCTCGCCAACCGTGCCAACGAGATCCTGGGAGGACGACGCGGGGAGTACCGTCCAGTCCATCCCAACGATCACGTCAACATGGCGCAGAGTACCAACGATACCATTCCCACGGCGATCCGATTGGCCATGCTGGCCAGGCTGCCCCGCCTCCTTGATGCCATGACGCTGCTCGCCCGGGAGCTCCAGGCCAAGGGGAGTGAATTCGACGGGGTGATGAAGTCGGGACGCACCCACCTCCAGGACGCCACACCGATCCGCCTTGGCCAGGAGTTCGCGGCATTCGGCGGCACCGTCGAGCGGAACGGGGAGCGCCTACAGCAGGGATCGGCGTGGCTGCAGGATCTCAACATCGGCGGATCGGCCGTAGGCACGGGGCTCAATGTCGAGCCCGTGTACCCGGGGCGGATGGTAACGGAGTTGTCGAAGCTCACGGGACTTCCGCTTAGAGAAGGACGCGACCGCGTGCAGCTGATGCAGTCCATGGGAGACTTCGCGGCCGTGAGCGGCCTGCTGCGGAGTTATGCGGTCGATCTCGGCAAGATCGCCAACGATCTGCGCTTGCTGTCGTCCGGTCCTCGAACGGGACTCGCCGAAATCCGTCTCCCGGCGGTGCAGCCCGGTTCGAGCATCATGCCAGGCAAGGTCAATCCGGTGCTTGCGGAGATGACCAACATGGTCTGCTTTCAGGTCATCGGGAACGATGTGACCGTGGCCTCGGCGGCCGAGGCGGGACAGCTCGAGCTGAATGTCATGATGCCCGTCATCGCCCACAATCTCCTGTTCTCAGTCGAGATCCTGACGAATGCCACGCACCTCCTGGCCGAGCGCTGTGTGGCGGGGATTGTTGCCGACGAAGAGCAGTGCGCCTATTGGCTGGAACGAAGCTCGGCCATTGTGACCGCCCTGGCCCCCCGCATCGGCTATGCGGAGGCGGCGAAGCTCGCGCAGGAGGCCGTCCGCCGGAACATGACGGTGCGGGAGCTGGTGGAGGAAAAGGGTGTGCTCCCGAAACACGAGCTCGACGCCGTGCTCGATCTCCGGGCCATGACGGATCTCGGGGTGCCAGGGGACGCGCCTGAATCCTGAAAGCCGAATGATCTTGCTTTCCGAGCCTAGGCGTCGGATATTGAAGGTACGGGAGGCAGCCATGCGAGTCACAACCTGGGCCGAGTATGGCTTGATCGTGTCGCTCCACCTAGCCAAAGAGGGAGGAGAGACCCCCACGCCTGCGCGGGACCTGGCAGAGCGAGAGGGCCTCCCCGGTGACTACGTGGAGCAGATCCTGCTGAAGCTCCGAAGGGCGGGGCTGGTGAAGAGCGTGCGGGGAGCCAAGGGCGGCTATTTCCTGGCCCACGACCCCCAGACCATCTCGGTGAAAGACGTGATGGAGGCGGCCGAGAATCGCACGTTCGAGGTGTACTGCGATGCGCACCGAGTGAACCTGTCGCGGTGTGGCCCCAATGGGGACTGCAGCCTACGGCCCGTGTGGCGTGAGCTGCAGCGCAGGATCGATGAGATGCTGTCGAGCGTGTCTCTGGCCGACCTGATGCGGCAGGAGTCCGAAGTCGAAGCTCTTGTGGCGCAGTAAGGGGTGAGCGACACCGGGGTGGGGTGGGGTAGTCGGTCAGGTGCATCTCAAAAGCCTACCCATTCACTCGGGTATCCGTCCCGCGCTGGGTCTTCCTCCCTCAGCTCCCCGATGTCAGGTTCCTGTAACGGGTGCCGATGACTGGTCGCCGCACGATGTCGTCCGAACTCAGCCAGCACGAGGTCACGAGATACTCCCGCCACCTGCTCCTTCCCGAGGTGGGGCTGGAGGGGCAGGGTCGTCTGCGGTCGGGGAGCGTGTTGGTGGTAGGGGCGGGGGGTCTGGGGTCGCCCGCATTGCTCTACCTCGCGGCCGCCGGTGTCGGCACGCTCGGTATCGTCGATTCGGATACGCTCGACGAGACCAATCTCCAGCGCCAAGTGGTCCACGGCACTTCGGCGGTGGGCACGAGCAAGGCAGCGTCGGCCGCCGCGAGGGTGCGCGACCTCAACCCCCACGTCGCGCTGCGAGTCCTTGAGACCCGCCTCACCGCTGACAACGCGCTCGACATCTGTCGCGGGTTTGACGTCGTCGTAGACGGTAGCGACAACTTCCCCACTCGATATCTGGTGAACGACGCGTGCGTCCTCCTGGGCATCCCGTACGTGTACGGCGCGATCTTTCGCTTCGACGGGCAGGCATCAGTGTTCGGCGGGCCAACAGGACCGTGCTACCGCTGTCTCTTCAGAGAGCCACCGCCTCCAGGTCTCGTCCCATCGTGCGACGAGGCGGGCGTACTCGGGGTTCTGCCCGGTATCATCGGTAGCATCCAAGCGCTCGAGGCCATCAAGCTGCTCCTTGGCATTGGTACCACGCTCGAAGGGCGCCTTGTGCTGTTCAACGCGCTCAACCTCGAGTTTCGCGAACTCGCGATCCGTCGGGACCCGACGTGCCCGATCTGCGGAACGGTACCAACGATTCGAGAGTTGATCGATTACGAGGCCTTTTGCGGACACGTCGACAAGGAGCCGAAGGCGGAGAACGAGATCACGGCTGCCGAGCTGGCCCGTGAGCTTGGGACCAACGGGGAGGTCGTGTTGCTCGACGTGCGGGAACCCCTCGAATGGGATATCTGCCACATTCCGGAGTCTCGCCTCATACCCATGGGCACGCTTCCTCAGCGCCTGGGCGAGTTCGATCCCCAGAGTGAGATCGTCACGATCTGTCACCACGGGCGTCGCTCACTGCGCGCGGTCGACATCCTGCGTGACGCCGGGTTTCAGCACGTGCGAAGCTTGAAGGGTGGGGTAGCTGCTTGGGCGGATGTCGTCGACCCGGCCATGCCGCGCTACTAACGGCTGCTCGCACCAACATCAATGGCGACGCCCGGCACCGTCCCCTTGAGGCGATGCCGGGCGTTTTTAGCGCAGTGCCGAAGGTGGGATTCGAACCCACACGGGCTATTCGCCCACTGCGCCCTGAACGCAGCGCGTCTACCAGTTCCACCACTTCGGCAGGAACTTCGTAATGGGCCCGGAATATAGAAGGCGGTGCCAAACACGGTCAACCGCGCCGCTTGACCGGCCGGAAATGGTTTTCTATGTTGGACTTAGCTCGTGTCGCCAACTGCTGATCCGAAAGCCGAATCCGGCACCGTCGTCGCCCGTAACAAGAAAGCGAGGCACGACTACCACATTCTCGATACGTGGGAAGCCGGCTTGACGCTCACCGGGAGCGAGATCAAGTCGGTACGAGCCGGAAAGGTGAGCCTCAAGGGCGCATTCGGCGTCCTTCGGTCGGGCGAAGTCTGGCTGGAGGGAATGAACATCGCTGCCTATGACTCGGCCGGGTACGTCAATCACGACCCCCTGCGGCCTCGCAAGCTGCTCATGCATCGTCATGAGCTGCGGAGGCTCATCGGCGCGGTCGAGCAGAAGGGACTGACCCTGGTGCCCCTCGATCTGCATCTGACCAAGGGATGGGCCAAAGTCACGATGGCGCTTGCTCGCGGGAAGAAGCTCCACGACAAACGCGAAGATCTCAAACGACGCGCGGCCCAGCGGGATGCCGAGCGGGAACAAGGGCGCCGTCGATGAGGTTGCTGCTCCTCACCACACTCACGCTGACCGTCCACGCCGCCCCCGTCGTGGCGCCTCCGGTCGTGCCCAGGGCGGTGGTGATCGCGACCGCACGAGGCGAGACGGCGATTCCCGTTGGCGTCCACAAAGGTCATGCGGCCCTCCCCGTGTCGAGGCTCGGCGCCGTGCTGCCCGTGACCAGCGAGGTGTTCGGGGATTGGGCGCTGGTGGCCTTCGCGGGCGAGCCGTTCCGGTTCCTGCTCGGGGCGCCGCTCTTCGTCCATGACGGACGAGTAGTGCCAGTGGCCGGCGGGGCCTACATCGTGTCCGACACGCTGTTCGTGCCGCTCCAATGGCTCGCGGAGTTCGTCCCACGCATCTTCAGTGAGGGCTACCGGTACGATCCACGATCCGCGCGGTTCGAAGAGACGCGGATGGCCACACGCACCCCGTCGGTGGCGACCCCTGCGCCGGGCCGCCCCGGCTCGGATGCGGCGCGGCGCAACGGTCTGCGCCTCGCTCATAGGGTAGTCGTGGACCCGGGCCACGGCGGCGTGGATCCCGGGAACCCGGGGCGCCATCTGCCCGGCAACATGAGAGAAAAGCACGTGAACCTGGCGATCGGATTGCAGCTCCGCGACGAGCTGCGCCGGCGCGGCGTTGACGTCATCATGACCCGGTCGACCGACACGCTGATCGCGCTGGGCGAGCGGGCTCTGATGTGCCGTGACGAGTGTGATCTCTTCGTGAGCATCCACGTCAACAGCCTCCCCGCTCGCCGAGGGTACGAGCGGGTGGATGGCGCGGAGACCTACTTCCTCGGCGAGGCACTCACGGCAGAGGCCCGTCGGGTGGCGGCCATGGAAAACGAGGCGCTCCGCTACGAGACCGGGGGTGGAGACCTCGGGGGCGATCTCGGGTTCATCTTCAAAGACCTCCAGACCAACGAGTTCCTGCGAGAGTCGGCCCTCCTAGCCGACATCGTGCAACACCAAACGGCGGCCACTCACCCCGGGCAGAATCGCGGCGTAGCGCAGGCTCCCTACGTGGTGCTCAAGACGGCGACACGGCCCGCCATTCTGGTTGAGACGGGATTCGCTACCAACCGGCGCGACGGGGAGTTCCTGGCATCGAAATCAGGCCAGCAAGCCATTGCCAGATCCATCGCCGAGGGGGTCGTGGAGTACCTGAAGCGCTACGAGGCAAAGGTGCTGGTCGGGACGCAGCCGTGATCCGCCGGTATTGGCGCTCGGCCGTGCTGATCGGCGCCGCCGGCATTGGCTGTGCCTACTTCAACGGTCTCTACAACGCGAATCAGCTCGCGGGCGACGCGGCGCGTGCCCAGCGGGAGGGACGTCCCGGTGAGGCGCGCTCCCTTTGGGCACAGGCGGTGGTCAAGGCGGAATCCGTTGCGACCCGATATCCCAAGAGCAAGTACCACGATGACGCGCTCCTGCTCTGGGGTAAGGGCCTCGCGGAGATTGGTGACTGCAACCGTGCGGTCCGACCGCTGTCGCTCGCCGTGGGCTCCTCCGCCGACGCCGCGCTCCAGCGGGAAGCGCGGCTCGTGCTAGCCCGGTGTCAGCTCGCGGTCAACCGGCCGACGGCTGCCATCGCCTCGCTCGACGCTCTCCTCGACGGAGCCGATTCCGCGACCACCGCGCAGGTCTACCTGCTACGCGGAAGGGCTGAGCTGAGCCGTGGCAATCCTGCGGCCGCTGTCAGCGACTTCGAGCGGGTGCCGCCCGACGTGGCCGCCTTCGACCTGGCGAATGCTCTGCTCATGATCGGAGATGTGGCCGGGGCCAAGGCGGTCCTCGCGACGCGAGCGGCGCTCGAGTACCGGGAGACACCGTGGCTTACCGTGCTCGACTCGCTTGGTCGACGCGATGGAGAGGGTGCGGCGGAGCTGGTGGACAGGCTGGTGGAGCGGCGTGATGTGACACCCGGGCAGCGGGCACGCCTGTTCAATGCCGATGGTGTTCGGTGGGAACGGGCTGGTCGCGAGCTGAGGGCGCGCGATCGGTTTGGGGCGGCCGTCGCGGCTGCCCCGGACTCGGCCGATGCGAACCTGGGAAGGGCCTACGCTGGGGTGGCCCGGTTCCGGGAGTTGGACGATCTCAGCATGTTGGCCGACGTCCGCCGCGAATTGGATCGGCCAATGCGCGCCGGGGGACCCTCCGCGCAGGTGGTTGGTCCCACGGTCGGCGTGCTCGATGTCACGATTCAGGTGGTTGCGGCGCCCGAGCTCCCGAACCGGGACGCGAAGCTCTTCGTGCTCGGCGAGATGGTGCGGGACTCACTGCGGGCGCCGATCCCGGCTGCGGCCCTATTCCTCTTTGTCCAGCGCGAGCACCGCGAGAGCCCCATCGCCCCGAAGGCTCTGCTCGCCGCCGCGACCCTGCGGCCCGAGCTTGCCGATTCATTATCCGGGATGATGGCTAGCCAATATCCTGGCTCGCCCTACCGGCTTGCCCTGCGCGGGGAGGCGTCCGAGCGGTTCGCGTCGCTCGAGGACTCCCTCAAGACGCTCTTCGCGGCGGAGCGGCTGCGGCTGCGGAGCCCCCTGGGCGTCGGTGCAGGCGAGGAAGAGCTCATCCGGCGGCGACGGTGACCACGGCGACACCCCTGGGCGCCCTTTCGGTCTTCGGCACCACGTTCCAGAACCCGATCCTGTTGGCGGCGGGAACCGCCGGGTTTGGGCGGGAGCTGGCACGGGTGGTCGACCTGGATCGTCTGGGGGGGCTGATCACCAAGGCGGTGAGCCCGGAGCCCCGGTCGGGGAACGCCGCCCCGCGCGTGGCGGAGTTCTGGGGCGGCATGCTCAACGCGATCGGCCTGGCGAATCCCGGTTTGGATCACGTTGCGAATGTCGAGCTTCCGTGGCTCGCCGCACATCTGCGCCAGGCGCGCGTGCTCGTGAACGTGGCCGGGTCGGCGGTCGAGGATTATGTGACCGTAATCCGGCGGCTGGCATCCGTGGCAGTCGTCACGGGATTCGAGCTGAACGTTTCCTGTCCCAACACCGAGAAGGGCGGCGAGGAGTTCGGGGCGAACCCCACGGTACTCGCCGATCTGGTGCGTCGGTGTCGCTCGTCCACCGAGAAGCCGCTCATCGTCAAGCTCGCCCCGACCCTGGCCGACGTAGCATCGACGGCGGCGGGCGCCGTTGATGCGGGGGCGGATGGATTTTCCCTCGTCAACACGTTCCCCGGCACCCTGTACCGGATCTCGAGATCGGACAGAAACCAGTTCGAGCCGCGACTCGGCTATGGTCGGGGCGGGGTGAGCGGACCCGCCCTGTTACCGGTTGGAGTGCTGGCAACGCGGCTCGTGCGCGAGCGGACCGGAAAGCCCGTGATTGGGATGGGTGGGATTCGGACGTTTGACGACGTGGAGCAGTACCTCCTCGCGGGCGCCTCGCTGGTGGCGGTTGGGACCGCGGCCCTGGCCGATCCCCGGGTCCCCGAGCGCCTGGTCTTGGCCTGGGGGCGGCGTGGCTGAACTGATTCTGGCTCTGGACGTGCGCGGACGCGACGAGGCAGAACGGCTCCTGGACCGGCTGCCGGATCTTCGGTGGGTCAAGGTGGGGCCGGTGCTCTTCCTGCGCGGTGGGCCGGCTCTCATTCGGGCGTTCAAGGCGCGCGGCCTTCGGGTGTTCCTCGATCTCAAGTGGCACGACATCCCGACCACGGTGGCTGAGGCGGTCGAGGGGGCGCGGGAGTTGGCGGTGGACATGGCCACGGTCCACGCGTTAGGGGGGCAGGAGATGCTTCGGGCTGCGGTACAGGCGAGCGGGGGTCTCCGTTTGGCGGCGGTATCGGTTCTCACCTCCCACGGTGCCGAGGGGTATTGGGACAGCGTCGGGCGGAGCCCGGCAGGGGACGGGCTGAAAGCGGAGGTTGCCCGCCTCGCCACCATGGCGCTCGAGTGCGGCGTGCAGGCGGTGGTCGCCTCGCCGCAGGAGATCGAGGCGGTCCGGCGGGTGGCCGGGAGGGACGTGTGGATCGTGACGCCCGGGATCCGGCCGTCTGGGCATGGGGCGGACGACCAGCGCCGGACGGCCGATCCGGCGGCCGCCGTGCGGGCTGGGGCCACCCATCTGGTGGTTGGCCGGCCGATCACCCGGGCCATCGACCCCGTTGCGGTGTATGAGGCCATATGCCAGTTCCTTTCGTGATGGTTCGGGCCGACAAGGCCGTGAGAGGTACGCCGTGAGGCGGTCCGTGCTATTGGCCGGCCTCGTGTTGGTCGCGTTCCTCCCGCGCCTCGCGGCGCAGGAGGACCTCGACCGGGCCGTGGAGCGCGCCAGGGAGGCGTTTTTCGGCCACGAGGTCGGGGCGTTGCTCGCCACCAGCGATACGGTGCGCCTCAACATCCCGGGGACGGCCAAGTCGGCATCGATGAAACCCGGCCAGGCGGCCCGGATCCTCGAGAAGTACCTCCATTCGGCCCAAGAGCGGGACCTGACGCTGGTCAGGCTCCGGACCCTGGCAGAGGACCATGCCTACGCGGAGTTGGATCGATCCTACGTCGTCAGGGGGACCTCGGAAGAGCGGCGGGAGCGGGTGATGCTGGGCTTCCGGCGTGTGGACGGTACCTGGCGGCTCCGGGAGGTCCGGGTTACCCAATAGCCGCAACTTGCATCGGTATTAAGCCCTCTCTATATTTCGAGGCTCGATTCCTGGAATCTCGTGGGGAGCAGCCTTGAAAGTCCGTTCAAGCGTCAAGCCGATTTGCGAGCATTGCAAGGTGGTCCGCCGACGTGGCGTCACGCGGGTCATCTGCAAGCGTAATCCCAAGCACAAGCAGCGGCAGGGATAGGCCATGGCACGAATCGCAGGTGTCGACCTGCCACGCGAGAAGCGCGTCGGGGTTGCGCTCACCTACATCTTCGGCGTCGGCCGCGCAACTGCCGAGAGGGTGCTCGACACCACGGCCGTGAGCCCGGACACGCGAGTTCGTGATCTGTCAGATGCCGAGGTGGCTCGGCTCCGGCAGGCGATCGAGCGAGAGGTGAAGGTCGAAGGTGCTCTGCGCACCGAAGTGGCGATGAACATCAAGCGCCTGATGGACATCGGCAGCTACCGCGGCACACGACATCGGCGGGGCCTGCCCGTCCGAGGGCAGCGGACCCACACCAATGCACGCACCAAGAAGGGTCCGCGACGCGCAATCGCGGGCAAGAAGAAGGCGGTTAAAAAGTAAAGTATGGCTCAGGCTTCCGGTACGAAGCGATCGAAGAAGGTGGTCGAAGCGGAGGGCGTTGCCCACATTACCGCCACCTTCAACAACACGTTGGTCACCATCACGGACATGGCCGGGAACGCTCTCGTCTGGGGTTCCGCTGGCAAGTCGGGGTTCAAGGGCTCGAAGAAATCGACCTCGTTTGCCGCGACCGTCGCTGCCGAACAGTGTGCGCGTGAGGCGATGAACCTCGGCGTTCGGCGGGTCCACGTGCGGGTGCAGGGTCCTGGCTCCGGCCGCGAGTCGGCTATCCAGGCACTTGCCTCGGCGGGACTCGAGGTCAAGTCGATTCGGGACGTGACGCCGATTCCCCACAACGGGTGCCGGCCTCCGAAGAAGCGGCGGGTATAGAGATGGCACGCTACACGGGTCCCGTCTGCAAGCTGTGCCGCCGTGAGGGCACCAAGCTGTTTCTCAAGGGCACACGCTGTCTCACCGAGAAGTGTGCCATTGAGCGCCGGGCCTACCCGCCCGGTCAGCACGGACCGGCTGCCGGCCGTCGGCGCAAGACCTCCGAGTATCAGCGCCAGCTCAGGGAAAAACAGAAGGTGAAGCGGCTGTATGGCCTGACGGAAGGGCAGTTCCGCCGCACGTTCGAGGGCGTCCGCGCTCTCCCGGGGGTCACAGGCGAGAACTTGTTGGTGCGTCTGGAGACTCGCCTGGACAGCATCGTGCACCGCATGGGCTTCGCGCCCAGCCGGCGCGCTGCCAGACAGCTGGTGCGGCATCGCCACGTGCAAGTGAACGGGCGCCGTGTGAACATCCCATCCTTCCAGGTGCGGCCGAACGACGAAGTCCGGGTCGCACCGAAAAGCCGGGACCTGACGGTGGTTCGAGCCTCGATCGAGGCCTTGTCCCGCGCGGCTCCGGTGACGTGGCTTTCCGTAGACGCCGAAAAGGCCGTCGGCAAATTGCTCGAGCTCCCGACTCGTGACCAGATCCCGGTCACCGCGCAGGAGCAGATGATCGTTGAGCTCTATTCCAAGTAGACTATGACAGTCGATCTTTCTGGTTTGGTTCGTCCCCACGTCGTCGAAATGACCAAGCGGGACGATGTGCCGTTCGCGGCGGAGTTCCGGCTCCAGCCGCTCGAGCGGGGGTACGGGTACACGCTTGGCAACGCGCTCCGGCGCATGTTGCTCTCCTCGCTTCCCGGCACGGCCGTATGGGCGTTTCGGCTCGAAGGCGTGGTCCACGAGCATCAGACGGTGCCGGCGGTCGTCGAGGATATCCACCAGATCATCCAGCGGCTCAAGACGCTGACCCTGGTGATTCAGGGCGACCACACCGACGCCATCTTGCAGCTCAAGGCGACCAAGGCCGGACCCGTCACGGCCCGGAGCATCCAGCCGCACCCCGCAGTCGAAATCGTGTATCCGGACCACGTGCTGTTCACGCTGCAGGAGGACCGGGAGGTGACGGGCGAGCTGTATGTGCGCAAGGGGCGGGGGTACGTCGAAGCTGCCCAGCACGAGGTGGATCGCTCGCTGCCCGTCGACTTGGTTCGCATCGATGCCATCTACAATCCGGTGCGCCGGGCGAACTTCACGGTGCAGGAGACGCGGGTCGGCCAGCGTACCGATTTTGACAGCCTCACGCTCGCGGTGGAGACCAACGGCGCGATCGCGCCCGAGGACTCCGTGGCCTATGCGGCAGCGCTGCTGCAGGAGCACTTCCGGCACTTCATCGATTTCGGCGAAGTCCCGACGGCTCCCAATGTGGACGCCGAGTCCGCCGGCGAGGCGGGAACCTCACTCAGAGAGCTGCTCTCGAAGCCGATCGATGACTGTGGGCTCTCGGTTCGCTCGATCAATTCGCTCAAGAACTCGAGCATTAGCACCCTGGGCGATCTGGTGACTTACTCCGAGGACGATCTGCTGAAGGTCAAGAACGTCGGCGAGAAGGCGCTCGGAGAGATTGCCGAGATGCTCAGGCGTGAGGGCCTCAACTTCGGCATGCAGTTCGAAGAGCGGAATGGCGAGTTGATCGTGGTCGACGAGGGCACGACGCCGGCGGCTGTCGGCGGCGAGCCCGAGCCGGTTGGCCAGGAGCCGGTGGTGGAGGGCTAGTCCGATGCGGCATCAGTACAAGGGACGCCAACTCGGTCGGACGGTCGCGCACCGGCGCGCCCTGCTGCGCAACATGGCGTCGTCACTCTTCAAGCACGAGCAGGTGGTGACGACGATCGCCAAAGCAAAAGAGCTTCGGCCGTTCGCCGAGCGGCTGATTACCCTGGCCAGGCGCGGGGATCTCCACGCTCGGCGACAAGTGGAGCGGCACATCCGGGACCGTGACGTGTCCGGCCGGCTGTTTCACGAGATCGGGCCGCGCTTTGTGAGCCGGCCCGGCGGTTACACCCGGATTCTCAAGCTGGGCCACCGCCGAGGTGACGGCGCGGAGTTGGCGAGGATCGAGCTTCTGGGCGAGTGACGGCGTGCTTGACAGCAACAAGCGAACGGGGACCCTGCGGTCCCCGTTTTTTGTTGGCTCGACGGTTGCAGTGAAGGTCTTAGGGCTTGGGAACCGATGCGGGACGTCGTGGAGCCTTGGTCACCCTATTCGACTTGATGCACTGCGCACAGACCCGGAGCCGCTTGACCTCTCCGTTGACGAGCGCCCGCACTCGTTGGAGGTTGGGGTACCAGCGACGATTGGTCTTGTTATTGGCGTGACTCACGTTGTGACCGAATGTCGGTCCTTTGCCACAGACGTCGCAGATGCGTGCCATGATAGATAGCCGTCGGAAGTGTCTGGTATCGTTTGTGCTGCGCGAAACTTTGAAACCTAATCGCCGAATCCGCTCCATACAACCCATCGCCGGCCGTCTTACCAGACTCACCACCGACCAAAGGCGAGCGTAGATGTCCACTGCACTCATCACGGGAATCACTGGCCAGGACGGCTCCTACCTTGCGGAGTTCCTGCTCGAAAAGGGGTACGACGTCATCGGCGTTGTGCGGCGCACGTCGCACGACTCCTACGAGCGGATCGGGCATTTGCTGGATCGGCTCCGCGTTGTTCCAGCAGACCTCCTGGACCAGCACTCGCTCACCTCGGTGATCAAAGACCACCGCCCGGACGAGATCTACAACCTTGCGGCGCAAAGCTTCGTGCCGACGAGTTGGAGTCAGCCCGTGCTGACTGGAGAGTTCACAGCGCTCGGCGTGACACGGATTCTCGAGGCGATCCGGCTGGCCCACCCCACGGCCCGCTTCTATCAGGCGAGCTCGTCGGAGATGTTCGGCAAGGCGCAGGAAAGCCCGCAGAGCGAGCAGACCCCGTTCTACCCCCGATCGCCCTATGGCGTCGCCAAGGTGTACGGGCATTGGATCACGGTGAACTACCGCGAGTCCTACGGCATCCACGCGGTGAGTGGGATCCTGTTCAATCACGAGTCCCCGCGCCGAGGGCTCGAGTTTGTGACGCGGAAGGTGTCCCACGGTGTGGCCCGCATCAAGTTCGGCCTGGCCAAGGAAATCCGGCTGGGCAACCTCGACGCACGCCGCGACTGGGGTTACGCCGGTGACTATGTGGATGCCATGTGGCGTATGCTGCAGCAGCCGGAGCCCGATGACTACGTGGTCGGGACAGGTGTGATGCATTCGGTTCGCGACCTGGTGGAGATTGCCTTTGGCCACGTGGGACTCGATTGGCAGGACTTCGTCAAGGTAGATCCCTCGTTGGTGAGGCCGGCGGAGGTGGAGCACCTGCTTGCCGATGGGCGAAAGGCGGAAGCGGCGCTCGGATGGAAGCCGACCGTGTCGTTCGAGGAGCTGGTACGGATGATGGTCGACGCCGACATCGCCAAGCTCGAGGCGGCCCGGTGAGGGTACTCGTTACCGGCGCCGATGGGTTTGCTGGCATCTGGCTTGTCCGCCGCCTCCGCAAGGACGGGCACGAGGTGGTTGCGGCCGTTCGGCCCGATCGGCCGTTGTGGGTGGGGGCACCACCCCCGTGGGACCACAAGGTTCACACGGTGCCGTTCGAACTGTTGGACGCGGCCTCCGTTCGAGGCATCCTCTCCATTGGTTTTGACGCCGTGGTCCATCTGGCGGCTGTCGCGTCCGGTGGCGACGCGCGCCAGGATCCGACCCGAGCCTGGGAGATCAACGCTCTCGGCACGGCCCGGCTCGCCGAAGAGCTCGGTCGCCGGCGGACGGCGAACGATGAGGAGACGATCCTGATGGTGGCCTCGACGGCGGAGGTCTACGGAGCCGGATCCGATCGGCCGAGAATGGAGGAGGAGCAAGTGGCACCCTGCTCCCCCTATGCGGCATCCAAGCTCGCCGCCGAAAACGCGGCGCTCGAGGTGCATCGCCGTACTGGTCTCCGGGTCGTGATCAGTCGCAGCTTCCCGCACACCGGCAAGGGACAAGATGAGCGCTTCGTGGTGCCCGCGTTCGCCCGTCGACTGATCGCCGCCAAGCGTGGAGGACTGCAAGAGGTGAGGGTGGGCAACCTGACACCCGTTCGGGAGTTCATGCACGTCTCCGACGTGGTGTCCGCGTACGTGGATCTTCTCCGCCACGGGGTGCCCGGACACGTGTACAACGTCGGTGGCGGCGAAGCCGTGTCCCTGAACGATCTGTTCCTCCGCCTTGCGGCCATCGTCGGCGTCGCGGCGGAGCCGAAACCCGATCCCGACCTCGTGCGACCCGCGGACATCCCGCATCTCGTTGGCGACGCGAGCAAGCTCGCGGCCCTGACCGGCTGGGCGCCCAGCGTCTCACTTCAAGACACCTTGGCCGAGGTCGTGAATGCCCAGACGCGCTGACCTCGAGAGCATTCTGCTGATCGGGTCGGGGCCGATCGTGATCGGGCAGGCTGCCGAGTTCGATTATTCGGGGACGCAGGCCGTGAAGGCGCTGAAGGAGGAGGGCTATCGGGTCATCCTGGTGAACTCCAACCCCGCGACCATCATGACCGATCCAGAGCTGGCGGATCGGACCTACATCGAGCCCGTGACCCCTGATTGGGTGGCAAAGGTGATCGAGCAGGAGCGCCCGGACGCCTTGCTCCCGACGATGGGTGGGCAGACGGCCCTCAACGTCGCCATGGCGCTGGTCGAGGACGGCACGCTTGAGCGCTACGGGGTGGAATTGATCGGTGCCGACGAGCGGGCGATCCGCGTGGCGGAGGACCGTAAGGAATTCGGGGCCGCGATGGAGCGGCTCGGTCTTGCGGTGCCTAGGGGCGCCGTCGTGAGCTCGAACGACGAGGCGCTCGCGCACATCGAGGAGATCGGATACCCGGCGATCATCCGGCCGTCGTTTACCCTCGGGGGCACCGGTGGCGGCGTTGCCTACAACGTCGAGGAGTACGAGGTCCTGATCAAGCGGGCGCTCGACCTGTCACCCGTGCATTCGGTGCTCGTGGAGCGGTCGGTGCTGGGGTGGAAGGAGTTCGAGCTCGAGGTCATGCGGGACCACCGCGACAACGTGGTCATCGTGTGCTCCATCGAGAACATGGATCCGATGGGGGTGCACACGGGCGACTCGATCACGGTGGCGCCGGCCATGACGCTCACCGACCGCGAGTACCAGGTGATGCGGGATGCTGCCATCGCGATCATCCGCGAAGTGGGCGTGGATGCGGGCGGCTGCAACATCCAGTTTGCGCTGGATCCGCGAACCGGCGAGATGCTCACGATCGAGATGAATCCGCGTGTCTCCCGTTCGTCGGCGCTCGCGTCGAAGGCAACGGGCTTCCCGATCGCGCGGATCGGCACGAAGCTCGCCGTGGGCTACACGCTCGACGAGCTCCCCAACGACATCACGAAGACCACGCCGGCCTCCTTCGAGCCGGTCCTCGACTATGTCGTGGCGAAGTTCCCGCGCTTTGCATTCGAGAAGTTCCCCACGGCCGATTTCCGGCTCACGACGCAGATGAAGTCGGTGGGCGAATCGATGGCCATCGGTCGGACGTTCAAGGAGGCGTTCCAGAAAGGACTCCGCTCGCTCGAGATCGATCGGCCCGGATGGGTGGTCGGGGCGACGCTCGCCGACGACAGGCTCGAGTCCGACGATCGTGATGACATCAAGGTCGCCCTTCGAACGCCTACGCCGGAGCGGATTTTCCAGATCAAGCGGGCGATGATTGCCGGCATCCCGGTCGACGACATCGCCGAGCTCACCGGGATCGATCCCTGGTTCCTGTCGCAGCTCCAGGAGCTGCTCGATGCGGAGAGACGGTTTGCGGAGGCTGCGGAGGTCGACGCGGCATTGATGCGCGAGATGAAGCGCTTGGGGTTCTCCGACAAGCAGTTGGGCGACCTGCGCGGCACGTCAGAGCAAGACTTGCGGGAGCGGCGGTGGGCGTTCGGCATCCACCCCGACTACAAGGTAGTGGATACCTGCGCCGGGGAGTTCCCCTCGGCCACGCCATACTACTACTCCTCGTACGAAGAGGAGAACGAGTCCGAGCCGCTGGGAAGCGACGGCGTGGTCATACTGGGGAGCGGACCGAACCGGATCGGGCAGGGTGTGGAGTTCGATTACTGCTGCGTGCGGGCCGGTCTCTCCTTCCGGGAGTTGGGGTATCGCACCATCATGATCAACTCCAATCCCGAGACCGTCTCCACCGATTTTGACGTTTCGGACAAGCTCTACTTCGAGCCACTCACGCTGGAGGATGTGCTCGAGATCGTCAGATTGGAGCAGCCCAAAGGGGTTGTAGTGCAGCTCGGGGGTCAGACCCCGCTCAAACTCGCCAGGGGGCTGGAAGCTGCCGGCATTCCGATCCTCGGCACGGGTCCTGAGTCGATCGATCTTGCCGAGGACCGTCGACGGTTCGACGCGCTGGCCCGCAAGCTCGGCGTGACACAACCGCCCAATGGCACCGTTGTCACCCTGGAGGAGGCGATCGCCGTCGCCACTGACGTTGGGTACCCGGTACTGGTGCGCCCGTCCTACGTGCTCGGCGGGCGGGCCATGGAGATCGTCTACGACGAGCCGGCCCTGCGGGGCTACTTCGCCAAGGCCGCCCGGGTTTCTCCCGAGCACCCAGTGCTCATCGACCGATTCCTGGAGGATGCCTTCGAGGCCGACGTCGATGCCATCGCGGACGGTGAGCAGTGCGTCATCGGGGGGGTGATGCAGCACATCGAAGACGCTGGTGTGCACTCCGGCGACTCGGCATGTGTGCTGCCGCCGTACCTCCTGAGCGAGCGTGCGATCGACGAGATGCGCGAGCACACCAGAGCCTTTGCGAAGGCGCTCGGCGTGGTCGGCGTCATTAACGTGCAGTTTGCCGTCCAGGACGGCGTCGTCTATGTGCTCGAGGTGAATCCGCGGGCCTCGCGGACCCTGCCGTTCGTGAGCAAGGCGACGGGCGCCCCGTTGGCGAAGCTCGCGGCCGGAGTCATGATTGGAAAGCGTCTGGCCGAGCTCGGTTTCACCAGCGAACCCGCCATTCCGTATGTGGCGGTAAAGGAGGCGGTCTTTCCGTTCTCGAAGCTCCCCAACGTGGATGTCATTCTCGGGCCGGAGATGCGGTCCACCGGGGAGGTCATGGGCGTGGCGGACAGTTTCGGTATGGCGTTCGCCAAGGCGCAGATTGCTGCCGGTGACGCGCTGCCGTTGCAGGGCACCGTGTTCGTCACCGTGAACGACAATGACAAGGCCACCGTGCTTCCGATCGTGCGGCGGTTTCACGAGATGGGTTTCAGGATCAGGGCTACGGAGGGGACCGCCCGTTACCTGCGGCAGCGCGGGGTGCCAAGCGAACGAGTCCTCAAGATCCATGAAGGACGGCCAAATCCGGTGGACCTGATCGTCTCAGGGGCTGTTCAGCTCCTTATCAATACCCCGTTGGGCAAGCTCACCCAGCGGGACGATTACCTCATTCGCCGCACTGCAATCCACCATCGCGTGCCGTATATCACTACGATGTCGGCAGCGAGCGCGGCGTGCGACGCGGTGCTGGCCCTCAAGAGCCGGGACGGCAGCGTGCGGTGCCTTCAGGAATGGTACCAGCTCGCGCGTGCGCTCCTTGCGGAGGCGCCGCAGAGTGGAGTCACCCGAAGGCCGTCGGGCAAAGCGACTGCGCACGGCTGAGCGAGGCATCCGATTGCACCCGAACGCTCAGCGCGAGCTTGCCAGCCGCATCGCGGGACAGCTCCGTTTCGACGAGCCGCTCGCGGCATACACGACCTACCGGATCGGCGGTCCCGCGTCGGCGATCGTGTTTCCGTCCTGCGAAAACGATGTGGTCGAGTCAGTGCGCTTCGCCGCCCGGAACGGGTACCGTTGGTTTGCGCTGGGGCTGGGCTCGAACATTCTCGTGTCGGACGCAGGATTCGACGGCCTCGTCATTCGGTTTGGCAAAGGGCTCGATCCACTGGAGACTGAGGTCAACGGAGACCAAGCCCGGTGGCGCGCCGGGGCAGGTCTGCCCACACCATTGCTCGCCCGTCGGTCTGCCAAAGCCGGTCTCGCCGGCGTGCATCGACTGGTGGGCGTGCCGGGTACCGTGGGTGGCGGTGTGTTCATGAACGCAGGGGCGCATGGGCAGGACTTCGGATCGGTGGTGACGGAGGTCGAGCTGATCGGCGGCGACGGGCGTCAACGTGTTGTGACAGGAAGCGAGGTCCCGTGGCGGTACCGAGGCAGTGGCCTCGAGGGCTCCCTTGTGCTCTCGGCGACGCTCCAGCTGGACCCAGCGGATCCAATCGAGCTCGAGAAGGAAGTGCAGCAGCACTTCGGTTGGCGGAAGGCCGGAACACCGTTCAATGAGCCGTGCTGCGGGTCGGTGTTTCGCAATCCTCCTGCGGAGTCCCTGCCCGCAGATGGGCCACGGACTGCCGGCCAATTGATCGACTCGCTGGGCCTCAAAGGGTTTCGGGTGGGTGGGGCCGAAGTCTCGCGCAAGCACGCCAACTATGTCGTGAACGTGGGTGCTGCAACAGCGAGCGATGTCCTGTCGGTGATCAGCGCGGTGCGTGAGCGTGTGCACCAGGAGTATGGTCTGGAGTTGGTGCTAGAGGTGCAGGTGGTGGGGGGATAGGGGGAGATCTGGAGATGGCTAGAGTGCAGGGGACCGATCTAACGTGCAGCGTGCAGGGGGCAGGAGGCAGGAGGCGTACTGGGGTGAGTAGACATCCATCCATGCGCGGGGGAGCCTGAGTTGTCTGACTATTTCGTCCATGAGAGTTCGTATGTCGATGAAGGTGCGACGGTTGGTGAAGGCACCAAGATCTGGCATTTCTGCCACGTCATGTCAGGGGCGGAGATCGGCGAGCGCTGTAGCCTGGGTCAGAACGTCGTCGTCATGCCTGGCACGAAGATCGGCAACAACGTGAAGATCCAGAACAACGTGTCGATCTACGAGGGCGTGGTGTTGGAAGACGACGTGTTCTGTGGACCCTCATGCGTCTTCACCAACGTTACGACGCCGAGGAGCCACGTGTCGCGCAAGGGCGAGTACGTCACGACGTTGGTGCGACGCGGGGTGGCTATTGGGGCGAACGCCACGGTTGTGTGCGGGGTCACGCTCGGAGAGTATGCGTTCATCGGAGCGGGCGCGGTTGTCACGTCCGACGTTCCACGCTACGCTCTGATGGTCGGCGTGCCGGCGCGACGCGTGGGGTGGATGTGTCAGTGCGGGGAGCGGCTTCACCTGACTGATGGCCAAACACGGTGTGATCGGTGTGGGGATGGGTATTGCGAGCGGGAGGGGCGATTGGAGCCGATTGCGGACCCTCATCCGAGTACGTAAGTTAATGTCTCTCTTGCATTTGAGGGTTTCGTGAACGTCCCGTTGCTGGACCTCCGTGCACAGTTCGACACCATCAGGGGCGAGGTGGTCCCGGCCCTGCTCGGTGTCGTGGAGTCCCAGCGGTTCATCATGGGTGAAGCGGTTGGGCAGCTCGAGGAGGCGGTGGCGAAGCACAGCCACGCGCGGTTCGGTGTCGGTTGCGCCTCGGGCACGGATGCGCTCCTGCTCTCTCTCAAGACGCTGGACCTCGTACCGGGCGATGAGGTGATCACCTCGCCGTTTACGTTCTTCGCCACTGCCGGTGCGATCACCAACGCCGGCGGCACGCCGGTGTTCGTCGACATCGATCCTGTGACCTTCAATCTCGACCTCGACCAGGTCGCGGACCGAGTGAACGCTCGTACTAGGGCGATCGTCCCCGTGCACCTGTTCGGGCAGATGGCACCCATGGAGGCGTTGGTCCCGCTCGCCGAACGGCACGGCCTCGCGGTGATCGAAGATGCTGCGCAGGCGATCGGAGCAAGGCGCAAGGTCGGTGGCGCGTGGCGAATGGCCGGGGAGCTAGGAACGACGGGTGCTTTTTCGTTCTTCCCGAGCAAGAACCTCGGTGCATGGGGAGACGGGGGCATGATCGTCACGCAGGACGAGGCCCTGGCGGAGCGCTTACGACGGCTGCGCATCCATGGAGGCGCGAAACAGTACCACCACGACGAGGTTGGAACCAACAGTCGACTGGACACGGTCCAGGCGGCCGTGCTGCTGGCAAAGCTCCAACATCTGGATGGTTGGAACGCGGCCAGACGGACGCATGCCGAGCGATACGACGCAGCGCTGGCCGACATCGATGGGGTGACCCCCCCTGTGACCCACCCGGCCAACGAGCACACCTATCACCAGTATACGATCCGGTCGGATCGGCGTGATGCCTTGCGGGAGCACCTAGCGGCTCGAGGTATCGGGTCGGCGGTCTACTATCCCGGGTGTTTGCACCTCCAACCGTGCTTCGCGCGGCTGGGATACAAGCGGGGCCAGCTGCCGGAGGCGGAGCGGGCCAGCGCCGAGGTGCTCTCGCTGCCGGTCTATCCTGAGTTGACAGAGTCCCAGCAGGAAGCTGTGATCGGCGCCATTATCGAGTTTCATCGATGAAGAGGGTCAAGGTAACGGTCCTTGGTGCGGGCAACTGGGGCCGGAACCATGTCCGCACGCTTGCCGCTCTGCCCGAGGCCGAACTCGTCGGGATCTGCGATCCTGACGCGTCGGTGCGGCGGGCCATGGCAGGCTCCTATCCCGGTGCCGCAGTGACGGCATCGGTCGACGAGGCACTCGAACCGGCCGAGGCCGTTGTGGTTGCCACGCCGGCGGCGAGCCATGCCGCGCTCGCGCTCCAGGCCATCGAGCGCGGCATACCGGTGCTCGTGGAAAAGCCCTTCGCGCTTTCCACTGAGGAAGCCAATGCGGTTGCCGACGCGGCCGTGTCCAAGGGCGTCCCGGTGGTCGTGGGGCATCTCCTCGTGTTTCACCCAGCGGTTGAACGACTCAAGGCGATGATCGGGGCTGGAGAGCTGGGAGAGGTATTCTACCTGTACAGCCAACGCGTGAACCTCGGCCAGATTCGCCCAGACGAAAACGCGCTGTGGAGCTTTGGTCCCCACGATATCTCGGTGGCACTGGACTTGCTCGGTGAGCAACCCGTGCGCGTGTCGGCGCATGGTAGGAGCTACCTCCAGCCTGGCATCGAGGACGTTGTGTTTATGATCATGGAGTTCGCATCCGGCGTGATGGCGCACGTCCAGATGTCGTGGCTCGACCCGCGGAAGGAGCGGCGGCTCACGGTCGTAGGATCGAAGCGAATGGTGGTGCTGGATGACATGGAGCCGCGGGAGAAGCTGCGCGTCTACGACAAGGGAGTTGACAAGCCTCCTGAGTACGCCTCGTATGGCGAGAGCCTTGCAGTGCGGGAGGGGGACATTACAATCCCGCGGATTCCCAACGTGGAACCGCTGAGTGCCGAGTTGCGCCACTTCGTGCGCGTCGCACGCGGAGAGGAGGCGCCAAGAGTTGGGGCGGCGGACGGCGTGCTGGTAATCCGGATCCTGGAAGCCGCATCCGAGTCGCTGGCGTCGCATGGGGCGTCGGTAGAGGTGTGAACCCGTGGAGCAGGACAGTGGAATGAAGATCGAGGAGGGACTGCTCGGCAAGGCGGACGATCGGACGGCGCGTTTCGGCGTGGTCGGACTGGGTTACGTTGGCCTGCCGCTGGCCGTCGAGATCGGACAAGCCGGGTTCAAGGTCGTCGGTTTCGACGTGCAGGAGGCGGTGGTCAGCGGTATCAATGCGGGACGCTCGCATGTCAAGGACGTTGGGAATTCAACTCTTGCGGCTCTGGTGAAAAGCGGCCAGGTGTCAGCCACGACGGATATGAGCCGATTGCGGGAAGTGGATGCGATCTCTATTTGCGTCCCTACTCCGTTGTCCAAGACCAAGGATCCTGACGTCTCGTTCGTGTTGAGCGCGGCGGATGCGGTGACGAGAAGCATTCGTCCGGGCCAGCTGATCGTGCTCGAAAGTACGACTTATCCTGGGACAACGCGGGAGTTGCTTCTCCCGCGGATTGAGGCCGGTGGACTCAAGGTTGGGAAGGACATCTTCCTGGCGTTCAGTCCCGAACGTGTCGATCCAGGGAACCCAACCTGGCAGACACGGAACACGCCAAAAGTCATAGGCGGTGTTACACCGGCTTGCCAGCGGGTGGTGGAGGCACTGTATGGTCCGGTCTTCGACATTCTGGTTCTCGTTTCCTCTCCGGAGGCGGCGGAGCTGGTGAAGCTTCTGGAGAACACGTTCCGCAGCGTGAACATCGGCCTGGTCAACGAGATGGCCATGGTGTGCGACCGCCTGGGGGTCGATGTGTGGGAAGTGATCGAGGCGGCGGCCACCAAGCCGTTCGGGTTCATGAAGTTCACGCCGGGTCCCGGGCTTGGGGGGCACTGTATCCCGATCGACCCGCACTACCTCGCGTGGAAAATGCGCTCGCTCAACTACAAGACCCGGTTCATCGAGGTTGCTGGCGAGGTGAACTCGGAGATGCCGGCGTTCTGGGTGCGCAAGGTTGTCGAGGGCCTGAACGAAGATTCGAAGGCGGTTCGTGGATCGACGATCCTGGTGATCGGGGCCGCCTATAAGAAGGACATCGATGACGTGCGGGAGAGCCCCGCGCTCGACATCATTCGACTGCTACAGCAGCAGGGGGCCAACATTTCGTACCATGATCCCCACGTTCCGCAGCTGCACGAGGACGGTGTCGAACTCGCGAGCGTGGACCTGACGGCAGACGCGGTGGCAGACGCCGACTGTGTTGTGATCGCTACGGACCACAGCACGCTCGACTTCGGCATGGTCGGCAAGCGGGCACGGCGCGTCGTGGACACCCGTAACGCGCTTGCCGGCAGACGGTAACACGGCGATCGGGGGAGATCCATTATGAAGGTTGCTGTTGTTGGCACTGGGTACGTTGGACTGGTGGTCGGGGCGTGTCTCGCCGAGACCGGCAACGACGTGATCTGCGCGGACGTTGACGAACGGAAGATCAAGGACCTCCAGCAGGGCCGGATCCCGATCTACGAGCCGGGTCTTGAGCCGTTAGTAGTCGGCAACCAGGCAGCCGGGAGGTTGAGCTTCACCACGGATGTGGGAGCCGCTGTGGAGGCATCGTACGTGGTCATCATTGCGGTCGGCACGCCGCCCGATGAGGACGGGGCCGCCGACCTTCAACACGTACTGCGGGTCGCTGAAGTCATCGGCGAGCATATGAACGGTCCCAAGATCGTCGTGACGAAGAGTACGGTGCCGGTGGGGACCGCAGAAAAGGTTCGTCGGACGATTGCGGCTCGGACGAATGAGCGGCTTCACGTGTGCTCGAGCCCGGAGTTTCTAAAAGAAGGAGCAGCCATTGACGATTTCATGAAGCCGGACAGGGTGGTCGTGGGAGCGGACTCCAAGGAGGCCGAGGACGTGCTCCGAGAGCTGCACTCCCCGTTCATCCGCACGGGTAATCCACTCATCTTCATGGACACGACCTCGGCGGAACTCACCAAGTATGCGGCGAATGCCATGCTGGCCACGCGCATCTCGTTCATGAACCAAGTGGCCGAGCTGTGCGAGCGAGTCGGCGCTGACATCACGTTGATCCGCAGCGGCATTGGAAGCGACACGCGTATTGGATCGTCGTTCCTGTTCCCGGGGCCGGGTTATGGCGGCTCGTGTTTCCCCAAGGACGTCAAGGCACTGATGCGAACCGCGGATGAGCTTGATGTGAGGCTCGACATCATGGAGGCAGTCGAGGCTGTGAACGCACGTCAGAAGCAGAAGCTTCGTGTGAATCTCCAACAGCTCCTCGGAGAAGAGCTCGCCGGGCGGACGATTGCCGTGTGGGGCTTGGCGTTCAAGGCAAAGACGGATGATGTGCGTGAGAGTCCGGCTGTCGAGTTGATCGAGGACCTGCTTGCGCGCGGCGCACGCGTCAAAGCCCACGATCCGAAAGCGCTGCATTCGGCACAACGCATCTTCGGAGATCGGATTACCTACGCCGAGAAGATGTACGAGGCACTTCCCGAAGCGGACGCTTTGGTGATCGTGACCGAATGGCTGGAGTATCGCAACCCGGATTTTCAAAAGATGCGAGAGCTTCTCAAGCAGCCGATAATCGTGGACGGTCGGAATCTCTACGAGCCGTCTCGAATGCGGGAGCTTGGGTTCGTGTATCGGAGTATCGGTAGGAGGCCGGTCGGATGAGGATCGTAGTAACGGGAGCGGCTGGCTTCCTGGGATCGCATCTGACGGATGCGCTTCTGGAAGGTGACCATGACGTGGTCGGGATCGACAACCTCATCACGGGGTCTCTGTCAAACATCGAGCACATCCGCGAGCACCCGAGGTTCATGTTTCTCCAGCGCGACGTGAGCACGTACATCGCTGTCGACGGACCTGTCGACGGGGTGATGCACTTTGCCTCGCCGGCGAGCCCGATCGACTATCTCCAGCTTCCCATCCAGACGCTCAAGGTAGGATCGCTCGGCACCCACAATTGCCTGGGCCTGGCGAAGGCGAAGGGAGCGCGCTTTTTGCTCGCGAGCACGTCCGAGGTGTACGGCGACCCACAGGTGCACCCGCAACCGGAATCCTATTGGGGGCATGTCAACCCGATTGGCCCGCGCGGGGTCTACGACGAGGCCAAGCGTTTCGCCGAGGCCATGACTATGGCGTACCATCGGTATCACGGCTTGGACACGCGCATCGTGCGTATCTTCAACACCTACGGGCCGAGGATGCGCGCGAGCGACGGTCGGGTCGTGTCCAACTTCATCGTGCAGGCACTGAAAGGGGAGCCACTCACCATCTACGGTGAAGGAAACCAGAGCCGCTCGTTTTGCTATGTGGATGACGAAATTGAGGGAATCGTTCGGCTGTTCGAACGGGGGGACGAGGCCCCGACGAACATCGGCAACCCGCATGAATTCACCGTGCGTGAACTCGCCGACATAGTAGTCCGGCTCACCGGAACCGCGTCTCAGGTGACCTTCGAGTCACTACCGGTCGACGACCCCAAGCAGCGTCGGCCAGACATCTCCCGGGCCAAGTCACTTCTGGATTGGGAGCCAACGGTGTCACTCGAAGAAGGACTCCTGAAGACCATCGACTACTTCCGACGAATCCAGCTGCCATGAGCCCGCGGGTCGCCGTCACCGGTACCCCGCAGGGCGTGTTGGGCGCAGTGACCTGGGTGCAGCGACCTACGAGGTCTTCAACCTGGGGGAATCGCAGACAGTCAGCCTCCGCCGTCTGATCGAGTTGATTGCCATGCATTGAAGGTCAGGCCGGAGATCGAATATCTTCCGGAGCAACCGGGGGATGTCCGGCGATCCTATGCGGACATGTCCAAGGCCCGGAGCACCCTGAGGTACGACCTGCAGGTGGCTATCGAGGACGGAATCCCCCGATTCGTCGAGTGGTTCCAGGAGACCCATGGATCTGAGCTCTAAGCAACAACTCGAGCTGGCCAAGGAGCGGTTCGGCCTCCAGGACTACTACGGGGCGATCCATCTACTCGAAGACCTCATCGAGCGGGGGAAGGCGTTTGCCGACGCCCACCACCTGCTGGGCGTGTGCTACGAGCTGGTGGACCAGCCGGAGCGAGCGCTGGCGGCGTTCGACCGTGCGCTGGTGCTGAACCCCAGATACGTCGAGGCCAACATCCACCGCGGGATCGTCCTGGCCGGTCTGGGTCGGGAGCGTGAGGCGGAACAGGCCTTTGCCGCGGCGAAGGCCTCCGGAGGAGAGGACCGCCAGGGGGTCAGGGCGCATCACGCATCCAAGTTGGCCAACAAGCACGCGGACCTCGGTGAGGCCTACGCGGAAGCCGGGGCACTGAGCCGGGCCATTACGCAGTATCGTGCAGCCCTCGAGCTGTGCGACGAATATCACGACCTCCGCTATCGTCTGGGCCGCCTGCTGCTGGATTCCGGCCGCTCGCTCGAAGCCCGCGAGGAACTCGCAACGGTCGTCGTCGCCCGGCCTGACATGGTCGATGCCCGTGCCACCTACGGACTCGCATGCTATCTGTCGGGAGACGCGCCAATGGCTCGGGGAATCTGGAAAGCGCTGGCCGAGGCCTACCCGAAGGACCGCCGCGTCCGCGCCTACTTGAGCATGCTCGAGCGAGAACAGGATGCGTAACGTTCGGCGCCTGCGGACCGCCGTCGCTGGCCTGCTGATCGCGACGGGGCCGGTTGCTGCCTGCGTCGGGTCGGCGGCCGATCACGAGTCCATTGGCGATGGAGCCTACGCGGAAGCGCGCTTTGGAGAGGCGCTGGTGGAATACCGGCTGGCGCTCGCACGTGGCGGAGGCAATCCGAGCCTGCGTGCCAAGGCGGGGGCAGCGGGCCTGCGGGCTGGGGACCTCGTTGCGGCTGCTGAGGAGTTTCGAGCGTATGGAGTGGCTGGGGGCGAGGAACGGGCAAGCGAAGCTGCCGATGGACTCGTGCGCGTGGCGAATGCTGCTATCACCCGGGGCGACCGGGCGGGACTGGCAGAGGCCCTGGAGGCGCTTCAGGAGACCGCACCGGGGCGCGTCCTCGGATCCTTTGCGCCCGAGGCCGTGGCGGTGCTCGGGGATCTGCCCCGGGGCCAGGAGGCGCTGACGATCCTGCTGTACGCAGCGGCGGGAGCGCCGGACGCCAGGATCCAGGATTCACTGATGTACGCGTACGGGTCCGTGTTGCGCCGCATGGGGCGTTGTGAGGATGCGGTGAAGGTGTACGAGAGCCTGGTTCGACGGCAACGAGATGCGCGGGTGGCGAACGTTGCTCGGGATGACTTGGTGAGTTGCGCTCTCCGTTTGGGCCGCGGCGCCCTGGACAACGGCATGCCGACGGGTGCCGAGGCCTGGTTCCGCCTCGCCGCCACTCGGGGCGGCAACACCAACGACGGCCGCCTCGCATACCTCGGGCTCGGCGACGTGCGGTTCGCGTTGGGAGACGTGTTGGGTGCCATCGAGGCGTACGAGCAGGCTCGGGCGGGACGCGGCCCCGGCGATTCCATTCACGCCCTCGTGTCTGAGCGGCTCAACCTGATCGCCCGTCCGCCCTCCGAGCCTCGACAGCCATGACGGCGTCCCGCTTCGAACCTGCGGCCGACCCGCGGCCGACACCCGGAACTCTCGGCCGCTCTCGGGTACTACTGCACCTGATGCACCGTTCCTTGACCCTATTCGTGTCGCTGCTGCTCCTGTCGGGATGCAGCGCCAAGCTCGACCCGAGCCAGCACCCGACACCTGAATCGCTGTACGAGGCCTCCATGAAAGCGTTCCGCTCCGGGCGCTGGAGTGTCGCGCAGCAGGGATTCCAGCGTCTCACGTTCGAGCTCCCGCCCCGCGACGACCGGAGTGCCGACGTTCGGTACTATCTCGCGGAATGCATGCTGCAACAGGGTGAGGGGCTGGAAGCGGCTCGGCAGTTCCGTCGGGTCGCGGACGAGTATCCGCGCCATCGACTCGCCCCGGACGCGCTGCTCCGGGCCGGCGATGCGTATCTGAAGCTGTGGAACAACCCCGAACTCGATCCGGCCTACGGCGAGACTGCTCTCGCGACCTACACGGAACTCCTCGGACGCTTCCCGTCGAGTCCGGCGGCCACACGGGCCCAAATCCGAGTTGCCCAACTAAACGAGCGCTTTGCGGCGAAGGGTTTCAGGAACGGCGACTTCTACCTGCGTTTCCGCGCCTACGATTCGGCCATCATCTACTTCAAGGACATCATCGCGAAGTACCCGCGGACTTCGTACGCGCCGAAGGCCGTGCTCGGCCTGGTGAAGGCATACGACCGCATCGGATACGATGAAGAGAAGAAGGAAATGTGCCTGCACCTTGAGCAGTACTACCCAGGGACCGAGGACGGGGAAGGACGCTGCCGGGGATAACGGTGTCCGGGCGCGACGCCACCACCCCATGACGGCCCATCTCCGAGCCCACCAGTCCTGACATGCTCAGAGGCGTCTTCGGCGGTTCCTTCGATCCCGTTCACATCGGCCACCTCGTTGTGGCGCGCGCCGCTCGAGATCGTCTGGGTCTCGACGTGGTTCACTTGATTCCCGCCAACCGCCAGCCCTTCAAGACACAGGGACACGTCGCGTCGGCCCGCGACCGCCTGGCGATGCTGCGAGTGGCGGTCGCGGAATCCCCGGGATTGCGAGCGGACGCCCGGGAGGTGGAACGCGGCGGGGTGTCGTACACCATCGATTCACTCCGGGAACTCCGAGCCGAATTCCCAGAGGACGCATTATGTTTGTTGGTTGGGGCGGACGCGGCCCGGGAGCTGCCCGGGTGGCGCGAGGGCGCGGAGATCTCCCGGCTTGCACGGATCGGCGTGCTCACGCGTCCTGGAGCAGGGATGCCCGATCTGCCCTGGCCGGCTGAATTGGTGGAAGTTCCGGCGGTCGCCGCGTCGGCCACCGACGTCCGAGCGCGCCTCCGGCGCGGGGAGTCGGTCGCGGGACTCATACCAGACGCCGTTGCTCAATACATCACGACGCACGGACTGTATCGAACTGAAGACTGATGCTCAAGAAGCTCGTTACGAAGGTCATCGGCTCGCGTTTTGATCGCGAGGTCAAGCGCATTCAGCCAATCGTCGACGCGATCATGGAGCACGAGTCGCGTCTGGCCCAGCTGTCCGACGAGGAGGTACAGGCGCAGACGGCCAAGCTGCGCGGGCTCCTGGCGGAACGCTTGGGGGAACTCCATTCCCGACTGGCCGACAAGCGGCAGGCGCGCCACGACTGCGCGGATCCCACGGAGCGGGACGCGCTAAACCACGAGGTGACCGACCTCGAGGAACAGCTCAAAGCCGAGACGGCACAGGTGCTGGACGATCTCCTTCCCGAGGCCTTTGCAACGGTCCGCGAGGCGTGCCGGCGGCTCCTGGGCACGAAGGTCGTCGTCACGGCCCACGAGCTGGAGTGGGACATGGTTCCCTACGACGTCCAACTCATTGGCGGCATCGTGCTGCATCAGGGGAAGATCGCGGAGATGGCGACCGGCGAAGGGAAGACCCTAGTTGCCACCCTCCCCATGTACCTGAACGCGCTGCCGGGCGACGGCACGCACCTGATCACGGTGAACAACTACCTGGCGCGGCGCGACTCCCAGTGGATGGGTCATGTCTTCAAGTGGCTCGGTCTCACCGTGGGGTGCCTCGATGACACCGAGCCGTCCACACCGGAACGCCGGGCGGCGTACGAGTGTGACGTGACGTATGGCACGAACAATGAGTTCGGGTTCGACTACCTCCGCGACAACATGGTGTTTTCGCTGGACCAGCGGGTCCAGCGCCGGCACGTATACGCCATCGTGGACGAGGTGGACAGCATCCTCATCGACGAGGCCCGCACGCCGCTCATTATTTCCGGACCCGTGGGCAATGAGGCGGACCAGAAGTACTCCACCTTCAATACGCAGGTGCGGAACCTCGTGCGGAAGCAAACGGCCGTGGTGAACGAGTTGCTGGCCGAAGCCGAGGCGGCGATGAACGATGGGCCCACGGACTATGACACCGGGGTGAAGCTATTCCAGGCTCAGCTGGGCATGCCGAAGAACAAGAAGTTCATGAAGTACCTGCAGGAGCCCGGCATCAAGCAGCTGGTCCAACGGATCGAGCTCGACCGGGTCGCAGACCGGAAGCTCCCGGCCACGCAGCGGCGCCTGGCGCACGTCGAAGACCCCCTCTACTTCGTGCTCGACGAACGAGGGCATTCGGTGCACCTCACCGACCAGGGCGTCGAGACGATGAGTCCGGACGATCCGGATCTCTTCATCGTTCCCGACATCTCGGAGGAGTTCGGCCGGATCGAGCACGACGAGACTCTGTCGGCGCAGGAGAAGCTGGAGCGACGGCAGACGCTCGAGGCCGAGTATGCCGAGAAGAGCGAGAAGCTGCAGATCATCCACAAGCTCCTGCAGGCGCACGCGCTGTATGAGAAGGACGTCGAGTACGTCGTGCAGGACGGCCAAGTCTTCATCGTTGACGAGTTCACCGGGCGGATCCTGCCGGGACGGCGCTGGTCGGACGGGTTGCACCAGGCGGTCGAGGCAAAGGAATCGGTCACGATCCGTGGTGAGACGCAGACGCTCGCGACCATCACGATCCAGAACTACTTCCGCATGTACGACAAGCTCTCCGGCATGACCGGGACGGCCGAAACGGAGGAGGGCGAGTTCTTCCAGATCTACGGTCTGGAGGTGATGGTCATCCCGACGAACCGCCCCGTGCGTCGGGTGGACGGCCACGACCTCATCTACCGGACCCGCCGCGAGAAATACAACGCGATCATCGACGAGGTGACTCGGCAGCACGAACGCAACCTGCCGGTGCTCGTCGGCACCACGAGCGTGGAGGTGTCCGAGACCCTGGCCCGCATGCTCAAGCGGCGCGGGCTCAGGCACGAGGTGCTGAACGCGAAGCAGCACCAGCGCGAGGCGGAGATCGTCACTCAGGCTGGACGGTCCGGATCCATCACGATCGCCACCAACATGGCGGGTCGTGGAACCGACATCAAACTCGGTCCGGGCGTGAAGCAGTGTCGCGTGTGCGGGATCAAGGCGCGGCTCGCGCCCTTCGGGCAAGTCATAGAAGAGGCCGATCTGTCGGATGCGGAGATCACGAAGCTCCAGTGCAACGACGACCCGCCGTGCGGACTCGTCGTGATCGGCACGGAGCGGCACGAGTCTCGACGCATCGACCGGCAATTGCGGGGGCGATCCGGCCGGCAGGGCGATCCGGGGTCGAGCATGTTCTACCTGTCGCTCGAGGACGACCTCATGCGGCTGTTCGGCTCCGATCGGGTGGCCAAGATCATGGACAAATCAGGCGCCGAGGAGGGCGAGGTAATCACCCACCCCCTCGTGACACGGGCCATCGCCGGCGCACAGAAGCGGGTCGAGTATCAGAACTTCCAGTCTCGGAAGCGGTTGCTGGACTATGACGACGTCATGAACCAGCAGCGGGAGGTCGTCTACTCGCAACGGCTCTTTGCCTTGGAGGGTGGGGAAGAGCTGAAGGCCGAGGCGATCAGGATGATCGACGACGCCGTGGGCCGCTACGCGCGGGAGGCGGTGCCGGACCACGCTGAGGAATGGGACCGCGATCTCATCAAGAACGAGCTGCTCCTGAAGTATTTCATCTCGGCGCCGGATATCCTGGATGCTGAGAAAGTGCCCGATCCGGAGGCGCTGCACGACCTCCTCGTCCGGGCGGGTCGCGAGACGTTCAGGGCCAAGCTCGATGCCTGGTCGGAGTTGGGGAAACGCCACGGGGCTGAGGACCTGCCCGAGCGACTGCTGTCACACGTCATGTTCTCCGTGATCGACGAGAAGTGGAAGGACCATCTGTTCGAGCTCGATCACCTGCGCGCCGGGATTCAGTACCGCGCCTGGGGACAGAAAGACCCGCTGATCGAGTACAAGAAAGAAGCGTTCGACATGTTCGTGGGCTTGATGTCCGACATGAAGTCCACGTTCACGGAGCGGTTGCTAAAATTCCAGGTCCAGATCACGGCCGGGGCGCCCCAGCGTCCAGTCCAGCCCCAACGTCCCGTCGCCACCACGCTCGAGAAGCCCGATGCTGGCGTGGCGGAAGAGGACCTCATGGCAGGGGCCGTTCCCACCCGCAGGGGCCCGCCACCGTCGGCTCTTCGCGCGACCCACGGTGACGGCGAGGCGGTGGCGACCGAGCCACAGCGTCGCACCATGCCGAAGGTCGGCCGGAACGATCCCTGTCCCTGCGGGAGCGGCAAGAAGTACAAGAGATGCCACGGAGCGAGTGGGTAGGGGTGGGGAAAAGGGAAAAGGGAACAAGGAAGCGGGAAGGGGGAGGGGGACCGCGCATGCGAGAGGGATCCCCTTGATCGGACGGTCCGTCGATCTGTGGATCCACGTCATCCCAATTCCCTGGCATCCCCGTTCTTTCCGTTCCCCTTTTCCCCTTTCCCTCTTCCCTTTTCCCATCTCGAGCGCACTCAAACGGTTACCGCTGCCGGACATCCCGGCCCCATCCTCGGGCCATGGATTCCCTGCGCATTTCCGACGTCCGGGCCGCCGAACGGCCCCGGGAGCGGCTGTTTTCCCTGGGTTCGGCGTCGTTGACGCTGATCGAACTTCTCGCCATTCTGATAGGGACGGGGACGTCGCGGAGGGATGCGCTCGAGGTCGGGCGGGCCGTGCTCAAGATTGGGGAGGGATCGCTGCGTGAGCTGGCCCGCCGACCCGTTGGCGAGTTGGTTGGAGTGGCTGGGATGGGTCGCGCCAAGGCCGCACGAGTGGCGGCTGCTCTCGAAGTGGGACGGCGACTCGGCGCCGAGGAATCGGCACCGGGATTTCCGATCCGGGCACCGGCGGATATCCACCAATGGTGCGCGCCGGCACTGCGGGATCTCGCGGTCGAGGAGTTTCACCTGCTCACGTTAGACACGCAGAACCGGATCACTCGCGATCAGCTCATCACGCGCGGCATCCTCAACAGTTCACTGGTCCACCCGCGGGAGGTATTCCGAGCCGCGATCGCCGAGGCGGCTGCCGCCATCATCGTGGTGCACAACCACCCCAGCGGCAATCCGACACCGTCCCCGGACGACCGGGCGGTGACCCGCCAACTCGTCGAGGCGGGGCGCCTCTTGGACCTGCCGGTGTACGATCATGTGATCGTGGCGGGAGATCACTACTTCAGCTTCGCGGAGGCCGGGCTGCTGTGACGAGCGTGCTGCACGGCGTTGATGCCGAATTCGCACGGGCGGTGTCCGAGCGGCAGGATCGGATCGACCTCGATCTGATCGAGCGCGCCTTTCACCTGAGCGCCAGCGCCCACCGGGGGCAGAAGCGGCTCTCCGGTCACGACTTCATCTCGCATTCGGTGGAAGTCGCCAAGATCCTCGTGCGCCAACAGCTCGACTCGATCACGATCGCGGCGGCCTTGCTTCACGACGTGGCCGAGGACTCCGACGTCACGCTGGCAGAAATCCGGACGGAGTTCGGCGACGAAGTTGCGGACATCGTCGATGGGCTCACCAAGATCTCGAGCCTCACGTTCCGGTCGTCTGCCGAAGAGCAATCGGAGAACTACCGGAAGTTGCTGCTCTCGATCGCCCGCGACGCCCGGGTGATCATGGTCAAGCTGGCCGATCGACTCCACAACATGCGCACGCTCGAGCACCTGCCCGAGCCGCGCCGGCGGACGATCGCATTGGAAACCCGTGAGATCTACGCCCCGCTGGCACACCGGTTCGGGATGGCCAGCATCAAAACCGAGCTGGAGGATCTGGCCTTCAAGTTCCTCGAGCCGGAGGAGTACGAAGCGCTCGTCGAGCAGATCCAGGCCAAGCGAGACGAGCGGGAGGAGATGATCGGCCGCCTCAAGGCCCCGCTCGAGGACGCCCTACGTCAGGCCGGCATTGCCGACTTCGATGTGACGGGGCGCCCGAAACACCTGTGGTCCATCGACCGGAAGATGCGGCTCCGCAACCTGCCTTTCGCGGAGATCTACGATCTGATGGCGATCCGGGTTCTCGTGCGCTCGGTCCCCGACTGCTACCATGTCCTGGGCGTCATCCACCATCAGTGGACCCCGCTCCAGGAGCGGATCAAGGATTACATCGCTTCGCCCAAATCGAACGGCTACCAGTCGCTGCACACGACGGTGTTCGGCCCCGCCGGACAGCTGTACGAGATCCAGATTCGGACACGCGAGATGCATCGGACCGCCGAGTACGGCATCGCGGCGCATTGGGTCTACAAGGAACAGCGCTCCCCGGACGAGCTGGACACGCGCTTCGAGTGGTTCCGACAGTTGCTCGAGTTGCAGCAGGATACGCGGAACCCCGAGGAGTTCCTCGAGTTCCTCAAGATCGATCTCTATCAGGACGAGATCTTCGTCTTCACGCCCCGCGGCGACGTGAAGCGGCTCCCGACGGGGGCGACACCCATCGACTTTGCCTTTGCCGTGCACACCGAAGTGGGCCTGCGTTGCCAGGGCTCCAGGGTGAACGGACGGATCGCGCCGCTGCACCGGCCGCTCAAGAACGGTGATACCGTCGAGATCCTGACCGGGCCGTTCGCCCGCCCGAGCAAGGACTGGATCGCCCACGTCCGTACGGCACGGGCCCGGCACAAGATCCGGCAGTGGATCAACAAGGAGGAGGCGGAGCGCAGCGCCGGACTCGGCAAGGAAATCCTGGGGCGCGAGCTCCGCCGCCGCCGTCTCGAGATGCCGGCCGAGGCGGTCATCGAGGAAGCCGCAAAGCGGCTCTCGGTGGCATCCGCCGACATGCTCTACTCGGTCCTGGGCCGGGGGGATGTGCCAATCGGCCAGGTGTTCAAGGCGCTGTTCCCCGATCGCGCGAGCGGGGAGCTGCAGCCGCCCACTCCCACGCGGTTCGGGCGCGTCATCGACCGCATCCGGTTCGGCCGCGGGGTCCGCATTCACGGCGTCGATGGCCTAATGGTCCGCTACGCTCAGTGCTGCCAGCCCGTCCCCGGAGACCCCGTGGTCGGATTCGTGACGAAGGGTCGCGGAATCTCGATCCATCGCAGTGACTGTCCCAACCTTCTGTCGATGTCCGCCGACCCGGAACGGCGCGTCGAGATCGACTGGCAGGTGGTGCAGGGGGAGGTGTTCGTGGTGAGCGTGGGGGTGTCGGGGGAGGACCGCCGGGGCCTCTATGCGGACCTCATGGAGGCCGTCTCAGGGAGCGGCACGAACATCAAGAGCGCCGAGCTGTCCAGCAAAGACGGCGTCGTGTTCGGCTCGGTGCTGGTCGAGGTGGAGAATCACGCGCACCTGGCCAAGGTCATGCGGGCCATGCGCCGGGTGAAGGGCGTGCAGTCCGTCGAGCGCCGGGAGCCCACGCGCAGCATCTGAACGTTTCGCGCCCACGACGGCGCGCTATCTTTCCCCCGTGGCAACCTTTGACCTCCACATGCCCTTTGTGCTCGCGGGGGATCAGCCGCGGGCCATCCAGGAATTGAGGACGGGTCTTGAGCGCGGCGAGCGGTATCAGACCCTGCTCGGTGTGACGGGATCGGGAAAGACCGTGACGATGGCCAATGTCATTGCCGCGCACGGCCGACCCACGCTCGTGCTGTCCCACAACAAGACCCTTGCCGCCCAACTCTACGGCGAGCTCAAGAGCTTCTTTCCCAGCAACGCCGTGGAGTACTTCGTCTCCTACTACGACTACTACCAGCCGGAGGCATACGTCCCGGCGACGGACACCTACGTCGAGAAAGACGCCTCCATCAACGAAGATATCGATGCGCTGCGTCTCCGAGCGACGTCGAGTCTCGTGGAGCGCGAGGACGTGATCATCGTGGCCACGGTCTCGGCGATCTACGGGTTGGGAGATCCAGTCGAGTACCGGTCGCTCATGGTCACCGTCGACGTGGGCGAGCAGCGCGGGCGAGATGACGTACTGGAAGGCCTCGTGAACATCCAGTATCGGCGCAACGACGTTGGCTTCGATCGGGGCACCTTCCGGGTGCGGGGCGACACGGTCGAGGTGCTGCCGCCATACGAGGAACAGGCCGTTCGCATCGAGTTCTGGGGCGACGAGGTGGAGCGCGTTTCCAAGATCGATCCGTTCACCGGCGAGACGATCGCCCAGTTGTCACGGTGCGCCATCTATCCGGCAAGCCACTTCGTGCAGCGCCGGCCGAGGGTCGAGCGCGCGGTACGGGCGATTCGTGAGGAATTGGCGGGCCGACTGCGCGAATTCCGCGAACAGGGCAAGCTGCTCGAGGCCCAACGGCTCGAACAGCGTACGCACTTCGATCTCGACATGCTGCTCGAGATCGGGACCTGCGCCGGCGTGGAGAACTACAGCCGACATCTGGATGGTCGCCAACCGGGCGAGCGCCCCGCATGTCTCCTGGACTACTTCCCAGCGGACTACCTCACCTTTCTCGACGAGTCCCATGCGACCGTGCCGCAGGTAGGCGGGATGTACCACGGCGACCGGTCCCGCAAGTCGACGCTCATGGAGTACGGGTTCCGGCTCCCGTCGGCGCTGGACAACCGGCCGCTCAATTTCGACGAGTTCATGGCGCTCACGCCCCGCATGGTCTTCGTGTCGGCGACGCCAGCCGACTTCGAGCTCGAGCTGTCCGGCGGGGTGGTCGTGGAACAGATCATCCGCCCCACCGGTCTGGTCGATCCGCAAGTCGAGGTCCGATCGGTGAAAGGCCAGATCGACGATCTGCTGGCGGAGATTCGAGCGTGCGAGGCCGCCGGGGAGCGGGTGCTGGTTACGACCCTGACCAAGCGCATGGCGGAAGATCTCACGGATTACCTCCAGCAGACCGGAGTGCGGGTGCGGTACATGCACTCCGACATCGACACGATCGAGCGCATGGAAATCGTCCGCGGGCTACGGCTTGGAGAGTTCGACGTCTTGGTCGGGATCAACCTGCTGCGAGAAGGACTCGATCTGCCCGAGGTGTCCCTCGTGGCCATCCTCGATGCCGACCAGGAAGGCTTCCTGCGTTCCGAGCGCTCGCTCGTTCAGACGGTTGGCCGTGCGGCACGGAATGCCCGCGGTCGCGCAGTTCTGTACGCCGATCGCATGACCGGGTCCATGGAGCGGGCCATCGCCGAAATGAACCGGCGACGGGCCATCCAGGAAGCGCACAACGCGAAGCATCGCATCACGCCTGTGTCGATCCGGAAATCCGTGGATCAGGTGCGGCTCGTGACCCGCGTGGCCGACGCGCGCGCCGCACCACGTGAGGCAACGCTGCCGCCCGAGGGTGCTGCAACGATGGACCGAGAGACGCTCATCGCGGTGCTCGAGCAGCAGATGCGCGAGGCTGCCGCCGAGTTGGACTTCGAGCTGGCGGCCCAGCTCCGGGATCAGCTCTTCGAGCTCCGGGCCGAAGGTGACCCCCAGCGGAAGGCACCACTGGGGGTTCGGGGTGGGAAGATGACCTCGCGTGGTCGACGCCGTGCGTGAGACCGTGACGCGCGTGGAGCTGGACGAGCTGGGGCGTCGGCTGTGGGCCACGCTTTCCCCGGGTGCGGTGGTGTGGCTCACGGGTGAGCTCGGCTCGGGCAAGACGGCGCTGGTTCAGGCGATCGCCCTGGCCGCCGGCGCGGAGCACGCGCGCAGTCCGACCTTTGCACTCGTGCACGAGTATCCCTCGCCGGCAGGCCTCATCATCCACGCCGACTGCTTTCGCTTGCGCCAGCCGGACGACGCGGTCGACATCGATTTCGCCGATCTGCAGCGCCGGGCGCGCCTCCTCCTGATCGAGTGGCCTGAGAACGCCGGAACGCTCGCCCCACCGCCCGATCTCCATCTGTCGCTGGCGCACGACGCCGATCCCGATCGACGGATCGTGGAACGCGTGCCGTGAGTCTCTACCTCGCGCTCGACACCGCGACCGACCTGGGCAGCGTTGCCGTCGGGTCACCGGAAGGCGTGCTTGCCGAGCTGACGTTCAGCGACCGCCGCCACGCCGCGGCCCTGATGCCGGCCATCGACGAAGCAATGCGCCTCGCCGGCGCCGACTGGAACGCCGTGTCGGGGATCGTCGTGGCGGACGGGCCCGGCAGTTTCACGGGCCTCCGCATCGGGGTGGCCACGGTGAAGGGCATTCTCGCGGTGCGTGACGGTCTCGAGTTGCGTTCGGTCCCGTCGCTGTTGGGTCTGGCCTGGGCGATCGCCCGCGTCGTCCCGGGACCGGTGGCGGCGCTGTACGACGCGCTGCGTGGAGACGTCTTTGCCGCGGTGTACGACACGGACGGGACGACGGTTCGGGAGTGCCAGGCTCCCACCCTGCTCCCGGCGGCCGAGCTCGCCCGGCGGATCCCCTGCCGCCCCGTGGTCGCCGCCGGCGATGGTGCCGTGGCACACTCGGCTGCGGTCAGGTCGTGGACCGGGCGCGATCCTGTCGGTCCGCCGGCGGGAGCGCCGCGCGCGAGCGCGCTCGTGGAATTGCTGGCCGTCGAAGGGGTCACCAAGCGGATTGACGATATCGACGCATTCGAGCCGACCTACGGGCGCCGCGCGGCGGCCCAGGACCGGTGGGAAGCGAAGCATGGGCGGCCGCTACCGGATCCGGACGGCGACTGAGGCCGATCTGGTTGCCGTCGCCGACATCGAGCGCGAGGTGTTCGGCGATCCGTGGTCGCTCGACAGCTTCCACTCGGCCCTGTCGGACGTCATGCTCGTCGTGACGACCGGCGATCGAGTGGCGGGGTATGCGGTCGCCCTGGGTGTGGCCGATGTCGGCGAGATCCTCAACGTCGCCGTCGACCCGAGCCATCGGCGACACGGGATCGCTCGACGGCTCGTGCGTGAAGTGTGCCGGCAACTCGCTGACCGCGGAGCAGAGACCGTGTTCCTGGAGGTACGCGAGTCGAACGCCGCGGCCCAGTCATTGTACCACGGCCTCGGATTCATGTCGGTGGGCCGCCGGCGATCGTACTATCGCGCACCGCGCGAAGACGCCTTGGTGTTGGCGGCGGAGTTGCCGATTGCAGGACCCGATGACGACGACGGCCATCCCGTTGACAGCGGCGTGATCGATCCGTTCACTTGACGCCGCCGGATCGAAATGACTGGGGGCCGGCCAAACCATTCAGCACAGGACGGGGTGATGAGGAAGATCGTCGAGTGCGTGCCGAATTTCTCGGAAGGGCGTGATCGGGAGACCATCGACGCCATTGCGGAGGCGATCGGGAACACGCCCGGCTGCTCGGTGCTCGACCTCGATCCGGGCGAGTCGACGAACCGGACAGTTTACACGTTCGTAGGGTCGCCCGACGCGGTCGTCGAAGGGGCGCTCGCGGCGGCGCGCGTCGCCAGGAATCGCATCGACATGCGGCGTCATACCGGGACGCACCCCAGGATGGGCGCGCTCGATGTGTGTCCGTTCGTGCCCGTGGCCAACGTGACGATGGACGAGTGCGTCACGTGTGCCAAGGAGTTCGGACGGCGTGCGGCGGAAGAGCTCGAGGTACCGATCTACCTCTACGAGGCTGCCTCGGATCGGACCTACCGCAGGAGCCTGAAAGACATTCGTGCCGGCGAATACGAGGGTCTCGCCGACAAGCTCGCCGATCCGAAGTGGAAACCGGATTACGGGTCGGCCAGGTTCGTCCCGAGCTGGGGCGCCACGGCGGCCGGCGCGCGGTTCTTCCTGATCGCGTACAACGTGAACGTGTTGGGCACCAAGGAGCAGGCCCACCGCATCGCGCTCGACGTGCGCGAGCAGGGTCGGGGGCCGGATGCGCCGGGATCCCTCGAGGCCGTGAAGGGCATGGGGTGGTACGTCGACGAGTACGGCCTGGCGCAGGTATCGATGAATCTCGACGACTACCGAGTGACGCCGCTCCATGTCGCGTTCGAGGCATGCGTTGATCGGGCGAAGGCGCTCGAGGTGGCCGTCACCGGGTCCGAGCTCGTCGGCTTGATCCCGAGGGAAGCCATGCTGATGGCCGCTGAGCACTATATCGAGAAGGATCACCTGCTCGTGCTCGACGAGCGCCAGAAGATGCGGCTCGTGATCGAGCGCCTGGGGCTCAACGCGGTTGCGCCGTTCGATCCCGACCAGCGGGTGATCGAGTACTTGATCGAAGACGAGACGTCGGAGCCGCTCGCGTCCTCAACGGTCCGCGTGTTCGTGGAACAGCTCGGCGCGCGAACCTCCGCGCCGGGTGGCGGATCGGCGGCGGCCCTGATGGCCGCCATGGGAGCGGCACTGGGGACGATGGTCGGCCAGCTCACCTATGGGCGCCGCAAGTTCGAATCGGTCGACGAGCACATGCGAACCGCCCTGCCGCACGTGCATGCAGCGATGAAGGCGCTGGTGCCGATGATCGACGCCGACACCGACGCCTTCGGCCAGTATGTGGCGGCGACGGCAATGCCGCAGGACACGGAAGACGAACGCTCGCGACGACAGGCGGCGATGCAGGCGGGGCTCAAGCAGGCGGTGGAGGTTCCGCTGGCCACGATGCGGACGGCCGACCGCGCGTGGGATGCGATGGTCGCGCTCGGGCGTCACGCCAACATCGCCATGCGATCGGACCTGGAAGTTGGCGCCAGGGCACTGGAATCGGGCATCTGGGGGTGCCATCGCAACGTGCTGATCAACCTGACCGACATCGAGGACAAGGAGTTCGCGACGCGCGTCAGGGAGGAATCCCGGGCGCTCTCCGCCCGGGGGCACGACAAGCTCGAAGAAGTGCTCCGGATTCTGGCCGGGCGGTGACGTGTGCTCGAGGACCCTGTCTTTCGGGTTGGGTTCGGCCCGACCTGTGCCATCCGTCACCGGTCCCCCGAAGAAATCCCGCAAAAACCGGCGCCAAGTCGCGTATCTTTGGTTGACAAAAGGACTTGCAGCCCCTATAGTTTCCGCCTGTCCGGGTCCCACCCCCAGCGTTTTCGGAGGTCGGCGTGAGTCGTAGTCTGAACAAGGCCATGATCATCGGGAACCTCGGGTCCGATCCCGAGGTGCGGTCGACCGCGAGTGGGACTCGGGTCGCAACCCTCTCGGTGGCGACATCCCGCTCGTGGACCAATCAGTCCGGTGAGCGGCAGGAGAAGACCGAGTGGCATCGCGTGGTGCTGTGGAACAGCAAGTTTCGGCAGCTTGCCGACGTGGCCGAGAAGTATCTCAAGAAGGGCGACCGGGTCTACGTCGAAGGCCGGATCGAGTACCGCACCTGGGAGGACCGGGAAGGCAAGACGCGGTACTCGACCGAAATCAATGCCAACGAGATGGTCATGCTGACGCCACGAGGCGGTGGGGAGGATTCCGACTCTGCGGTGACGCGTCGCGCCCCGCAACCAGCGGTGGCCGATTCAGCGGCGGAGTCCTACAACGACTTCCCGGAGGCGCTTGATGAGGAAGAGGACGATCTTCCGTTCTAGCCGGGCCGTGCTGCTCGGGGGTGCGCTCGTGTGGCTGCTGGGCACCCCGCTCGCGGCGCAGGAGCCGGTGCAGCAGCAGGTGCCCGACGTGCACGTCGTGACCAAGGGCGAGACGCTCTGGGGCCTCGCGGCGTTCTATTTCGGCGATCCGCTGCTCTGGCCGGAGATCTACCGGCTCAACACGCCGGTGGTGGAGGATCCGCATTGGATTTTCCCGGGTGAGGAGCTGCGGATGGCGGGAATGCCCGCAGTGGCGCCAACGCCGGGGGCCGACCTACCACCTGGGGCCGAGCCGCCGCCGCAGCAGGCGGTTGCCGGTGAGCCGCAGCCCGGACAGGTGCCGCAGGGCGAGGAGCTACCGCCTCCCGCGCCGCCACCGCCGCCGCCGTCGGCTTCGGGCCCGACCATCTTCGCCTATCGCCCGGCCGCGGTCTCCGGGTTCAGCGGTGCGGAAGGGTATCGGGCTCAAGCGGTGAGCCGCCACGAGTTCTACTCCGGCGGCTTCCTGACCGAAGACCAGTCGCTGCCGTGGGGCACCGTAAGTGGCGCGATCGAGCGGCCGGCAGTGCGACGCATCCCAGCCAGTTCATCCGCTGGGATTTTCGACAAGGTGGCGATCGTTCCTCCCGCGAACGGTGCGTACCAGGTGGGCGACACGCTGCTGTTCGCCCGGCTGCTGCGAGGGGTTCCGGGCTGGGGGCAGGTCGTGTACCCGACGGGAGTTGCCGTGGTCTCGGAGACCGCTCCGGAAGGGGCGGTCGGGACCGTGCTGTTCCAGTTCGATCGGATCAACAACGGGCACCTCGCCCTGCCGATCGAGCCCTTTGCCGATCCCGGGGGTGTCCTGCCGGTGCCCGTGCAGAACGGAATGATGGGATCCATCATCGGTACACGACTCACCAACCCGGTGCCCGGTCAGCTTCAGATCGTCTTCATCGATCTCGGTCGCAGCGCCGGCGTCGTCCCGGGCGACGTGTTCACCGTCCTGAAGTACTCGGCCGGAGAAACGTTCAGTCCGAAACAGATTGCCGAGTTCCGGATCGTCCACGTACGCGACCAGTCCGCAACCGGGCTGATCATGAACGTCATGGACATTGGGCTCCAGGCGGGATCCCCGGTTCAGCTCGTGAAGAAGATGCCTTCGTGATTGAGCCGAACCGCCGCGTTCGGCCTCGACCCCCACCGCAAATGCTAAGACAGCGTGACGGCCGCACTCGCGGCCGTTCCGCTGTCTGGCCCTTCCCCGTTGTTGGCGCCCGCCCCGCTTGCGGGATCGACTACATTTCGTGGGCCGGACGCGACGCCGCGGCCGCACAACGCATCATCTAACTGGAGTCGGGGCTCTCGATGGCAGAACGCGTGCTCGTGACGGGTGGGGCGGGGTTCATCGGATCACACATCGCTGACGGGTACCTCGCCGAGGGATTCGAGGTGGCGGTGCTCGACAATCTCTCGAGCGGGCGCCGCGAGAACGTCTCGCGCGATGCTGAGTTCATCGAGGCCGATATCCGGTCCGAGAAGGCGAGACAGGCCATCGCGCGTGGGGGATTCACCGTCCTCAACCACCATGCGGCCCAAATGGACGTGCGCGTATCGGTGGACGATCCGATGTTCGACGCCGACACCAACATCATGGGCCTCCTGAACCTGCTCCAGGGCGCCCGTGACGGTGAGGTCGAACGGGTGGTCTTCGCATCGTCCGGGGGTGTCGTATACGGCGAGAGTGATGCGCTACCCCATCCCGAGACCGCGCCCAAACTGCCCGTGTCGCCGTACGGCGTGAGCAAGCTCACCTCCGAATACTATCTCGCCGCGTACGCGCAGATGCACGGCCTCCGTGCCGTGTCGCTGCGGTATGCGAATGTATACGGTCCCCGGCAAAGCCCGCATGGCGAAGCGGGAGTGGTGGCAATCTTTGGCAGTCGGCTCTTACGCGGTACGGAGCTCACGATATACGGCGACGGCGCACAGACCCGGGATTACGTGTTTGTGGGCGACGTGATGCGCGCCAACATGGTGGCGACTCGCTGGACGCCGCCAGGAGTGACCTCGCTCGACGACCTGGCCTTCAACGTCGGGACCGGTGTCGAGACGACGGTCAATGAGCTTGCCCAATCCCTGATCGCTGCCGCGGGCGCAAAGGTCCGCGTACGCCATGCCCCGGCCCGGCCCGGCGAGCTGCAGCGCAGTGCGGTCGATGCCACCAAGGCGGGTAAGGATCTCGGTTGGCGTCCCACGATGACACTCTCCGACGGCCTGCGACAAACCTACGAGTGGATAGCGGAGGAAGCCGCATGATCCTGCAGGTAGGCGGGGCGCTCCCGACCAGCACCTGGGAGCTCGTCCAGATGTCCAGCGGCGCGACGAAGGGCGTGCTCGTGGTGCTGGCCGTGTTCTCGCTGATCAGCTGGTTCATCATCGTTTTCAAGTGGGCGCAGTTCCGGCGTCTGCGCCGTCTGGCCGACCGGTTTTTCCAGGCGCTCGAGCGGACGAGCCGACTGGAAGATGCGTATCACGCCGTGATGAAGCTTCCACCTTCACCATACGGGCGCCTGCTCCGCGAGGGGGTGAATTTCTTCTCCGAGTTGCGCCCCGGCGCGCTCAAGGAGGAGAAGGGTGCGGAGGGGGCGGCGCTCAGCCCGACCCAGCTCGAGGTGCTGCGCATGATGCTCGCCAAGGAGGTGGGAGCTGAGCGGGATCTGACCGCTCGGTTCATCACCTGGCTGGCGACCATCGGGTCGGTGAGCCCGCTCCTGGGCCTGCTGGGAACGGTGCTCGGAGTCATGGATGCATTCATCGGCATCGCGGCCGGTGGCTCCGGCAACATCTCGGCAGTCGCCCCCGGCGTCGCGGAGGCGCTGGTCACGACCGTGGTGGGTCTTGCGGTCGCAATTCCCGCTGTGATTGCCTACAACCTCTTTGTAAGCCGTCTCGGCGTGTTCACCGGTGAGCTCGAGGGCTTCGCACAGGAGATCGTTGGCACGATGGCACGCGAAGGGAGGGTGTGACCGTGCATGGATTGGGCTTTCGCCACAACGGCGAGCTACGGCCGACCGCGGATATCAACGTCACTTCCCTTGTCGATGTTGCCTTTGTGCTCCTGATCATCTTCATGATCACCGCACCCATCATGCAGGGTGGTGTGGATGTGCAGCTGCCGAGAGCGGAAGCGCGGCCGCTGCAACCCAAAGAAGGACTGGTGGTGTCGATCGATCGTCGCGGGCAGATCTTCGTCGACGAGACCGGGCTCGCACTGGACGATTTCCGCGCCGCGTTTCCGGCCATGGTGAGCGCACGCCAGCCGACGGGTGTGTACCTCCGCGCGGATAGTCGTGTGAATTACGGGGTCGTGGTGCGGGTGCTGGCGATCATGCGTGCCTCGGGCATCGGTGATGTCGGTCTCGTTGCCGAGGCGGAGGAGATCGGGCGGTGAAGGTCCGTCGGCTGCTCGGTCGCCGGACGCCGACCGACGGGCCGGCCGGACTGGCGATGGTGTCCACGATCGGTCTCCACCTCGCGGCGGCCGCGGCGGTGCTCTCCGCTCCGAACCTCGTGCATCGCGTTGCGCCTCCCATCTACACGGTGGAGCTCGTCGCGGCGCCGCGGCCGGAACCGCAGCAGCGCCGCGCCCCGGAAACCGTCCAGCGCCCGGCGGAACAGCCGGCGCCGGTTCTGCCAGAGCCGCGCCCGCGTCGCTCGTCGGTAGCGGAGACGCCTCCGCCCCCGACGCCGGAGCGACAGAAGGAACCGGCGCCACGGACGACGCCTCCCGAAGCGCCGGCCCCGGACGTGCAGCCCTCCACGGGGACGGACCCGGCCACGGTAAAAACCTCCGGGGTGGAGTTCCCGTTTCCGGAGTACCTGCGCAACATGGTGGCACAGGTCTATCGCCGGTGGCGCCGGCCCTCGGGGAACGTGACGCTCCGTGCCGAGGCGCAGTTCCTCATTCACCGCGACGGCTCGATCTCGAACTTCCAGTTTCTGGCTCGATCGGGGAGCTTTGGATTCGATCTCGAGGCCCAGGGGGCGATCGAGGCCGCCGCCAATACGCAGGGCTTCGGCCCACTCCCTGCCGGCTACCCGGCTGACGTGCTTCCCGTGACGTTCTTCTTCGATCCATCGAAAATCCGATGATGCCACGACGCGTCTTCCCGTTGCTGGTACTCTGTCTCGCGCCCGCCACGACTCTCGTCGCACAGGATCCGGTGGAACAAGGAGTGCGGATCGGTATCACCTACACCCCGGGGCTCCGGCCCGGGATGATGGTGCTCGGCGGGCCCCAGAGCGCGGCGCTCGACTCCGTACGGGCGATCCTGCGCCGGGACCTCGAATACAGCGACCGGTTCGAGATGATCACGCTCCCAACCGGCGATAGCGTGGTGCTGGGGATCAGCGCCGTCTCGGGCCTTGGGTCCGGGCCAACGGCGGAGCAAACGCTCTTCGTCAACTACTCGCTGCACGCCGCACTCGGGGCCGACCACACTGTCGCGGTCCTACCGTCGGCGGAAGCCGGTACGGTGGCCGTGGTCGCCTATGACGTGCGGGGCGAGACCGAGCGCCTGCGCAGTCGTCTGGTCCTCACCGACCCGGCCGACGAGCGTTTCCGGATGGCAGTCCATCGGGTGGCGGATGAGGTGGTGCGTGCCGCCACCGGACAGCTGGGGATCGCGGCCACGCGGTTGCTCCTCGTGTCCCAGGGCCGACTGTACCGCGTGGACGCCGACGGGGCGGGGCTCACCCAGGTCTCGCCACCCGGCGTGACCACGTTTTCTCCGGCCTGGGACCCGACAGGGCGAAGAGCCGTGTATGCGGAGCTGCGCGGCGGGTGGGGGACCCTGTACGTGCACGACTTCGACGTGGGCCGGCGGACCGTGGTGCGGCCAACCGCTGAGGAACTGGACATCGCCGCCGCATTCGCCCCGGACGGCCAGACGCTGGTGTTTAGCCGGGTCGCGGAATCCGGCACCGACATCTACCGCTATAACCTCGCGCGGGACTGTTGCTTAGAGCGCTTGACGGTGGGGCGGCTTTCCGATAACCTTTCACCCACGTTCAGCCCGGATGGACGGCAGATTGCGTTCGTTTCGACCCGGGCCGGCGGGCAGCAGATTTACGTGATGTCGGTGGACGGTACGGGACAGGAGCTGTTCGCGCCGTTCGATTACGGGGTGACGGGGAACTCCAACGCCCCGGAGTGGTCGGCGGACGGTACGCAACTGGCCTTCCACCGGGACGTGGCGGGGAGTCCACAGGTATTTCTGATGGACACTCGCTCGCGTACCGTGCGCCAACTCACGAGCTACGGTCGAAACGAAGACCCGACGTGGGCGCCCGATGGGCGCCACCTCGCGTTCGTCTCGAGCCGGACGGGGAGGAGGCAGGTCTGGATCATCGACATCGAGACCGGGCGGGTTCGGCAGTTGACGACGGTCGGGGATGCGAGATTGCCAGCGTGGTCCCCTCGAATACAACAATGATGGAGCGTTGAGTCCCTTTCACTTCAATGGAGCAGCGATGAAAACCAAGTTTGCAGTCATCCTGGGTATGGCGGCGATGGTTGTCGCAGCCGCGTGTGGCGGTGGTCAGCCGGAGCCGGTCGTGCCGGCAATCGACTCCACGGCCATCAGAGATTCCATCGCGCGGGCGGAAGCACGGCGTCGGGCCTATGAGGACAGCGTTGCGCGGGCGCGTGCGGAAACGGAGCGCCTGGCTCGCGAGCGCGCGGAAGCCGAGCGTCTGGCAGCGGCGATGACGGCCGAGGTGCGGACCATGCTCGGCACCATGGTCAATTTCGATTACGACAAGTCGGCCATTCGCATGGGTCCCGACACGGACGTCCTGCAGCGGAAGCTGTCGCTGCTCCAGGCGAATCCGGAAGTCATGCTGGAGATCGTCGGCCACTGTGATGAGCGGGGCTCCGACGAGTACAACATGGCGCTCGGCATGCGGCGCGCGACCGCCTCCAAGAAGTGGCTGACGGATCGCGGCATCGCGGACGGCCGCATCACCGTGCGCTCGATGGGCGAAGAGCAGCCCATGAACCCCGCCAGCAACGAGGATGCCTGGGCTCAGAACCGCCGCGATGAGTTTCGCGTCACCGCGGGCGGTGACCGGTTGGTGAAGCCCGCCGGCATGTGAGGAAGCTGGCTTTCCTCACCGCGACGACCGTCGCCCTTGGCGCGTGTGCGCTCAAGGGAGACGTTCGTCGTGTGGAGCAGCAGCTTCTCGAGATGAGGCAAGAGACGGCCCGCACCGATTCGGTGCGGGCCGTTCTGTTGGACCAGATGCTCGAACTGCAGCGGCACTTTCTGGACTCCCTGGAGATCCTGCAGCGCCGCATCGCGGCGTTTCAGGGGGATGTCCGCACAGACATGACGGAAGTGCAGCGCCAGCTCGTCCAGATTCAGGAGCTCACCGGACAGAGTCAGCGGCGGCTCACGGAGCTGCGGGGCCAGATCGAGAATAGGAGCATCGAGGTTGGGCCGGCGGGAGGCGCTGCAGCCGAACCGGCGCAGGCCGGCGGGATCGGCGCGCAGGAGCTATTCGATCTCTCGTTGGAGCAGCTGCGCCGCGGGAGCCCGGGAACCGCTCGGGCCGGGTTCCGCAAGCTGCTCGACGACCATCCCCGGCACCCGCTGGCCGGCGACGCGTGGTTCTTCCTCGGTGAGTCGTGGGCGGATGCCAATCCCGACTCCGCGGCGGCGGCGTACGAGGAGGTCGTGCGCAGCCACCCCAACTCCCGTCGGGCTCCGACGGCCCTGTACCGGCTCGGTCTGATTGCCGAGCGGCGAGGGGACCGACGTGCCGCGGAGGTGTATTACAGTCGGGTCATCGCGGGCTATCCGCGATCGGAGGAAGCGCAGCTCGCGCGCACCAAGCTCGGCAATCCCGATCGCTGAGGCACGGCGGGTCCCGCCGTTCTCCGATGAAAGCGAAGAGGCCGAGGGGCGACATGCCCTTCCTGGATCACCTGGAGGAGCTCAGGTGGCGCATCCTCTGGAGCCTGCTGGCCCTGGTGGTCGGTAGCGTCATCGGGTACTACCTCCTCCAGCAGTTCGACGTTTTCACGCTCCTCAAGAAGCCGATCGCCCCTTACCTCCCCGACGGCAAGCTCTTCGTCACTCGGCCGACGGACGCATTCATCATCACGCTCAAGCTGGCCGTCGTCATTGGCGCGGTGCTGGCCTCGCCCGTGGTCTTCGCGCAAGTCTGGAAATTCCTGGCCCCGGCGCTCTTCGAGCACGAGAAGCGATACATCGTGCCCGCGCTCATTGCCGGCCTCGGGCTGTTTCTCGCCGGGGTGGCGATGGCCTACCTGTGGGTTCTGCCGGCGGTCTTCCGCATTCTGTACGGGTTTCGGTTCGGCGATCTCGAGTGGATCATCACGGCCGATGCGTATTTCGGCTTCGCGACGCAGACCATTCTGGCATTCGGGATCATGTTCCAGCTCCCGATCGTCATGGTGCTGCTGTCGACTTTGGGCATCGTGACGCCCCGGACGTTCTCCAAACAGCGACCGGTCGCGTTGGTGTTGGCGGCGATCGTGGCGGCGCTTCTCACGCCCCCCGACGTGTTCTCGATGCTGATGATGATGGGGCCGCTCCTGCTGCTGTACGAGGCCGGGATCTTGGTGTCGCGCATCGCGCGGAAGCGAGGGGCAGGCCGGATGCTCGGCAAGAGTGCGCTCGTGCTCGCGGCCGTGGGGGTGCTCGCCTCGCCGGCGAGCGCGCAGGAACGCGTGCGTCCCCTGCCGCGTGATACCCTCGGCCCGCGGGATTCGGCGGTTGTCCGCCGTGACTCGACTCTACAGCCGGTCGACACCGCCGCTGCACGCCGACTCGGCCTCCCCACCGCGCCCTCGCGGCCCTTTCCGCAGACGGATTCCATATTGATCAGGCTGCTCAGCCTACCGGGGTACGGCTCCACACGGTACGCGGGCGACAGCATCACCCTGTTTGGGGAGCGCCGGGAGATCGTGCTGGTCGGGTCGGCCATGGTCGAGCGGGAGGGGAGCACGCTCGAGGCAGGCACGGTGAGCTTTCAGCAATCGAACTGCCGGCTGGTTGCCGGAGGGACACCGCGACCGACACTGTTCGACAAAGGGACCGTGCTGGTCGGCAAGGACATGCGTTACGACACGTGCGAGCACCGCGGGACCGTTCCCAGCGCCCTCACGAGCTTCCTCCAATCCGGAGTGACCTGGTATCTCCGCGGGGGCCTCGAGGTGGATTCCGGCTCCACGCGGCTCTACGGCTCGCGGAACCGGATCACGAGCTGCGATCATCCGTCGCCGCACTATCACATCAGCGCGGGCAAAGTGAAGTGGGTGAGCAACACCATCATGGTGGCGCGACCGGCCGTGTTGTACGTGCGGGACGTCCCGATCCTCTGGCTGCCGTTCATTTTTCAGGACGTACGTCCCGGGCGGCACAGCGGGTTGCTGGTGCCGCGGTTCGGCTTCAACGATCTCGTGCGCCCCAACGAGGGGTATCGCCGGCACGTCTCGAACATCGGCTACTACTTCGCGATCAATGAGTACGTGGACTTCCAGGCGTCGCTCGACTGGTTTTCCGGCAATTACGTCGGTTTGAATGGCCAGACGCGCTACCGGTGGCTGAACCGGTTCGTCAGTGGCCAAATCTCGGCTTCCCAGATCTTCGAGGAGGGTGTCGGCAGCGCGCCGGGTGGCCGGTCCATGCGCCTGCAGTGGGTGCACCAGCAGAGCTTCGACTCGCGCACTCGGCTCACGGCCAACGTGGACTATGCAACGAGCGCCCGAGTCGTCGAGCAGAACTCCATCGATCCGTTCCTGCAAACGGCGACGCTCAGCAGCAGCATCAACTTCAGCAAGCAGTTCAGCTGGGGCACGCTCTCGCTCGGCGGCAACCACAGGCAGGATCTCAGCAACGGTACCGTGTCCCAAACGCTCCCCAGTTTGAGTCTCACGCCGTCCCCGATTCAACTATGGGGCGACGCGACGTGGTCGCCATCGTTCTCGCTGACCAACTCCCGAACGCTGGACCAGGGCCCCCCCGTGCTGGTACCGCTCCCAACCGTAGGAGGACAGGAAATCTTCGACAGCGTTTTCACCGACACCCGCAACACCAGCATCTCGTTTCGGACCCCGCTCAGAGTGGGTCGGTGGAACTGGGCCAATGATATCACCGTCACGGACTTTTGGACGTCGCGGGATCAGCAGGCCATTGTGCTCCCGGACCCCACGAGCCCCGGTGACTCGATCACTAGGTACTACGGAGAGGATTTCCGCACCGACGTCGACTGGAACACGGGGATCAACCTGCCGATCCTGTTTCCGGCGAGCTGGAAGTTCCAGCCGTCCATCGGTATTCGGAACACCACCGGAGGCGCGTTCCTGCTGCGCAACCGCTTCACGGGAGGCGATTTCGTCTCGCAGGGAAAGCGGCTCTCGGTGAGTGTGAGCGTGACGCCAACGTTCTTTGGGTTCTTCCCCGGCGTGGGTCCGCTGTCGCGCATCCGGCACTCTGTGTCACCCTTCTTGAGCTGGAGCTACGCGCCGTCGGCGACCGTCCCCGAAGCGTACGCCAACGCGCTCGATCCCACCGGTCGCAACCCGCAGCGCCTGAGCCCCACCGTGCAGCGGATCAGCCTGGGGCTCTCCCAAACGTTCGAAGGGAAGCTGAAGCCTCCTCCCGGGGATACCGCGGCTGTGCAGGGCCAACAGCAGGCCCAGAAGCTCAAGATCTTGAGCATCCAAACCTCGCCCATCGAGTACGACTTCGAGCAGGCCAAGGAGGAAGGACGAAATGGGTGGGCAACTCAGCGATTGACGAACCGCCTTACCAGTGATCTCCTGCCCGGATTCTCGTTGTCGATGAGCCACGACCTGTGGGACGGGCCGGTGGGCTACGACACCACGCGGTTCGATCCGTTTCTCACCTCGATCTCCACGCGATTCACGCTCTCTCCCCGTACCTTCAGCAGCGTCCTCGCCCTTCTCACGGGAGGCGACGTGACGACCTCTCCCCAGGACACGTCGGGGCAGGAGTTACTCGAGTCCGAAGAAGCGGTTCAGCCAAGGGGGACCGGGTTCGGACCGCCGACCAGATTGGACCGGGGGTTAGGCGACGGCTACGGACAGCGGCGGGGCAGGGGGTTCCAGGCATCTTTCACGTACGACGATTCCCGCACGCGGCCCCGCGCGATCGATACCGGTGAGATCATCGAGACACCCGCCAACCGCACGCTGGGTATGGCCATCTCGTTCGCCCCGACCGCCAGCTGGTCGGTCTCCTGGAGCACGCAGTACAACATGACCCTCAAGGAGTTCGGCCAACACGTGCTGCGGCTCAGCCGAGACCTGCACCGATGGCGGGCGACGTTCGCCTTCCTCAAGGCGCCAAACGGGAACTTCGCGTTCAACTTCTTCATCTCGCTCACCGACCAACCGGAACTCAAGTTCCAGTACGACCAGCGGACGCTGCGGTAGTAGCCCGCCCACATCGGATGGGCGGCGGCCCATCGGTCCGGCCGTGTGTCCTCGATGGTGGACATAGCGCGGTCGGGTCGCTGCAGCTAAGCTGTTATAGGACAATAGTTTGACTGCTATATTCCGCCAGGCACGCTCCGTGCAGTTTTACGTCGCGAGCCTTTGGCACTGGAGGAAACGGACATGCGGAAGCTGGCTGTTGGTTTAGCGATCTCACTCGTCGTGGTGGCCTGCGACAAGGATCCGGTGGGCCCGCTCCTGCCGGCGCCGCAGAACCTCTTCTACGAGCTCGAGCCGAGCGGTGATCCGGACCTCCCGCTCGGAATTCTCCTGTTCTGGGATCTCAATACCGATCCCAATCTCGACGTCTACCGGGTGTACTCGCGGGCGGGTGCGAACGAGTCGTTTGGGTTACGCGGTGAGACGACCTCGCCGACGTTCCACGATGGCGGCCAGCCCGACCTGGAGTACTTCGTCGTGGCCGTGGACTTCAACGGCATCGAAAGCGCACCGAGCACCTCGGTGATCGTCGACGAGCGCTTGCGGTTGGAGTCGCCCACGGTGCTCCTGAGCACCAGTCTGAACGGCGCCATCCATCTCGCTTGGTCCGACAACGCGTTTCAAACGACGCCCAGCGCGTTCAAGCAGTACCGGGTGTACAGCGCCACCTATTCTCTCGATGACGATCTCTGCGGAGCCTCGTGGGGGTTGGAGGGCACGACGGTTGCGCCCGAGTTCATCGCTGGCGCGTTGCCGAACGGGGCACCGCGGTGCTTCGGCGTGTCGGCGGAGAGCATCGAGGGATACGAGAGCCTGTGGTCGCCAATCCGGGCGGATACGCCGAGACCCGATGCACGGAACGTGGTCGTGACCGCGATGTCGTTCGATGTGACGCGAGCCGGCTTCCGCTTCTGGCTGGATGGCAATAGTGACGGCCAGGTCGGTGCGCTGGAGTTGGGCATCGTTGCCGACGGCAATCGGACCGACATCGATTTCCGTGTCACGCGCGACGTGAACGGCGATTTCTTCCTGGTGCCCGTGCGCCAGAACACGGTCGTCGCGCAGTATGGGACGGGCCCCGTGGACGACCTCACGTCGATCGACATCGCGCCGGAGACCGGCTATTCCCCCGCCGCCATCCAGGCGCTGTCCGGTTACGGGTACGTGTTCGCGATGGACGCTGGCGACCAGTTCGCCCGCTTCGGCGCGCTACGAGTGACCCACGTCGGGCGCGACTACATCATCTTCGACTGGAGCTATCAGACCGATCCGGGGAACCCGGAGCTGTCGGTCGGGGCGGGGTTTTTCACGGGCGGTGATGGGGGAGTGGTGGTGAAGAGGTAGGGTTGCCGGACAGGGAAAAGGGAAAAGGGAAAAGGGAAGAGGGAAAGGCGAAGAGGGAAGAGCCGGTGCAGTGAAATCATGCGGACCCCGGGGGCGACGGAGAGGCATTCGCTCCCGGGGTTTGTGCACCCAATCGCCTCAGTAGTCCTACGAGCAACGCGATCACTTGCGTGGCGTCAGCCACCACCGGGTCCAGTTCGGCCCGATCGACCAGGCCCAGGTCCCGTAGCAATTCCAGATGGGTCTTCAGCTCAACTGCTGACCCGAGGGCGATTCGGTTCAGGCGGACCCACTGAGAGGTCGTGCCGAGCGCGTACCCTTCCGCAATGTTGGCGGGAACCGAGATCGCGGCACGACGGATTTGATCGACGAGAGCATAGTGGGATTTGAGACGAGGATCGAGAGTGACACGGTAAGTCGTCTTCGCCGTCTTTCGGGCCATCCTCCATGCTTCCAGCGATCGCAGCTGCCTCATGCTCACAGGGTAGGTCGGCAGTCCGCCGACAACTAGATCCGTTCCGCGCGGTGATGCACGTTTCCATTCGGTCGCCACGCGACGACTGCTTTGCAGGTCCCCGGGCTACCTGACTTCTCCCCGTTCCCGTTTCCCTTTTCCCCTTTCCCGTTCCCGCTTCCCCCAACCCCCTTCCCGCCGCTTATATTCCCCCCCATGCCTCCCTCGGTCATCCTCACCGGGCGGTCTCTCACGATATCCGAAGTCGTCGCCGTGGCCCGTGACGGGGCTCGCGTCGAGGTCGACCCCGATGCCGCAGCGCGTGCGGACACCTCGCGGGCCGCGGTGGAACGACTCCTCGCGACCGGTGCCGCCATCTATGGCGTGAACACGGGGTTCGGCAAGCTCGCAAACGTTCGCATTCCGCCGGACCAGCTGCTGGAGCTCCAACGAAACCTGATAGTGAGCCACGTTTCTGGCGTCGGCGATCCGCTTCCAGCCGACGTCGTGCGAGCGGTGATGCTCCTGCGCGCCAATGTGCTGCTGAGGGAGACGAGCGGCGTTCGCTCGGCCGTCCCGCGGCACATCGCCGCGATGCTCGACGCCGGGATCCATCCGGTGGTTCCCGAGCAGGGAAGCGTGGGCGCGAGCGGCGATCTCGCTCCTCTGGCGCACATCGCGTGGGCGATGATGGGGGGAGGGGAGGTCACACGGGAAGCAGGAAGGGTCTCTACCGCCGAGGCCCTCGAAGCTGCCGGACTGGCCCCCCTGGAATTCCAGCCCAAAGAGGGTCTCGCGTTCATCAACGGAACCCAGGTGCAGACGGCGATCCTGGCGCTCGTGGTGCACGATGCGCTCAATCTGTGGCGCACGGCCGTCGGGGCGGCCGCGATGAGCCTCGAGGCTCTCATGGGAACGCCGGTCCCATTCGACGAGCGCATCCATGAGGCGCGCCCCCACCCGGGTCAACGCCGGACCGCGGAGTTGCTGCGGGAGCTTTTGGCCGACAGCGAAATCCGCGAGTCGCATCGCGAAAACGATCCGAGGGTGCAAGACGCCTACAGCCTGCGGTGCACGCCCCAGATTCTCGGCGCGGTGGCGGACGCCGTGGACTACGCACTCAGCGTGGTGCAGGTGGAGCTCAACGCCTCAACGGACAACCCGCTGGTCTTCGGTGACGAGATCCTGTCTGGGGGTAACTTCCACGGGCAGCCGGTGGCGCTCGCTCTCGACATGCTCGCGATTGCACTGACGACGCTCGCTGGCCTGGCCGAACGGAGGATCGATCGTCTGCTGAACCCCGATCTCTCGCAGGGACTTCCGCCATTCCTCGCGACGCATGCAGGGCTCCATTCGGGACTCATGATGATGCAGATCGCCGCCGCCGCGTTGGTGGCCGAGTCGCGGACGCTCTCGACGCCCGCAAGCGTTCAATCGATTCCGACGGACGCGAACCAGGAAGATGTCGTGCCCATGGGCATGGCCGCGGCATGGAAGGGCCTCCGGGTGCTGCACAACGCACAGCGCGTCGTGGCCGGCGAGCTCATTGCCGCGGCACAGGCCCTCGAGTATCGCAAGCCGCTTCGGCCCGCACCGGGTGTCGCACGCTTGCACGCCCGAGTCCGTGACCTGGTGGAGCCGTTGGCGGGAGATCGCCCGCTGACACCGGACATCGAGCGGGTGGCTGCTCTGGTCGCCCGGGAGGCGCTGGTATGAGCACGGCAGCCAAGGCCAGAGTCGTTCGCGCCCCGCGGGGCACGACCATCTCCTGCCGCGGGTGGATTCAGGAAGCTGCGCTCCGGATGCTGATGAACAACCTCGATCCAGAGGTCGCCGAGCGGCCCGATGATCTCATCGTCTACGGCGGCACCGGGCGTGCGGCTCGCAGCTGGGAGGCCTTCGACGCGATCTGTGCCAGTCTGCGCCGACTGGACAATGACGAGACGCTGCTGATCCAGTCCGGGAAACCGGTCGGCGTGTTCCGGACCCACGAGAACGCGCCGAGGGTCCTGATCGCCAACGCCAATCTGGTGGGTCGCTGGGCCACGTGGGAGCACTTCCGCGAACTCGAGCGGGCTGGACTCATCATGTATGGCCAGATGACCGCCGGCAGCTGGATTTACATTGGCACCCAGGGGATCCTCCAGGGCACTTACGAGACGTTCGGCGCGGTCGCGGCACGGCACTTCGATCATTCGCTCCGCAAGCGGATTGTGGTGACGGGTGGACTTGGCGGCATGGGAGGCGCCCAACCGCTGGCCGCCACGATGAACGAAGGGGCGATCCTCGTCGTGGAGGTCGACTCGAGCCGGATCGAGCGGCGTCTGGAGACCAAATACCTCGAGGTGATGTCCGAGTCACTGGACGAGGCATGGCGGATCGTCACGGGGGCGCGAGATCGCGGCGAGGCCGTGTCGGTCGGGCTTCTCGGGAATTGCGCCGAGGTGCTGCCGGAGATGGTGCGGCGCGGGTGGATCCCCGATGTCGTCACCGATCAGACGTCAGCCCACGATCCGCTCAACGGCTACGTCCCCGCCGGCCTCGATCTGGAGGAAGCGGCGGCACTGCGTCGCTCCGACCCCGAGGAGTATCTTCGCCGCTCGCGAAGCTCCATTGCCACGCACGTTCGCGCCATGCTGGAGTTCCAGCGGCGCGGGGCCGTCACCTTCGACTACGGCAACAACATCCGCGCCGAGGCGAAGGATGCCGGCGTCGAAGACGCGTTCGCGATTCCCGGCTTCGTTCCGGAGTACATCCGGCCGCTGTTCTGCGAGGGCAAGGGACCGTTCCGCTGGGTGGCGCTCTCGGGCGATCCCCAAGATCTCCACCGGACCGACGATCTGGTCCTCGAGCTCTTTCCTGAAGACCGCCACCTCGAGCCGTGGATACGGATGGCACGAGAGCGTGTGGCGTTTCAGGGTCTGCCGGCGCGGATCTGTTGGTTGGGACAGGGCGCGCGCGCCCGGTTCGGGCTGGCGCTCAACGCCTTGGTCGAATCTGGAGAGCTGTCGGCACCGATCGTGATTGGCCGGGACCACCTCGACACGGGCTCCGTCGCCTCGCCGTTCCGCGAGACCGAGGGCATGCTGGATGGCACTGACGCCGTTGCCGACTGGCCGATCCTGAACGCGCTGCTCAACACGGCCTCGGGAGCATCGTGGGTATCGTTTCATCACGGCGGCGGCGTCGGGATCGGGAACAGCCTGCACGCCGGGCAGGTCATCGTCGCGGATGGAACCGAGGCTGCCGCACGACGCCTGGAGCGCGTGCTCACCAATGATCCGGGGATCGGTGTCGCACGTCATGCCGACGCGGGCTACCCGGAGGCGATCGCGACCGCCAGACGTCACGCGATCGTGATCCCTATGCGCGAGGTTCACCGCTGAGCACCCTTCTTCTCGGTGCGACGCAAGTTGTCACATGCCGTGGCCCGGCACGCGCCAGACGCGGGGCGGAGATGTCGGCGCTGGAGGTCCTGGAGGGTGCTGCAGTGCTCCTGGCCTCGGACGGCACGATCGGTGCTGTGGGTCCCGAGCGGGAAGTGCGGGCCGGTGCGGCGTCCGCCGAGGTCGTGGAGATCGACGGGGTGCTGTTTCCCGGCTTCGTGGACTGTCACACGCACGCCGTGTTCGGTGCGGCCCGGCTCGCCGATCAGGAGCGGCGGGCTCGCGGGGTCGGATACAAGGAGATCGCTGCCGCGGGCGGGGGGATCCTCTCGTCGATGCGCGACGTGCGCGAGCGGCCGGAAGACGATCTCGTCGACCTGACCCGCCGTCGACTGGATCGCCTGCTGGCCAACGGCACCACCACCGTGGAGGTGAAGTCGGGATACGGCCTGGAACTCGAGGCCGAGCTGAAACAGATGCGGGTGATCGCAGCCCTGACGGGGGGAGCACCGGCAGTCGTTCCCACGTTTCTCGGCGCGCATGAGGTCCCGCCGGAGTACCGGCCGCACGCCGACGAGTACATCGAGCTGGTCGTGAGGGAAATGCTGCCCGCGGTCGAACGATCGAAGCTGGCGCGGTTTTGCGACGTGTTCTGCGAGCCGGGCGTGTTCACCGTGGCCCAGTCGCGGCGCGTGCTGGAAGCGGCGCGGCGGCACGGAATGGGGCTCAAGCTCCATGCCGACGAGCTCGATCCCTCGGGTGGGGCGGAGCTGGCAGCCGCCCTGGGGGCGGTCACGGCGGATCACCTCGCCGCGATCTCCGCCGACGGGATTGCGGCCTTGGCAGCGGGTGACACGGTGGCAGTGCTCTTGCCGGGAACGATGATGTTCCTGGGACGGAACAGCCAAGCGCCAGGCCGGCGTCTCGTGGAGGCCGGAGCGGCGGTGGCGCTCGCGACAGACTTCAATCCAGGCAGCTCCCCCGGGATGAGTCTGCCTCTCATGGCCACGCTGGCCGTGTCGCAGGCGGGACTTGTCCCGGCCGAGGCGGTGATCGCGATCACCGCCAATGGCGCAGCGGGGGTGGGGGAGGCGCACAGCAGGGGGCAGATTGCGCCGGGATTCCGGGCCGATCTCGCGCTCGCGGCCATCCGGGACTGGCGAGAGTTGGTATACTGGTACGGCACGAACGTGATCACGGAGGCCTGGGTTGAAGGTGCGGCTTGTCACCTCGGACAGGGACCCGTAAATTTCATAGTTTGAATCACTTGTAAATCGTCGATCCGCGGACCGCCTCACGTCTCAGCCAGCCGAGGTTCAGCCTGAACATCGAGAGAGCGAAAGAAAAGGCCCGCAAGTTCGAGCAGAGAGAACAGTGGGACAAAGCGATTTCCTTCTACCAGAGGATCGTCGATGAGATCGATGGCACTCCGGAGGCGGATCGCGACCTTGCGCTCTACAACAAGCTCGGTGATCTGTACATCAAGGACGGCAACGTCGGCGCGGGTGTGGAAACGTACGAAAAGGCTGTGGTGCGGTACGCGGAGAACGGGTATCCGAACAACGCTATCGCCCTCTGCAACAAGATCCTCCGCAATGCACCGGGACGAACCCCGGTCTATCTCAAGCTCGCGAAGCTCATGCTGGAGCGGGGCTTCACGACGGAGGCCAAGCGGAACCTGCTCGAGTATGCCGAACGCATGCAGAAGAGTGGTCAGCTCGAGCAGGCATTCCACGCCCTGAAGGAATTCGCGGATCTCTCGCACGACAATGAGGAGATCCGCCTGCTGCTGGCCGAACAACTGAAAGCAGCAGCACGGACGGAAGAGGCACGAGAGCAGTTGGCCAAGCTCTACGCCGAGGTGGATGCGTCCGGGGACTCCCGCCGCAAGCGGGACACCCTCGCCCGCATGAAAGAGATCGATCCCGACTATGACGTCGAGTCGGCGCCGTTGCCGAAGCTCGTCAAGAGATCCAAGTCGGCCGATCTCGTCTTCCTGGATCTCGACGACGAACCGGCGCCTGCCGACGAGGAGCCGGAGGTCGACGAGCTTGCCGTCGCGGAGCTTGCGGTCGAGGAACCGGTGGTGGAGGAGGAGGCACACGCTCCGGTGCTGGACGAGGAACGGCGTGGTGCTGTGGAACCGATGTCGTTGATCGAGGAGCAGCTCGCCGAGGTCGAGGCGACGGCCGCTGCCGTCGAGGCACTGGACTTCGAGCCCACCTCGCTCGACGAAGAGACCGTCGAGGCTGCTGCCGAGATTGCGGTCGAGGGGGCCGGAACCGAAGACATGGGTCTGGAACCCACGGCGCTCGTCGAGGCCACCGAAGATCATGGTGTCGACGTGGAGCGAGTGTCGGCGGAGTATCTCGATGCCGAGGAGGAGGTTGCCGCCCTCGAGGGACTGGCGGTCGAGGAGGAGTTCGAGGCCCCGACGCCGGATGAAGTCCCGGCGCTCGACGTCGAGCCGACGGCCCTGGACGAGGAGCCCGGCCCGCCCGAAGAGGCCGAGCCGGAGGTGCCCGAGGAGGTCGAGGTGACGCCGGGGATCGTCGGGACCGGGGCAGGTGCCGAGGATCTGGTCATCGAGGTCGAAGAACGGCCGTCGGTCGAGCTGCGCGAATCCAAACCGGGCATGGACGTCGAGGTCGAGGAATCGATCTGGGACTCAGTCGAGATCGGTGACCTTGAAGTGCCGGATCTCGACTTCGGGGTCGGGGCGGAGCCGGATGCCAAACCGGCGGTTGCCGCCGACCACGAGGACGAGCCGGCCGACGTCACGGCGGAGGTCCCCCCGGCGCAGCGGATCGAAGATCTCGAGGGGCGCGTCGCGGACGATCCTGATGATCCCGAGCTCCATCGGGCGTTGGCCGAAGCGCTCATGGAAGCCGGGGACCGGGATCGGGGCCTGGGCGAGCTTGATATCGCCCTCCGCCTGATCGAGGGTGACGAGGAATGGGAAGACGCGGATGACGTCGTACGAGAGATTCTCCGACTCGATCCGAACAGTGTGCGGCATCACCAGAAGCGGGTGGAGCTCGCGTTCCATCGCGGCTCCAAGGCGGCTTTGACCCAGGCCTATCTCGGGCTGGCCGATGCGCTGCTCCGAGGGGGAGCCGAAGACCGGGCCCGAGCCGTGTATCAGCGGGTCCTGGATCACGATTCGGACAACGAGCAAGCCAAGGTGGGCTTGGCCACGTTGGCACCCGTGCCGCCCGAGCCGAAGCCGACGCGCGAGGTGGAGGCGCCCGTGGCGCAGTCCGGGGACTTCGTAGATCTCGGGGCGTTAATCCTCGAAGATGAAGAGCTGTCCCTTCGTGACACGAGGATGCGGATCGAGGAAGAAGAGCCCAGCGGCGATGAGCAGCGCGATTTCGAGGAAATGCTGAGCGAGTTCAAGCGCGGGATCGAGGTCAATCTCGCCGAAGAGGATTGGCAGGCGCATTACGATCTCGGCGTGGCGTTCAAAGAGATGGGGCTCTTGGACGAAGCGATCACCGAGTTCCAGCGGGCGCTGCGCGCCCCGGAAGGCAAGCTTCAGACCGCCGAGGCGCTCGGGCTGTGCTTCTTCGAAAACGGTCAGTTTTCGGTCGCCGCGACGGTGCTCCGGCGCGCGGTGGAGTCGGAGGTGGGTGGTGACGAGGAAAAGATCGGATGCCTCTACTGGTTGGGCAGGGCCGAAGAGGAGCTCCAACGTCCGGCCGAAGCCCTCCAGCAGTACCAGCGCGTCTATTCGGTCGACATCGGTTTCCAGGACGTGACCCGGCGGGTCAAAGAGCTCGTGAAGGCGGGGCACTAGAGCGTGTCTTCCCAGGAAGTCTCCCGCGTCTCGCTCAGCGCGATCCAGACGTCGGTCAACAGCGACCTGGAGGCCGTCTACGGCGAGCTGGGCCGGATCGTCAGCAGTGATTTTCCGCCCATCGAGGACGTCAATCGACACCTGCTCCGGATCCGGGGGAAGCTGTTTCGGCCGACGCTGGTCTTGCTTTCGGCGCGGGCGACGGGGAACCTGACACGTCGTGGCATCACCCTAGCGGCCGTGGTCGAGCTCATTCACCTGGCAACGCTGATACATGACGATTCAGTTGATCACTCCGTTCTCCGGCGCGGTCAGCCCACGGTGAACGCCATGTTCAGCCATCAGATCGCCGTGATCATGGGCGACTACCTGTACTCGAGATCGATCGTGGAACTCGTGGGCCTCGACGATCTCGAGCCGCTGCGGGTGATGAGTCGGGTGACCAACGAGATGACCGTCGGCGAGATGCGCGAGATCGAAGCCCACGACGTGCTCGACTTCTCGATCGATCAGTACGATCAGCTGATCGATGCCAAGACGGCCTCGCTGATGTCGGGCGCATGCGAGGTGGGTGTGTTGGGGGCGGACCCGCTCTACCGGGCGCCGCTGCGCCGGTTCGGGCGTGCGTTGGGGATGGCATTCCAGATTGTCGACGATCTTCTGGACTATACGAGCACCGAGGAGGTCACGGGCAAGCCGGCCGGGCTCGACCTGCGGGAGCACAAGATCACCCTGCCGCTCATCGCGGCCCTTCCGCAGATGGAGCAGGCCGAGCGTGATCTCGTTGTCGCGCTCATGAGCGATCCGGAACCGTCGGTCGCATCCGTCGCCCACGTGATCGATGCCGTGGAGCAGCGTGGAGGCATCGAGGCCGCGCAGACGCGGGCACAGGAGTTCGCGCTGTTGGCTGAGGCGGAGATCGACACGCTTCCGGCATCGGGCGCGCGCGACGCCCTTCGCGACTGCATAGCGTACGTCGTGCAGAGGAGAAGATAGCCGTGCCGATCGGCCCCCGCCGCCCGCTGTTCTACGTGTCGTTCCTGACACTCGGCTTCGTTATCGGGGGGTTCCTGTCGGCTCTCCTGGCCCGCTTCCTCCCCGAAAGCCCGGCCAAGGAGTTCATCACCTGGACCGTGGCGCCGTCCGTGGGACCAGTGCACCTGAACTTGATTATCTTCAGTCTGACGCTTGGCCCGCTCGCGCTGCAGGTGTCGTTGCTCGGGCTGCTCGGCGTCGTGTTGGCGTACCTGTTGGCGCGGTCGTTGTTCTGACGTCCGACTCCTGGTGCGGAAGCGCCGGGTGAGACGGACGCCGCACACTGCACGAAGGTGAGGTCCCCATGCCGTTCAATCTCGGAATGACTGAGCTCCTGGTCGTTCTTCTCGTCGTCCTGCTGGTCTTCGGCGCGAAGCGGCTGCCGGAGATCGGTTCGTCGATGGGGAAGGGGATCCGGGAGTTCAAGAAGAGCATCAAGGACGTCCAGCAAGGCCTCGATGAGGAACCGCCGCCAGGTCGACGCATCGACGCCCCCACGGACTCGCACACCAGCGGGGACCCAAAGAAGCTATCGGAATAGGCGGTTTGACGGCTAGGTGGTTAGGCGGTTGGCGTCCGCCGCTGAGAGCATCACGAGACGACGAGACCATCACGAGAAAAGGCGACTCGGGAAGACCGATGTCGCCTTTCTCTCTGCCAACCGCCTTACCGCTCTACCGCCTCTCCGCCGTCTAGAACCCCACTGGCGAGGGGAAGGGCTGGCCCTGTTGCTGTTGCTGTTGCTGATTTTGGCGCTCGATCTCGCGGCGGTTGTCGGTGACCGATGCCTGGTCCCGCATGGCGGTCATGATTAGCTGCACGCGAGCCTGCCGGGCTTGCTGGATCAACCGCGCGTGCATCTCGTCTTTTTGGGCCACAAAGGCCGTGCTGTCCGCAAAGGTCCGGCGGATCGGCTCGACGAAGAAGATCCCGAGGTTCGACTCAAATGGTCCGCGCGGTTGACCCACCGACGCACCGAACGCGGCACCGATCGCTTCCGAAACCTCCGCCACGGCGGGCGAGGGAACGAGCCGCGTGAATGGACCCACTCGCTGCACGCGGACCCTGAACGAATCAGCCACCGTCGCGAGGTCCGCCCCCTGGCCGATCGCTTCAGCGATACGCTGGGCGAGGGCCCGGGTCTCGACCCACTGTCGATCGAGCGTGGCCGCCCGCGTGACTTCCTGACGGATGTCCTGTAGGCCGGGCACGGCCTTCGGGTTGAGCGAGTCGAGCCGGAACACATAGAAGGCCCAGTCCGTCTCGATGATCTGCGACGTCTGGCCCACCGGGGTCTCGAATGCCCAAAGATGGACATCCGGGATCACGAAGCGCCCGAGTTGCATCCGGTTGCCCTGGTAGAGCGGCGGTGCCGCCGCCACTGGCACGCCGAGGCCCGCCGCGACATCGTCCAGCGCCCGGGGATCCTCCGCTTCGGCCGCGAAGAAGTCGAGCGAATCCGCTTGCCGGTCCACCTGCGCCAGGTGCTCTCCGTAGAGCTCGATGGGAACGAGCACATGCCGGGTATGAAGCAGCGTGTCCCGCTTCGATTCCAGCCGAATGAGGTGATAGCCGAACTGGGTCAACACCGGCTCGGAGATCTGTCCTGGCCGGAGGGCGAGCGCGGCCTCTTCGAAGGCCGGCACGAACGAGCCTCGCGGCACCTCTCCCAGATCGCCGCCGCCCGACCGGGATGCCGAGTCGGCGGACTCCCTGCCCGCCACCTCTGCGAAATCCGCCCCACCCAATAGCTCCTGGCGGATCTCTCGGGCCCGCTCGAGCGCGCGGGCCGAATCGCTCGCCCAGGGGCGGCGCGAGACCGCCACGAAGCTCAGGAAGGCCTGCGCGGGTCGCTCGAACTCCGACCGGTGTGCCCGGAAATACCGGTCCAGATCGTCCTCGGTCAGCGAGATCGAGGCTTCGGGCATGGCGACTTGGGGCACGAGCGCCATGACGTCGGCAACGACGCTGTCGTTCCGGTCGCGATAGATGCGCCATAGCTTCGCGTCGGAGATGTACACGTCGCTCGTGATGCGGTCGAGGAACTTGTACCGTGGGATCTCTTGGCGGTACCGTGCCTCCAGCGCAAGGGCAAAGTTCGGATCGGCGCCTGACCGGAGGTAACGCTGGTATTTCGCCAGATCGAACTGGCCGTCCGTCTGAAACTCCGGCACCTGCTGCAACTCGGGCAGCGGGGCGTTGAGCAGCGCTTCCCGGATTTCACGGTCCGTCGCGGTGATGCCCCGTCGCCGATATTCCTGCTCCAGGAGAATCTCCTGGATCATCTGCTCGACGACAGCGTCCTCCAACTCCCGCTGCTCTTCGAGGGTGAAACCGGTTGGGATTCCCTGCTGTCTGCGAAGTTCTTGCTGGTTGCGGACCGCCGTGTAGAACGTCTGAAGGTCGATCGATCGTCCGTTGACCCGAACGACTTCGTTTGCCGCGCCGCCCGACGTCTGTCCACCGATGTCCATCCCCACTTCGAAGACCATCCAGCCCACAAAGCTGACGGCAACGATGACCATGATCCACGGCGCGATCCCGCGCATTGTCCGCATCATAAGGCTGAATTCCCGCGTCGAAACGTCGAATATCCACTGGGTCCCGTCCCCAACAACCCCGCTTTCCCCTCCCCGCTTCCCTTTTCCCTTTTCCCTTTTCCCTTTTCCCTCTTCCCTCTTCCCTCTCCAAGGGGGCTAAGTCTAAGCGTGTCAATGAGGAATCTCAAGCCGGACGACCCCGATTTTGGTTGACAGTTTTCGCCTGTGGACGCTAAGTTGCTTCGATTACTCCTGTTTTCCCCCTGATCCTGGCGCCATGGCCTATCAGAGCGAGATCGAGAAGCTAGAGTCGCGGTTTCGAGAGAAACCGGAGCAGTGGTTTGCGGCGCTCGCCGACGCGTACCGTAAGGCCGGGGACCTCGACATGGCCCTCGACGTCCTGAACGCGTGGATCGGCAAGCGTCCCAACTACACGAGCGGTCACATCGTGCTCGGTCGCTGTCTGTTGGATCGGGGGCAAGATGCCGACGCCGCCGAGGCGTTCGAGAACGTGCTCCAACTCGACATGGAGAACGTGATCGCTCTCAAGTCGCTGAGTGAGATCGCGGCGCGACGGGCGGATCCGGACGGGGCGAAGCGATGGCTCCAGCGTCTCCTCGAGGTCGACCCCATGAACGAAGAGGCGCGGGCCGCGCTCGACCAGCTCGGGGGCGAAGGGGTGGGGCCCGAAGCCAAGCATGAGGGACCGGCCGCCTTGGAGCTCGTGGTTGAGCGGGCACCGTCGTTCGAGCTCGAGGAACCGGAACCCCTGATGGAGGGTCTCGAGCCCACGGCCCTGGAACTGGAACGGGCCTCCGAGCCGCCGGCCATGCCGATGGGATTCGAACCCACCAGCACCGAGGCGCGCGAGGGACTGGATACCGCCGTCGATGCCGACGGCACCGAGGCGGAGCTCCCAGATATCGAGGTGGAGCCGGTGTTCCTCGACACCGAGGAGACCGGCACGGCTGCGGATCGGGAAGAACCGCCGTTCATTATGCCGGTATCCGAGCTCGAGGCGGTGGACGAGCCCGGAGAGCCGGAGGAGATGCTGGCTGAGGGGGCTTTCGAGCCGGCGGAGTTCACGGGGCCCGATGCCGATGCGCCAGCCGTGGCACCGGTGGAGGGTCTCACGGTCGCCGACGCCCCGTTCTCCCTCCGGACCGACGGCGAGGAGGCCAGCGAGGTGACGTCCGAGCCCATGGAGCCGGCGGCGCCGAAGCCTCAGGACGCCGACGTCGCGCCAGTCGAGGGTCTCACTCTTGGCGGCGCCCCGTTCACGGATGAGCCGGAAGTCGGAGAGCGTGTGTACGAGATCGAGTTCGTACAACCGCCCGCCGCGGACCCGCAACCCGAACCCATGGCGGAGGCCGTGCCCGCAGCCCCGGACAAGGAAGTCGAGGAGCTGCCTCTGATCCTGCCCGAAGAGGTATCGGCGGACCTCGATGAGCCGGCGATCCGCGAGCCGGAGCCCGTCGTCACAGAGACGATGGCCGAGCTGTATGCGTCGCAGGGACTGTACGCCGAAGCGCGGGACATCTATCGGGAGTTGCTCGATCAGGATCCCCACGATGCCAGGCTTCGGGAGCGGTTGGAGGAGCTCGAGGACGAATACGCGGGGAGGCCCGCCGCCGAGGAGGGGTCTAGCCGGCGAGGTTACGCTGCTTCCGCGACCGGCGGTGTGTCCGTCGGGTCCATGCTGCGGGAGCTGTTGGGTGGCCCCGTGGCGGGGCCCGCACCGTCATCGGGCCGGGACCATTCGGAGGGTGCTCCGCCCGGCGGAGCAGTGCCGTCATCGCCTGCCGTCCCCGACTCGCCCGAGAAGACCGACGAGGGTTTCTCGTTCGACGAGTTCTTCGGCGTGCCCAAGCCTGGGACCGATGAGCCGCGTGAGTCGGATGACGACGATGAACCGGAAGACGGATTCCGGGACTGGCTCAAAGGTCTCAAGAAGTAGTGCGTACCTCGGGCCGACCCGGCCCTGGGCCAGCTGATCCCCGACCGGCGCGTTGCGATCAGCTCGCGGCCTCCCTCGGTGAGCGCGACCTGGACGGCCTCGTCGTCTCCCATCTGCCCAACGTTCGGTACCTGACGGGATTCACTGGCACCGCTGGGCTGTTCGCGTTCCTGCGAGATGGGGAGCCGGTCTTTCTGTCCGACTTTCGGTATGCGACGCAGGCGGAAGCCGAGGTGGGCGGTGTGGCGCGCATCGAGATCGTCGCAGACGATCCGTGGAAGCGCCTGCTCAGCGTCCTGGCCGAGTATCCGACGGCACGGACGCTCGCGTACGAGGCTCACACCCTGACCGTGAAGAAGGCGGAGCTTCTTGCAGCCAATGGGACCAGATTGACGTTCAAGCCGGAGCAGAGGCTCGTCGAACGCCTGCGGGCATGCAAGGATCCGGAAGAGGTCCGGGCCATCCACAGTGCCGCGACGCTTGCGATGGAGGCGTTCGAGGCGGTGTTGCCGACGGTGCGGGTGGGTCAGCGAGAGATCGAGATCGCTGCCCGGCTCGAGTTCGAGCTGCGGAAACGCGGCAGCGAATGGCACCCGTTTCCCACGATCGCTGCCTCGGGCCCGCGATCGGCGCTCCCGCACGCCACCTCCTCCCAACGCGAGCTTCAGGCGGGTGATTGGTTGCTCCTTGACTTCGGGGCTCAAGTGGATGGATACTGCGCCGATATCACGCGCACCGTGGTCGTAGGCCGCCGGGCGGACGAGCGACAGCGCGCGATCTATGAGTTGGTACGCGAGGCGCAGCGTTCGGCACGCACGGCCATTCGGGCCGGGATGACCGGGCGCGAGGCCGACGCCCTCGCTCGGTCGATGATTGGGGCCAAGGGGTTCGGCGATGCGTTCGGGCATTCCCTGGGCCACGGCCTCGGCCTTGAAGTGCACGAGGAGCCCCGTGTGAGCGCGACCAGTGATGAGGTGCTCCCGGTCGGGGCGGTCGTAACGGTCGAGCCCGGTGTCTACCTTCCCGGCTGGGGCGGTGTGCGCCTGGAAGATGACGTGCACCTCACATCGGATGGTGCCGTGCTCCTTTCCGATGGGGAAACCGAACTGAGGGAAGTGATCTAGTCCGATGGCATCGACGGCAGATTTCCGGAACGGGATGGTCCTCGAGGTCGATGGGCAACTGTTCCAGATCGTGTATTTTCAGCACGTGAAACCGGGCAAGGGCGGAGCCTTCGTCCGGAGCAAACTCAAGAACGTCCGAACGGGCGCGGTGTTGGACCGGACATGGACGGCGGGTGAGCGGGTCAACGAGGTACGTCTGGAGCGGCGGCCGATCCAGTACTCGTATCATGACGGCCACCTCTACCACTTCATGGACCTGCAGACGTACGAAGACATCCCGCTCAACGAGGATGTGATCGGTCAGGACCAGTTGCTGTTTCTCAAAGATGGCATGGAGTGCTCCGGACTCGTCCACGACGATACGGTCATCATGGTCGAGTTGCCGTACTTCATCGAGTTGAAGATCGTCGAAACCGACCCCGGGCTCCGTGGCGACACGGCGCAGGGCGGAACGAAGCCGGCCAAACTCGAGACCGGCGCGGTGGTGCAAGTCCCCCTCTTCGTGGAAAAGGGCGAGCTCATCCGCGTCGACCGTCGAGAGGCCAAATACCTCGAGCGCGTATGATCGACCTCAAGTTTCTGGAGAAGCTCCTCGAGATGCTCAACTCGTCGCAGGCCGGGGCGATCGAGGTGCGGAAGAACCTGTGGAGTACGACGATTCGGGTCTCCAAGGACACCGCATTGTCGCACCAGGGGCCGGTGACATATCACGTTGGCTCGACATCCTCTTCCCCCCTTCCACCTGCCTCGCACCCCGTGGGCGTAGCGAGCCGGGAGGAGGGAGGAGGGGCAGCAGCGGCGCCCGCGGAGGCGGCAGGCGAGCGGCCCGCCCCACTTCACGAGATCAAATCTCCGATGGTCGGGACATACTATGCGCAGCCCGAGCCCGGGGCAGAGCCGTACGTGCGCGTCGGCTCACGCATCGGTCCCGGACAGACGCTCTGCATCATCGAGGCGATGAAGATCATGAATCCGATCGACGCCGAGGTGTCGGGCGTGATCGCAGAGGTGTGCGTCCAGGACTCCCAGCCGGTGGAGTTCGGACAGGTGCTTTTCAGGGTGGGTCCGAATGGCTGAATCAGCGAACGCTCCTGGCTTCAACTTCAAGAAGGCGATCACCGAGATGGTTCGGATGGAGGCGTCCGACCTCCATCTCAAGGTGGGGCGCCCTCCGACGGTCCGAGTGGTGGGCGAGCTCTCGCAGCTCAGTCAAACACCGCTCAAGCCGGAGGAGTTGAAGGCGCTGGCCGAGCAGCTCATGACCCCGCGGCAGGTCAAGGAGTTCGCCGAGCACAAGGAGGCGGACTTCGCGATCGGCGTGCCGGGGGTGGGCCGGTTTCGAACCAACGTGTATCAGCAGCGTGGCACCCTTGCGTTCGTGTTCCGCTCGATCCCCTACGAGGTGCGCACCATCCCCGAGCTGAATCTCCCGCCGGTGCTCGAGCGCATCGCGCTCAAGCCGCGCGGCTTGGTGTTGGTCACGGGGGTGACGGGGTCGGGCAAGTCGACTGCGCTGGCGGCGATGATCAATCACGTGAACAAGCACCGGCGCTGCAACATCATCACAATCGAGGACCCCATCGAGTTCCTGCATCGGGACGACACGGCCAACGTCGCGCAGCGTGAGGTGGGGACTGATACGTTGTCGTTCGACGCGGCGCTGCGCCACGTCTTGCGCCAGGACCCCGACGTGATCCTGATCGGTGAGATCCGTGACCGCGTGACGCTGGATACCGCGATGAAGGCGGCGGACACCGGCCACCTGGTGTTCTCGACGCTCCACACGACCGATACGACCCAGACCATCAACCGGGTCATCTCGTTCTTCCCCCCGCACGAGCACACGGCGGTACGCGGACTCTTATCGACGGCCCTCGAGGCGGTGATCTCGCTCCGGCTCGTCCCGAGCAAGGAGGGTCGCCAGCGCGTCCCCGCGTGCGAGGTCCTCATCAACACCGCTGCCGTGCGGGACAACATCCGCGACCCCGAACGGGCCCTCAACATCCCGGACCTCATCAAGGAAGGCACGATCCAGTACGGGATGCAGTCGTTCGACCAATCGCTCATGCAGTGGTATCAGAAGGGCGAGATCAGCTACGAGATGGCGCTCTTCTACGCCACCAACCCGAACGAGTTCGCGCTCCGGATTTCCGGAATCGAGGGGACCTCCGACCGCACGTTTGCCGAGGAGGTGATGGAGCGAAAGGGCGATTCGAGCGGGGGTCTGGAAGGGCTGACCCAGTAGCCACGTGTTCAAGAAAGTCCTCATCGCCAACCGTGGGGAGATCGCCCTGCGGGTCATCCGTGCCTGTCGAGAGTTGGGAATCGAGACGGTCGCGGTCTACAGCGAGGCCGACCGGGAAAGCCTGCACGTCCGGTTCGCCGACGACGACGTCTGCATCGGTCCGCCGCCGTCGCGGCTCTCCTACCTTCGCATCCCCAACCTGATCGCCGCTGCCGAGATCACCGGCGCGGATGCGATTCATCCCGGGTACGGATTTCTGGCCGAGAGCGCGGAATTCGCCGAGACGTGCGAAGCATCGAACATCGCCTTCATCGGTCCGACGGCGGAGCAGATCCGCCTCATGGGTGACAAGGCGGCCGCACGGAAGCTGGCCACCGAGTTGGGGATTCCGGTCGTGCCGGGCTCCCTGGGAGCGGTCGAGGACGCCGACGCGGCGGTCAAGGTTGCCGAGGAGCTCGGGTATCCGGTCATCATCAAAGCCGCGGCGGGCGGCGGTGGCAAGGGGATGCGTGTAGCCCGGGATGCCGCGGCCTTCCAGCAGGCGTTTTCCCTGGCGCGTAATGAAGCGCTGGCGGCCTTCGGGTCCGCCGAGGTGTACATCGAGAAGTACCTCGATCGGCCGCGCCACATCGAGATCCAGGTGATGGGTGACCGCTACGGCAAGGTGGTGCACCTGTGCGAACGGGATTGCTCGGTGCAACGGCGCCATCAAAAGGTCGTCGAGGAGGCGCCGAGCCCGGCCCTGGATCAGAAGATGCGCGAGCGCATGGGTGAGGCGGCGGTGAAGGCTGCCTCGCGGATCAGCTACGTGGGTGCCGGCACGGTTGAGTTCCTCCTGGATCCCGACGGGCATTTCTATTTCATGGAGATGAACACCCGAATCCAGGTGGAGCATCCCGTGACGGAGATGGTGACCAATTTCGATCTCGTGAAGGAACAGATCCGGGTCGCCGCCGGTGAGCGCGTTCAACTCCATCTCAAGGGAAACCGGGTGCGTGGGCACGCCATCGAGTGCCGCGTGAATGCGGAGGATCCGTTCCGGAACTTCCAGCCGTCGCCCGGCACCATCACGGCGTTTCACCCTCCGGGTGGGCCCGGGGTGCGGGTCGACACCCACATCTATGCCGGCTATACGGTCCCACCGTACTACGATTCGCTGATTGCCAAGGTGATCGTGCACGGCCGTGACCGGCAGGAGGCACTCGCCCGGATGCACCAGGCGCTCGACTCGTTCATCGTGGAGGGGATCACCACCAACATCCCGTTTCTGCAGCGCGTGATCAGACATCCCGATTTCGAAGCCGGCAACGTCGACACCAAGTTCCTCGAGCGCGAGCCCGGATTGTTCAAGCCGGAATGAAGATCACCGTCTTCTTCACGCCGTTGGGGCTCAAGCCCCAAGACATCGCGGGGACCCCGGTGCTGGTGATCGACGTGTTGCGCACCACCACGACCATCGTCGCTGCGCTGGCCAACGGCGCCCGATGCGTGGTGCCGGCGGCCACGGCCGAAGACGCGCTGCGTCTCGCGCAGAGCCTCGAAAAGGACGCGGTTCTCCTCTGTGGCGAACGCAAGATGGAGCGGATTCCGGGGTTCGCCCTGGGCAATTCGCCCGGCGAGATGACCGCCGACGTGGTCAGGGGGAAGACGCTGGTCATGACTACCACGAACGGCACTGCCGCCATCGCTGCGGCCGAGCACGGCCAGCCAGTGCTGATCGGTGCGATCACCAACTTCTCGGCGGCCGCCGCGGCCGCGCGCCGGGCGTTCGAGGAACACGGCGAGCTGACGATCCTCTGTAGCGGGCGGGAGCGGAGCTTCGCCCTCGAAGACGCGTATGCGGCGGGCCGATTCGCCCAGGAACTGATCCCCGGACAGCAGCGTCGTTCGGCCGAGCTCAACGATGCCGCCATCGCCGCACTCGAGCTTGTGCGCCGCTACGGTGACAAGTGGAAACGGGCCATCTCGGCGAGTGCCGCCGGGCATGCTCTCAAGGCTGCCGGCTTCCGCAAGGACATCCTTGCGGCCACCGAGACCGAGGTCCACGCGATCGTGCCCCACTACGTCGACCGGCTGGTGACGCTCCCGGACCGGAGCTGACCATGGCGCTGTCACCGCGGCACCGACAGGAGCTTCTCGCAATCGCCGCGCTCCTGGCCGGCAGCTTCGTGGTCCTGGCGCTGCTCCCCTGGGACGTCACCGGGCCGCTCGGCGGGACGCTGGGTCGCTTCCTCTGGCGTTTCCTTGGCGTCGGCGCAGCGCTCATCCCCCTGCTCGGGTTCGGCGTCGGCCTGGCAGGCTTGGGCCGCTTCCCGAGTCTCGATCTGCCAAGGGTGGCGATCTTGTTCGGCGGGCTCATTCTGCTCGCGCCCTACGCCATTGCGGTGGTGGGCGGTGCCACGAGCCCGGTCGCGTTCCCTGCGGACTACGATGGTTGGACCGTGGTGCAGAAGCTCACCGGGATCGGCCCGGCAGCGTTGGTCACGGTCATCGCCGGGGTGGTCGGCACTGCCGGCTCCGTCATCGTCGCCCTCGCCGCCGTCTCGGCACTCACGGTCTACACGCTGGATTGGCATCCGTTCAAGAGGCTGGCAACGAGTGGGAAGGCGGGTCGCGGAGCACGGAGTGCGGCGGCGATCGTGCTTCCGGAGCCCGATGAGTTCGACGCGTTCATCGACGAGACGCCGCTCAGTCCTGCGGCTCGCCCATCCGGGCGCCCACCCGTCGAGCAGGCCGTCCGTGTCGCCGGAGACCTCGCCGAATTGCCGCCCGTCGATCTCCTTGCCGAGCCGTCCTCGGAGGAGACAGCCGATTGGGGAGAGGCCATCGAGCGGCAAGGCCAGGTGCTGATCGACACGCTGGCCACGTTCAGGGTCGAGGGGTCGATCGTGGGCCGCACCACGGGTCCGGTCGTGACGCAGTACGAGGTTGCACCGGCACCCGGCGTGAAGGTGGGTCGCATCGCGTCGCTTGCCGACGACCTCGCCCTCGCCATGCGTGCCCAATCGATCAGAATCGTGGCACCCATCCCCGGCCGCGGAGCCGTTGGGGTGGAGGTACCGAACCCGGCGCCGCGGATCGTGACGCTCCGGGAGTTGCTCGAAGCCCCGGACTGGGAGCGGGCGCGGGGCGCACTCCCGGTGGCGCTGGGCCGGAACCTCGAGGGCAGGCCCATCGTCACCGACCTGGCCCGTATGCCGCACCTCCTGATCGCCGGTGCGACGGGATCGGGGAAGTCGATCTGCATCAACACCATCATCACGAGCCTGATCTACCGATACACGCCCCGGGAGCTCCGGCTCCTGATGATCGATCCCAAGATGGTGGAGCTTTCCCTCTACAATTCGCTGCCGCACCTGCGACACCCGGTGGTGACGAACAACAAGGAAGCCGCTCAGGTGCTCAAGTGGGCGCTCCTGGAGATGGAGCGGCGCTACGAGCTGTTCCATGCCAACGGTGCGCGGGGGATGGGGGATTTCAACAGGTATGTGGCTGAAGGGCGAGAGTTGGTGGATGTCGGTGAGCGGGGAGCTGTGCGCGGGGGCAGTCGGGGTAGTGACACCCTCGATTCGGACCGGGTCGGCGCCTCGTCTGGCCCAGCACACAGCGCACCGTCTCCCTACGACGAAGGCCCGCTTCCCTACATCGTCCTCATCGTGGACGAGTTGGCTGATCTCATGATGACCGTTCAGGCCGAGGTGGAGAAGCCGCTGGCGATCCTCGCGCAGAAAGCCCGCGCCACCGGCTTGCACATCATCATCGCCACCCAGCGGCCCAGCGTGAATGTGATTACCGGTCTCATCAAGGCGAACTTCTCCTGCCGCATTGCATTTCGAGTGGCGTCGAAAGTCGACAGCCGCACGATCATCGATCAAAACGGCGCCGAGGCGCTGCTGGGGAACGGCGACGGGCTGTTCCTGCCGCCGGGCAAGAGCGAGCCGGTGCGGTTCCAGGGCGCGTTCATGTCCACCCAGGAGACCGAGACCCTCACGCAGTGGTATGCCGAGCGAACCGCCGCGCTCGCGGAGGAGCATGCCAAGGAGGGCCTCGTTGCAGCACCGGAGGGGGATATCCTCGACCTCGTGCACCAGGTTGAGGAGGCGGAAGCGGGTGTGGCCCCTGGGCTGGGGGGTGCGCGTGAGGAGCGGGACGCACTGTTCCGCGAGGCGGCCGAGGTGTGTATCAGCAATCAGGGTGGCTCGACCTCCCTGCTCCAGCGGAAGCTCAAGATCGGCTACGGCCGCGCCGCCCGCATCATGGACCAGCTCGAGGAGGCCGGCGTACTCGGTCCCGCGGATGGGCCCCGTGGACGGGAGGTGTTGGTGGGGATGGAGGAGTTGGAGGACTACTGAGACGGAAAGGGGAAAAGGGAAAAGGGAAAGGTCCTCGCCTGGCGGAGTCTGCTTCCCTCCCCGATTTCCCTCATTCACGCCCTTTCCCTTTTCCCCCATCTTCGCCCACATTCGCCACCTCCGGAGTCGATTCGGTACACGGATCTCGCTCGGCGGTCCGTACCTTCGGTCCCGTGCCCATCAAATCCGATCCCACCACGTGGACCGACCCGCGCCATCGCCGCGGCCTCAAAGGCGAGGAGCTGGCGATCAGGTATCTTCAATCCACTGGGTGGCGGCTCCTGGACCATCGGTTCCGGATGGGCCGTCTGGAGATCGATCTCGTGGCTAGGAAGGGCCATCTGGTCGCGTTCCTCGAGGTCAAGACCCGTTGGGGTGCGGCGTTCGGCAGCCCGCTTCAGGCGGTCACCTGGGCGAAGAGGCGGGAGATAGTCCGGGTGGCCAGTGCTTGGGTGGACCGCCACGGGCAGCCCGATGACGCGTATCGCTTTGATGTGATTGGGATTACGCTCACTCCCCGTGGCCGAGTCGTGCTGGACCACGTCGAAGACGCGTTTCGGGTGGGCTAGCGGATGGCGGGGCTTTCGGTGTATATTCGGTTCGGCTCGAACAACCACACGCTGAGGTACCCATGGCCGTCAAACCCGACCAGCAGCAAGACACCACCGAACTGTCCAAAGAGAAGGCCAAGGCCCTCAACCTCGCGATCGCGCAGATCGAGAAGCAGATCGGCAAGGGCTCGATCATGCGCATGGGGCAGGATCGCCCGCGGGTGGGCGTGGGGGCGATCTCGACGGGGGCGATCAATCTCGACGCGGCGATTGGTATCGGCGGTATCCCGCGCGGCCGGATCACGGAGATCTACGGGCCCGAATCGAGTGGCAAGACCACCCTGGCGCTGCACATTGCCGCGAATGCCCAGGCAACGGGTGGGGTGGCGGCGTTCATCGATGCCGAGCACGCGCTGGACGTCGAGTACGCCAAGAAGCTCGGGGTGGACATCGAGAACCTGCTGGTCTCTCAGCCCGATACCGGTGAAGAAGGGCTCGAGATCGCGGAGATCCTGGTCCGCTCCGGCGCTGTCGAGGTGATCGTGATCGATTCGGTTGCGGCGTTGGTGCCGAAGGCGGAGATCGAGGGCGACATGGGTGATTCCCATGTGGGGCTCCAGGCGCGGCTCATGTCGCAGGCCCTGCGGAAGCTCGCGGGCAGCATCAACCGTTCGCGTACGTCGGTCGTCTTCATCAACCAGTTGCGCGAAAAGATCGGGGTGATGTTCGGGAACCCTGAGACCACCACGGGCGGTCGGGCGCTCAAGTTCTACGCGTCGGTTCGGCTCGACGTGCGCCGCATTGGCTCGGTCAAGGAGCGGGACGAGATCACGGGCAACAAGGTCCGGGTGAAGGTGGTGAAGAACAAGGTCGCGCCGCCGTTCCGGCAGGCCGAGTTCGACATCATGTTCAACGAGGGGATCAGCCACACCTCATTGCTGGTCGATATCGGCGCCGAGTCGGGAATCATCGAAAAGAGCGGCGCGTGGTACTCCTACGGCAAGGAGCGCATCGGTCAGGGTCGGGAAAACGCCAAGCTGTATCTCAAGGACCATCCCGACATCACCCTGGAGATCGAGGCGAAGGTGAAGGAGGTGTTGGGGGTGGGGAAGCCGCCGACGGCAGAGGAAAAGCCCGCGGAGGAAGAGGAAAAGCCCACGGAGGAGTAAGCGTGCAGCGTGCAGTGGGTAGCGTGCAGCGTCTCGGTCTCCACGACTCCGCTGTGTGCAACACGCAGCACGTTGCAGGCCTCAGCGCCTCCGCTGCACCCTGCCCGCTGCCCGCTGCGCGCGTTCTTTGATGCACATCACCCGCCTCCGCCCGGACCCTCGGGCTCCGGACTGCCTCATCGTCGAGGTGGACGGGGCCCGGTTCGCGTCCGTGCCGGCCGATGCGGTGCGGGATCTGGGGGTGGAAGCGGGTCAAACGCTGGACGGCGAGCGAAAAGAACGGCTTTCCTATCTGGCTGACGTCGAAGGAGCGAAGCGGGTCGCGCTTCGGCTTCTCGCCACCCGGCCCCGCTCGGTGCAGGAGGTGCTTCGGCGGCTGCGCCACCGGGGCCACAACCCGTCGGCGGCAGCGCAGGTCGTGGGCAGGTTGGAGTCGCAGGGTCTGCTCGATGACCGTGCGTATGCGGAGCACTTCGCTCGCGTGCGGGGTGAACGGGGGCACGGCCGGTCACGGTTGCTTGCCGATCTCTTGGCCAAGGGAGTGGATCGGAGATTGGCAGAGCGGTCCATCGACAAGGTGCTCGAGCTGGAAGGCGGCGACCAGCTCGCCAAGGCCCGGGCCCTGGCCGAGAAGCGGGTGAGACAGCTTGGAGCGCTGCCGAGACACAAACTGGAGCGCCGGCTCCTCGCCTACCTTGCTCGGCGGGGGTTCAGTGGGAGGGAGGTGCGGGACATGGTGGGGGAGGTGGCGGGGGGCAGCGCCGTTTAGCCGCCATCCCCGGGCCGCTAACTCCGGCCTCTAACCAGGCCTCTAACCCCGGGCCTCTAACCCCGGGCCTCTAACCCCGGGCCTCTAACCCCGGCCTCTAACCCCGGCCTCTAACCCCGGGCCGCTAACCCCGGGGCGCTAACCCCGGGCCGCTAACCCCGGCCGCTAACCCCGGGCCGCTAACCCCGGGCCGCTAACCCCGGCCGCTAGCCCCGGGCCGCTAACCCCGGGCCGCTAACCCCGGCCTCTAACCCCGGGCCGCTAACCCCGGCCGCTAACCCCGGGCCGCTAACCCCGGGCTTAAGCCCGGGGTTAGCGAGCGGAGGTCGGCAACACCCTTGCCCCACCATCGAGCCTACCAGCTGTACGCCCACATCACCTGGCACACCCGGCGACGGATGCCGTGCGTCGATCGGTTCGCCGTTGAGGATGTGCGGACAGCGGTGGCGGATGCGTGCAGCGCCTGTGCGGTGAAGGTGCTTCGAGAGGCAGTGTTGCAGGATCATGTGCATCTTCTTGTCAGCCTCCGGCCATCGTCGCTGTTGAGCGAGTTCATCCGCCGCTGCAAGGGTGGCTCGGCCTGGCGAGCGAATCAGCGCGTGCCAGGTACCCTGCGATGGGCCCGAGGCTACTTCGTGCGGTCGGTGGGACCACACGAACTCGAGGTCGTCAAGCGGTACATCGAAACACAGCATCAGCGGCATCCGGAATTGGTGCCGACCTGACCCCGATCAAGAAGAGCCACCCCGCCTCGGCTGACCCCAGGCTTTAGCCCGGGGATCACGCAGACCACCCACCACCCTGACCGAGGCTTCAGCCCGGAGCTCGTGCTATTAGTTTTAGCGCCATGCGTTCCAACGGCATTCGCCAGTCATTTTCGACCTTCTTCGGGGACCGGGGACACACCCAGGTGGCGTCCTCGTCGCTCGTGCCGGCCGGCGACCCGACCCTCCTTTTCACCAACGCCGGGATGGTTCAATTCAAGCAGGTGTTTCAGGGGATAGAGCACCGCGACTACCGGAGGGCCGTGACCGCGCAGAAGTGCGTGCGGGCGGGTGGGAAGCACAACGACCTCGAGCAGGTGGGGCTCACCGCACGACACCACACCTTCTTCGAGATGCTCGGCAACTTCTCCTTCGGGGACTACTTCAAGAAGGGCGCGATCGAGTACGCCTGGGAGTGGGTGACGAGCGAGCAGTATCTGGGCATCGACCCCGACAGGATCTTCATCAGTGTGCACCACACCGACCACGAAGCTCGCAGGCTTTGGCGCGACGTCGCGGGCATCGCGGACGAGAGGATCTACGGACTTGGTGACAAGGACAACTTCTGGCAGATGGGCGACACGGGACCGTGCGGGCCGTGCTCGGAGATGTATGTGGATTTGCGCGGGGCGCAGCACGCGGAACGCGGGAATACGAACCGCGCCCCCACGCTCTCGGAGTTCGAAGAACTGGCGGAGGGCGGCGACCTCTTCGAGATCTGGAACCTCGTCTTCATGCAGTTCGATCAGGCGGCTGACGGTTCCCGTTCACCGCTCCCAGCACCATCGGTCGACACTGGGGCCGGGCTCGAGCGGATCGCGGCCGTCATGCAGGGGGTCGAGTCGGACTACGACACCGACCTCTTCATGCCGATCATCCGGCGGGCGGAGGAGGTCCTAGGAAGAGCATACGACCCAGGGCCCAAGGGGCTCGGCTTTCGGGTTCTCGCCGATCATGCGCGGGCCGTGAGTTTTCTCCTCGCCGACGGCGTGTACCCGAGTAGCGACGGTCGAGGGTATGTCCTGCGTCGCATTCTCCGACGGGCAGTCCGCCATGCCTATCTGCTTGGGCAGTCGGAGCCCGTGCTGACCCATTTGGCCCATGTGGTCGTGGAGAGCTTGGGGGAGAGCTATCCCGAATTGCGGGAGAAGCAGGATCACATCGAGACGGTGACGCGGGCCGAAGAGGAGCGGTTTCTCGAAACGATCGACGGCGGACTGGCGCGGCTGGACGAGCTGACGACCGGCGCGCCCAGGACGATCCCGGGGTCAGAGGCCTTCAAACTCTACGACACCTATGGGTTCCCGATCGACCTCACGCAGCTCATCGCCGCGGAGCGAGGGTGGAAGGTGGATCAGGAAGGGTTTGAGGGGGCACTGGCGGAGCAGCAGGAGAGATCGCGAACTGCGGGGAAGAGGGAAAAGGGAAAGGGGAAAGGTGACGGGAGCAGATCGAAGCCTGAGGGCGGGTTCACGCGGGTGATCCCACGCAAGCGACAACGGTTCGTCGGTTACGAGACGACTCGCGCCGAGACGGACATCTTGGCGTTCAGGAAAGGGGACGATCGTCTCGAGCTGATTCTGCGCGATAATCCGTTCTACGCCGAGTCTGGCGGACAGGTGAGTGACACGGGCGTGATCAGGGGAGAAGGTTGGACATTGCCGGTGGAGGACGTCGTCAGGCTCGAGGGTAAGCAGGTCGTGGTCGGACCGTATGAGGGCCCGTTCGAGCCCACACCCGTTGAAGCGGTGGTCGCCGACGAACGGCGACGCAACATCGAGCGAAACCACTCGGCGACCCACCTGGTGCATGCAGCCCTCCGGAAGGTGCTGGGTGTCCACGTACGCCAAGCCGGCTCTGTCGTCGCTCCCGACCGCTTGCGGTTCGATTTTTCCCATCACGCTCCGGTCCGACCCGAGGAGCTGGATGCGATCGAGGAGGAGGTCAACGAGCACATCTGGGAAAACGTCGGTGTCGAGACGCGCCAGATGCCCTACAAGGAGGCCATCGCGCGGGGCGCCATCGCGTTCTTCGGCGACAAGTACGGCGACGTCGTTCGCCTCGTCGACATGCCAGGCGTGTCGATGGAGTTGTGCGGCGGCACGCACGTCCGCTCGACTGGACAGATTGGCCTGTTCCACTTTGCCGGTGAAACGGGTGTGGCCGCTGGCGTGCGCCGCATCGAGGCGATTACGGGGCCGGTGGCGTACACGCACGTGAAGAGCCTGGGCGAACGGATCGACGAAGCTGCCGGCACGCTCCGCACCAACCCGGAGCATCTCGCGCGCAAGATCGAATCCTTGCTCGATGAGAAGAAGAGGTTGGAGCGGCAGGTAGAAGAGCTGCTGCGAGAAGGGGGAAGCGGGAAGCGGGAAGCGTATGAACGTCACACCATCGGTGAGGTGGAACTCCTCGTCGGTGACTCCCCGGTGTCGGATCGAGGACAGATTGGGCTGTTGATGGATTCCTTCCGCGAGCAGCACAAGAACGCGATCCAGGTGCTCTTCGCTGGCGGCGAACGCGCCGGCATCCATGTGGGTGTCACTGACGACTTGATCTCTCGGGGCATCAAGGCCGGTGACATCGTGAGCCGCATTGCGGCCGTGAGCGGCGGCAGGGGCGGCGGCCGGCCGCACTTCGCGTCGGCAGGGGTCGGTGATCCCTCGAAGCTCGGTTCGGCCCGGGCCGCCACGCGCCAAATCGTGTCCGATCTGCTCGCGGCGAGGCCCAGCTGAGCGACCTGGAGCGCTGGCTCGCGGAGCGCTTCGAGGGCGCGCCGGGGAGCCTGAAACAGCGGATTCTGGCGGCGGCCGGAATGGTGCAGGGTGCAAGGGGCAGCGTGCAGCGGTCCGAAGCCAATACCCTGCACGTGGCTCTTCGTGGCGCTGCCGAATCCCTGCTCCGCGAGGTCTCCTTAGCTCCCCCGACGCACTCGAAGGCGCTCACGCTCCTCGCAGCCGATGCCCTGATCACGCTGGCGGTGGAGTTGCAGGTGCAGGGCGTACCAGGATCAGAGGGGAACGAGGACCTTTCCCCTTTCCCCTTTCCCACTCCCCCCCTGTGATCGACCTCCACTCCCACCTTCTGCCGGGCGTCGACGACGGCTCGCGTAGCGGCGAGCAGTCCGCCGCCGTACTGGAGGCGTTCGTAGAAGAGGGGGTGGAGGCGGTGGTGCTAACGCCCCACGTCACAGCTAGCGACATCAACCATCACGGCGCCGACGTGTTAGAGCAGCGGGCCGAAGTGTTCGAGGGGCTCAAGGCTGCCCTGCGACGGTCTCCGGAGCTCCACCTGGGCTTCGAGATCATGCTCGATGAGCCGCTGTCTGACCGAGCACTCGACGATCGTCGGTACGCGCTGGCCGAGTCGAGGTACGTGCTCGTTGAGTTCCCCTTGGGCGTGTCGCCCGACGGCGTGGCAGAACGACTGTCCGCGATTGCTGCGTCGGGGGTCGTGCCCCTCGTGGCGCACCCGGAACGGTACCTGCGCTGCACTGTTCACGACCTCGCGACCTGGCGCGCCACCGGGGCCAAGTTCCAACTGGACGCGATCACCCTCACGCGGACCAACCTCCGAGGTCACCAAGCGCGTGCCCTGCTTAGAGCGGGACTGGCGGACGTTGTTGCGGCGGACAATCATGGAAGCGTCAATAGGACGCTTGGCGCGGCAGTCCGGTTCCTTACGGAACGCGGTCACCAACACGCGGCGAGGCTCCTGGCCGCCGAAAACCCCGGGGCCGTGATCGAGGACCGTGATCTGATCGAGGTCGGCGTGGTGAGAGTAGGGAGTAGGGTGGGGGATTTCGTGAGGAGGATGGTGACTATCCGGCGGTGAGCTGTGCGCTGTGAGTTGGGGCTTCCGGGATTGCGGAGATCTCCGAGCGTACTAGTCGGGGGTCGCGCGCATTCGAGATTCCCTCGAACCAAGGACTATCCCGTGTCGTTGATCGATCTGTCCGGCAAAGTTGCGCTCGTCACTGGCGGGTCGCGGGGCATCGGCGCGGCAACGGTGAAGCTCCTCGCCGAGGCGGGGGCGGACGTGGCGTTCACGTATCGGAGCCGAGCTGGGGATGCGGAGAAGGTGGGTGAGGTGGTTGCCGCTGGGGGCCGTCGGTGGGCAGCCATCCAGGCCGATGTCTCCAGACCCGACGACTGCAACCGGGTGGTTCGAGAAACACGGTCTGCCCTTGGCAAGCTCGACATCTTCGTCGCAAACGCCGGGATCTGGCCCCCTGACGAGGTGTCGGTCGCACGCATGGAGGACAGGCAGTGGCGCACGACGCTCGGCGTGAACCTCGACTCCGTGTTCTACGGCACCCGGGCCGCGCTCGAGGCGATGGACCCTGGCGGTCACATCGTGATAGTGGCATCGACCGCCGGCCAGCGCGGCGAAGCCTATCACGCAGATTATGCGGCCACGAAGGGGGCCGTGATCTCGTTCGTGAAGTCGGTCTGTGTCGAGGCCATTAAGAACGGGATCTACGTGAATTGTGTGGCGCCGGGATGGGTGGATACGGAGATGTGTGAAGCGCCATTTGGGAGGGAGAAGGGAAAAGGGAAAAGGGACATCGAGGCGACGATTCCGCTCGGTCGAGTGGCCACCCCGGAGGAAATCGCGGGACCGATCGTGTTCCTCTGTTCCGACCTCGCGAACAGCGTGGTGGGGGAGATTCTGAACGTGAACGGAGGGAGCGTCCGATGCGGGTGAGCGGGGAGCGGGGAGCAGGACCCTCCGGTGGTGAGCGTAGTTCCGATGCGAGGAACCCGAAATCGGGAGCTGGCGCAACGTCGGCGGGTCCCGCTCCCTCCTCCCCCCTCCCCGCTCCCCACGTGATCACCCTGCTCCTCGTCGTCGGACTGTCGTGTGCCGGCGAGGGCCCGACGGTCCCGGTGCCCGAGGATGTGTTCTTCTTCGTGAACCTGATCGATCCGGCCGGCGCCACGGACTCGGTACACGTGGTAGTTTCGGCTCCGGATCTCACCGCGCGATCGTTCGGCGCACCGGTTCAGGCGGGCATGGGACGGGTCGTGGTTTCGGTGCCGCCGGGCACGGGGCGGGTGCTGACCGTGTCGGCACTGGCGGGGGGTGTCGAGACGCACCGAGGACAGGCGGCGCTCGAGATCCGCGGGGATACCGTCGTGACGGCTGGCGTTTCGCTCACCCCCATCGGTTCGGGCGAGACGCTGGCGGCGAGAGTAGCGAATACGACAGTGCTCCTGCTCGGTGTGCCCGGCCTGATGACAGCGGGAGACACGGTAACGGTTTCGGCTCGCGTCGAAGGCGTGGACGCTCAAGCCCTGACAGTGGTGGTGGCCCTGTCTATCGGGGATTCCGCCGTCGCGACGGTGGAGCCTGTCGGCAACAACACCGTTCTCCTCACGGCCCGCGGGCCCGGAACGACGTTCCTCGCCGCCTCCTCGGGCGGCGTGCAGGGAGGAGCGGTCGTGGTAGTGGAGCCCGCTGCCGCCGGCTCACTCTCGCTCCAGCTGGTGGTGAGCGGGCTGACGAATCCCGTCTTCCTGACGCATGCGCCCGGTGATGGGTCCCGGCTGTTCAGCGTCGAGCGGGGTGGTCGCATCAAGATCCTTCGAGGTGGCTCCGTGCTTCCCCGTGCGTTTCTCGACATCGCGGGACGCGTGCAGGCGGCGGGCGGCGAGCAAGGCCTCCTCAGCGTCGCGTTCCATCGCGACTACGCACAGAACGGTGAGATCTTCGTCTACTACACGAACCTGGCCGGCAACTCCCACGTCTCACGGTTCCGCGTCTCGGCCGACCCCGACAGCGCGGATCCGGCGACCGAGGAGGTGCTCCTCGTGGTGGACCAGCCATACTCGAACCACAACGGCGGTCTCCTCACGTTCGGCCCCGACGGCATGCTCTACATCGGACTCGGCGACGGAGGGTCCGGCGGCGACCCACTCGGGCACGGTCAGGACTCCACCACGCTGCTCGGGTCGATCCTGCGCATCGACGTGGACGGTGGGACACCCTATGCGATCCCGAACGACAATCCGTTTGTGAATGACCCGGCAGCACGGAAGGAGATCTGGGTCTACGGGCTCCGCAATCCATGGCGCTTCTCGTTCGACCGAGTGACCGGCGACCTCTTCATTGGCGACGTGGGTCAGAACGCCTGGGAAGAGGTCGACGTAGTGCCGGCCGGCACAGGAGGACTGAACCTCGGGTGGAACGTGATGGAGGGGTTCCACTGCTACAGCGCCGCGACGTGCAACCAGGCGGGTCTCACCCTGCCGGTCCTGGAGTACCCGCACGTCGAGGGATGCTCGGTCACTGGTGGCTACGTGTACCGTGGCGCCGCAGTCCCGTTTCTCCAGGGGCGGTATCTCTATGCCGACTATTGCCAAGGGTGGATCAGGAGCTTCCGGTATCTCAACGGGCAGGCGACGGACCTCAGGGATCACACGGAGGACTTCGGGACGCTTCCTCTGATCTCGTCGTTTGGCGAGGATGCGGCTGGCGAGATCCACATCGTTACGTTGGGAGGCAATGTCTACCGGATAGAGCCCTGATCCGACACCGCAGCCCGGCGCAACAGCAGGCCCAACACCACGCCGACCACAGCGGCGATCCATTCCCACCACAGTGTGGTGACCAGCTCCGTGGATGCTGGAATCACTGCGAGTCCCACACCTACGATCACCAAAGCGGCCACCGACCGGGCGTCGCGCCGAAACCAGAATCCGACCGGCAAGAGCAGGCCCGCGACCCACGCACCGGTCAGTCCCAACTTGAGCCAATTGGGAAACGACTCCGCATAGAACAAGAGGGTCCAACCGCTGCCGACAGTGAACCCAAAGCCGCACCGTTGGCGAGTGCCCAGAGCCATGCAAGGCTGACTGCGCCGGCCCCAAATCCGCACCGTGGTGGTGTCTCCGACCATCAGGTCGTCCATTGCGGCGACCCACCGCACATCCGGCTGGTCGAGCTGGAAGTCCGCCGCCCGGGTGCGATAGCTGACGACGAAGTCGTGTCTGTCTACTCCAAGCGCAAGAATCTTCCTCATGAGGTCGTCACGGACGAGAACGAGCGCCGTCGACTTGGGCGGGGGCGGTCCCACGACGATTCTGGCCTCCATTCGTGCGCCTCCAGCCAGAATGGCGCGGATTGAGTCCGTCTCCTCGACTCGTGCCGGTCGCAAAGAGATGTCGCCGATTGCTGCTCGCACAACGGCCCCTCCGTACCGTGGTCTGCCTTCCTCTGCGGGGGTCCAAATGACAGAATAGGCGCCGGTCGGTAACGAAGGCCCGAGGAGATACCCAGTGAGGGCAAGCGTGGCAACCGCGAGGGCCGATGCCGAAAGACAAAACAGGTTCGAGGTGAGCCTGGACGGCCTGAGCCAGCGTGGCGACGCGAAGACGATCAGTGCGCCAAGGCCCGTCCCCAACGTGTTCGCGATGACGTCGCCAACGCTGGCGTCCCGGCCGGGGAGGATTACCTGGACGGCTTCGATCGACGAGGACAGCAAAACCCCGGCGAGCACAATCCGCGACAGCCGCACTCCGGACATAGCCAGCCCCACGCCGAGCGGCATGTAGAGGATGACGTTGATGAGGAAATCGGCCAGGGCGCGGTCCCCGCAGAACACGCAGGCGAAGCCGCCCGTCGTGCCCTCCGGGTCACCAGGTGCGAGGGTCGCGATCGCGATGGCGAGCAGGGCGCCGATGAGTACGCCCGTACTCCACCCTGTCCTTCCACGGTAATCCAGTGCGTGGCGCCGACGCAACAGCCGTGACCCATCGTTTGAGGTTTCCAACGGTTCCCCCCAAAGGCGGTTTGCGCAAGTATCGGTGTGGCAAGCAGTTACAGACGAGTCCCGTCTCGTTGGGCCGCCGCGTGACCGGGCGCTAACATTGCGAGTAACACCACACTATCTTCTCCCGGCGGCGCATGCGGCGCTGTCTCGGAGATCGGGAATCTTACGATACTGGGGGACTCGGGTGGAAGGTCGCGCGCTGCGCAGTCTGAAGTCATTGGGTCTCATGGGAGCGCTCCTCTCCGTTCCGTCCACGGCAAGCCCGCAGAGCATTTCGGCCGGCAGAATCAGCGGGGTTGTGGTGGACGCTGGCGGACGGACCATCGCCGATGCGATCGCCTGGCTCCGCGACCGCACGACCGGGGTGGAACGCTTCGCCGAGTCGGCGAGCGACGGCCGCTTCGTGTTCTCGCAGCTACACCCTGGGAGCTACGACGTCCGGGCGGAGCAGCTCGGATACCGTCCCAAGCACGTCCGTGACATCCGCCTCGGTCCCGGGGCGGCAGTGACGATCTCCATGGTGCTCGAACCGACGGAGCCCCCCGTCACTGTCACCGATTCGGTCCCGTTTGGCGGAGCACCGGCGGACGCGGCGCCCGGAGTGGCTCATGCTTTCCCGTACCGAGTGGCCGACCGCTTGCCACTCGTCGATCGGGACCTCTCGGCTCTGGCCGATCTCACCGCGCGCGGCGCCGGGCTCCAGCTCGACGGATTGGGGCCATCTGCCAGCGCGGTTGCGGTGGACGGGACCCTGCACCCCATGGCTCGCCATCCGTACCTGCCGACGGACGCCCTGGACGCGATGGCGTTTCCCCGTATGGCGTTTCACGGAGCGTCGGTCCTTTCCTCCCCCGTGGATCTCGAGTGGGGCGGTCCGATAGGCGATGCGCTCAGCGCCTACTCGCGGCGGGGAACACGGGAATTCAGTGCCAGCCTCTATGCCGACTGGGCCGGGACGGCCGGTGCGGGTTCCGACTACTTCGATCCCAACGCCGTGGGACATTCATCCTTCCGCGGCGGTGCGCTGGTGAGCGGTCCGATCATCCCCGACACGGCCCATTTCATGATCGGAGCGGAAGCGCAACGGCTGCAGCTCCCTCAGGCCCCGGCGTGGATTCCGACCTCGCTCGATTCGGCGTTACTCCAAGTCGCCCTGGACTCCTTCAGCGTGGACCTCGGTCCCTATGCCGCACCGCGCGCCGTGGAGCGCCGGCTCATTACCGCCTTTGGCCGCTTCGATTGGGATTTTTCGCAGCGGCACCGGGCGTCCGCATGGGCGAGCTTCGCCAACGCAAAAGACGACGAGGCCGATCGTGGCCCCGATGGGATCCTCGGCTTCCAGTCAGGCGTAGAGGGCACTGACGTGGCTGCCACAGCCGCCATCCTGTCCGCCCTTTCCGACAACGTAGGCAACGAATTCCGCGTTGGGTTCGAGACGTCCTCGAGGGAATACGGCGCCACGGTCTATCCAGGCACGCGGGTCGGAGTGTCCGGCCAGGCCTTCGGCACCGATCCCGCGCAACCGGGTACGTTCAAACGCACGGGCGCCTCGGTGAGTAACGCGCTCCACGTGCAGCTGGGAGCGGTACGCGTCAAGCTCGGCCTCGGGGCGGGCCTCGCATCGCACGACCAGACCTACGCCTTTGGGGGTGACGCCTCCTACTGGTTTTCCGACCCGGACGCCTACGGCGCGGGTCTGGGCGCGTACCTGCGTACCAATGGCTCGCCCCCCCGCTCTCGATTCTCGTCGCTTCGCGTGACCGGGCTCCTCCAAAACACCTGGACGGTGTCGGCGGGACTCGACCTCCGGTTCGGCTTGCGGTGGGACGGTGAGTGGCTGCCGGCGGACGAGGTGGTTCGGAACGACGAGTGGCTGACATTGACGGGGCTCGTCAACGACTCCATCGACAGCTTCCTCTCCAAGTTCAGCCCACGATTTGGCTTCCGCTGGACACTCGGGTCCGAGGCCGAGTGGGTGGTGCAGGGGAGTGGCACCGTCCAACGGGGCGAATTCGATCCTGCCCTGATGGGCGAGGTGATCCGGGAGGCGGGGCGGACCACCGTGTCCCGGGGGATCGGCGACGTTGGCTGGCGTGACGGGAACGGGACCGATGTCAGCGATGTCGGTGCCCGGCTCAGTGTTCTGGGTCCGGAATTCCAGGATCCCCGTTCCTCCAAACTCAGTCTTGGGATCGCCCGGAAGCTCGGCACTGACGGGTTGCTGGAGGTGTCGGCCCACTACCGCCACACCGACTTCCTCGCGAGGCGACACGACCTCAACCGCTTGCCAAGCACGGCCGGCCAGGACCAGCACGGGCGGCCGCTCTACGGGACGCTCGTGAAGGAGGGTGGGGTGATTGCAGCCGACCCCACTAGCAATCGCCGGTTCGCCGGATTCGAGCTCGTGTCGGCGCTGGATCCTGACGGGTACTCGGACTATTGGGGGGTCACCGCGCGTCTGGAGCAACCCGTAGGCCGCTTTTTTAGACTGCTGGCGAGCTACACCTATTCCCAGGCCACCGACAACGTGCTCACCGGCCGGCATGGTGGTCCCTACGCGCAACTCACGCCATTCCCGGACAGTCTGAGTGGCGCAGATTGGGCCGACGGGCGGTCCGACTTCGACGTCCCCCACCGGGCTGCGGTCGGTGTCGAGCTGCGGCCGATCGGACGTGACGGGTTCACCCTCGCAGCATTGTACCGCTACCGCTCGGGCCTGCCGTTCACGCCCGGGTTCCCAAACGGGGTCGACGCGAACGGTGACGGCTCCGCGAGCAACGACCCGGCATTCGTGAACGATGCCTTCCCGGGGCTGTCGGACCTGTACGCGGGGTGGGACTGCCTCAGGATCCGGGCGGACCAGTTTGCGGCGCGGAATGCCTGCCGCGATCCGGCGGTATCGACGCTCGACCTTCGGATCGGACTCGGGCCGTTCTGGCTGGGGGGCTACCCGTTCGAGCTGTGGACGGAGGTGCTGAACGTCACCGACGCACAACTCGTATCGAGGGACCACGCTCTATTCCTCGTCGATCCTGCGGCTGCCCTTACGACTGATCCTGTGAGCGGCCAGGTCGCGGTGCCGCTCCTGCTCAACGAGAACTTCGGCGAGCCTCTCTCGTATCGCGGGAACGGTCGCGCGGTGCGCTTCGGGCTGCGGGTGAACTACTGATGCTTACGCGGTTGGGTTTCGCCGTTGCAGGGGCGGCGCTCGCCGCCTGTCTGGTCGGGTGCGGAAATGTCGGTGAGGATCGGGTCCTCTCGATCATGGCGACCGGCTCGATCGAGGGGGTCGTCTACTTCGATCAGAATGGGTCGGGGCAGCTCGACGGTTCGGAGGTCGGACTGGCGGACATCGGCATCCGCGTCATCGCATTGGGGACCCGCGACACCGTGGCCCGCCCGGTGACGGCGTCGGACGGGTCGTTCGCGACTGCCCAGCTCCCGGTGGGCCGCTATCGCGTTTCGTTCGCGCCTGGTGCGATCGGTGACTCCGTGGTCGTCACGCAGTTCGAGGATTCTGTCGCCCTCCTCGCGCCCGGCGGGATGGCCCTGGTCACGGTGGGGGTGGGGTTCCCTTCACTCACCATTGCCGGGGCGAGGGCGCAGGTTCCGGGGAAGAGGTTTTTTGTCGAAGGGGTGGCGCTCACCGCGCTCGACGTCTTCGGTGACACCACCACGCACGTGGCCGACGGCACTGGGGCGATTCGGGCCGTCCGGGTTCGCCGCACGGTCGTCCAGCAGGCCGGTGACAGCGTGCGGCTTCAGGGAACGGTTGCGTCGCGGGCCGGGCAGCCGGTGCTCGACGACGTGACCGTCATCGTGCTAGACATCAATCGGCTGATTCCACCGGCGGAGCTGGTCTCGACCGGCGTGGCGGCCTCCGCCGACGGCGGGCGGCTGGATGCGGCGCTCGCCCAGGTGCGCAACGTGGCCATCGCCGACACGGCGACTGGGGCGACCGGATTCGCGCTGACACTGGATGACGGGTCAGGGGCGCTCACGGTGCTCCTGGATGCGGACATTGTGTTCGACCTGACCGGCCTCGATCCCGGCGCTTCCATTGATGCGACGGGCGTGTTGGTGCCGGACGGAGGGGGTACGTGGCGTCTCAAACCGAGAGGAAACGGCGATCTGGTAAGGCGATAGGGATTGCGAATGAGGACCCGCTGCTGCGATTGTGGATCGCGAGGCGCAAGGCTGGCCGAGGCGCCCATCCTCACGCCCGGACTCGTCACACGCCGTGTCGGGTTAGCGCGACGAACTCCGGAAAGGTCGTGCTTGGTCACGGATTGCTGCAACGGAGCTTCTTGACTGCGCCGCTGTCCGTCGGCACGTGGCGATCGTGACCGTTTGAGATGAGTATGAGACATGGGCAGAGGTAGGCCTGACCCCAATCCGAGGGGTTGTTGCGTTTTCTCCACATAGCGGTCCACAGGATTTCCCGAGGCGAGATCCAGCGGGTCAAGTGACTTCAGGGCAGCACGATGGAGTGGCCGTTCGAGCGCTGTAACGTCGGCTCGCTTCTTGCCGCCAGAGAATATCAGTCGTCTCTCAAACACGCTCTGATGAGCGTCGCTTGTGTGTGCACGGGGCTCGCGCGACTCGACAGGCGAGAATGTGCGCACGACCCGGCGAAATGCTGACAACGAACGACACAAACGGCTCAACCATTGGCTGGTCTACCATGAAGCGACTCCGGATTGCACCCTGGCTCGTAGTGGGAACTCTGACCGCATCGCTGAGCTGCGGTGAAGGGGTCCTGGGACTCGAAGATGTCACGACGATCGTTGTGACGGCCACGTCCCGCACCCTCACTGCTCTCGGACAGAATCAGCAGTTCACAGGCGAGGCCCGGACGGCCAGTGGTGAGAAGGTCCCCGGAATACCCTTCAGCTGGTCATCCTCTGACAACGGCGTCGCTACGGTCAGCGCGTCCGGGATGGTGACCGCAGTCTCCAATGGAAGTGCCAGTATCTCTGCAACAGCGGACGGCATCTCAGGCTCCGTTGGGGTCACGGTAGCCCAAGAGCCGGGCCAACTGGCGTTTAGCGTCCAGCCAACGGACGCGATCGCTGGTGAGTCGGTCGCGCCTGCCGTAGCCGTGGAGATCCAAGATGCGCTGGGGAGCCTCGTCGGGGGCGCAAGCGACGCGGTGACACTCGCCATCGGCACCGACCCGAGCGGCGGCTCGGCGACCTTGGCGGGCGCGGGCCCGGTGGGTGCGGTGAACGGGATAGCGACGTTCAGCAACGTGAGTGTGGATGTGGCGGCGGCAGGGTACACCCTGCTGGCGACGAGCGGGACGCTGACTTCGGCCACAAGTGATCCGTTTGACCTTACGGCGGGGACGGCGACGCAGCTGGTGTTCACGGTGCAGCCGAGCAATACGACGGCGGGTGCGACGATGACGCAGGTAGTGGTCACGGCCCAGGACGGATTGGGGAACACGGATGGGAGCTACGGGGCCGCCGTGACGTTGACGTTTGCGAATGATGGGAGCGGTGGGACGGCGACGTTGTCGGGTGCCACGGCGACGGCGTCAAACGGGGTGGCGACGTTCAGCACCGTGAGTATCGATGTGGCGGCGCTGGGCTACACGCTGCAGGCGAGTGATGGGACGTTGACGAGTGCGCCGAGCGCCCCATTTGCCATCACGGTGGGGACGGCGAGTGCGGCGAATTCGGATGCGGTGGTTCCGAATGGGACGGCGGGCGCGGCGACGTCGATTGAGATCATCGTGCGGGATGCCAATGACAACCCGGTGACGGGGGAAGCGGCGAATCTGGCGCTGAGTGTGACGGGGGCGAATACGGCGACGCCGCCGCAGCCGACGGACAATGGGGATGGGACGTACACGACGAGTTACACGCCGACGAGTGCGGGTAGTGACCAGGTGGCGATCACGCTGAGCGGGACGGCGATCGGTGGCAGTCCGTACCCGAGTGTGGTGGGGGTGGGTGGGGCGAGTGCGGCGAATTCGGATGCCGCGGTCCCGAATGGGACGGCGGGCGATCCGACGTCGATCGTGATCACGGTGCGGGATGCGAATCTCAATCTGGTGACGGGGGAGGCGGCGAATTTGGCGCTGAGCGTGACGGGGGCGAACACGGCGACCCCGCCGCAGCCGACGGACAATGGGGATGGGACGTACACGACGAGCTACACGCCGACGAATGCGGGCAGTGACGCGGTGGCGATCTCGCTGAGCGGGACACCGATCAGCGGCAGTCCGTACGCCAGTGTGGTGAGTGTAGGGGCGGCGAGTGCGGCGGCGAGCAGTGCGGTGGTCCCGAATGGGACGGCGGGGGATCCGACGTCGATGGTGATCACGGTGCGGGATGCGGATCTCAATCCGGTGACGGGGGAGGCCGCGAATCTGGCGTTGAGCGTGACGGGGGCGAACACGGCGACGCCGGCCCAGCCAGCGGATAACGGGGATGGGACGTACACGACGAGCTACACGCCGACGAATGCGGGGACGGACCAGGTGGCGATCACGCTGAGCGGGACGGCGATCGGCGGCAGTCCGTACCCGAGTGTGGTGAGTGCGGGGACGGCGACGCAGCTGGTGTTCACGGTGCAGCCGAGTGATGCCACCGCGGGCGCGACGATCGTGCCGGTGGTGGAGGTGACGGCCCAGGACGCGCTGGGGAACACGGATCTCGACTATGCCGTGCCGGTGTTATTGGCGTTTGAGAATGATGCCAGTGGGGGCACGGCGATCTTGTCCGGAGCGACGGCGACGGCGGTGAACGGGGTGGCGACGTTCAGCAATCTGAGCGTGGACGTGGCGGCCAACGGCTACACGCTATTCGCCGGCGATGGGCCACGAATGAGTGGGCCGAGTGCGGCGTTTGACATCACGCCGGGGACGGCCACACAGCTGGTGTTCACGGTGCAGCCAAGCGATGCCACCGCGGGTGCGCCCATGGTGCCGGCGGTGGAGGTGACGGCGCGCGACGGGCTGGGGAACACGGATGAGAGCTACGGGGCGGGCGTGACGCTGACTTTTGCGAACGATGCCAGTGGGGGCACGGCGACGTTGACGGGGGCGGGACCGGTGACGGCGGTCAATGGCGTCGCAACGTTCAGCAATGTGAACATTGATGGGACGGCCGTGGGCTACACGCTCGAGGCCAGTGATGGGACGTTGACCAGTGCGCCAAGCGCGGCGTTCGACGTGACGGTGGGCGTGGCGACGCAGCTCGTGTTCACGGTGCAGCCGAGTGATGCCTTCGCCGGCAGTGCGATCGCCCCAGCGGTCGAAGTGATTGCGCAGGATGGGTTGGGAAACCCGGATCCCGGGTTCAGTGATCCAGTCACGCTGGCATTTAGCACAGATCCGAGCGGTGGGACAGCAACGTTGTCCGGCGCGGGGCCGGTGACGCCGGTCAATGGCGTCGCGACGTTCAGCAATCTGAGCGTCGACGTGGCGGTCAACGGCTATACCGTGCAAGCCGCCGGTGGTGGATTAGGCAGCAACCCGAGTGCGGCGTTTGACATCACGGCGGCGGCGGCGACGCAGCTCGTGTTCACGGTGCAGCCGAGCGATGCCACGGCGGGCGCGACGATCGGGCCGGCGGTGGAGGTGACGGCCCAGGACGGGTTTGGGAACACCGATCTCAGCTATACCGTGCCGGTGTTATTGGCGTTTGAGAATGATGCCAGTGGGGGCA
>Ga0224512_10000065_pt1 | contig 112801 bp, 108 predicted proteins | sample SF_May12_sed_USG_4_FD_169103 | JGI IMG/M metagenome (GOLD analysis project Ga0224512, IMG submission 169103) | Sediment microbial communities from San Francisco Bay, California, United States - SF_May12_sed_USGS_13 | ecosystem: Environmental > Aquatic > Marine > Sediment | place: USA... | reverse complement strand
CACGATCAGCGCTTTCAGGTCGATGTCGATCCCGCATTCGATCAGGATCCTGACGACGCCGAGCGCAGCCCGACGCAGCCCGAAAGGGTCACGATTGCCGCTTGGCGTCTTGCCGATCGAAAATACGCCCGCCAGCGTATCAAGCTTGTCGGCGATGGCCAGGACCTGGCCAAGCGCCGTTGCGGGCAAGTCATCGCCGGCAAAGCGCGGGCGATAGTGTTCGCCGATGGCCTCGGCAACGTCATCGGGCTCGCCGTCGGCCAGCGCATAGTAGCGGCCCATGGTGCCCTGCAGCTCGGGGAACTCGCCGACCATACCGGTCAGCAGGTCGCATTTCGCAAGCGCGGCGGCGCGTCCGACCAGGCCTTTGTCCAGCTCGAGCCTTGCCGCCAGCCAGCCGGCGAGCGCGTCGATACGGCGACTCTTGTCGTGCAGACTGCCGAGGCCGCGCTGATAGATAACCTCACGTAATGCGCCAGTTCGGCTATCCAGCGGTCGCCGACGGTCGCTGTCCCAGAAAAACGCGGCGTCGGCCAGGCGTGGGTGAATGACACGCTCGTTGCCGTCGCGCACCTGGTCGGGATCCGTGCTTTCGAGATTCGCAACGGTAATGAAGCACGGCAGCAGCGCACCCTTGTCGTCGGCAACGGGGAAATATCGCTGGTGGCTTGTCAGCGTCGAGACGACCACTTCGCGCGGCAGCGCGAGATACTTTTCATCGAAGCGCCCCAGGATCGGAACCGGCCACTCGACCAGCGCCGCAACTTCGTCGTAAAGAGACTCACCGTCGACAACCCGGCCGCCGGCATCGGCCGCCGTGGCGCTGACGCCGTCCCGAATCATTTGACGGCGACGCTCGAAGTCGGCGATGACGTGACCTTCTTTTTCAAGCGTATCGAGATATGCATTCGGCGCGGCAACGACAATCGGTCCCGGCGAGTGAAAGCGATGACCCCGCGACACGTTGCCGGACGCGATTTCCATGACCGGCGCCTCGATGATGTCCCTGCCGTGCAGCAAGACCACCCAGTGCACGGGGCGCACAAACTCCGCGTTGCCCGCACCCCAGCGCATGCGGCGTGGAATCGGCAGCGCGGTCAAGGTCCGCTCGATCAGGGCAGGCATCAGGTCGGCGGCTGTACTGCCTTGCTCGACGACGTCAAACGCCAGCCATTCGCCTTTGCTCGTCTTCCTGCGCCGGAGGTCCGACACGCGGACGCCGCATTTCCGTGCGAACGCTTCGGCGGCTGATGTCGGCTTACCGTTATTGTCGAAGGCAATCGTGATCGGCGGGCCCTTGTGTTCGACCTTGCGGTCCTGCTGTTGCCGGGCAAGGTCGTCAACGCGGACGGCGAGACGGCGCGGGCTTGCATAAGCATGCACGGCGCCGTGATCGAGGGACGCTTCGTCGATGGCGGCAGCGAGACCGTCACCGAACGCTTCCATCAGCGACCGTAGCGCTTTGGGCGGCAGTTCTTCAGTCCCGACCTCGACCAGGAAATCATCGTTCCCGCTCATTTTGCCGACGCCTCGTCGGCGACCGATTTCAACATCGGGAAACCAAGCGCCTCCCGGCTGGCGTAGTAAGCGTCGCAGATTGAGCGCGATATTGTCCGGACGCGCAGGATAAAACGCTGCCTCTCCGTCACGGATATAGCCTGCCTTGCGTCGAGCAGGTTGAAGGTATGTGACGCCGTGAGCATTTGCTCGTAGGCGGGTAAAGCGAGGCCCAGCGCAATGAGCCGCTGGCTTTCGCGCTCCGCGTGATCGAAGGCATCAAACAGTGTCTCGACGTCGGCTTCTTCGAAATTGTAGCGGGACTGTTCGACTTCGTTCTGGTGATAAACGTCGCCATACGTTATGCGACCCAGGGGCCCGTCCGTCCAGATGAGGTCAAAAATGCTTTCCACGTTTTGCAGGTACATGGCCAGGCGCTCGAGACCGTAGGTGATCTCGCCCGTTACCGGACGACATTCGAGGCCGCCGACCTGCTGGAAGTAGGTGAACTGCGTAATCTCCATGCCGTTCAGCCAAACCTCCCAGCCAAGGCCCCAGGCGCCGAGGGTCGGAGACTCCCAGTTGTCTTCCACGAAACGAATGTCGTGCACGAGGGGGTCGATACCGATGGCGCGCAGCGAACCAAGGTACATGTCCTGAATGTCGAGCGGCGAGGGCTTGATTACGACCTGGTATTGATAGTAATGCTGCAGGCGAAAAGGATTATCGCCGTAGCGACCGTCGGTCGGTCGCCGGCTGGGCTGCACGTATGCCGCGGACCAGGGCTCGGGACCAACCGCGCGCAGAAACGTGGCCGGGTGAAAGGTGCCCGCGCCCATCTCCATGTCGTAGGGCTGCAGGATGACACAGCCGCGCTCGGCCCAGTATTGCTGTAGTGCAAGAACCAGGTCCTGAAAGCTCAGCTTGTTTGTTGTTGTGTTGGCACTCATCGCAGGCATCGCGGCCGCTCAAAGGCGCGAAGTATAACGGCTGGGCGCGTCCGGTAGGAGGCCCTGCGGCGCGGGCGTCAAAATAACGGCGCCACGCCGTGCGCCATCCGGGTGCAAGACTGCTTCTTTTGCACTAGAATGGTGCGGAAACGGGGCGACCCGCACCATTATGGTGCAGTCCTGCCGCCGTTACATCGGAAAAATGGAAAAAAAACAAGGCATTAGCATAAACGCCTTTTTGGCACGCTAAGTGCAGATAACGGCGTCTAACGGGTCGCATTTGGCGGCCACTTTATTTCGCGCAACAACAACCTGGAGGAAAGATCCATGACGCCCGCAGAGGTACTCGCCCAAATCAAAGAGGCAGAGGTCAAGTTTGTCGATTTTCGTTTCACGGACACGATTGGCAAAGAACAACACGTAACAGTGCCCGCACACACGGTCGACGACGACCTGTTCGAGGACGGCAAAATGTTTGACGGGTCCTCCATTTCAGGGTGGAAAGGGATCAACGAGTCCGACATGATCCTGATGCCGGATCCCGCTTCCGCGGTACTCGATATTTTTCCCGACGAACTCACGATGAATCTGCGCTGCACGGTCGTCGAGCCTGCAACGATGCAGGGCTATGATCGCTGCCCGCGTTCGCTGGCCGACCGCGCCGAGGCGTACCTGAAGTCAACGGGCATCGCCGATGCCGCCTATTTTGGTCCGGAGAACGAGTTCTTCGTGTTCGATAATGTGTCGTGGGACGACAGCATGCAGGGTGCATTTTACAAAGTCGACTCGGACGAGGGCGCGTGGAATACGGACCGCAGCCTGGAAGAGGGCAACACGGGTCATCGGCCAACCGTAAAAGGCGGTTATTTCCCCGTGCCACCCGTCGATTCGTTGCACGACATACGCGGCGCCATGTGCCTTGCGCTCGAGGAGCTCGGCGTCGTGACGGAGGTGCACCATCACGAGGTCGCGACGGCAGGCCAGTGCGAAATCGGCGCGAAATTCAACACGCTGGTGCGCAAAGCCGATGAAGTGCAGATCCTCAAATACGTCGTTCACAACGTCGCGCACGCGTACGGCAAGACCGCAACGTTCATGCCCAAACCACTCGTGAACGACAACGGCAACGGCATGCACGTGCACCAGTCCCTGTTCAAGAAGGGCAAGAACCTGTTCTCGGGCGATGGCTATGGCGGACTGTCCGAGACGGCGCTGTTTTATATCGGCGGCGTTATTAAACACGCAAAAGCCATCAACGCATTCACCAACCCGTCGACCAACAGCTACAAGCGCCTGGTACCCGGTTTCGAGGCGCCGACGATTCTCGCGTATTCGGCGCGCAATCGTTCGGCGTCCATTCGCATTCCCTATATCGCCAATCCCAAGGGCCGGCGTATCGAGGTGCGCTTTCCGGACTCGATGGCAAATCCCTACCTCGCTTTCTCTGCAATGATGATGGCGGGCCTCGACGGCATCCAGAACAAGACCCACCCCGGTGATGCCATGGACAAGGATCTGTACGACCTGCCGCCCGAGGAAGAAAAACAGCTGCAGCTGGTTGCGTTCTCGCTCGACGAGGCCCTGGAATCGCTTGATGCAGATCGGGACTTTCTCAAAGCCGGCGACGTTTTTAGTGACGACCTGATCGACGCGTATATTGAGCTCAAGATGGGCAATGTCACGCGCCTCCGAATGACGACGCATCCGGTGGAATTCGACATGTATTACAGCCTGTAAGGGCGAAAGACGAGGGCCGGGCGACATTATGTCGCCCGGCTACTAGCCCGAAGAACCCCGACGCTGCTATGCTCATTCAATGGCAATACGAGCAATTTTCATTCTCCTGGGACTGTTTGTCGCCAGCAGCGCGCTGGCAGATACCTACAAGTGGACGGACGAAGACGGCGTCGTCCATTTCTCCGATCGGCCGCACCCTGGAGCGGAAATCGTGCGGCTGGATAAATCACGCAGCCGCTCGCAGACGGCCAGACCGACGACGAGCCCTGCACCGGACGCGGAAGCGAGCGGTGCTGTTGCGCAGCCGTTTAGCTATACGAGTCTCGAGATCGTTGCCCCGGCGGCGGAAGAAACGCTGTGGAACATAGAGGGCATCCTGAACGTATCGCTGGCACTGAGCCCGGCGCTGCAGCCGAACCACGAGGTACGGGTTTATTTCGACGGGGTGGCGCGGACGGTCGAGGGGACGACCTTCCAGCTGCAGGAGGTCTACCGCGGCGTTCACAACATCCAGGCGGAGGTGCTGGACGAAGCGGGCAACCTCATGATTCGCAGTCTGCCGAACCGGTTTTACGTGCAGCAGAACACGGTAAGGTTCCGCTAGGCGAGACAGCGGCCGGCCGTCCCGGCGAAGGCGGCTCCGGCAATGGCGGAACGCTCCGCCGTAATGCGATCAATATCGTTGACTCCTTGAGCTCGGGTATCGTCCTGCTGGACGAGCACCTCCTTATTGTCGGAATCAACCCGGCTGCTGAAAATATTCTGGGCATCAGTCAGCAGCGCGCTTACGGCAAGTCGCTGCTGCGACTTGTCGACGACGAACCCGAAATGCGCGACATCCTGAGTCGCGTAATGTCCACCGGAGACTACTATGCGAACGAGATGCGGCTTGCCCCGACCGAGGTGCACGCCCATGAAAGAATTGTGGATTGCCGGGTATCACCGATCGCAACGAGCGACGCGTGTGTGCTTGTCGAAATCACGGACGTCACGCGCCGCTCACAGATCAGCCGCGAAAACGCCCTGTTGATTCAGCACGGTGCCGGGCGACAGATGATTCGGCAGCTGGCGCATGAAATAAAAAATCCCCTGGGCGGGATACGCGGCGCAGCGCAGCTGCTCGAGCGGCAGCTTTCCGACGAGGAACTCCGTGAGTATACCGACGTTGTCATCAGTGAAACGGATCGGCTGGCTGCGCTGGTCAATACGCTGCTGGGACCGGGTGGCCCGCCGAACAAGGAGCCCGTCAACGTCCATGAGCTGCTCGAATACGTCGTCAGAATCGTGGAGGCGGAGCATGATAAAGCGCCGAGAATTCGACGGGACTATGATCCGGGACTACCGGCGATAGATCTCGACCGGGACCAGATGGTACAGGCGTTTCTGAACCTGGTGCGCAATGCCTGTGCCGCGCTGGACGGCCAGGGCACGCTGACGCTCAGAAGCCGGGCGGCGACCAATTACACGATCGGCGACATTCGACACCGGGTCATTGCTTCGATCGAGATCGAAGACGACGGCCCCGGCATCCCGCGCGACCTGCAGGACTCGGTTTTCTACCCGCTGGTCACGAGCCGTCCCGAAGGCACGGGCCTCGGCTTGCCGGCGGCACAGGAACTGATTAGCCGTCACGACGGGCTGATCGAATTCGAAAGCCGCCCTGGCCGCACCGTTTTCTACGTTCGCATTCCGATCAAACATACGGGAGTAAACACCAATGGCTGACGCCCCCTTGAGCGCATGGATCGTGGACGACGACCAGTCGGTGCGGTGGGTGCTGGAAAAAGCCCTCAAGCAGGCCGACATCGAGACCCGCAGTTTCGAGCGGGCCGAACACTTGCTCGAAGCGATCGATGAAGACGCTCCGGATGTCCTGATTACGGACGTACGCATGCCGGGGATGAGCGGTATCGCGCTCCTCGAGCGGCTGCGCGGCAGCCTTCCGGACCTGCCGATCATCGTGATCACGGCGCATTCGGATCTCGAAAGCGCCGTCGCCGCTTACAAGGGCGGTGCGTTCGAGTACCTGCCGAAACCCTTCGATATCGATGAGGCCGTCGAACTCGTGCGCAAGGCCGCAAACGTCACCGGCAAGAGCGGCCACGTGCCGGCGACGCCAACCGACGGCATTGCTTCGATGATCGGACAGGCACCGGCTATGCAGGAGGTCTTTCGCTCGATCGGCCGACTGGCGGGCACGAGTATGACCGTTCTGATTACCGGTGAATCTGGCACGGGCAAGGAGCTCGTCGCACGCGCCCTGCACGATCACAGCCCGCGCGCCGATAAGCCTTTCGTTGCGCTGAACACGTCTGCGATTGCCGCGGAACTCCTCGAGTCCGAGCTTTTCGGGCACGAGAGGGGCGCATTTACGGGCGCCGATTCCCGGCGCATCGGGCGCTTTGAGCAGGCCGATGGCGGCACGCTGTTCCTGGACGAGATCGGCGATATGTCGCCGGCGCTGCAAACGCGACTGCTGCGGGTTCTCGCCGAAAGCGAGTTCTATCGCGTGGGCGGGCAGACCCCGATCAAGGTGGACGTCCGCGTTATCGCGGCAACCAACCAGGACCTCGCGCGGGCGGTGAAGGAGTCCCGCTTCCGCGAAGACCTTTTTCACCGCCTGAATGTGATACGCATAAATACGCCGCCGCTACGGCAGCGGCGCGATGATATCCCGCTGTTGCTCAAACACTACCTGGCCGAAGCCGCAAACGAGCTTGGCGCGGCAGCAAAAACCATCGACGACGAGGCGATGCATGCACTCAAGGCGTTTGCGTGGCCCGGCAACGTGCGCCAGTTGGTGAACGCGAGTCGCCGGCTAACGGTAACGGCGCCCGGCAGCGTAATCACTGCGGAGGACATTCCGGGCGACCTCGGCGGCAGCGAGTCGCCGAAGCGCGCCGCGAAGGAGTGGACGCGAGTATTGGCGGCATGGGCCGAGCGCGAGCTGCACGACGGCGATGCGCCTTTGCTCGATACGGCGCTGCCGGAATTCGAAAAGACGCTGATCGAGACCGCGATGTCCCAGACCAACGGCCACCGGCAGGAGGCGGCAAAACTGCTGGGGTGGGGAAGGAACACGCTGGCAAGAAAAATGAAGGCGCTACAGCTGGACTAGATCGACCGCGGCGCGGGCCGGCCGGGCGGTACCGAATACGGCGCCGCTCAGCGTATGTTCGAATGCGTCCTTATGACGCGCAGGAGATCAAAGCGCGTGATCGCGCCGACGATCTTGCCGTTTTCGACGACCGGAAGGCGCCGGAACTTGTTGGCCAGGAACATGCCCGCAATATAGTAGATGTCGACCGTGGGAGGTACGGTCACAACGTCCCTGGTCATGTACTCCGCGACGGTTGCGTCAGTGGGAGGCTCACCCTGAACGCCTTCGGTGACCAGCTTGAGCAGGTCTGTTTCGGTGATGATACCTACCAGCTCGCCGTCCGAGTCCACCACCGGCGCGCCGGTGACTCGATGACGCAGGAGAAAATCGACGGCTTCCATGATGCGGGTATCGGGGCTGAGGGTGGGCACGACGGTATCCATGTAAGTACCGATCTTGGGCATGCTCTTCATTTGCCTCTCCCGAGAGTTTGTCCAATGGATGTACTAGCTTATGCCATGTCGTAGCGTTGGTGGGGACATTCTTAATTTAATGTATTTAGTACATTAAATTAAGAATGTCCGCATTCAAGTCTGCAGCGAGCCGACCAGCTCCGCAATGGACCTCATCCCGTGGCGCCCGAGGTAATCGACGATACCTGCGTTGATCTTTTTGCAGACGAGCGGATCGTAGAACAGCGCCGTGCCGATGCCTACTGCTGAGGCCCCGGCGACGATAAACTCGATCGCGTCTTTGGCGGTCGTAATGCCGCCCTGCCCGATAATGGGAATGTCGTGCCGTTTCGCGACCCCGAAAACCTGGTGCACCTTGAGCAAAGCGATGGGCTTTATCGCCGGCCCGGAAAGCCCGCCGCGCACATTGCCGATAATCGGCCGTCGGGTCTCGCCGTCGATAGCCATGCCCATAACCGTGTTGATCACGGCAAAACCATCGGTGCCGGCCTCGATGCACAGGCGCGCGTTTTCCTCAATGTCGGTCTGGTTCGGCGACAGCTTGGTGATAACAGGTTTTGTCGTCTGTTCTCGACAGGCAGCGACGACGCGCGCCGACATCTCCGGATCGTTGCCGAACTGAACGCCACCTTCCCTGACGTTCGGGCATGAGATGTTGATTTCGATTGCATCGATGTCCGAGTCGTCGAAGCGCTTTGTGACGCGCTCATATTCTTCGATCGTCGAGCCCGACACATTCGCAAAAAAGCGAGTCTCCGAAAAATCGAGGCCCGGCAATATTTCATCGACAACCCTGTCTACGCCCGGATTCTGCAGGCCGATCGCATTCAGCATGCCCTCCGGTGTTTCGCAGACGCGATGCGGCGGATTGCCGAGGCGCATGTCGCCTGTCGTGCCCTTGAGGACCACGGCGCCGACGTCCTCGTTGGAGAAGCCAACGACACGCGTATATTCCTCGCCGAAACCAACGCAACCCGATAGCAGGACAATGGGCGAAGCCATCGATACGCCGCACAAATCAGTGTGTAATAGAGCGCTTGACATGGCAGCGGCATTCTACAGGGTTTTATATGTTTAGCCTTATCCTTTACGAGCCTGAAATACCGCCCAACACCGGCAACATTATTCGCCTTTGCGCAAACACGGGTGTGCAGCTGCATCTCGTCGAACCGCTGGGGTTCGAACTCGATGCGCCGAGGCTCAAACGGGCCGGGCTCGACTACCGCGAGTTTGCGAGCGTGACGACACACGCATCGCTCGACGATTGCTTAGAAGCGCTCGGCGGGCCCCGCGTTTTCACCCTGAGCACGCGCGCCGCTACGCGCCATGACGCGCCGGAATTCAGACAAGGGGATGCGTTTCTTCTCGGGCCGGAGACGCGGGGGCTGCCGCAGGCCGTGCTCGAGTCGGTACCTCGGGAACAGCGACTGCGGCTACCGATGACAGCAAACAGTCGCAGCCTCAATCTGTCGAACGCAGCCGCGGTCCTCGTCTACGAGGCCTGGCGGCAGCTGGGGTTTGCGGGCGGTCGTTAGCGCGGGCGGCTGCGGCCGGGGCGTTCCTATTCGGGCTTGAGCTGCCGGGTCATCAGCGTCTCGACGGCTTCGCGCGGCGAGGCTCCCTCATAAAGGATCCGGTAGATCTGATCGCAAATCGGCATTTCGATGCCAAGCTCGTCGGCGACTTCCTTGACGGCTTCCGCCGCCATGACGCCCTCGACAACCTGCTGGATTTCTGCCCTGGCCTCGTCCACGGTCATGCCTTTCGCCAGCGCCAATCCCATACGCCGGTTTCGCGAGAGATTGTCCGTACAGGTCAGCACGAGGTCGCCCATGCAGGCCAGGCCCATAAAGGTCTCTTTGCTGGCGCCGAGCGCAACGCCAAGACGCGTCATTTCGACGAGACCGCGATTGATCAACGCAATCCTCGTATTGGCGCCGAACCCCAGGCCATCGGACATGCCGGCACCGATTGCGAGGACGTTCTTTACGGCGCCCCCGACTTCGACACCGATCATGTCATCGGAGGTGTAGGCGCGAAACTTGTCGCTGGACAAGCCGACGGCCAGCGCTTGCGCAAAGTCGCTGTTGTTGGCGGCGATAGTCAGCGCGGTCGGCAGTCCCTCAGCAACCTCTTTGGCAAACGTCGGTCCCGACAACACGGCCATCGGGCGCTCGGCGCCAAGCACTGCGGCCGCCACCTGGTGCGGCAACTTGCCGGTGTGCAGCTCAAAGCCCTTGGTGGCCCAGCACACGCGGGACTCCGGGTTCAGGAATGGTTTGATCGCCGTCAGCGTATCGCGCAGGCCGTGACTGGGCACTGCGATGAGAATGTCCCGCGCGCCCTCGAGGCATTCCTCCAGTTTCGGGTAAGCAACGAGGTTCGCGGGAAAGCGGACGCCGGGAAGGTAGCGTGTGTTTTCGCCGCTGGCCGCCATGGCCTCCAGCTGATCGAGCTCGAGGAGGCCGCCCAGCCTGACGTCGCAACCGCTGCGGGCAAATTGGAGCGCCAGCGCGGTTCCCCACGAACCGGCGCCGATGACGGCAACCTTTTGCGGTGCGCCGTTCTTAATCAGTGTTTCTCCGCATCCTCGGCGGTAGCGGTCATCTGCTGCTGCTTCGACTGCATGTACAGGGCGTCAAAATTGATGGGCTGCAGAACGAACTCCGGGAAGCCGCCCTTTTGAATCATCGAGGCGATCGACTCGCGGGCATACGGGAACAGGATATTGGGACAGAAGCTGCCGACGATCGCCTGCAGCTCCTCGCCCTCGTAGCCGGCAATTTCAAAAAGGCCGGCCTGCTGCAGCTCCACGAGGAAACAGGTCTTGTCAGCTTCTTTTGCTTCGATGGTAATGGTCAGCACGATTTCATGGAGATCGTCTTCAACGGCCTTGTGCGCGCTGCGAAGGTTGAGGTTCGTCTGCGGCTTCCATTCATCCCGCCGGAAAATTGTCGGGGACTGCGGTGATTCGAATGAAAAATCTTTCATGTAGATTTTTGTAATCGACAAACGCTTTTCAGCGGTTTTTTCTTCTTCTGCCATGGTTCGTCCTGTTATCTAATCGATGGCCGCCGCATCAGCCGGCAAGCATTTTATCGAGCTCCCCACTCGTGTCGAGAGCGCTTAGTTCGTCGAAGCCGCCAATAGCCGTATCGCCGATAAATATTTGCGGCACCGTTCGGCAACCGCTTCTTTCCCGCATTTCTTCGAGCAGCGAGGGATCGTCGGTGACGATTATATCCTCAAATTCGATACCCCTTCGCGTAAGCAGCATCCGTGCAGCGCCGCAAAAAGGGCAGCTCGTATTGCCGTACATCGTAACCGGCTTGCTGCTATTGCTGGTGCCCACTTTTTTATCGCTTCTTTTGCTTTTCCGACTTGCTGCGGGTTTTTTTGCCGGTTACGACAGGCAGTCCCGCCTGGCCCCAGCCCGACATTCCGCCTTTCAGGCCAAAAACACTTTCGAACCCTGAGTTACGGAGCTTTGTGACCGTTCGTGTGGTCGTAATGCCGGCGTCACAAACAGCAACGATCGGCGTCGACTTGTATTTGGAAAGCTGTTCGATCTTGGCGTCCAGCTCGTCGGCGGGAATGTTCCTTGCGTTGACGATATGGCCGCGCGCGAAAGCGTCCGGGCTGCGAATGTCTATGACAAGCGCATCGTTGTTGATCAGCTTGACGGCGTCGCCGGCTTCCACGTTCACGAGTCCGCTGGCCTTGCGGCGCAACTCCGTGAAGACCACAAGAAAAAAGCTGATCATCAGTGCGGACACCAGCAACACGTGGTTGCTCGTGAATTCTAGAAATTTGTCCATGAATCAATAATTTCGGCGCGCGCGCGGGCGCCTTGGCGATATCTAAAGGCGAGATTATACGCGTATTGGCGGGCGGTCACAGCCTCGAGGCCCTACACTCGCGCTCATGACGTGGCGAATCATGTGTATAGCAGTGCTGCTGGCCGTTGCCGCGGCCGGGCAGGCGCAGGATGCAGATGGCGAGCTGACCAAGGTCAAGGAGCGCGAACTGGAAAGCGTCCGCGAGCGCATCAGCGCGCTCAAGGAGAGCATGGATGCGGGCGCTGCCGAGCGAGATCGATTGACCGCGGAGCTGCAGGAGGCCGAAATAGCGATTTCGGAGCAGCGCATTCGGCTAAAGGAAATAGAGCGCCAGCAACGTCATGCGACCGACAGGAAGCAGGAACTCGATGCCGAGCTCGCAGAGCGCGAGGCCCATCTCGACGAGGAGTCCAGGGCGCTCGCCGCACAGCTGCGCGCTGCGTACATGAGCGGTAGCCAGGAGAAGATAAGGCTGCTGCTAAATCAGCGCGACCCGGCGATGCTGGGCCGGCTGATGGTCTACTACCGGTATCTGAATGACTACCGGGCCGACAACATCGAGGCCGTCGTAGCAGAAATCCGCAGACTTGATACGCTCCGGAGCCAGATCGCTGCGGAGGAAGCCCGCCTCGGCGAACTGGCGCAGACGCGTTATGCCGAGCTGACGAAGCTCAACGGATCGCAGGAAGAAAGGGCGACGCTACTCGCTGCGCTGCGACAAAAAATCCGCAGCGAAGGCGAGGAAGTCGAGCTTCTCGCAGCCCAGGAAAAAGACCTGACACGACTCATTGCGGAGCTGACCAGCATACTGTCCGACTACCCGATCAGCTCCGAAGAACCGTTCAGCGCGCACAAGGGAAAGCTGACCTGGCCGGTCGCCGGCACGTTGCTGCATGATTTCGGCCAGCCTCGGGTTGGTGGCAGCATTAAGTGGAACGGCGTGGTTCTGGCAGCGCCTCGCGGCCGTGAGGTCCGGGCGGTTTATCATGGTCGGATTGCGTTTGCGGACTGGCTGGCCGGAATGGGACTGCTTGTCATTGTTGATCATGGTGACGGTTACATGAGCCTTTACGGCTATAACGAGACCATCCTCAAGGACACGGGCGACTGGGTGGCGCCGGGCGACGTTATTGCAACTGTCGGCGATAGCGGCGGACAATCGCAGGCGGGACTGTATTTCGAGCTTCGGCGCGGCAAGCAGCCGGTCAATCCGCGTCAGTGGGTAACGCGGCGCCCCGGAGGCAAAAGTTGAAAGAGCGGCCTTTGTCCGCTGCTCTGATCATGATGCTGTGCTAAGGTCGGTGATCCTGTCATGAGAGCCAGCGCGGCCGTGTCACGGAAAAAAATATGTCGTTGAAAGTTCGTGCAATTCTCGTCGCTGTCATCGGTCTGGTATTGGGCCTCAGCCTGTCTGTTGGCGGCGGCCTGATCGGCGGCCAAAGGACGCTCGACAAAGAAGAGCTCGCCTGGCAACAGGCGCGTTTGTTTGCAGAAGTCCTGGAGCGCGTCAAGCAGGATTATGTTGAGCCGGTCGACGATGCGGTGTTACTCGAGAGCGCAATTCGCGGCATGGTTAGCGACCTGGATTCGCACTCCCAGTATCTCGACGCGCGCGAGTACCACGATATTCGCATCAGCACCATGGGCAGTTACTCGGGCATAGGCATCGAGGTTGACGAGGTCGACGGCGTGCTGCGGGTCGTAACGCCTATTGCCGGTTCGCCAGCCGCGCGTTCCGGTATTCGCAGCGGCGACCAGATTATCGCGGTGGACGGTGTTGCCATCGAAATGGCGAGCCTGCAGCGGACGGTCGGACGCTTGCGAGGACAGGCCGGCTCCAAGGTGACGGTTACCGTATTGCGCGATGACGTTGCGATAGAGCACGAAATGCGCCGACAGCTTATCCGCGTTGCGAGCGTGCACAAGGAGCTGCTGGCACCATCTTTCGGCTATATTCGCGTAAGCCAGTTCAGCGACAATACGGCGCGGGAACTCGGCCGGGCCGTTGACGAGCTGCAGGCAGCCAGCGGGGGCATGCTGGAGGGACTCGTACTGGATTTGCGCAATAATCCCGGGGGCGTTCTCGACGCCGCCGTTGATGTCTCGGATCTTTTCCTGGATTTCGGCGTCATCGTGTCGGCCGACGGTCGATCATTCGACTCGCGCTTCACGCGTTCGGCGCATCGCGGGGACGTTCTTGACGGTGCCAACATGGTCGTGCTCGTTAACAATGGTTCCGCATCGGCATCGGAGATCGTCGCAGGCGCACTGCAGGACCACGAGCGTGCGCTGATCCTGGGTACGCCGACGTTCGGTAAAGGGCTGGTGCAGACCGTTATGCCGCTGTCCAGGGGCCGCGCAATAAAGCTTACGACGTCTCGATACTACACGCCGTCCGGAGACTCGATACAGGATGTTGGTATCGAGCCGGACATCTTCGTCGAGGATACGCCGGGCTATCCGGACCTCACTCTCTCCGGTGTCGTCGATCGCGAAGCCGACGCGCAGCTGGCAGAAGCGATCGAATACCTGCAGCCTCGCCCGGTAATGCACAGCAACGCTCAATGAGCTGGACACGAGCCTGTCTTGCGGCGTCGATGCTGCTGATTGCCTCGTTCAGCGGGGCAGCGGTACAACAGGCCAGGGTCGCTATCATCATCGATGACCTCGGCTACCGGCTCGAAGCCGGCCGGCGGGCGATCGCGCTGCCGGGCCCGCTGGCATTCGCCGTGCTGCCGGGGACACCGCGGGCAGCAGCGCTCGCGGACTGGGCGCATGCACAGGGCAAGGAGGTGCTGCTGCACCTGCCCCTGCAGGCGAACGCCGAAGACAGGGACAACGAACCGATCGGCATCCATCTCGATATGAGTCGACAGGCGGTTAATGCCACCTTTGCAGCGGCAATGCAGGCGGTCCCGCACGTGGTCGGTGTCAATGGCCACAGGGGCAGCCTACTGACAAGACATCCCGGCCACATGCTGTGGCTGATGGAAGAGATCCGCGCACGCCATGGCCTGTTTTTCGTCGACAGCTATACAACCGCGCAAAGCGTCGCCATGCAGATGGCCACGGAAGCCGGCGTCCAGGCCGTGCGACGCGACGTATTTCTCGATCCGGACCCGTCGCCCGCGACCGTCGCGCGGCAGTTTGAGCGCATGAAACGGCTGGCGAAAAAGCGGGGTGTCGTGGTCGCAATTGGCCACCCTTACGAGACAACGCTGGCTCTACTCGAAAAAGAGCTGCCGAAACTGAGCCAGCAGGGTATCGAACTGGTCACAATCAGCGAACTCGTGCGATGACGTGGTACGAAGAGAGGGTGTTGCCGACCCTGATCAACCTCGCCTGCAGCGTCAAGCCGGCCCGCAAGCAGCGCGAGAAAATCGTGCCGCGCGCGACAGGCGACGTGCTTGAAATAGGGTTTGGCAGCGGCCTCAATCTACCGTATTACGATCGTCGCAAGGTTCGCCGCGTTTGGGGGCTGGAGCCATCCGCCGGCATGCGCCGCCTTGCGAGGAAAGCCATCGCCCGGTCTTCGCTGGAGGTGGAGTTAATCGATCTGCCGGGAGAGGAGATACCCCTCGACGACGATAGCGTCGACACCGTCCTCGTGACCTACACGTTGTGCACGATTCCGGAAGTCGCGGAAGCGCTGCGCGGAATGCGCCGTGTCCTCAAGCCGCAGGGACGGCTGCTGTATTGCGAGCACGGCAAGGCACCGGATAGCAACGTACGGAAGTGGCAGGACCGGCTGAACCCGGCCTGGAAGAAGATCGCCGGCGGCTGCAACATGAATCGCGAGATCGTTGCCCACCTCGAGGAGGCCGGGTTCCTGATCGAAGACGACAACCGGATGTACCTTCCCGGAATCAAGGCACTGACCTATAACTACTGGGGCGCCGCTCGAATTCGTTGAACCGGACCGGGTTTCGACGCTCTAAGCTTAAACGGGACGCCCCTGATTCATGACGATACGCTACGCCACAACCCTCGTAATTTTCCTGCTCGGCTTCGTGCCGTCCGCAGAGGCGCAGGATATGGCCTGTACGATGCAGTACGAGCCGGTGTGCGGCATAGACGGACAGACCTATAGCAACGAATGCGTCGCAAGGCAGGCCGGTATCGAGATCGCGAACAACGGCATCTGTGCGGAACAGGCCAACGGATGCCCGGAGACCTTCGACCCGGTCTGCGCTGTCGATGGCAACACGTACATTAATGAATGCTTCGCGCTCAAGTCAGGCATCGAGATCGCGGGCCTCGGAGCCTGCACGCCGAACGGATGTCCGTCCATCGTGGAGCCCGTCTGCGGCATGAACGGGCGAACATTCATCAATCGATGCGAAGCCGATGCCGAGCGCATTCCCGTGCAGCGCAAGGATCGATGCGACCCGGATAACTGTCCGCGCGTATTTGCGCCGGTCTGTGGCGACGACGGGGTCACCTACGATAACGCCTGCCACGCGGAGAGAGACGGCGTCAAAACGTTCAAACAGGGCATTTGCAACGTGCGGCCATGTCCGAACCTGTTTGTGCCCGTTTGCGGCTTTGACGGCCTGACTTACGGTAATGCCTGCCAGGCGGAACGCCGCGGCGTGCGCGTCGAATATGCCGGTGTTTGCGAGAACCTCGGGGAGAATTGTCCGCGGGAGTACGCGCCCGTGTGCGGCATGGACGGCATTACTTACGACAACGCCTGCCAGCTTGAAAATGCCGGCGTCACGAAAGCATTTGCAGGCGCCTGTCTGGGCGACTAGCCGCGAATTAACTCCAGGCCGGGCGCAGTCGCCCCTTTTCGTCAGCCGTATACGGCAGCCAGACCAGGCCACTGAGCGTGACGGTAATGTCCGTGCTCTTGGCCCGCACGACAACCTCATCAAGCTCTTCGGCCTGTGCATCGAACGCCGTGTCGAGTTCCGCAATCTCTTTTTCGAGAGCGGCATTGAGATCGGCGATTTCCGCCTTCACCCTCTCTGCCGTTTGCATCGCGCGTTCGACGTCGGCCGCTTCTTTGCTTGCACCGCCGGCCGTCTTTATTGCAGACCCGATCTTGGTCGCCGTGGTGCTGGACAACTTCTTGCGGCCAAGCACGGCGCCGAGGATGGCGGTGCCGAAAGAAATAGCCGTATCGAGCTTTTTCTTGCTTGACTGTTGTTTCTCGCGTGAGATGGCCTGTTCGGCGCGAAGCAGGCGATTCTCGAGCGTTGTCACTTTGCCTGCGTAACGTTTACGGATCTTTGCAATCGACTGATCACGGATTTCGCTGGCCGCATCCTGCAGCCTGACGCGAAAATCGCCTTCCGTTTCTCCGGCCGTGGACGTCAGGCGGAATCGCTTGCTCTTGTACAGCGTGATGCTCTCGTTCTGTCGCAGCCAGCGCTGGTAGTCCTTGCTCCAGTGAGCATAGGATTTGGCGTTACTGGCCGCCGCGGGGCAATCCGCGTAGCTGGCGCCTTCGACGCCGGCATCGAGAAGGCTGTCGACCGGGAGGTCGAGCGCCTCACTGTTGTCCCAGTTGATCTCGACCGGACCGTCTTCGAATTCGACGGCGTGCAGAACGTGCCGCTCGTCTTCGATGCCGTAACGGGCGCTCGTGAAAACAATGTCGCCGGCGGCTGCGAGGCGCGGGTGATAAACGATCTCTTCTCCATGCCCCTTGACGAAAAGCTGTTGAATCGATGGCGGTAGTGCCGGTGCGCTTTCATGGCTCTTGCGCTTCGGCTTCGAGACCGCTTTTGCGGCGGCGGCGAGGACGCTTTTGGTTTTCGACATCAACGTGCGGATGTGGTCGCGCGTCAGCGGGCCGGCGAGGTAGGACATCGCCCAGCGCGTATTGAATACGACGGCGGCGTCTTCGTGCACGTTGTGCAGCAGGAAACGCCGTTTGCCGAGCCCGGCAATCGTGCGTTCCATTTGCTGTTTGTCGAAGTTGCCGCCGCTGGCGCCCTCCAGGCCCTCCATGACGCGCGCTTTGTCGCGCTCGGTTTGCAGGCGGCCGATGAACCAGGTGCCCGTATTCGAGAGACCCTTGTAGTCGAGGTCGACCGGGTTTTGCGTCGCCAGAACCAGGCCGAGGCCGTAGGCGCGAGCCTGCTTCAGGAGCGTGAGAAACAGGTTTTTGGACGGCGGATTGGCGACCGGCGGCATGTAGCCGAAAATCTCGTCCATGTAGAGAATGGCGCGCAGGCTCGAAGTGCCTTGCTGGGCGCGCATCCAGGCGATGAGTTCGTTGAGCAACATCGAGACGAAGAACATTCGCTGGGCGTCATCGAGATGAGCGATCGACATGATCGAGATGCGCGGCTTGCCCTCTTCGGTATAGAGGAGATTCTTGGCATTCAGCGGCGTGCCCTGCATCCAGGCTTCGAATCCGGGCGCCGCGAGCAGGTTGTTCAATTGCATCGCAAGCGCAAACCGGTCTTTTGCCGGGAAGAAGGAATCGAGATTCATGACGCCGACCTTGGTAATGGGCGGGTTCTGGATCTCGGCGATCAGGCTCGGCACATCGAGGCTACGGCCTTCACGCCAGGCGTTGTCGAGCAATCGCGATATAAGGATGTGCTCACGACTGGCGACAGGGTCCGCGTCAATATTGAGTAGTGTGAGGATGCCGGTCGCCGTGGACTGTACGCGCTCGCGGTACAGGTCGATGTCGTCAATGAGCGTCTGGTCGGGCGCGGCGAAAGACTGCAGCACCGAGACCGGTACGCCCGAGTTGCTGCCCGGCGTATAGATGGCAAGATCGACGTTTTTTCTGAGCTGTGCAATTCGCTCGCCGGTCTGGCCCCATTCGCCAAGGCCCTTTTTCCAGAGCGCGGCCTGCGCGGCCGCAAACTCGTCGGGCGTCTGACCTTTGTCCGTTGCGGCGCGCGGGTTGATCCAGGGACGAAAGTCCTCGGCCCGGAGCTCGGGAAACGTCAGCAACAGGTTACCCATGTCGCCTTTGGGATCGATCGCTATGACCGGAATATGATCGAGCGCCGCTTCTTCGAGGATGCCTATACCGAGACCGGTTTTACCCGACCCCGTCATGCCTATGATCACCGCATGCGTCGTGAGGTCCTTCGAGTCGTAAAGGACCAGCTCCTCCGTCAGCTTGTCGGCTTCGCCGTCATAGCGTTTGCCGAGATAGAAAGCGCCCAGTTTTTCGAAATCATGCATGGCTAAACTCGTCTTTTAGTCCGAAGTGCTTATGGATAGGTGTAACTGGCCGCGAAGCCGAGCGGCAGGCCGATCGCGTAGTAAATCAGGAGGAAGACCGTCCACGCCCCGAGGAACGACATCGAGTACGGCAGCATCATCGCCGCCAGTGTGCCGATGCCAGTGTTCTTCACGTAGCGCTGGCAGTAAACGACCACGAGCGGGAAATACGGCATCAGCGGCGTGATGATGTTGGTGCTCGAATCACCGACGCGATAAGCCGCCTGCGTCAGGTCCGGAGAAATGCCGAGCGACATCAGCATCGGCACGAATATAGGTGCGAGCATGCCCCACTTGCCGCTGGCCGAGCCGATAAACAGGTTGACGAAGCCCGTCAGCAGGATGATCCCGACGATCGTAATCGCGGGCGGCAGGCCGAGGGCCTTGAGGCCCGCGGCGCCTTCCAGCGCAAGCAGCGTGCCGAGATTCGATGCGCCGAACGCGAACACGAACTGCGCGATGAAGAACATGATGACGAGGTAGTAGGCCATGCTGTGCATCGCATGCGTCATCCCCTCGATGATGTTCTTCGTGCTGGTGAACGAACCGGAGACATAGCCGAACACGATGCCGGGCAGCAGGAATAAAAAGAAGATCAGGGCAACGATGGAGCGCATGATCGGCGCCGAGAAGGTCGCGAGATTGCCGCCGGGGTCTCGCCACGGTGAGGCGTCCGGAATAAGCGTCAGGATCAGAACAACGAGTCCGAGCACCATGGTGATCAGCGCCCAGCGAAGGCCGCGGCGCTCCTCGGGCTTGAGGTCGTGTACTTCGGGCAGGTCTTCGGCATCGCCGTCGATCTCCGTGCCTCGCACGCGCGGCTCGACGATTCGATCAGTAATCCACCATCCGAGCGCCACGATCAGCACGGATGATGCGGTCGTGAAAAAATAGTTGTTGAGGGTGTTGACCTCGATGGTGGGGTCGAGCAGGCGCGCGCCACCTTGCGTCAGGCCCTGCAGCAAGGGATCCAGCGCGCTCGGCACGAAGTTGGCCGAGAAGCCGCCCGAGACGCCGGCGAATGCCGCGGCGATGCCGGCGAGCGGGTGCCGCCCCGCTGCGTAGAAGATCACGCCGCCCAGCGGAATGACGAGCACGTAGCCCGCGTCGACGGCCGAGTGGCTGACGATGCCGACGAGAATCACCATCGGCGTGAGCAGCCATTTTGCCGTGACGTTCAGCAGCGCGCGGATCGCCGTGGTGATGAAGCCCGAATGCTCGGCGACGCCGATGCCGAGCATCGCAACGAGTACCGTACCGACCGGACCGAAAGTGACGAAGTTGTTTACCAGTCCCATGAGGAACGCCGTGAACGCCGATCCGGTGAGCTGGTTGATGATGACGATGGGTTCGCCGGAGCGCGGGTCGATGATGTCGAAGGATACGTACGACAAAAGCCAGGAAAGCACCCAGACGATGAATAGCAGTGCGATGAAAAGCACGGCAGGATCCGGCAGCTTGTTGCCCACGCGTTCGACGGTGCCGAGAAATCCGCCCGGGGCAGTGCTTTGTTGTTGTCTTGTCATGCTTGTCCCCTGCTCTATCGTGGGCGGGGCGCGCCCCGCCTTTGGTTTTATATTACCAGCCGCAGCTCCGGCCTTGGTTCTGCTCCTCGAGATAGCCCATCAGTGGCGCGTAATAGTCGATGATGGCCGTCGCGTCCATCTCTTGTGCGCCCGTGAGTTTCTCGAGTGCATCCTGCCACGGCTCGCTTTGCCCGGAGGCCATCATCGCGTAGAACTTTTCACCGGCCTCTTTGCTTCCGTAGATCGAACAAGTGGCCAGGCCGCCGTCGTGGCCGGCAATTTCACACAGCGCACGCTGGAACTGGAACTGCAGGATGCGCGCCAGAAAGTAACGCGAGTACGGTACGTTTGCCGGGATATGGTACTTGGCGCCTGGATCGAAGTCCGCTTCCGAACGCGCGACCGGTGGCGTAATGCCCTGGTACTTCGTTCTCAGGTCCCACCAGGCCTGGTTGAAGTTCTCCGGCGTTATCCGCCCGGAAAAAACACGCCAGCGCCATTCGTCGACCAGCTTGGCGAATGGCAGGAACGCGATGCTGTCCAGCGCCATTTGCATCTGGCGGTTGATGGTCGCGCGCGGATCTTCCCCGGAGGCGTTGACGAGGCCGACTTCCGCCAGGTAACCCGGCGTCATCGACAGCGTGATCGTATCGCCGATGGCCTCGTGGAAGCCGTCGTGCGCGCCGCTCTGAAACAGCGGCGGCTGATCCTTGTAAGCGCCCTGGTAATAGTTGTGGCCGAGCTCGTGATAAATGGTGCGGAGTTCATCGTAGGTCTGCTTGATGCACATCTTGATGCGCAGGTCGTTGCCACCTTCGAGGCCCCAGGCGCTGGCGTGACAAATCACTTCGCGATCCCCCGGCTTCGAGAACTGCGAGCGTTCCCAGAAGGTGTCCGGCAAACGCGGCATGCCTAAGGATACGTAGAAGTTCTCAGCGGATCGCACCATTTCCTGCGGCGAATAGTTTTTCTTCTTTAGCGTGGAGTCCACATCAATGTCGCCGACGCCCGGATACGGCACTATCAGCTCATAGAGCGAGGCCCACTCCTGCGCCCACATGTTGCCGAGCAGGTGTGCCGGGATCGGGCCGTCCTGCGGCACCTTGTCCTTACCGTAAACCTCACCGAGCCTGGCTCGAACATGGCAATGCAACTCTTCATACAGCGGCTTCACCTGATCCCATAGTTTCGTCGCCTCGACCTCGAAGGCGTCCGGCGTCATGTCGTAATTTGAACGCCACATCTCGCCGAGATCGCCGTAACCGAGTTCCCGGGCGCCTTCGTTGGCAAGCTCGACAAAGCGTGCGTACTTGTCTCGCATCGGCACCGCAATCTGGCGCCACCCGGTCCAGTACTCGAGCAGCTCGTCGTAATCGCGTGTGTCGGCCATCAGCTGTTCGAGTTCGGAGCCGGGGATACAGTCATTCTGCGTACGGCAGTACTTGCCGGCGCCGTACATGCCCTCGATGTCGGTCGTGATCTCGGCGAGCTCCCTGCGCTTGGCCGCATCACCGGGCGACGGTGCCGTCGTGCTGAGCTTCAGCAGCTCGATTGCGCGCCGGGTTGTCGGGTCGAGTTGCTGGCCCTCATAGGCCAGCGCCTGCTGCACCATCTCGCTGTGCCACTTGGCATATCTTGCCGAGGCCGCCGCTGCGATGATGGCGGTGTCCCCGGTGATGTAGGTAGCGCGCACCCACTCGGCGGCCCCCGTTTCCCTGCGCAGCTCGGCGAGCTCGTCGTTCGCGCGGGCCACAAACTCCTCGGCAGTTTCCGTCGAAACGGCAGCCGCGGTCTCCTCGGCATCCTGTTGAGAACAAGCGCTGAGCATCAACGCGAGCCCGAGGCCCGCAAAAAGTTGTACGAGGTGTTTCATAAATACTTTCCGGTAACTAGTCGGGGTGTCTAATGTATGCCGTGCATCCAGCGACGCAGGATAGGCGAAATTATGATCATGATGGTCCCTGTTCCTATACCAAACCACATCAGGAACTCGAAAAGCTGCGTATAGGTAGCGAGGGCACTGGCAGAATCGATGACCTCGACGGAGTGGGGATCAATCGCCGCCATCTTGCCGATGCGTGTTGCTACCGTTTCCGACAAAGCGGTGGCCAGGAACCAGGTGCCCATACTGACGCCGACCACGTTGGGGATGGATAGCTTGGTGACGGCAGACAGGCCGACGGGTGACAGGCAAAGTTCGCCGGTCGTGTGCAGCAGGTAGGCAAGAATCAGCCATATCATGGCGACCTGGCCGTACTGGTCAGGATGCTGTGCGCCGAACACCAGCGCGCCGAACCCGAGACCCGCCTGCAAAATGCCGAGTCCGAACTTGACCGGCGTGGAGGGCTCCAGTTCTTTTTTCGCGAGCCAGGTCCACAGCGCCGCGAACGGGATCGCGAGTAACATGATGAAGCCGGCATTGAGTGAGCCGAACTGTGCGGCCGTAAAGGTCGTACTGCCGATAGAACGATCGACGACGCGATCCGCAAACAAGGTCATGGAGCCGGCCGATTGTTCGAACAGCGCCCAGAATACGATCGTCGACAGGATGAGAATCATCAGCACGACCGTGCGACCGAATTCGGCGGAGTTGTGCGTCACGAAGCCGTAGATCACGAATCCGACGACGAGGATGATCGAGCCGTACAGTACGTTTTCGGCCAGGGATTCGGAGCCCGGAATGAAGTGCAGGTTTACGGCTACCGCGTACAGTGCGCCAACGGCGGCAACACCGGCAATGGTGTACGCAACGGTGTTGTTCTGATCCTGCTTGGTGTGCACCATCGAATACAGAATAAGGCCGACGATCGCGATGATCAGGAATACGTTTTGAGTTAACAGCACGACCGGCTCATGCTGAACCAGCACCCACAGCACGCCGAGGACCGGCAGGCTCAGCAGATAGATAGACCACTCGACATTGATGGGTCCGAGAAAGCTTTTCTTGAGCTTTTCCGGCTCGGACGGCTCCGCATGGCCCATCAGGAATTTTTGCCCGTACATAAACGTGAACAGGCCGAAAATCATACCGATGCCGGCAGCACCGAAGCCGTATTTCCAGCCGAAGGTCTCGCCGAGCCAGCCGCACAAAAGCGTCGCCGTAAACGAGCCGATATTTATGCCCATGTAGAAGATCGTGAAACCGGAGTCACGACGCGGGTCGTCGATCGCGTACAGCTTGCCGACAATTGTTGAGATGTTGGGCTTCAGGTAACCGACGCCCATAACGATCAGGGCCAGCGCAAAGTAGAAGACCTTGAGCGCTTCAGTGTCTCGAAAGGTGATGGCCTCGCTCAGGACCGTGCCGGCTGCCAGCACTTCGCCACTTGCCAGCGTGAGATCGCTGGTCAGCACGGTGCCCGCGGCGTAGTTGATGGCCTGGAAGCCCTCGACGGCCATGAGGAGGTGACCCAGCGACAGCAGAATACCGCCGAACAACACGGACTTGCGCATGCCCAAGAAACGGTCGGCGATCATCCCGCCGATCAGCGGCAAGGCATACACGAGACCTGCGTAGGAACCCAGGACATCCAGACCGGCCTCGTCCGCGAACAGGTGGTATTTCGTGAGATACAGCAGCAGCAGGTATTTCATTCCGTAGAATGAAAAGCGTTCCCAGAGCTCCGTCGTGAAGCAGACATACAGGCCCTTCGGATGACCAAGAAATTCAGCTTCGTTCGAATAGTCTTCCGCGGTTGCGGCAACCGAGTCGGTCATGGTTTCCCCTGGATTATGTCAGCCGCCATTTGCTTTGATTGTCAGCAGCCCAAGGCTGTGCATTAAACACCATTTGGCCGCCTTTCCGCCACTTGACCGGATGCTAGCCGTCTGCTGCCGCTGCCTCTTCGGCGCTGTCGCCGGCTCTCGGCGCGAATACCCGCGCCATAATGATTCCCAGCTCATAGAGCAAATACACGGGCACGGCGAGCAGCGTCTGACTGATAACGTCAGGCGGTGTCAGGAACATGCCGACAACGAAAGCGCCCAGGAAAACGTAAGGCCTGGCCTTCGCCAGCTTTTCGACGGTGGTCAGCCGGGTCCAGACAATCAGCACAGCAGCGATAGGCACCTCGAACGCAAGCCCAAAGGCGAGCACGAGCATCATGATGAAATCGAGGTAGGCCGTGACGTCCGTCATTACCTCGACACCTTCCGGTGCGATTGCCGTCATGAAACCGAAAATCAGCGGAAAGACGAGGAAGTAGGCGAACGCAATGCCGGCGTAAAAAAGCACGACGCTTGAGGCGAGCAGCGGCAACGCGAAGCGTTTTTCTTTTTGGTAGAGTCCCGGCGCGACGAAAGCCCAGGTCTGGTAAAGGACGATCGGCATTGCAACAAAGAGCGCAACATAAAATGTCAGTTTGAACGGGGCGAGCAGCGGCGATGCAACGGCGGTCGCAATCATCTGGCCGCTCGGAAGAACCTCCCTGAGCGGTTCCGAAACGAATTCGAAAATGTTTCGAGCGAACGGCAATAGCGCGATAAAAACCAGGATTACGGCAGCCGATACTTTCAGCAGGCGGCTTCTGAGTTCGACGAGGTGGGACAGCAACGTGCCTTCTCCGAGCTTTTCGGCAGGCTTGTCGAGCGGTTCGCTCACGCGGGCTTCTCGTCGCTTTCGTCCTCGTCGACATGCAGTGGCGAAAACGTGTCGTCGTCACGCGGCGTCAGAAGTTCGTGTGGATTGATGCCGATATTTTTTTCAACGTCGAGCTCTTCTTCAAGCTGGCGTTTCATGACGCGCGTCATGCGGCGCGCCTGGCCGAGCCAGGTGCCGATCTGGCTGGCAACGCGTGGCAATCTCTCGGGCCCCAGCACCAGGAGCCCGATCAGGCAAAGGAGTATGAATTCCGAACCGCCGATTCCGGACATGGCAGGTGATTGTCAGGCGTCTTTTTCTTTGCGTGCGTCTTCGGCCGGCGTGCTGTCGAAGTCGGCGTCTTCAGAGGACTCGCTGAGCTGTTCGGTCTTCTCGTCTGCATCATTCACGGCTGAGCGAAAACCCTTGACGGCACTGCCCAGGTCCGAGCCCAGCGTGCGCAGCCGCTTGGTGCCGAAGATCGCCAGAACAATAACGAGCACAATCAATAATTGTACGGGTCCGATGTTGGAAAACATCCTGAAACTCCTGGGGCTTTGCCCCGTGTCGAATACCGAAACGCTGGCGCCGACCGCGGCCGGGCGCGAATTATGTTCATGATACCCCCGCGCGCGCAACAAAACCGTACCGACGTCACACGGGCCGGGCTACGTCAGCTCTCGAGCCAGAAAGTCACCGGACCGTCATTGACCAGGCTTACCTGCATGTCGGCGCCGAACGAACCGGTTTCGACGATCGCGAGTTCTTGGCGACAGTGCGCCACGAGCTGGTCGAAGTAAGACGCGCCCTTTTCCGGGGATGCCGCTTTGGTGAAACTGGCCCGCGTGCCTTTTTTCGTGTCGGCGGCGAGCGTGAACTGGGGCACGAGCAGCAGGCCACCTCCCTCGTCCCGGAGGCTGCGATTCATGCGGCCTTCAGCATCGGGAAAGACCCGATAGCTCAGGATGCGCTCTGTGAGCCGCGCAATATCCCGCTCCGTATCGTCGCGATGAACCGCGACGAGCACGAGCAACCCCCGTCCGATCCGGGCGATGGTCTTGCCGCCGACGCTGACCTCGGCGCGACCGACCCGCTGCAGCAGTGCAATCATATTGTCCTTATTTCCCGGGAATCTGGCCTGACCCGGGTCTTTGTCCATGCATCCGGCAGAATAATAAAGCACACGACGGGCCTCGGGATGGGAGACTCACTGGACCGGGCGGTGGGAAAGCAAGTCGAAAAAGGGACCTTTGATGGAGCCAGGGACGGCGATAAAAGGCCCGTTCTCGCCGGTCGGACCAGGGAAGGGCGGGCCCCGGTCGAAAGACCGGGGCTTTTCCCCGAGTGTGGGAATCAAGGCTCAATCATCGGCCATTTAAAAATCAAAGTGGGAATATTGGGAAACTAATAATTCCCACTTTTTCTGGTTGGCTTCGGCCGAGGCGATCAATAGACTAGCTGCAACGCCTCCAGTATCGGATCGATAATGAAAAGAAGACAATTTGTCGGCGGCCTTGCCGCAGCTGCCACCCTTTCGGCCTGCGCGCAGGACGCCGCTGACTGTGGCGGCGATGGTGCGATCAGCCGGCAGACCTTCGAGTGGTCCTGCGTCACGTCGTGGCCACCGAAATTTCCGGGCCTTGGCATGGCGCCGGAAAATCTCGCGGCCCGGGTCGAGGCGGCGTCCGCGGGACGGCTCAAGATAAAGATCTACGGTGGCGGCGAGCTTGTGCCGCCTTTCGAGGTGTTCGACGCGGTCAGTCGGGGTACCGTGGAAATGGGCCACGGCGCGTCCTACTATCACAAGGGCAAAGTGGATGCCGCACAGTTTTTTACGGCCATCCCCTTCGGCATGACCAATCTCGAGTTGAACGCCTGGCTTTACTACGGCGGCGGCATGGCGCTTTGGCACGAGCTGTACGCGCCTTTCAACCTGGTACCGTTCCCGACGGGTAACACCGGGGTCCAGATGGGCGGCTGGTTCAATAAAGAGATCAACTCCGTCAATGATCTGAAGGGCCTGAAAATGCGTATTCCCGGCCTGGGTGGCGAAGTGCTGCGGCGCGCCGGCGGCACGCCGGTTACGCTTCCCGGTTCCGAGATCTTCACGGCCCTGCAAACCGGCGCGATCGATGCAACCGAGTGGGTCGGTCCCTATAACGACGCGTCATTCGGACTGCACAAAGCAGCGCGTTACTACTACTACCCGGGCTGGCAGGAACCGGGCCCCGGTCTCGAGACCATCATCAACAGGGACGCATGGAATTCCCTGCCGGCCGATCTGCAGGAGATTGTCAGCACAACGTGCCAGGCGATAACCACGGACATGGCGGCGGAGTACACCAACGGCAACGCCGTATCGTTACAGCAGCTAAAGAAAGACCCAAACATCGAGCTTCGCCGCTTTCCGCCCGAGGTGCTCGGTTTGCTGCGCACAATTGCACAAGACGTCGTTGACGAACTGATGGCTTCCGATCCTGCTGCCGCGAAGATCGGCGAAGCCTATTTCGAGTATCTGGACATCGTGTCCGAAAATTCTCGTATCGCCGAGCGGGCCTACCTCAACACGCGCGAATCCTGAGCCCGGCTAGCTTCCGTAGATTCGGCCGGGCAGCCAGGTAACGAGATCCGGGAATATCGCCAGCAGCAGCAGTGCCAACAGCTGGATGCCGACAAACGGAATCGCCCCACGATAGATCTGTATCGTCGTGACCGATGCAGGCGCCACGCCGCGCAGGTAGAACAGCGCAAAACCGAATGGCGGAGTCAGGAAAGAGGTCTGCAGGTTGATTGCGATCATGATACCGAGCCATACAGGGTCGAGACCCATTGCGAGCAGGACGGGACCGACGATCGGGACGACAACAAACGTTATTTCGATGAAGTCGAGGACGAAACCAAGCAGGAACATGACGAGCATCACGACGATGACCGCGCCGATGACGCCGCCGGGCAGCGCTTCGAGGATGACGCGTACGCCATCGTCACCGCCGTAGCCACGAAATACGAGCGAAAAGATCGAAGCACCGATCAAAATAAGAAACACCATGCTGCTGATACGCAGCGTGCTCCGCATGATTTCCCGAAGTCTCGTGAGATCCAGCTGTCGCCGGTAAAGGGCAAGCAGCAGCGCGCCCATGCCGCCGACGCCGGCGGCTTCGGTTGGCGTTGCGAGGCCTTTGAGAATGGAACCCAGCACGGCGAGGATCAACAGCAAGGGGGGCAGTAGCGCGCGAAGCACCTGGCCGATGGAAACGGGGGGTTGTTGCTCACGGTCGTGCGCGGGCATGGCGCCGGGGCGAAAAAAAGCGACCCCCAGGATATAGAGTACGTACAAAGCAACGAGCATCAGGCCGGGAATCAATGCGCCGGCAAACAGGTCGCCTACGGACACCGTCTTCGGCGCGTAAATGCCCATTTCCAGCTGTGCCTGCTGATAAGCGGTTGTCATGACGTCGCCGAGCATGACGAGGATGATTGACGGCGGAATGATCTGCCCCAGCGTGCCGGACGCGCAGATTGTTCCCGCCGCGATTTCGGGCGAATAGCCGCGTTTGAGCATCGTCGGAAGCGACAGCAGCCCCATCGTAACGACCGTGGCACCAACGATGCCGGTGCTCGCGGCGAGAAGCATGCCAACGAGTGTTACCGAGATGCCGAGCCCGCCGCGCAATGTGCCGAACAAAGAGCTCAGCGTGTCGAGCAATTCTTCGGCAATGCGGGCGCGCTCCAGCGTCACGCCCATGAACACGAACAGCGGCACGGCAACCAGCGTCTCGTTGGTCATGATGCCGAATACGCGGTTTGGCAAACCTGAGAGCAATGCCTCGCTGAAGCCGCCGCCCGCGATGCCGAAACCTGCAAAGATGAGCGCGGTTCCGCCCAGCGTGAACGCGACAGGGAAACCCGCCAGCAGCAGGACAATTACCGCGACAAACAGTAGCGCGGCCACCCACTCCACGTCAGTCCTGCCTCAGGGTCTTGAGCGAGCGCAGCAGCAAAGCGACGCCCTGTAGCGCGACGGCGGCCGGCATGAGGAGCAGCACGGTCTTGAGCAAAGGAATCAATGGATACGGCAGCCCCCCGGATTCCCGTGAAGCTTCGCGCAGTCCCCATGAGGCGGCAACGAAGTCGAAGGATTTCCATGCCAGGAAAACGCACAAAGGAAGAAGGAAGATCATGACGCCCAGCAGGTCCACCCACGCGCGCCGCCTGGCGCTCATCGTTCGATAGAAGACGTCGACGCGTACATGGTCTTCCTGCTGCAGGGTATAGGCGGCGCCCATCATGAAAACCACCGAATGCATCCAGATTACGGACTCCTGCAACCAGATCAGCCCGGCATCGAACACGTAGCGCATCACGACAATGACAAAGGTTACGACGACCATGAACAGGGTCAGCCAGGCCGATGCTTTACCGGTGATGCTGCTTATCTTGTCGGGCAGGGTTGTCTGTGATTTGTGGGTCACGGCAACGACTTCGCGCTCAGGTGCGCCAGAAAGTTGGCGTGATCAAGACCAGTAGCGTGAAAATCTCGAGGCGACCGAGCAGCATGCCGGCGATGGCGATCCATTTTCCCGTGTCGGTCACAGACATGAAGCCGGAGGCGACGTCGCCGAGCCCCGGCCCCAGGTTGTTCAGTGTTGCCGCGACAGCGGAAAACGCCGTGACCTGGTCGAGGCCGGTCGACATCATTAGTATGAGCATCGCGCCAAACACGATGATGTAAACGGCAAAGAAACCCCAGACGGCGTCGACGACCCGGTAAGGAACGGCCTTGTTCCCGAGTTTGACCGGGATCGCGGCGCTCGGATGCACGAGCCGCTTGATTTCCCGAACGCCCTGTTTGTAAACGAGAAGCCAGCGAATTACCTTGATTCCGCCAGCAGTCGAACCGGCCGAACCGCCGACAAAACTCGAAAAAATCAGCAGTACCGGCAGGGCAGCAGGCCACATTGAAAAGCTTTCCGTTGTAAAGCCGGTGGTCGTCGCAATTGAAACAGCCTGGAACAGACCATTAATAGCTGTTTGCCCCGGATCGACGAAGCCCCTGTGAAAAAAAAGAATCGCGATAACCGTTATCGACAGTGCGACAAGCATGGAGCCGTAGGCGCGGAATTCCGGATCCTGGAAATAGTGCGTTACGGAAACATAGCGCCAGGCGAAAAAATGCAGCGAGAAATTGATGCCCGCGACGAACATGAAAAACACGGCGACCAGGTCAATGGCCGCGCTGTCAAAATGGCCGATGCTCAGGTCATGGGTCGAGAAGCCGCCGATTGCGACAGTCGAAAACGCATGACACAGTGCATCGAACCACCCCATGCCGGCAAGCCAGTAGCCGATCATGCAGGTGATGGTGAATGCGAGGTAAACATACCAAAGCGCTTTCGCCGTCTCCGTAATTCGCGGCGTGAGCTTCGTGTCCTTCACCGGACCCGGCGTTTCCGCGCGGTAAAGCTGCATGCCGCCGACGCCGAGCATCGGCAGTACCGCCACAGCCAGAACGATGATGCCCATACCGCCGAGCCACTGCAGCTGCTGCCGGTAATAAAGTATGGACACGGGAAGCTCATCGAGCCCCGTAAGCACCGTGGCGCCGGTCGTTGTCAGGCCTGACATGGATTCGAATACCGCATCCGTAAATGACAGCGACAGGCTGTCCGAGAAGAACAGCGGCGCCGCCCCGAATGTGCCGAGGACGGACCAGAAAGCCGCAACGACGAGAAAGCCGTCACGCAAGCGCAGTTCTTTACGTACGCGATGTACGGGTAGCCAGCAAAAAAAGCCGGCCGCGAGCGTTAGCCCGAAGCCTTCGGCAAACGGAAGCCAGGAATGATCGTCGTAGTACAGGCTGAACAGAATCGGCGGCAGCATGGTCAGGCTGAATATCATTAACAGCAGGCCGAGAATGCGTTGTACGACTGTCCAGTTCATTGCTTAACAGGGCCTCTTACTAAACGAAGGAGACGCCGACCTGGAACAGACTCTCGAGTTTTTCGATCTTGCGACGATCGGTCATGAACAGGATCACATGGTCGTCGGCCTCTATGACCGTGTCATGATGGGCTATGATGACCCGATCTCCGCGCACAATGGCGATAATTGCTGTTCCTTTCGGTAAATCGATGTCGTCGATCGCGCGACCAACCACCTGGGAGTTGTTCTCGTTGCCATGAGCGATAGCTTCCATGGCTTCCGCGGCACCACGCCGCAGGGAGTGAACCTTCACGACGTCACCGCGGCGCACATGTGCGAGCAACGAGCCAATAGTGACCTGTTGTGGCGAAATGGCGATATCGATAGTGCCCGCCTCCACGAGGTCGACGTAGGACGCACGATTGATGAGGGCCATCGATTTATGGGCACCGAGTCGCTTGGCGAGCATGGAGCTCAGGATGTTGGCTTCTTCGGAATTGGTTAATGCGCAGAACACGTCGACATTGTCGATATTCTCTTCGAGCAGAAGCTCTTCATCGGCGGCATCGCCGACGAGTACGATTGCCTTGTTGAGCTGCTCGGAAATATTGCGGGCGCGCTGCGTGTCACGTTCGATGATTTTTACCTGGTTGGTCTGTTCCAGGGCGAGCGCAAGCCGCACACCGATATTACCGCCGCCGGCGATGACGACGCGGCGAACCGGGTCCTCGAGGCTGCGCATCTCGCTCATGAACACGCGGATATCTTTTCGGTCGGCGATAAAAAAGACTTCGTCGCCTTCCTGAACGACCGTATCGCCGTCCGGTAGCATGGCCTTGCCCTGGCGATATATCGCCGCAATGCGACCCTCGGTATTCGGAATATGGTCCTTGAGCGTCGCAATGCGCTGCCCTACAAGAAGACCGTCGCGGTCCGCCTTGACGCCGACCAGCCGAACGCGGCCGTTTGCGAACTCGAGGACCTGGGATGATCCCGGATAGAGAATCAGCTGCTCGACATAGGTACAGACCAGCTGCTCCGGGCTGATGCGTACGTCGATCGGAATCGCATCCTGCGTGAATAGCTTGTTGGCGTTCATGTAGTCGGCGGATCGTATGCGTGCGATCTTGGTGGGGGTCCGGAACTGTGTATACGCAACCTGGCAGGCAACCATGTTGGTTTCGTCGCTGTCGGTGAGGGCAACGATGATGTCGACGTCGCTCGCACCGGCGCGGGCGAGTACTTCCGGATAGGCGGCGTGACCGACGACGGTCCGGATGTCGAGTCGATCCTGCAGCTCACGAAGTACCTCGGGCTGCCTGTCGATAACCGTGACCTCGTTCGCTTCCTCGCGAGATAAGTGGTAAGCGGCCGAGGAGCCAACCTGACCAGCGCCAAGTATGAGTATTTTCATTATTCGTAGTCTACATTAGATCCAGATTTGCATAGCTCAGTACAAGCCATTTTGTGCCCGCCGTCTCAAAATTGACTTCGACACGGGCATGGGCGCCCTGCCCCTCACAGTTGAGAATCACGCCATCGCCGAATTTCCTGTGACGGACCCGCTGACCGAGGCGAATTCCGAGCTCATCGTTCGGCATTGTCGCCGCCCGAAGGCCTTGCCGTGAATGCAACGACCGCATGGGTCGCGTTATCTGCACACGCGGCCGAACTTCTTCGATGTGCTCGGCGGGGATTTCTGCGATGAAGCGCGATGGCTGCGAAAAGTTGTCCATACCGTGCAGGCGCCGCTGTTCGGCATGCGTGACAAACAGTGTCTTCTTGGCACGGGTTATTCCCACGTAACAAAGGCGCCGCTCCTCCTCGAGGCCGTTCGGGTCGGCGATAGAGCGCTGATGCGGGAACAAGCCGTCTTCCATGCCGCACATGAAGACCAGCGGGAACTCGAGGCCTTTCGCCGAATGCATGGTCATAAGCTGTACACAGTCTTCCCAGGCGTCGGCCTGGCCTTCGCCGGCTTCGAGCGCCGCGTGCGACAGGAACTCATCCAGCGGTGTCATTTCCTCAGCCGGGTCGGGTTCGAAACTCTTTGCGGCGCTAACGAGCTCCAGGAGGTTTTCCACGCGGGTTTCACCCTTTTCGCCCTTGTCCTTTTTGAAGAAGTCGACAAGACCGCTCGCGTAAATGACGTGATCGACCTGATCATGCAGATCCAGGCCCCGCGTCTCGCGTGCCATGCGTTCGACAAGCGACATAAAAGTACTCACGGCGTTAGCGGCGCGACTGCTGAGATCATTGCTCGCGATTGCACCGGCGGCTCGCCACAGGGAACACGCGTTTGCGCGCGCGTAGGAGCGTATGAGTTCAACCGTCCGGGCACCGATGCCGCGCGTCGGCTTGTTGACGATGCGCTCGAAGGAGCTGTCGTCGTCACGGTGTGAAATCAGGCGAAGATAGGCTAGCGCATCCTTGATCTCCGCGCGCTCGAAGAATCGCAGGCCGCCGTAAACGCGGTAGGGAATGCCCGCGTTGATCAGGCTTTCTTCCAGCACACGTGACTGCGCGTTTGATCGATACAGAACCGCCGAATCGGCACGGGCATTACCCTGATCGATCCAGTCGCGCAGACGCCCGATGACGAAGTCGGCTTCATCACGCTCGTTGTATGCGGAGTAGACCCTGATCGCCTCGCCTTCTGCGCCCTCGGTCCATAGATTCTTGCCGAGCCGCGAGCTGTTGTTGGCGATAACGGCGTTGGCCGCGTTTAGGATCGTCGCCGTCGACCGATAGTTTTGCTCCAGTTTGACGATCCTGGTGCCCGGAAAGTCCGTCTGAAAGCGGTGTATGTGCTCAACGCGCGCCCCCCGCCAGCGATAGATTGACTGATCGTCATCGCCGACAACGAACGGCACGCCGCTGTCGCCGGCAAGCAAACGCAGCCAGGCGTACTGAATGGCATTCGTATCCTGAAACTCATCGACGAGCAGGTGCTGGAAGCGACGGCGGTAGTGCGACAGCAGCTCGGCATTGTCGCGCAATAGCTCGTGGGCACGCAGCAGCAGCTCCGCAAAATCGACGAGCCCGCCACGCTGACAGATCTCCTCGTAGGCCTGGTACAGCGAAATCATCTGGCGACGATCTGCGTTGCCCTCGTGGTCGAGGTGCTGCGGACGCAGGCCCTCGTCTTTTTGCGCGTTGATGAACCACTGGATTTCACGGGGCACCCAGCGACCGTCGTCAATCTCGAGATTTTTCAGAAGCCGTTTGATCAGGCGCAGCTGGTCGTCGGAGTCGATGATCTGGAAGTTCTGCGGAAGTCCGGCCTCACGCCAGTGACGACGCAGCATGCGATGGGCAAGCCCGTGAAAGGTACCTATCCAGAGATTTTGCACCGGCAGCCGGAGCAGTGTCTCGATACGGCCGCGCATCTCGGCCGCCGCTTTGTTCGTGAACGTCACGGCCAGCAGACTTTGGGGGGAAACGCCCTCGACGTCGATGAGCCATGCGGCGCGATGTACGAGCACCCGAGTCTTGCCGCTGCCGGCGCCGGCGATGACCAGGGTAGGTTCCGCAGGCGCTGTAACGGCCTGACGCTGCGCGTCATTGAGGTTTTCAAGGATTGGTGTCACATCCATGGGGCGCCCAGCGCAGGAGGAGAAAGACAACGAACCATCGCTGCGTTCGAGAGCAGGGAAGTCTAGCAGAGAATCAGTGTTGCCAGCGTAGTCCGAGCATGTACTGGTAGCGCTCGTACTGGATGCGAATATCGTTCGAGACAGTCTCCCGGTAGCTTGCCTCGGCGACGAGGCTCAGGCGTGGGGTGAGGCGAAAAGTGCCGATGATACTGGCGTCCGCAGACTCCTGCGTCTTGCGGCCGACGACCGGGTTGTGGAACGCAAAAGCGTTAGGATAATCGTAAAGTCGGTAGATGCCGCTCAATTCCAGGTCGAATCGATCTCCGGGCGTCCAGTGCAGCTCGAAGAGAAAGCTGTCCCGCGTGTAATCGTTGTAACCGACATACTGATCCGTGCGCTCGGTGCGCTCGACATCCCAACCGAACCACATGCTGCCACCGATACGCTGTCGCGCCCGCAGGGCGAGCGACAGGTAGTCGTAGCGTATGTTCGGATTGCCGATACGCTGCTGGCCGTCGACGTCATAAGCGGGCCGATCGCCGAAACGGCGGCTGTAATACTGCGCCGTGACGCGAAACAAACTTGTCCGCGTGAACCTGTACTGGCCATAGAAGTTAACGAGGAAATATTCGTGGTCGTACTCGGGCACGATGCCGGTTTCCTCGTAGTTCCACAGCTGGCCCTTGAACCGGGCGCCGATGGACAATCGCTCATGTGCCTGCCGCAGCGACAGCTCAGGCCCGTACCGTAAATAATTCATGCGGTCGTCGATGGCGATACCGTTGACGATCCGGGTGCCGCCGTCGTCCGGGTCGTAATAGATTTCATCGTGCTGCGCTATCTTAAATGCGCTGTAGACCTCGCGCTTTCTCGAACCTTCCCTGCGGCTGTATTCGCTGCCGAAACTTGCTTCGTGCAGGTACTCGTTTGCATTTTCCAGGGCGCTGTCCTGGTAATAACGGCCGGCCAGGCGATACGCGCCGTAAAAACCCTCGAAAGGCAGGCTGTTGATCCTGTACTTCACGCTCAGGGCTAACGGCAGGTAGGTGCCGCTCTGGGGCACAGGCGTTATGAGCGGTGCGGTACTGTTGGAAAAGTCGATGTAGTCCTGATCCGGTGTGCGAAAGACATTGTCGTCACTGCCAAATCCCAGGCGGGCACGGAATTCCAGGTCGGCGAAGGTTCTCTTCTTTTTGCGTTCGGCGACACGGACGGCAAATTCATCGGGCTTCTTTTCGGCATCACGAATCCTCGCAATCGCCACGACCGCGAACGACTGCAGTTTTTTGTTCGCATCTTGATCGCGGACCAGGCGAAACCAGCGCAATGCCTCTTCTGTTTCGCCGGCAGCGTAGGCATTCAAGCCGAGGTTGTACTGCGCCGCTATACGCAGGATTGGATCCTGCAGCGCTTTCTGCAAGGACTCGCGCGCGCGAATGTGCTGCATCGCTCGGTAGTGCGCGACGCCGGTGTTGTAATGCAAAACCGCCGAATCGAGCCCCCCGTCGGCAGCCTGCCGATACCGCAGCAGCGCAGCCCAGTAAAGATCATCGCGAAAAAGCCGATTGCCGTCCTCGAAATATTGTTCCGCCGTCATTGCAGCAGCGTTCTGCAACGGCGCCGTGAGCGCGGCAAGTATCAGGACGGCACCTGCGAAGAATGTATTCCTGGACATGTAGGTCATGCGAATCAGCGTTATGTCAGATCGCAAGGGTACCGGCATTGTCGATACAAAAACTATGACGTGGCGCAAGAAAATACCCCCGGATCGTCACCAATCGGGGGTATTTTCAGTTTTCAGCCGCATTGCGCCTGTTTTCGGCCAGTCACCTGACTAGTCAACGATTTCTTCGCCGTCACCGGTGCTGTCGTCTTCTTCCTCTTCCTCTTCTTCGTCTTCATCGAATTGGTCGTCGTCGACGTCATCGCCGTCTTCGAAGTCGTCCTCGTCTTCCATTTCGTCTTCTTCGAAGGCGTCGTCGTCTTCGAAATCGTCTTCTATCTCCTCGTCGTCGAAGTCTTCTTCCTCGTCTGAGTCGGAGTCCCGATCAGATTCGTCGTCGGACCCGTCGTCGTGGCGATCGTCAGACTCGTCTTCCTCTTCTTCGTCTTCCCAGTCGTCGTCTTCGACGTCATCGTCGTCCGGGCCGCGCATTTCGGCAATCGCGCCGTCCAGCTCGCTCGGATCATCGAGAACAAAAATCGTGACGCCCTCGAGGTCATCGAGATCGGCGCGGCCGTCGGCGCGGACCGCTGCCGGGAAGAACGCAATCGCCGTCAATACCACGACTGCGAAAAATACGTGTAACTGTTTCATCGGGCTACTCCTTTAGCTGACTTCTACGCGCAGCCGGAATGTCCGGCCGCGATCCTTGTGTTCCAGTCGCGCAAGCACCTCACCGCCTGCGGGCGAAACGGCAACGAGCTTGAGCGGCAGTAAATTCTTTCCTTCGTTCAAACTGGTTTGCCATGCGATTTCACGCTGCCCCGGGAAGCCGGCAAGCTCTATGCCGTCGGGCAACGTCAAGGTAAGCAGCGCCGAATCAAGCGCTGTTGCCGATGCGAACACGAGATTCACCGTGCGCGGTTCTTCCAGTGTCATCGTGATACCCGGGATCCCGGCTGCGGCCTCCGGGGTGTCGGGGGCCGCGAAGAAGAAGCCGCCGACGAACCAGAGCGCAAGCCCGGCCGCCATGGCAGAGCCAAAGCCGGTCAGGATCCAGCGCTTGCGCTGCCGGCGCGAGCTTTCGTATGTGGCGCGCGCCAGCGCCTGGTCGTAAAACGCCGCCGTCGCGTCGGGCATTGGGTAGTCCTTCAGCAGCGCCAGGATCTCCCGGCCCTCATGATCGGCGGCTTCAATCTGTGCGTTCTTGTCCTTCATGATCTGTTACACGACCGGCGTCAGAAAAAGGTTCCACTTTGCGTCAGGATCTCGCGCAGGCGCGCCCTTGCGCGATGCAGCCGCGACTTGACGGTGCCGACAGGAACGCCCGTAAGATTCTGTATTTCTTCGAGTTTATATCCCTCCGTGTCGTGCAGGAGCACGACCAGGCGGTGTTCGTCGCTGAGCTGGGACAAAGCGGCGTCCAGCATGAGCATTTTCTGGCGGCGCTCGCTGTCCCGGACGGGGTCTTCGGTTCCCGCAAGGCCCGCAAGGCCGTCGCCGGTCAGTTGCCCTTCTTCGATCGTATGCAGGCGACGCCGCGCGAAGCGCCGCCGCTCATCGATGAACAGGTTGTACATGACGCGTGATAGCCAGGGTCCGGGCTCGTCGATACTGACCAGCTGATCGAGCTTGCCGTACGCCCTGATCAGGAGTTCCTGGAAAAGGTCTTCGGCTTCGGCTTTACGGCCCGTCAGTCGCCATGCGAGGCGATAGAGCCGGTCGAAGTGCGGGCGGACCAGGCGTTCAAACGTGAGGTTTTCCTTGTCTATGGCCAGTCGCTTTTGTCAGAGGCTTACCCGAATCAACAGGTAGTGATCGATGAGAATTGCGGCGAACAGAAAACCCAGATAGCTGATCGAAAACCTGAAGCTCTTCATCGGCAGCTCCGTGTCGGCGGGCACGCGATACATTCGTATGGCGTAATAAAGAAAAAAGATGTTCAGGATGATAGCGGTTAACAGGTAAATCAGGCCGCTCATGCCAATCAGGTACGGCATTATCGTAACGAGCGCGAGCAGGATGGTGTAGAGCAGGATGTTTAGGCGGGTATAAGCCTCGCCATGAGTGACCGGCAGCATCGGAATATCGACTTTTGCATACTCCTCTCTCCTGGCGATGGCCAGCGCCCAGAAGTGCGGGGGCGTCCAGACGAACACAATCAGGAACAGCAGCAGCGCGCCGCTGTGAACTTCATTGGTTACGGCCGTCCATCCCAAAATGGGTGGCGCGGCCCCGGCTGCTCCGCCGATGACGATGTTCTGCGGGGTTGCCCGTTTGAGCCACACGGTATAAACGACGGCATAGCCTATTAACGAGAAGAAGGTCAGAATCGCCGTCAGCGGATTGACAATAAACCATAGGACGATCATGGAGATTGCGCACAGTCCGGAAGCGAAGATCAGCGCTGCTCTTTGCGTGAGCTTGCCCTGTGGCAACGGCCTCCCGCGCGTTCGCATCATTTGAATGTCGATGCGCGCATCAAGCACGTGATTGAAGACGGCGGCGGATGACGCGGCAAGGCCAATACCCAACGTACCGAATAACAGCGGCACGGCTCCGGGCCATCCGGGAACAGAGACGAACATGCCGACGATCGCCGTGAATACGATGAGCATGACGACACGAGGCTTGGTGAGCTCGTAAAAGTCGCGCCAGTCAATATACGTCTCTACGTTCGTATTCACACTCATGTCCCGATCAACCGATGCGAGAGAATTTCAACAGGCGCTTGACGTCTTCAACCATGTCGCTCGGCTCAATCTCTGGCGGAAAATACATGACAAGATTCCCGAGAGGGTCGACAAGGTAATAGCCGCCTGCGGATAGTGCTATGGGTCTTTTGTTATTGAGCAGTGCGTTGATACGGCTGTCCGACAGCGCAATAAGGCCCTCGTGCTCATCGGCCAGGTACACTGTATCGGGCAGGCTTTCACCGTGCAAGAAGATGCGCCCGAGCCGGTCCATTTCCTTGCCGAGCATCAGCCGCGACTGGCGAACGGTATACAGCGAATATTCACAGGCGGCGTCGCAAACCCCTTCGTTCAGGTAAATCAGCAGCCAGTGCCCGTCGTTATGTTCATGTAGTGGCGACCCAGACGCAGCGTCCCGAATGTTGACGAACGGCTCGAGAAGCTCGCCGTGATTTGTCCTGCCCTCGGGCTGCAGCGCGCTGCCGCCGAAATACAGCCAGGCAGCGACTATCAGCGGCCCAATGAATGCGAGAGCAATCAGCAGTAACTGCAGCCGCGCGGCGATGCCTTTTTCTTGCGTCATGACTGAAACCGCTTCTTTCGGTAGTTCCACACCAGCAGGCCCGACAGGACCGCGCCCATCGCAAACCACTGGAAGGCATACCCGAAGTGCTTGCCGGGACCAAACTCGGTCGGGACCCAGTGGCGATAAAATCCGAACGCTTCTTCGTGGTCCATCAGTAGCACGAATTCCTGTACCGAAACGCCGAGCGCGGCGGCCACTTCGCCGGTATCAGGATAGACGGCGCGCCTGGGCCAGGCGGAGGCCGGATCTATCGCAGCGCCCATTTTGTAGCCAGCGCGCGGCAACGAACCCGCACGCCCGCGAACCGTCGTGCGAGTTACGGGCACCTCCAGCGTGGCGATATTGATATCGCCGCTGCCCTTTTCCAGCCAGCCGCGGTTGACGAGGAGGACCGGCTCATCTTCGTCTCCGACCAGGGGTGTGATCACGTAATAACCATAGCGGCCATTGATAATGATGTTCTCGAGCAGGAACTGGCGTCCGGTGTCGTATCGCCCGGTTGCCTTCAGGCGCTGGTACGGACGTATTTCCATGCCGTCCTGCCAGGCAGCGAAGCTGGACTCTTCCTGAAACGCCGCACGTTCTGCGTGTTTTTCCAGACCGCGGCTGACCTGCCAGGCGCCGAGTCCCGCAAATTGCGCGACCAGGAACGCACCAACGACCAGGGGAAGCCAGGTCGGCAAAGGCTTCTTCGTTTTGGTGTTCACGTTATAATGATCGCTCGAGAGGATGCTTCTATGAAATACGTTGTCTTTGCCCTGTTGGCGGCCATTATTATCAGCCTGGGAACGGGGCTTTTCTATCTGCGTCGCGAGGACGCCGATTCGCCCAAAATGCTGCGTGCGCTGGAAATCCGGGTCGGCCTGTCGCTGGTCCTTATCCTCTTCCTCGTTGCGTCCTACTTCCTCGGCTGGATCATTCCGCCCACGCAATAACAGCGGTGGTCTTATTCTACAGCGCAAAGCGGGCGCCTCGGCGCCCGCTTTGTGTTTGCCGTTGTCGTTGCTCTTCCTACATCCAGTAAACGAAGACGTACAGGCCGATCCATACGACGTCAACAAAGTGCCAGTACCAGGCAACCGCTTCGAACGCAAAGTGCTTTTCGCGCGTAAAGTGGCCCTTCAAAACCCTGAAAAAGATGATCGTCAGCATGATGGCACCGATCGTGACGTGCATGCCGTGGAAACCCGTCAGCATGAAGAAGGTCGAGCCATAGATACCGGTGGTCAGCTTCAGGTTCATGTGCTCGTAGGCTTCGATGTACTCGACGGCCTGCAGGTATACGAAGGTGAAGCCGAGCAGGAATGTTGCGGCGAGGAAGATTGCCAGCCGTGCGCGCTTGCCGGCAAGCAGCGAGTGATGAGCAATCGTGACAGTAATACTGCTGCTCAGCAGTAGCGCAGTATTGATCAGCGGCAGGCCGAAAGGCGGCATGGCCTCGAATTCACCGCCCATATCGCCGGGTCCGTTCGTCGGCCAGGTGCTCTCGTAACCCTGCCAGAGCAGCAGGTTGGTAAAAAAGTTGTTGCTCGATCCGCCCAGCCATGGAATCGACATATTTCGTGCATAAAACAACGCACCGAAGAACGCCGCAAAAAACATGACTTCCGAGAATATGAACCAGAACATGCCCTGGCGAAACGAGTGGTCGACCTGGAGGTTATAGAGGCCGGCCTGGCTTTCACCAATTACTGCGGCGAACCAGCCGGTGATCATGAAGATGATTACGGCAACGCCAGCCATCATGACGTAAAAGCCGGCAGAAGCACCGTTCAGCCAGACCGATACACCAACCATTAGCAGCAGGAGGCCGACAGAGCCGACTATGGGCCAGTGGCTGCCGTGAGGGACGTAGTAGCGCTCTTCTGTGTGTGTCGTCATGTCTGATTCCGGGTCATAGCGGATTGTTCGCGGCCGCGCGGGGCGTATCAAAAAACGTGTATTGCAGCGTAATCGTGTCTACATATTCGGGCAGGTTGGGGTCGACAATAAACTGCAGCGGCATCGCCCGCGCCTCGAGAGCATCGAACTCCTGGCTCGTAAAACAGAAGCACTCGATCTTGGTGAAATGCTCGGCAGCCGCGACCGGCGCCACGCTCGGAACCGCCTGCGCAATCCTGTCGGCTCTAGTCAGGTTCTTCGCTGTGAAGGTGGCGAAATACATCTTGCCGGGGTTGACGGTCATGCTATCGACATCCGCAGCGAACTCGAACGGCGCATACGAGTTCACGGTCGTTACAAACTCAACGCGGATCTCGCGCGACAGGTCCGGTGCTTCCTTGACAACAGCTGCCGTTGCGTTCGTCCTGCCGCCGAATCCGGTGATCTCACAGAACACGTCGTATAGCGGCACCAGCAGGAAGCCAAAGCCGAACATTGCGGCAACCAGCAGCAGCAGGCGGCCGGTAAGCGAGCGGTTTTCAGCATTGAGCTTTTGTGGTTTTTCGTTCATGTCTGTCACGAGCGCAGCACGCCGATCATGATGAAACCAATATAAAACGCGAGTGCAACAGCGCCGACGATCAGCGCCGTGCGGCGAATATTCTTTATGCGTTCAGCGTCGTTCATTCTTACTCGAACGCTTCGCCAGCAATGCGAGCTTTCGGCGGCGTTTCCCAGGTGTGGTATGGCGCCGGGGAAGGTAGCGTCCACTCCAGGCCGTGCGCGCCTTCCCAGACACGATCCGTAGCTTTCGCACCCTTGAGGGCCCGGAACAGCACCAGGACAAATATCAGCTGCGACAGTCCGAATCCCAGGGCGCCGATGCTCGCTATCGTGTTGAAATCGGTGAACTGCGTCGAATAGTCGGGAATGCGTCGCGGCATGCCTGCCAGCCCGAGAAAGTGCATCGGGAAGAACGCCAGGTTCACAAATATGGTCGACGTCCAGAAGTGCAGTTTGCCGAGCTTCTCGTCGTACATGTGCCCGGTCCACTTCGGCAGCCAGTAGTAAACGCCGGCCATGATGGCAAAAATAGAACCCGGGACGAGCACGTAATGGAAGTGTGCGACGACAAAATAGGTGTCGTGATACTGGATGTCGGCCGGGGCGGCGGCCAGCATCAGGCCCGAGAAACCGCCGATCGTAAACAGGAACACGAAAGCCAGCGAGAACAGCATCGGTGTCTCGAAAGTCATCGCTCCGCGCCACATCGTCGCCACCCAGTTGAACACCTTTACCCCGGTCGGCACGGCAATAAGCATCGTCGCGAACATGAAAAACATCTGGCCCGTCAGCGGCATGCCGACGGTAAACATGTGGTGCGCCCATACGATGAACGACAGAAACGCGATACTCGATGCCGCGTAAACCATCGAATCGTGGCCGAAGAGCTTCTTGCGCGAGAACGTCGGTATGATTTCCGATATGACGCCGAACGCCGGCAGGATCATGATGTAAACCTCGGGGTGGCCGAAGAACCAGAAGATGTGCTGGAACATGACGGGGTCACCACCACCCGCCGCGAGAAAGAAACTCGTGCCGAAGAACTGGTCCGTCAACAGCATCGTGACGGCACCGGCCAGAACCGGCATTACGGCGATCAGCAGGTACGCGGTGATCAACCAGGTCCAGACGAACATCGGCATTTTCAGGAGCGTCATATCCGGTGCCCGCATGTTGATAATGGTAACGATAACGTTGATCGCACCCATGATCGACGATATTCCCATCAGGTGGACCGAGAAAATCAGGAATGGAAACGCGTTGCCGGTTTGCAGCACCAGCGGCGGATACATGGTCCAGCCGCTGGCAGGCGCACCGCCCGGCATGAACAGCGTGGAAAGCAAGATGCTGAATGCAACAGGGAGGATCCAGAACGACCAGTTGTTCATGCGTGGCAGCGCCATGTCGGGAGCACCGATCATGAGCGGAATCATCCAGTTGGCCAGCCCGACGAACGCGGGCATTACGGCGCCAAACACCATGATCAGCGCGTGCATCGTCGTCATCGAGTTGAAGAATTCGGGATGCACGAACTGCAGGCCCGGAATCGCCAGCTCCGAGCGAATGACCATCGCCATCACGCCGCCAATGAAGAACATCGTGAGGCTGAAGACCAGGTACATCGTGCCGATGTCCTTGTGATTCGTCGAAAACAGCCATCGCCCAATACCCTTGGCCGGCCCGTGGTCCTCATGATGGTCGTGCAGGTCAGCTACTGTCGTGCTCATTGCGTATCACTCCGTAAGCGTGTCGTCATACCCGACACGTCAGAATTCCGTGTTCTATGCATCTATTGGTTTTTGGCGACCTTTGGTGCGTCTTCCCTGCGTGCATCAACCCACGCCCTGTAAGCGTCGGGCTCGACGACTTCGACCACGATCGGCATATAGCCGTGATCCTTGCCGCAGAGTTCGGCGCACTGGCCACGGAAGGTGCCGACTTGGTTTGCCTTGAACCAGGCTTCATTAACGATACCGGGTATGGTGTCTTTCTTGATGGCGAGCTCCGGGACATACCAGGAATGCAAGACGTCGTTCGAGGTCAGCAGCAGGCGAACTTTCGCGTCGCGGGGAACGACCAGTGGGCGATCGACGTCGCGCAGATAGTTGTCGACTCCGTTCGGGTCGACGCCAGAGCCTTTGCGGCGCGCCACGAGACTCGGTCGCGCCAGGCTCGAATAGAAGGCGATATCCTCATCCTGGTACTTGTAGTGCCATTTCCACTGGTACCCGGTGACGACAATTGACAGATCGGGATCGCGCGAATCTTCCAGCTTGATCATGGTTTCGGCGACCGGTATGGCAATCAGCATCAGGATCACGACCGGAATAGCTGTCCAGATGACTTCGGCCGTCGCGCTGTGCGAAAAGGTTGCCGGCTTGACGCCCTGCGATTTGCGATGACGAAACAAAGAAACGATCATGACGCCGAATACGACGACGCCGATTGCCACACACCACCAGAAAATCATCATGTGGATGCTGTAGGTTTCTACGCTGAGGTCGGTTATTCCCCTGGGCATGTTCAGCGCCCATTCCGCCCGTGCGGTGCCGGCAAAGCAAAGAGCGAGCAGGCTCAAAAACGATTTTCGTATCATTGATTGTTTACCCTGCGATTCGCCGCGGCGACCACATTTCGTTTTCTAATTCCGGATGTGACGACTACTGGGACGATGAGGTCCGTGTCGACCCGGTGACCCCGGGGCGTCGCCTATCGGCCGGTTTGACCGGGCGGGCCGGCCAAAAAGGCACGCGAAGTGTACTGAAATCGGGATGGCCATGCAAACCTCGAGCGCCGATCGTTACTGAGATTAATTCTTATTTAACAGCAGCTTATCGTTTTTCGGCGAGCCGAATAGTCAGGCACAAAAACAATCCCCGCGATCATCGGCGATGCCGGGAGATTCGCGATGCATCTATGCGGTAGTTTGAGGGGTCGATCCTGGCGCCACCGCCCCAGCCATGACCGTAGACAAGTTCGAGCTCGAGACGGATCTGCTTACTGCTGCCACTGTCCTTGAGAACGCTCAGCATCGTGTCGAAGCGATGCCTGCCACCCAGCGATCGATTGCGTGGCTGCAGGGTGTTTCTTGCACCAACCGCCGTCAGGTCGGCGAACAATTTTTCCGGCGTATCGTAGCTCACGGTAAGCCGGTCGACGTCGAGGACAGGGTCCCGTAATCCGGATCGGACCAGGGCGTCGCCAATGTCGTGCATGTCCGGAAAGCGGTTGACGTGTGCGTATTCATCCAGGCCCGCCCACGCGCGGCTCATTTCAAGCAGGCTGTCGGGACCCAGCGTTGCGAACGCGAATGCGCCGCCTTTGTGCAAAACACGCGCAACTTCATCGAAGACGAGCCGGGGACTGTCGGTACAGGGCAGCAAGAGATTCGAAAATACGAAGTCGATGCTCTGATCTTCGAACGGCAGGCGCAGGGCGTCAGCCTGCACATGGGAAGAACGAAAAAAAGAAAACCGGCGGCGCCTGTTGATACTTTGACGCAACATGCCGCGTGAAATATCCAGCGAGATGATATGCGCACGACGGAATCGCCTGTGCAGTTGTCGTGTTGCGTTTCCGGTCGCCGAACCGAGATCCAGAACCGTGTTTGCATCCAGCACCAGCGGCGCCAGGCGGGCGAACAAAGCCTCGCGTGTGACGGCATGTACGAAATCGGCGGAGTCGAAGGTAGGCGCCGCGCTATCGAAGCGCCGCCGAACGTCTCGCAGGTTGACCGTCGGTCTATCGTTCACTTGTCGCAGCAGCCGGTGAGAACGGACCGACAAACTAACATGCTTTTTGCGATCAAAGCCGATTTTGTCGAATGGCGATAAGTCGATGGCCGGGCTATGAATACCTTCATGGAATGGCGGGCACTACTGCATGCTTGCCGGACGCGAACGGCCGGCCTGTTGCGTGAACTGGACGATTCGATCATGCCGCTGCGCTGCGTTTTCTGCGGCACCGCGACCGAAGGGCCGGAGCGGCGAATTTGCAGCGGCTGCCGCGGGGACCTGCCCTGGATGGAGAACGCGTGCGCGCGCTGTGGTGCAGCAATTGCCGTCGACCTGCCTCGCGGCGTGCACTGCGCCGCCTGCCAGGCGCGGCCACCGCCAGTCCTGGCGATGGTCGTCCCGCTGCGCTACGAATTCCCCGTAGATGCAGGGCTCAAAGCGCTGAAGTTCGGCCGCCGGCTGCAGTATGCGCCGGCGTTCGGCGAGCTGCTGCTGGCGGAAATGGCGCGACTGCCCGCCGACATCGACGCACTGCTGCCGGTACCGCTGCACTGGCGGCGACAGGCGTTTCGCGGCTTCAACCAGGCACGTGAGCTTTGCAGGCCGCTCGCCAGGCACTGTGCGCTGCCGATCATGACAGGCGTTTCACGCCGCCGACCCACACCGTTTCAGTCCGGCCTGGCGGCGACGCAGCGCCGCAAGAATTTGCGGCGCGCATTCCTTGTGCGCAAGACGTCCGGGTTTCAACACGTATTGATCGTGGACGACGTCGTCACAACGGGAGAAACGACGCGCCAGCTCGCGACGGCGCTTATTCGGGGTGGGGTCAAGAAGGTCAGCGTACTCGCTGTGGCCAGGGCCGTGTGAGTCAGACGGCGCCCGAAGGGTTGAAGGTGTAGTGCAGCACGATCCCGATGAACACGACCATGCCGATGAGGTGATTGTGCAAAAACGCCGCAAAACAACCGTCCGGCTGCCGGTCACGTGCAAGCCACTGGTGCCAGCCCATGAGGAGCGCTGCGAACGCGACGGACAGGTAGTACCAGAAGCCTAGCCCCCCGCGATAGCCGGTTAACAGGAGCGCGAAGAGCATCAATACCTGCAGGCCGCCGATAACGAACAGGTCGACTTCGCCGAACAGGATGGCCGTCGACTTGACGCCGATCTTCTTGTCATCCTCGCGATCGACCATCGCGTAAAACGTGTCGTAAATAACGGCCCAGATCATGGCTGTGCCGAAAACGAGCCAGGCGAGTTCGGGGATCGTGCCCGTCTGCGCGGCGAATGCCATCGGCACGCCCCAACCGAACGCCGCACCGAGCACGAACTGCGGGATCGAGAGATAGCGCTTGACGAACGGATACGCAACCGTCAGTCCGGCACCGACGATAGCGAGCAGTCGCGCCGGCGTATTGAGCATGGTTGCAAGTCCGATCGCGATAAGTCCGAGCGCCGCAAACAAGGTCAGCGCCTCCATCGGCGCGACGGCACCTGAGGCAATCGGGCGCGTTCGTGTGCGTTCGACGTAAGGGTCGATTTTGCGATCGGCGAAATCGTTCAAAACACAGCCGGCGGAACGCATGACGACCACGCCGAGAACAAAAATGACAAACAGGCCCTGATCGGGAATACCTTTACCGGCGAGCCAGAGTGCCCAGAGCGTTGGCCAGAGCAGCAGCCAGATACCGACCGGTTTGTCGAGGCGCATCAGCCTGCCGTAGTTGCGCAACTGGCTGACGAGCTGCGGCGCAAACGTATTGGCGTGCACGGGTTTCATAAATGCAAGTCTACACCTTGCCGTACGGTCGGGTGTCGCCGAGCCACCGACGCACGATTGCCGCAGCGTTTTTTTCCGAAGCAGTGCGCATTGCCTCCGCCGTCATTTGTACTCGCGGCATGAGCTCGGCGTCGCGAACCAGGTTGGCGATGCGGTAATCCGGCAAACCGGTCTGGCGGGTACCGAGCAGTTCACCGGGGCCGCGCAGCTCCAGGTCTCGCTGTGCGACGATAAATCCATCGTTGGTGTCGCGCAATACGGCAAGACGTTCCTTGGCAATACGGCCCAGCGGCGGCTTGTACAAGAGCACGCAGTGACTCTGCAATGCGCCCCGCCCTACGCGGCCACGCAGCTGATGCAGTTGGGACAGCCCCATGCGCTCCGCATTTTCAATGATCATAAGGCTCGCGTTCGGCACATCGACACCGACTTCGATTACGGTAGTTGCAACGAGCAGCTGGATCAGGCCTTCCTTGAAGGCCTGCATGCCGCGCTCCTTTTCGGCCGGCCGCATGCGCCCGTGCACAAGCCCCACGCGCAGGTCTGGAAGAGCATTGGTCAGCATCTGGTAGCTGGCCTCGGCTGCCTGGTAGTCAAGTACTTCGGATTCCTCGATCAGCGGGCATACCCAATACGCCTGCTGCCCCGACGCACAGGCGGAGCGCACACGTTCGATAATCTCGCTGCGACGTGTGTCGGGCACGGCAATCGTTGAGACGGGCTGGCGGCCCGGCGGCAATTCATCGATAACGGAGGTGTCGAGATCTGCGTAGGCGGCCATCGCCAGCGTTCGCGGTATCGGCGTTGCCGTCATGACGAGCTGATGTGGATGGCCCTCCGCCGATACACCCTTGTCGCGCAACGCCATGCGCTGATGGACGCCAAAGCGGTGCTGCTCGTCGATAATGACGAGCCCAAGCCGATCGAATTCCACGCCCTCCTGGAACAACGCATGCGTGCCCACCACGAGTTTGGCCTGACCGTCGGTGATCGACCGCAGCGATTCGCGGCGCGCGGCGGCACGCTGGCTGCCGCTTAACCAGGCGGGCTCGATGCCCAGCGGGCGAAACCAGTCGGCGAAGTGGCGCCAATGTTGCTCGGCCAGGATTTCGGTAGGCGCCATGATTGCAGCCTGCACTCCGCAGGCAATCGCTTTCAGGCAGGCGATGGCGGCAACCACGGTCTTGCCCGAACCGACGTCGCCCTGTATCAGGCGCATCATCGGATGTGGTTCTGAAAGATCGGCAACGATCTCATCGATCACGCGTTTCTGTGCGCCGGTCAGTTCGAACGGCAGATCGCCAATAAAACGGGCGACCTCCGTTTCCCCGCCGGTCAACGCGGGCGCATCTTCCGTTTCGGCGAGCGCCCGCAGTTGCCGCAGGCTGAGGTAATGCGCGAGCAGCTCTTCGAAAGCGAGCCGCTGCTGGCAAGGGTGCCTGCCCTGCAGCAGCAGCTGCACGTCTGCATCGGGCGGTGGCCGGTGCAGATATCGGATGGCTTCGGCCAGCGAGGGCATGCCGAGCCTGTCCGTAACGTTTGCGGGCAGCAGTTCGGCGGGAGGAGTCTTCTGCATGAGGCGCAGAGCCTGGTCGGTGAGATTGCGCAAGCGCCCTTGTTGTACGCCCTCGGTCGCAGGGTAAATGGGCGTCAGCGAATCATTGGTTGCCGCATCCTGGTTCTCGCGCAAAACGCGGTATTCCGGATGAATCATCTCGAAGCCGGCCTGGCCGCGCCGAACCTCACCGAAGCAGGTAACGGAGGACCCTGCCTGAAACTGTGCCTGCTGCTGCCGCGAAAAATAAAAAAAGCGCAGCGTGAGCTGGCCGCTGCCGTCGCCGATCCGGACGAGCAGATTGCGTCGTCCGCGATAGACGGTCTCCGCAAGCAACACCTCCCCCGTTACCAGACAGCGGCTGCCCGCGACCAGCGCACCGATCTTTACAAGCTGGGTCCGGTCCTCGTAGCGCAAGGGCAGCAGGAACAAGAGATCCTCGACACAAAAAAGCCCGAGCTTCTCGAGCTTTTTAGCAAGCGCCGGTCCGACGCCCTGCAGGCATGTTAAAGGCGATTCCATATCCAGTATTCGTGTTCTTCTTGTGTAGGAGCGGCTCCGGGCCGCGACTCTGCAAAGCGGCCTGACGGCCGCCCCGATGGTTCGCGGCCGGGGGCCGCTCCTACGGGAGCGAAATTATCGCGTCAGCCTCGATGTCGACGCCCTTCGGCAACGAAGCAACGCCAACCGCAGCGCGCGCTGGAAATGGTGTTTCGAAAAAGTCTTCCATAACAGCATTGACGGTGGCGAAATTGTCGAGGTTGGTGAGAAAGACCGTAATCTTGACCGCATCATTCAGGCTGGCGCCCGCAGCGATGGCGACGGCCTCCAGGTTTGAAAATACCTGCCGCGCATGTGTCTCGAAATCGCCGTCAACGATCTCCATGGTCGTGGGGTCAAGTGGGATTTGCCCCGAGAGAAAAACGAGACTACCCGCACGTATCGCCTGCGAATAAGTACCGATCGCTGCGGGCGCCCTGTCGGTTTGAATGGCCTCTTTACTCATGGGTGATTCCTGGTATCGAAAAACAGTGGACTACGCGCAGTCGCGTGACACGCGCAGCACGTTGGGCATTTTGCGCACGTTGCGCATGATTTGTGCGAGATGGCTGCGGTCCTTGACGCTCAGCAGGAACGTGAGAACGGAGCAGTCGTCATGCCGTCCGAGAACTGCAACCTGTTCGATGTTTGAGCCGCAGTCCGCAATCGTAGCGGCAACTTCCGCCAGCACCCCGGTACGATTTCGTGTTTCGATTTGAATCTGGGACGTGAATTCCCGCTCGATGTCTTTCTCCCACGTAACCGCGATCCACTTCTCCGGCTGTTTGCGGAAGTTCCTCAGGTTGCCGCAGGTGTTCCTGTGTATAACGATGCCGCGACCAGCCGTGAGGTAGCCCATCACGACGTCGCCGGGAATCGGGTGGCAGCACTTTGCGTAGCTGATCACCATACCTTCGGTGCCCGATATAACGAGGCCGGCGACGTTGTCATCGGCGTCGTCCGCTCCCGCGCCGACAAGGACTCGAGCCGTCAATGGCGCCAGCCGCTTGCCCAGCCCGAGCTGCTCATATAATTCGTCGGCATCGTTCAGGCCCAGCTCTTCGAGTGCGCTGGCCATGCGGACCTTGCCAATCTTGCGCAGCGACGATCCCTCGTCCTTCAAAGACTTGTCGAGCAGCCGCTTGCCGATGTCAATCGATTCCGTCGACCGCAGGTTCTTCATGTGATTGCGTATTGCGGTCCGCGCTTTGGCCGAGCGAACGAAGGTCAGCCAGTTCGGGTTTGGTTTGGCACCACGCGCCGTGACTATTTCGACAGTCTGACCGTTTTGCAGCGGCGTCCTGAGCGGCACCAGCACGCGATCAATTTTTGCCGCGACACAGCGATCGCCGATGTCGGTATGAACGGCGTAAGCGAAATCGACGGTCGTCGCGCCTTTGGGCAGCGGCATGATGTCGCCCTTCGGCGTAAATACATAAATCTTGTCGGGAAAAAGGTCTACCTTGACGCTTTCGAGAAATTCTTCCGACGTGCCGGACCGCTGAATTTCGGCGAGGTTCGACAGCCACTCCCGGGCACGTCTTTGCGGCGTGGCATCAGTCTTTTCGTCGGCCTTGTAAATCCAGTGAGAGGCGACGCCGGCTTCTGCAACCCGATCCATCTGGCGGGTGCGAATCTGAACTTCGAGGGGCAGCCCTTTCGGACCGAACAGGGTTGTGTGCAGGGACTGGTAGCCATTGATGCGTGGTATGGCAATGTAATCCTTGAATCGACCCGGCATCGGTTTATACAGTCCGTGTATCAGGCCGAGCGTCTGGTAGCAGGTATTTACGTCGTCAACGATGATACGAAAGCCGTAAACGTCAACGATATCCGAGAGCGGTCGCCTTTTTTCGGCCATCTTTCGGTAAATGCTGTACAGATGCTTTTCGCGTCCGGTGACTTCACCGGCGATACCCTCCTCTTTCATCGCCCTGCTGAATTCTTCGGAGATGCGTTTGACGATCTGTCGCTGGGACCCCTTGCTTTTCTTTAGCGTTTTTTCCAGCACGCGATAGCGCAGCGGATACAGGTGCCTGAAGCCCAGGTCTTCGAGCCTGATTTTCAGGCTGTTGATACCGAGTCGGTTGGCGATCGGCGCATAGATGTCCAGCGTCTCACGGGCAATGCGCTTTTTCTTGGCGGTTGGCATTGCGCCGAGCGTCTGCATGTTGTGGAGTCGATCGGAGAGCTTGACGAGGATAACGCGAATATCCTCGATCATTGCCAGCATCATTTTACGAAAGCTTTCCGCCTGGGCTTCAGCACGGCTGCGAAACTGAATCTGGTCGAGCTTGCTGACGGCATCCACGAGCTGCGCAACCTCGTGGCCGAAGTTTTCCTCGATGTCATCCAGTGAGGCGGAGGTATCCTCTACGACATCGTGCAGTATTGCCGCCGTGATGGCCTGGGCGTCGAGATGCATATCGGCGAGTTCCTGGGCCACGGCAACAGGATGCGTGATATAGGGTTCGCCGGACTTGCGCGTCTGTCCCTCGTGGGCGCTGGCGCCGAAATGATAGGCGCGCAGGATCTGGTCGACCTGGTCGTCGGGCAGGTAGGATTTGAGCGTCTCGACGAGCCGCCGCATACCGTGGTCCCGACGCGACGCGCCGGGGAACCTGGACAGAATTGTCGCCGCGTAATCCATGCCCCGATAATAGCGGTAATAGCCGCGAAACGGGCAACCTGCCGCGGCCGGTGAGGCCGCTTTTCGGGAGGATTCTAGTCGCCGATCGAGATGCCGCGGACCGGCAGGATGTCCTCGGGCGGTTCGGAATGCAGCAGTTCCTCTGCAGCCGGCTGATCGATCTCTTCGAGAATCGCGGGCGTGATGTGACCTTCAGCAATCTCGCGCAAAGCGAGGACGGTTGGCTTGTCGTTCTCGAGCTCGACCATCGGATCAGCGCCATGTGCTATGCGCCGTGCGCGCTTGGCGGCAACGAGTACCATTTCGAAAATGTTGTCGATGTTTTCCAGGCAGTCTTCGACCGTAATTCTGGCCATGTTTCGGTTCCTGTGCGCGGGGGCGTTGGCAAAGCCCGTAAACGAAGCCTGGGAGTCTAGTCCACTCTGGCCCGAAGAAGCCAAGCCATATAACCAAACGTTATTAAGGGGCTGGCGCGGTTCTCAGCCGATGATCCTCGAAATGACGCGCCGCAGCGCGACATTCGACCGGGCGCAGGAATGACCCGTGCCATGGAGGACGTTTTCGAGGTCAACGACGGCCCGCTCCAGCGCATCGTTGATGATGATGTAGTCGAATTCATCCCAGTGGGACATATCGCTCTGTGCGTCGCGCAGCCGACGCTCGATGACCGCCGGGCTGTCCGTACGGCGGTCCCGCAGGCGACGTTCGAGCTCCTCCAGCGACGGCGGCAATATGAAAATCGTGACGCATTCCGGCATGGACTGACGAACCTGCCTGGCGCCCTGCCAGTCGATTTCAAGAATGACGTTTCGGCCCTCGTTCAGGTGTTTCTCCACCTGGCTGCGACTCGTCGCGTAATAGTTGTCGAATACCTGCGCGAACTCGAGCAGTTCTCCTTTTGCTTTGAATCGCTCGAATTCATCGAGGTCGACAAAAAAATAATCGACGCCATCGACTTCCGTACGACGCTGTTGCCGCGTCGTGTACGAAATGGAAAAGCGCAGACCGGGGTTACGCGCGACGAGCGCTTTCACAAGCGTCGTCTTGCCGGCACCGGAAGGGGCAGCAATAACAAACAGCTTCGCGTTGTTTCCTGCCACTCAAAGCTACTCGACGTTTTGAATCTGTTCGCGCATCTGTTCGATCAGAACCTTGAGGTCAACGGCCGCTTTGGTGGTTTCAGCGTCGGCGGACTTCGCGCCGAGCGTGTTGGCCTCGCGATTGAGTTCCTGCATTAGAAAGTCGAGCCGTCGCCCCACGGGATTATCGTCCTTCAGGGTGTCCCGAATCTCGACCAGGTGGCTATCCAGTCGATCAAGCTCTTCGTCAACGTCGATCTTCTGCGCGATCAGCGCCAGTTCGACTTCGAGCCGCGCCGGATCCGCCTCGACCTCGAGCTTCTCGATTCGCTCCTTTTGTTTGCTGCGTGTTGCGGCAAGAACCTCGGGCATACGGCTCCTGACGGACGCAGAGATTGCCTCGATGTCACGGCAGCGAGTTTCGAGCATCTCGGCAATGCGATCACCTTCATTCGCGCGCATGGTCTCGATGGCGTCGAGGGTTTTTTGCAGCAATGCCGTGGCATGTTCGAACAACGGCTCGGTATCGATCTCGGTTTGCAGCACGACGCCGGGCCAACGGAGAATCTCGATCGGGTTGACCGCGGCGACATTGGGCAACTTTGATGTGAGCTCCGAAATCCGATGGCCGATCAATTCGACAAGACCTTTGTCCACCTGCAGTTCGTTTTCCTGGTGGACCGCCCGGCGGAAATAGAGGGAACACTCGACCTTGCCTCGTCCGAGAACTGCACTCGCCTGCTGCCGGAAAAGCTGTTCCTTCGGCCGAAGTTCTTCGGGCACCTTGAACTGCACGTCGAGGTAACGATGATTGACGGCGCGTATTTCCCACGTCAGGGTGCCGGTGCCGGTTTCCACCGACTCTCGCGCGAACCCTGTCATACTGTGTAACATCAGCTTGTTTCTCCCGGTAGCGACGCAGTTTGCCGCCTGGGTCACGTTTTTTCGAGGATCGTCATTCTAAGCTGTGGCCACCGTTGAAGGCCAATCAGGGCCCGCTTTACGTCATGCAAATCGAATACGCCAAAGTCTCCGCGCTCGGTGACCGCAAGGACAACCAGGATCGGGGGGCCGTCGTCGTTGCGGACCAGGCCGCAATGATGATTGTCTTTGACGGCATGGGCGGCCACTCCGATGGGGCCCGTGCAGCGGAGACGGGCCTCAGGGTTGTGCAGGATCTTTTCATGGCATCCGATTTGCCCGTACTGGATCCGCAGGGATTCCTGTACATGGCATTGACGCGGGCACACGATGAGGTCGTGGGTCTTGGACAGGACCTCGCCGTCGACTTTCGGCCACGCGCAACCTGCGCAATCTGCCTTGTGCAGGAAGGCGGCGCTTTCTGGGCACACATTGGCGACAGCCGCATATACCAGGTGCGGGACGGACGCGTGTTGAAACGCTCGCGTGATCATAGCCACGTCGAAGTGTTGATCCAGGAGGGCGCCATCACGGAGGAAGAGGCCAAAGATCATCCAATGCGTAATTTCGTCGAGTGTTGCCTCGGTGGCGATTCGCCGGTTCCGGACATGAGCATTACGAATTGCATCAAGCTCGCACCGGGCGATGTTCTGCTCGCGTGCTCGGACGGACTGTGGTCGGGGCTAAAAGATGAGGACATGGCGGAAATCGGCGCAAACGACGACCTTAACGGCAAGAACAGGCTGGCTGAAAACCTCAAGGCCCTGAGCATCAAAGCGTTGAGCATCAACTCTCCTTACAGTGACAATACGACGGGCACCGCGTTAAGGTGGCTCGGCTAGTCGGGCGGCAGGCAGGAGAGTAATCATGCGTCCCAGCGGTCGCAAAGCGTCACAGATGCGGGAACTGCGCTTCATTCCCGATTTCACCAAACACGCCGAGGGCAGCGTTCTCGCATCCTTTGGCGATACCCAGGTCTTGTGCACGGCCAGCATCGAAGAACGGATCCCCGCGTGGCTGCGCAATACCGGCCGCGGTTGGGTGACCGGCGAATACGGCATGTTGCCCAGGGCAACCCACACCCGCTCGGGCCGTGAGGCGTCGCGCGGCAAGCAGGGGGGGCGGACCGTCGAAATCCAGCGTCTCATCGGCCGCTCGCTGCGCGCAGTGACGGACCTCGAAGCCCTGGGCGAAAGGTCGGTAACGCTGGATTGCGACGTCATCCAGGCCGATGGTGGTACACGAACGGCTTCGATAAGCGGCGCGTACGTTGCGCTGGCTATCGCCATGAAGCGGCTCGAGAAAGCGGGCGGAATAAAAAAGACGCCGCTTCACGGGCAAGTAGCGGCCATTTCGGTCGGCATCTATCGCGGTACGCCGGTACTCGATCTCGATTATGCGGAAGACGCGGAGGCCGAAACGGATATGAACATAGTCATGAACGATGCCGGACGCTTCATCGAGGTACAGGGCACCGCCGAGGGACACGCGTTCACCGACGATGAGTTCGATGCAATGATCAGCCTGGCGCGCACCGGTATCAGTGACATCATCGCTGCTCAAAACGAGACAATTGCGTCTGTAAGCTAAGTGGCCGGGTTACCCGCTAAAGTTGTCATGGCCAGCAGTAACGCCGGCAAGATCCGCGAGATCGCACGTTTGCTCGATGGTCTGGGCGTCGAGATCGTGCCGCAGTCGGAGCTGGGCGTCGTTGACGCTGATGAAACCGGCACGACCTTTGTCGAAAACTCGTTGATCAAAGCACGACACGCCTCTGACGCGACGGGGCTCCCGGCAATTGCGGACGACTCCGGGCTGGTCGTGGACGCACTGGACGGTCGGCCGGGCGTTTACTCGGCGCGTTACGCAGGTCCCGACGCGACGGACGACGACAACGTCGATCAATTACTCGAGGAGCTCGAAGAGGTTCCTGACGGGTCGCGGGGCGCTGCGTTTCATTGTGCTGCGAGTTTCATCATGCCGGGAAATTCTGAAGCCATTATTGCAGAAGGCGTGTGGCGCGGAACGATCCTCCGGGCGCGCAGGGGTCACGGCGGTTTTGGTTATGACCCGATATTTCTTGATCCGGAAAGCGGTCTCAGTGGCGCCGAACTGAATCCTGACGAAAAAAACGCACGCAGTCATCGAGGGCAGGCGCTGCGCAAACTCGCGGCTCTGTTACGAAAACAGTTCTCGTGATTGCCCCGCCGCTCTCGCTTTACGTGCACCTTCCCTGGTGCGTCCGAAAATGTCCTTACTGCGACTTCAATTCGCACACGGCGGGAGAGGGCGCGCCGCGCGAAAGATATCTCGATGCGCTGCTCGTCGATCTCGAGGGTGAGGCGCTGCGCGCCGCGGGCAGACGGCTGCAAAGTGTTTTTCTCGGTGGCGGCACGCCGAGCCTGTTTTCGCCTGGGGAAATCGAACGGCTGCTGGACGGTGTGCGGGCCTGCTTCGATCTTGCCGATGGCGCCGAAATCACGATGGAAGCAAACCCGGGTACGGTCGAGTGCGGCCAGCCGGCCGGTTATCGCGATGCGGGAGTCAATCGCCTGTCCTTCGGGGGGCAGAGCTTTGACGACGAACTGCTGAAAAAGATCGGACGAATCCACAGCAGCGAGGATATTGTGCGGGCCGTTGACGATGCGCGGGCAGCCGGCATCGACAACATCAATATCGACCTGATGCACGGCCTGCCGGGCCAGGGAGTGGAGGCGGCACTCGAGGATCTCGAATGCGCTATCAGCCTCGCACCGACGCACATTTCCTGGTACCAACTCACGCTTGAACCCAATACGATTTTTTTCGCGCGGCCCCCGCAAGACCTGCCGGAGGAGGAGACTCTTCACGCGATTCAGGACCGTGGGCAGGCGCTGCTGGCCAAGAGCGGCTACCGCCAGTACGAAGTCTCTGCGTTTGCCCGCGACGGCCGGGTGTGCGAACACAACCTGAACTACTGGCTGTTCGGCGATTACCTGGCAGCGGGCGCCGGGGCCCACGGCAAGATCAGTGACACCCGCGGCGTATTCCGGTACCAAAAGCCCGCCAACCCGCTGCAGTACATGACGGCCATCGAAGCCGGGAGGCAGGGTGCCGCAGCGATTCGGGTTGCGCCGCCGGATCTGGTCTTCGAATTCATGCTGAATGCGCTGCGATTGAACGACGGGTTCGGCGAGCTGGTTTTCTGTGAACGAACGGGGCTGAGTGGCCCGGAGCTGCAGACGATCATGCGCGGGGTCCGTGAAAAAGGGCTGGTTGAGCGCGTCGACGAATCGCGCTGGCAGGCAACACCGCTCGGCAGACGCTTCCTCAACGATCTGCAGGCCGAATTCCTGCCGGCGAGGGCCCGCAGCCGGCGGAACGGTGGGGGCGCAGGCCTTTCCCGGTGACCCCCAAGAAAACTTTCTGGATCGTGCATTTATGCACAAGGAATCCGGCGGGCCTTTGATTATCAGTACAAGAGGCGTTCGAATTCACTTTGTGGGTCGTGAAGCGTCGATAAGTCCATGTTTGTTAACCCAAAAATAAAATGGACATAAAATAGTCAAATTGACAAGCTTGCTTGCAAATCCGCACCTTAGGTCATTCACTCAATTTTAATCCACATACTTATCCACAGCTTCTGTGGATAATCGCAGGGGGCTTGCGGGAGCGGGCGCTTCGCTATATCCTACGCGGCCTTTTGCGACGCAGCGCGCTCGGGAGAGCCACAATGAAAGCCGATATTCACCCTAATTACACCGCCATCAAGGTCACCTGTAGTTGCGGCAACGAATTCACGACGCGTTCGACGCTCGGCGAAGATCTCCTCATCGAGGTGTGCTCCTCCTGCCACCCGTTCTACACGGGCAAGCAAAAGATCGTCGATTCGGGCGGACGCGTAGACAAATTCCGCCGCAAGTACGGCATGAGCTGAACGCCAGCCGCTGTCTCGGCAGCAATCCTGGTCTCATTGCGTCATTCCACGACTTTCGGGGTCGCGGCGCTCTGCGCTATGCTCGCAACGTCTGATTCAAGGAAATCGAGGAAGAATGATGAGCGAGGATGCATACCGCCTGATCAGCCCCAACGGCACCGAAACGGACCTGCCCGTACGCAGCGGAACAGTCGGTCCCGACGTTATCGATATTGCAAAGCTGTATAAGGAGCAAGGCGTCTTCACGTACGACCCCGGGTTTGTCGCGACGGGCAGCTGCGAATCAGACATAACGTACATCGACGGCGAGCAGGGAATCCTGATGTACCGGGGCTACCCTGTGGAACAGCTTGCTGCCAACTCGAACTTCATCGAAGTTTCTTACCTCTTGTTGCACGGGAATCTGCCGACAACCACCGAGCTCGCGAAGTTTGAACGGACGATCCGCCGGCACACCATGCTTAACGAGGGGATGCTGAGCTTCTTCAAGGGTTTCCGTTACGACGCGCACCCGATGGCGATGTTGTCCGCTGTCGTCGGCTCCATGTCGGCTTATTATCACAGCGAAATGGATGCATCGAACCCCGATCACCGCGACATATTCGCGCACCGGATTCTCGCCAAACTGCCGACGATCGCCGCCGCCGCCTACAAACTCAATACGGGTCAGCCGTTCATTTATCCACGGAATGATCTGAATTACTGCCAGAACCTGCTGCATATGTTGTTTGCGGTTCCGGCAGAACCTTACGAAATCGATGAGGTCGCGGCCGAAGCGCTCGACCTGCTGTTCATACTGCATGCCGATCACGAACAGAACTGTTCGACCTCGACGGTCAGAATGGCCGGGAGCTCGGGCGCAAACCCGTACTCGGCGATTGCCGCAGGCATCTCGGCACTCTGGGGACCCGCGCACGGCGGTGCCAATGAGGCTGTTCTCAAGATGCTCGAGCAGATCGGGGATACCAGCCAGATCAAGAAGTATGTCGACAAAGCCAAGGACAAGTCGGATCCCTTCCGGCTGATGGGTTTCGGCCACCGCGTGTACAAGAATTTCGATCCGCGCGCGACGATTATCCGGGACATGTGCCACAAGGTGCTGCAGCGGCTGGACCGCAAGGACACGCCGTTGTTCGACCTGGCCCAGGAGCTCGAACAGGTTGCGCTCGAGGACGACTACTTCAAAGAGAAAAATCTTTACCCGAACGTCGACTTCTACTCGGGCATCATCTACCGGGCACTCGGTATTCCGACCTCAATGTTTACCGTGATGTTTGCGCTTGGGCGCTCGGTGGGCTGGGCGGCGCACTGGCGCGAGATGATCTCTGACCCGGCGGGCAAGATCGCGAGACCGCGACAGCTGTATACCGGGCCGGCACAGCGGGATTACACCCCGATCGCAAAGCGATAGCGCCTCACCTGCCAACGTCCGCCAACCTTCCACCCACCTCCCCGCGGCGTCGATTGCGGGGAGATCTTGCCTGCTCGCGCTGACGCGATGTCGCTTCGCAAGACACGCCCGCACTCGCCGCCGCTGCGTAACCGTGCGGCGTGAGGCAAGTGGACGAGATGTTTGCTGGCGAGACATGAAGCGAGCGCAAGCGAGGCAGTCCGCCAGCAATGCATGTCGGTCGGTTGCCCGAGCTCAGAGGTTGGTGGCCGCTGCTTGGCAAGGGTGGGTGGTGAAATGGAGTTGCGATCAGATGTGTTCGAGGAGCAATTGCACGGCATTCAAATCGACCCGCTTCATCGGCTTGCCGTCGATCGGGCTCATCGGCGCCTGGCGGATTCCGTCGACCGGAAATACGGTGGCCTGGATCGCGCTATTGCTGTGATGAAACTCGAAACCGGCGAAGGTCTCGACGCGGTTGCGGCGGCTTTTCAGGCGCCGCTCGTACGGTCGATAGCTGATGCCCATACCACCGAGCTCAAGCGCAACGGCTTCCGGACTGTCGGCAAAGACGTGCAGGTTAACGGCGGAGTTTTGATCCGCGGTACCGACGAGCACGGGCCCGACAAGTCGTGGCGTAAATGCTTCGAGCAGCTTCATGGCGGAGAGCGCCGCAATCCGCATGAGGCGCAGTTGATCCGCGTGTGACTCGCCACCGAAAATCTGCAGGTGCTCGACGACGGCAGCCTCGATTTCCGCGTTGCCAGGCAGAGCGCCGCGCACAGAGATTCCCAGGCGTTCAGCGGCTTTATGTTTCGCCAGGCGATAATCGCGAATGCCGTGATCGACTATTATGCGAGCGGCTTCCTGCGCAACGACCTGTCGCGCCCGCTCGACCCCATTGTTTTTTTGCCTGCCCATTGCGTCAAAAGATCGGCTCGCTTTCCTCGTCAACTTCCCCTTCCTCATCGGGTGGTGCATCGATTCCGGACGCGTCATTGAAAATGTCAGGGATTTCTTCGACGAACTCGCACTCCGGAACGTTGCCCTGCCGGAACACTTCGAACACGACGTTGCGCTGCCCCGACCGTGCGGGGCAGCCGGTCTCGCGGTCGATAAGCACCGAAACGATGCCTTCCGGCATCGGCAGTTGATTTTCCGGCACCCCCGCCAGAGCGATGCGCGAGAATTCGACCCAGATCGGCAGCGCGGTCCTCGATCCTTCCTCGCCGGGACCCAGGGGCAGGTCGTCGTCGTAGCCGACCCATACGATGCTGGCGAGGTCGGCGTTAAAGCCCCCGAACCAGGCGTCGCGCCGGTCATTCGACGTGCCGGTTTTTCCCGAGAGGTCGTTGCGGCCCAGCGCCATTGCGCGGCGACCGGTGCCGCGCCGCACGACGTCGCGCATCATGTCCTGAACCAGAAACATGTTTTGCGGGCTAATTGTCCGAGGGGCAGTGACGACGTCTGCAAACAGCTCCGGCGCCGCGCTGGCATCGGGCCGATAGTCGAGCGCCACATCAGCCATCGCGTCCAGCGACATTTGCGCACGCGGTGCACGACCATACCGATTGGCGGTTCCTTCTCCGATACACGAATCGCAGACGATGGCCGGCTCGTTGCGGTACAGGGTTTCACCCGCCGGCCCGTAAATCGCATCGATTACATAGGGTTTTATCGCATGCCCGCCGTTGGCAATGATCGCGTATCCCTGCGCCATATCGAGCGGCGATGCGGCGCCGCCGCCCAGCGCGAGAGAACCGTTGCGTGGCAGCGCGGCACCGCCGAAACCGAATTTTTCGATATGGCGAACGGCATTGCCGATACCGGTGTTGAATAGAAGCAGACGCACCGACACGAGGTTCATCGAACGAACCAGCGCTTCGCGCATGCGCGTCGGTCCGTAGAATCGCCCGCTGTAATTTATAGGCCGCCAGACAGCCTCGAGTTCCGAGGAATTGATCACAACCGGCGCGTCCAGGATGACGGTCGCCGGCGTATTGCCGTGTTCGAGCGCGGCGGAATAAATGAACGGCTTAAAGGACGAACCCGGCTGGCGGTATGCCTGTCGTGCCCTGTTGAATTTGCTCAGCGTGAAGTCGAAGCCGCCCGTGAGTGCGCCGACTCCGCCGTCAAACGGGTCTATCGCTACGACGGCGCCCTGTGCCTCCGGTACCTGGGCCAGCGCCCAGCTACCCTTCGTTGTGGGCATCACGTAAACGACGTCACCGACTGACAGAACATCGCCAACGGTTTCCGGGGCCGGCCCCGTTGTCTCGCGATCGACAAAAGGTTTGGCCCAGCTGATGCCGCCCCAGGGCAAGGTGGCTCTTAGGCCGCCGGCGAATACGATGCGCACGGAATTGTCTTCTGAAAGACTCGTAACCAGCGCGACAGACAGACCGCCCGGGGCGTACTGCTCAAGCGTTTCCCGGATTTCAATCGGCCATTTTTCAAAGGGCGCCATCAGGATTTCGTCGTCGAGCTCTATGGTCATCGCCGGGCCGCGATAGCCGCGTCGCCGGGTAAACTCGAGCAGTCCGTTTCTCAATGCGTAGTTGGCTGCAGACTGCAAACGCGAATCCAGTGAAGTCACAACCTGGTAACCGGCCGTGTAGGTGTCTTCGCCATAACGCTTCAGCATCTCACTGCGCACCATTTCGGCGACGTAAGGGGCGTTCAGCTCAACGGCGGCTCCGTGTAGCTGTGATTCCATCGGAAAGGCCATCGATTCCGCGAAAGCCGCATCGTCCAGGTACCCGAGATCGTGCATCCGGCCCAGCACATAGCTGCGGCGTATTTCTGCATTTGCCGCGCTGTAAACCGGGTTATACCGCGATGGCGCCGGGAGAACGCCCGCAAGGGTCGCAGCTTCTGCAGCGTTGAGTTCCCTGAGATTCTTGTTGAAGTACACCTGTGCCGCGGCGGCCACACCATAGGCGCGTTGTCCAAAAAACATCTTGTTGAGGAACAGCGCCATTATCTGTTCCTTGGTGAACTCCTGCTCGATCTTGTACGCCAGAAAAGCTTCACGAAGTTTTCGCGTGAACAACTGCTCACGCGTCAAAAAGTAGTCGCGAGCAAGCTGCTGCGTCAGCGTGCTGCCGCCGCCGCTGATCTCACCGCTCCTGATCAACCGCGCAAACGATCGGATGATGCCCTGGTAATCGATGCCGGGGTGCTCGAAAAAGCGTCGATCTTCGGCCGAGATGAAAGCATGCACCACGTGCGGCGGCAGGTCCTCGAACGCGATCAGGATGCGACGCCGTTCACCGATTTCGGATATGAGGTATCCGTCGCGACTGAAAATTCGAAGCGGAATCTGCAGCGGGATATCGCGAATCGTTTCGGGCCTGGGCAAGCCGGGTTCCACGAAATAATACGCGCCGATAACCGCGGCGACGGCCGCAATGGTTCCGCCGGCACCGAGGCCAAGCATCACAATCAGGCTTCTGAATAGCCGTCGCCTCCGAATGTGACGCAGATTCTTGTTTGTTTTCCGTGGTTTATGCATAGTTGCTGGCGATTTCCGCCGAATACCCCGGTTTACCGGGCTGCTGGCTCACTTTATATAAGGGTATGGTGGTGCTCGGTGGATGCCGGAAATATGGCTTTTTAAGGGCACGGCTTTTTTGCATACTTGATGAAGGGAGCCGATGATAGACGCGCATCACGGGCTGCTGCAATAACAAGTCTCGTCCTCAGCCGCGGACTGGTTCACGGAACGTACCCGTCCAGGAACATTACTATAGGGATTGTGGGTTCGTGAGCAAAGTCACGTTTTATTTAACATTTTATTGATATATAGTTAAATCGATTTGCTCAGGTCTAACCTACGATTGGCTCGCAACCTACCGACTTAGAAGGAAAAAGACGTGTTTTTTGGCAATAAATCACAGCCATTGCTGGGCCTCGATATCACGACGTCGTCGGTCAAACTGATAGAGCTTACGCAGAGTGGCAAGCGCTATCGTGTCGAGTCCTACTCAGCGGAGCCTACCCCTCCCAGTTCGGTGAGCGAAAAAGCGATAGTCGATGCCAAGGCAGTCGGTGAAGCTATTCGTCGCGCCGTCAAGCGGGCCGGGGCCAAGGCAACCGACGTCGCCGTCGCTATCAGCGGTGACGCGGCCATTACCAAAGTCATTCAAATGCCCTCCAGCCTCTCTGCGCGAGACCTCGAGGGACAGGTCGAGATTCAGGCCGACCAGTACATTCCATTCCCGATGGAAGAGGTCAGCTTCGACTACGAAGTGATCGGCCCGAACGACAAAGACCCCGAACTCATGGACGTGTTACTCGTTGCAACGCGAACGGAGAACGTCGAGCAGCGACAGTCAGCTGTCAGCGCGGCGGGTCTCACGACGAAAATCGTCGACGTTGAGGCATTTGCACTTGAAAATGCCTGTCGCCTGTTGAGCCACCAGATTCCCGACGGTGGTATGGGGCAGTCGGTGGCGGTCGTCGATATCGGCGCCAGCAGCACGACGTTCAGTGTGCTTTATGACCTCAAGGTTATTTACACACGCGACTTCAACTTCGGTGGCCAGCAGTTGACCGAGGAAATCATGCGTACCTACGGGCTGTCGATGGAAGACGCGGGCCGTGCCAAAAAACAGGGCGGCCTGCCGAGTAATTACCAGCCCGAAGTGCTCGAGCCATTCATTGACGACATGACGCAACAGGTCAGCCGCTCACTGCAGTTCTACCTGGCATCGGGCGGCGGTCGTGAGCAGCCGGACATGATCCTGGTTTGCGGCGGCTGCGCGAACATCCCGGGTATCGCGGACGTAATTTCGAGCCGTGTAGGTATTCCGACCGAGGTGGGTGATCCGCTCGGACAAATGAAAATTTCATCTAAGGCCAAGTCACAGGGCGTCAGTAAAGATGCAACTGCACTTCTCACTGCCTGCGGCCTTGCACTGAGGAGCTTCGACTAATATGCCGAGTATTAATCTACTCCCGTGGCGCGAGGCAGAGCGCAAGAAACGCCAGCGAGATTTCGGTGTGGCCACGGCTGGCGCCGTAGTCGCCTCAATCGCGGTGGTTGTGGCAACGATCTTTGCGTACTCACAGATGATTTCGAACCAGGAGTCCCGCAACAAGCGGCTGACTGACGAGATCGCCGAGCTCGAGAAGAGTATTACCGAGATCGATGGCCTGGAGCGGCAAAAAGAACGCCTGCTTGCCCGCATGGAAATCATCGAGGAACTGCAGAAGAGCCGCCCGGAGATCGTCCATCTTTTCGATGAGCTGGTCCGACAATTGCCGGAGGGCGTTTACCTTACGGGCATGAAACAGACCGGCTCGCGAGTCGAGATTCGCGGCGTCGCCCAGTCGAGCACGCGAGTGTCGGCACTGATGCGCCAGATCGATGCGTCGGAGTGGTTATCCGACCCCGAGGTTGAGCGCGTCGAAACCAAGCAGTCGGGATCGTCCCGCCAGGCGGAGTTCGTCGTCTACCTGAAGCAGTTGCGCACGGACGGTGAAACGGAGGAGGCGGAATGAATCTCATAGAAGAACTTCAGAGCCTGGACGTCAATGACGTTGGCCGCTGGCCGCTGCCGTTTCGCGCTGCCGTAATCGCTATCGTGTTCCTGGTCGTGCTGGGTCTCGGCGTTTACTGGTTCATCGTCAAGGACAAGGCGCCGCAGCTTAGCCGCGTCCAGGAAGAGGAACAGCAGCTCCGCGTGACGTTCGAAAACAAGCAGCGCAAAGCGGCGAACTACGACGCTTACAAAGCGCAGCTTGCGCAGATCGAACAGTCTTTTGGCACGATGCTCCGGCAGCTTCCGGGCGAGACCGAAATTCCCAGCCTGATCGTCGACATTTCGCAGACCGGGCTTGCGGCGGGATTGCAGGAAAAACTGTTCGTTCCGCAGGGAGAGGTTCCGAGGGACTTTTATGCAGAAAAGCCCATCAAGATTCGTCTGACCGGCGGCTACCACGAGATTGGAAACTTCGTGAGCGGCATTGCAGCGCTTCCTCGCATCGTGACGTTGCATGACATCAACATCACGCAGGAAGACAAGAACGAATTCGACAATCTGAGTATCGAGGTTACCGCCAAGACGTACCGGTATCTCGAGGAGGAGGCACAGTGATCATGCGCGCTCCCCGAATAATCAGACATGGCCTCATCCTGATCCTGTCAGCCGCCGGCCTCGCGGCATGCGGGGGCGACATGGATGACCTGGACCAGTACATCAATGAAGTCAAAGCAAAGCCGGGCGGTCGAATTGAGCCGCTGCCCGAAATCACGCCGTACGAAGTGTTCACGTACGTTGCCGATGCGCAGGGCCTGCGGTCACCGTTCATACCCGATACGCCACAGGCGAGCCGCAGCGCGGGCGGCACACGCCCCGACCGGGATCGAAGCCGCGAGTATCTCGAGAACTTTCCGCTGGATACATTGGGTATGGTCGGCACGCTGTACATGGGCAACACGATGTACGGCCTCGTACAAACAGCAGACGGGTTGATTCACCGCGTTGTTCCCGGCAATTACATGGGGCAAAACGACGGACGAATCACAGAGATTTCTGAATCGGAAATCACATTGATTGAAATTATTTCTGATGGAATCGGCGGCTACATCGAGAGGGATGCCGCGATTGGTCTAGCAGACTGACGCCTGAATGGAACTGGGAGTAACTGGAATGATGCTCAAAAGCAAATCGACGGTCGGTCATCGCATGACGGTGATAAAACTGGCCGCATTGGCACAGGCAGCGCTGCTGCTTTTCTGGGGCGCAACTGCCAGCGCACAGGAAGGTAACCGGCTGCAGGACATTCAGGTGCAGAGTCTGCCCGGCCAGCGTGTCGAGCTGAAGCTGATCATGAGTGACACGGCGCCCGAGCCGCTCGCGTTCACGATTGAGAATCCTGCACGGATTGCGCTCGACCTTCCCGATACGACGTTGGGCCTTAGCTCGCGCCGCCGCGATGTGAACCTCGGGCCGCTGGACACGGTGCTGACGGCTGAAGCAAACGGCCGCACACGGGTCGTGCTCAACCTGGACTCCATGGTCCAATATCAGACCAGCCGCAGCGGTAACACGGTAACCGTCATCCTGGGTGGCGGAGACGACTACAGCGCCGGAACCACCCAGTTCGCCAGCGCGCCAGCAGCGTCTGACACCCCCTCTTACGCCGCGCCTGGCAGCCGCGCGATAACGAGCGTGGATTTCCGTCGCACGCGCGATGGCGGTGGACGGGTCATCGTGAACCTGACCGATCCGTCGACGCCGGTCGACATTCGTCAGGAAGGCGGACGTGTTGTCGCTGTCTTCAAGGGCACGAGTCTGCCCGCCGAGTTGATGCGTCGCCTCGACGTCATGGACTTTGCGACTCCGGTTACGACGGTGGACACGCTGCGCACTAATCTCGATACGCGTATCGTCATTTCGGCGGACGGCAAGTATGAGCAGCTTGCCTATCAGTCCGACAATGAGTTCTCGATCGAAATTAACCCGGCGGCGGAAGAAGGCACAGATGAGTCGAGCCTCTTCTCGGAGACGAAGGAATACGAAGGTCAGCGTCTGACGCTGAACTTCCAGGACATCGAGACGCGCGCCGTACTGCAGCTGCTTGCCGAAACTTCGGGCAAGAACATCGTTGTATCCGATACGGTGCAGGGCAATGTAACGCTGCGCCTGCGAAACGTTCCCTGGGATCAGGCCCTGGATATCGTGATGACCACCAAGGGTCTCGACATGCGCCAGAACGGCAACGTGATCATGGTTGCGCCCGCGCAAGAGATTGCCGCGCGTGAGACAGCCGATCTCGAAGCAAAGCTCGCCATCAGCGAGCTCGAGCCAGTGTACTCCGAGTTCCTCCAGGTCAACTACGCCAAGGCAAGCGATCTCGCGACGCTGATCAGGGCCGAAAGTGGCGGCAACCCGCTGCTGTCGGATCGAGGCAGCATTGGCGTCGATGATCGCACCAATACACTTTTGGTTCAGGACACAGCGGAGCGCCTGCAGAACATTCGTCGCCTGGTTCGCACTCTGGATATTCCGATCAAGCAGGTATTGATCGAGTCACGCATTGTTGTCGTCAATGACGACTTCAGTCGGGATCTTGGTGTACGCCTGGGCGTGACCGCGTTCAATGAGAGTAATACGGGCCTGACGACGATCAGCGGTAGCGGTGCTGGTACCGACAACATGATCCGGACCTATCTCGAGAACCAGGCTGATCCGACGAGTCCGTTCCTGCTCGAGTATCCGTCGCTGACCAATCGCTACAACGTTCCTCTGCCGATTGCCGATGCTGCCGGACGCTTTTCGCTGGCCGTACTCGAGAATGACTACCTGGTCGACCTCGAGCTGACGGCGATGGAAGCGGAGGGTCGCGGTGAGATCGTTTCGACGCCACGCGTAATCACGGCCAATCAGAAAGAAGCCACGATCAAGCAGGGTGTGGAAATTCCTTACCAGCAGTCCGCGTCTTCCGGGGCAACGACGATCCAGTTCAAGGAAGCCGTGCTCGAACTGGTCGTTACACCGCAAATTACGCCGGACAACAACATCATCATGGACCTGCGGGTAAGCAAGGATAACGTTGGCGATATTATCTCGACTGGCGGCCTCGGCGGCACGGTTCCGAGCATCGATACGCGCTCGGTCGAGACGCAGGTTCTCGTTGCTAACGGACAGACGGTTGTCCTGGGCGGTATTTACGAAACGGAACGCCGCGAAACGATCAAGAAAGTGCCTTTCCTCGGCGACATTCCGATTGCCGGCGCTCTTTTCCGCAGCAAGCAGCGGACCGACAACAAGGCTGAGCTTCTGATCTTTGTGACGCCGCGCATCCTTGAGGAAGGCGCGACCATTAACTAGGATTTTGTTCTGCTGAAGATCCGGAAAGCCAACCTTCGGGTTGGCTTTCTCGTTGCGGACCTTCGCAAAAAAAGGCGCACGACCGCCATTAATGAAACACCCTAACAACATCTTCCTGATCGGCCCGATGGGCGCAGGCAAGTCGGCCGTGGGCCGGCAGCTGGCGCGGGCCCTGCACCTGACGTTCAGGGATAGCGATGATGAAGTAGAGTCGCGGACAGGTGTGGATATTGCGTTTATCTTCGAAAAAGAGGGTGAGGCCGGCTTTCGCAAGCGCGAGGCGGCAGTAATCGACGAACTGACCCAAATCGATGGCGTCGTGCTTGCAACAGGGGGCGGTGCGATCGTCGATCCGAAGAGCCGCAGCCGACTTGGCGGACGCGGTTTTGTTGTCTACCTGTATACGACCGTCGACCAGCAGTTTGCCCGTACCAATAAGGGGCGTGAGAGACCGTTGCTGGAGAATGGCGATCGTCGCCAGATTCTCGAAGAGCTGCTGCTTGCGCGGGATCCGCTGTATCGGGAGATTGCAGACCTGGTTGTCGATACGGATGGGCGCAAGGTCCATTCTGTCGCAAAAGAGATTATCGAGAAGGTAGGCTAGCTAGCCGACCTGGCGTATTTTCCGGCGGACTGTCTCGCGCCGCTCGCTTGATGTGTCGCCGGCAAACACCCCAGCTCGTCCTGATTGCGGTAACCTAAGCCAATGTCGCTATACCAGACAGTCTCGGTAGATTTGGGTGACCGCAGCTACCCGATCATTATCGGTCGCGGACTGCTTGGCGGCAATTTCGACCTGGCGGACTACGTCCGGGGAACGGACTGTTTCGTTGTCAGCAACGAAACCGTCGCGCCACTCTATCTCGACAAGCTCCGGCCTAACCTGGCCGGCCGAAACGTCGCAAGCTTCAGTCTTCCGGACGGAGAGTCGTTCAAGTCCGTAGCGACGATGCAGACGATCCTGGACGAGCTACTTGCGTCGGGCGCCAACCGCGACACCACCGTAATCGCGCTGGGTGGCGGCGTCGTCGGCGATATCGCCGGCTTTGCTGCCGCCTGCTTCATGCGGGGCGTGGCGTTCATCCAGGTGCCGACGACGCTGCTCGCGCAGGTCGACTCGTCCGTTGGCGGCAAAACCGGCGTTAACCACGAAAAGGGCAAAAACCTGATCGGTGCGTTTCATCAGCCGCGGCTTGTGCTCATTGACACGGACACTCTCGATACGCTACCGGTGCGCGAATTCAGGGCGGGCCTGGCGGAGGTCATCAAGTACGGCGCGATCTGCGACCCGGCGTTTTTCACCTGGCTCGAGAGCAACATGTCTGGTTTGCTCGAGAAGGATCCGAAGCTGCTCGCCTATGCGATCCAGCGCTCTTGCGAACTCAAGGCGGAGGTGGTGGCCGGGGACGAGCGGGAAACCGGCCGACGCGCGATTCTGAATTTTGGCCATACCTTCGGCCATGCGATTGAACGCTGCCTCGGTTACGGCGAGTGGCTGCACGGCGAAGCCGTGGCGGCAGGCATGATCATGGCCGCCGACCTGAGCGGCATTACGGCGGCGGACCTGGCGCGGCTCAAAGGCCTGGTTGGGGCGGCGGGACTGCCAACCGAAGCGCCGGCCATAGCCGGTGATCGTTGGCTCGAGGCGATGGGCATGGACAAGAAAATCCGGCAAAAGCAGCTGCGATTCGTCCTTCTGCGCGCGCTCGGTGAAGCGTACCTGAGCGCCGATTATGACGGGGCCCGGCTGGAGGCTTTGATCGGGGCCGGCGCCTGATGGGAGCAGCCGGCCTCGCACCGTATGCCGCTAATGAATCGCAGAGCCGTGGCAGAACCTATGACGAACCGCGCCCGGCCTATCGCGGCGAGTACCAGCGCGATCGTGACCGGATCATTCATTCGACGGCTTTTCGACGCCTGGTCTACAAGACCCAGGTGTTCGTCAATCATGAGGGCGACCTGTATCGCACCCGCCTCACGCATTCGCTCGAGGTGTCACAGATAGCCCGCAGCGTAGCTTTTGCGCTTAATCTCAACGAGCCGTTGACGGAGGCGATAAGCCTCGCTCACGATCTCGGGCATACGCCGTTCGGTCATGCCGGACAGGACACGCTGAATGCCTGCATGCGCGACTACGGCGGCTTCGAGCACAACCTGCAGTCGCTCCGTGTTGTCGACGTGCTCGAGGCCAAGTACGCGGATTTTCCCGGGCTGAATCTCATGTTCGAGACGCGGGAGGGCATACTCAAGCACTGCTCGACGCGCAATGCCCGTGAGCTCGGCGACGTGGGTGAACGGTTTTTGCAGCGCAAGCAACCCGGACTGGAAGCACAGCTGGCAAATATCGCCGATGCCATCGCGTACAACAACCACGATGTGGACGACGGCTACCGGGCGGGCCTCCTGAGCCTGGAGCAGCTTCGCGAGCAGCCGCTGTTCGAGGCTCAGTACGCCGAGGTGCATGAGCTGTATCCCGAGCTCGAGGACCGCCGGCTTATTTACGAAATTATTCGCCGCATGATCGGCACCGTGGTAACAGACCTGATCGAGGAAACGCGGCGTCGCATCGAGAAAGAGTGTCCGCAATCCATAGACGACGTGCGCAGTGCCGGCAAGCCGCTGGTTTCGATGTCGGATCGCGTGTACGGACAGCACGTTTCGCTGAAACGCTTCCTGCACCAACACCTTTACCGCCACGAACAAAAACTCGAGATGACCCGCCGGGCGCAGGGCATCATCAAGGATTTATTCACGGCGTACTCGGAGGACGTGCAGCGCATGCCGCCGGAATTCGCCGACGCGGCCGCCAGCCTCGACGAGCACGGCCGGGCCCGGGTTGTCGCTGATTACATTGCAGGCATGACGGATCGCTATGCGATCGCAGCCCACGAAAGCATCGGGGGCTGATAGAATGCGCCGCAATTCTTACGCCGGGGCCATACAGACCGCCCGGCAGCAGCGCCAGGATTTCAAGTGAAGCACAAGAACATCCCGAATAGAGACCGGCTGATTTTTGCGATGGACGTACCCGACTGCGATCGTGCGAGAGCCCTCGCTGACGAGCTGGGCGATGCGGTGACGTTCTACAAGATCGGGCTGGAGCTCATGATGAGCGGTGAATACTTCGAGCTGCTCGACTGGATGCTCGCGCGCGACAAAAAAGTATTTTGTGACCTGAAGTTCTTCGACATTCCCGCGACCGTGGGCTCTGCCGTGCGTTCGCTGAAGGATCGCGGGGCTTCATTCGTCACGGTGCACGGCAACCAGTCGATCATGGAGGCCGCCGCCGAGAACAAGGGAGACAGTCTCAAGGTACTCGGCGTGACGGTACTGACGAGCCTGGATCGGGGCGACCTCGATGATCTCGGCTTTGACTGCGACCTGGAGTCACTCGTTCTCTCTCGCGCCAGGCGGGCACTCGAAGCCGGTTGTGACGGTGTGATTTCGTCGGGACTCGAAGTGCCCCGGCTGCGTGAACACATCGACAACAAGCTGCTCGTCATATCGCCCGGCATTCGCCCTGTCGACAACAAACCGATGGGCGACCAGAAGCGCGTTGTGACGGTCGAGACTGCATTCTCGAACGGCGCCGACTACATCGTCGTGGGTCGCCCCATACGCGACGCCGAGAGTCCGCGCGCGGCAGCAGAAGCCATGCAGGCGTCGATCGCCGCCCAGGTTGCCGCTTGATGGCTGACCCGAAGAACGATGTGTTCCTGCGCGCGCTGCGCCGCCAGCCGACGGTACGGACGCCGGTCTGGATCATGCGCCAGGCCGGCCGCTATCTGCCGGAATACCGGGAGGTTCGGGCGGAGGCCGGCGACTTCATGAGCCTGTGTCGCAACGCCAGGCTGGCCTGCGAGGTGACACTGCAGCCGCTGCGACGCTTCAAGCTGGATGCGGCCATCCTGTTCTCGGACATTCTGACGGTCCCCGATGCATTGGGCCTGGGCCTCTATTTCGAGACGGGGGAAGGACCGCGATTCAGGCGACCGGTCCGGAGCGCCGCGGCCATCCGCAGACTGTCGGTCCCGGACGTTCATTCGGAGCTCGGCTACGTCTTCGAGGCGGTCAGCACGATCAGGAAAGCGCTCGATGGCCGGGTGCCATTGATCGGGTTCGCGGGCAGCCCCTGGACCGTCGCGACTTACATGGTCGAGGGCCGCTCCAGCCGGGATTTCGCGATCATCAAGGGGCTCGCCAAAGAAGACCCGCAGGCGTTGCTGAGTTTGCTGGACGTGGTGACGGAGACGACCGTTCAGTACCTGAATGCACAAATAGACGCCGGTGCACAGGCGATAATGGTCTTTGACACCTGGGGCTCGGCACTCGAGCCGGACGACTATCGGCGTTTTTCGCTCGCCAACATGCAGACCATTGTCGACAACCTTGTTCGCGACAAAGGCGCCGAGCCGATTCCCGTCATTCTGTTCACCAAGGGTGCGGGCGCCCTGCTGGCCGACATGGCGGACACCGGTTGCGACGCGCTGGGCGTCGACTGGACCACCGATCTGCAAACGGCTCGACGGTATGTCGAGGACAAGGTTGCGCTGCAGGGCAACCTGAATCCGGCGACGCTGCGTGAGAGTCCGGAGGTCATACGACAGGGTGTCGCAGATACGCTGGCCAGCTACGGTCACGGGCCGGGGCATGTGTTCAACCTTGGACACGGTATTACGCCCGACATCGACCCGGAGCATCTCGGCGTGCTGGTCGACGCGGTGCATGAACTCAGCCCGCCGTACCACGAATAGCTTTCTCGCAAGTAAAAGTGTCGGAAACGACCTTTGCCTGAAGCCCGCCACAGGCCGGTGCAGACGCAAAAACAGTCGTTCAAAAGAAAGTATTCTCCGTGATGGAAAGGGCCGCTACTGACCCAAAGTGCACCGTCCCTGTCACCAAGAATCGACACATCGCTTCTTGCTTGTCGGGCGTCGCTTTTCTGCGACACAACTTGCACGGGCTCTCTCACGCATTGCGTATACCATTTATGTCAATACCCCCTCGCTGAGCCGTGCAATTGTGATCTACTCGCAGTACTGACAAAGGCAAATTCATCGAAAGATGAAGACGCAAAACTACCGGTCTACGGGACCTGTCCTACGATAGCGGAGTTGCCAAAATGCACTACGAGTCAATAACCGTTCGCTGCACCTGGCCTGCCTGGCCACACGGCACTCCCTTTTCGTCGCACAAACCGTCGCCGCGCTTTGTCGGATGGGACCGATCCTGGTCCTTTTATCAGTCGGAAATCATGTTTGGAGGGGAGTTCTCATGAACAAGAGTATAAGTGTATTCAGAAAGATAATGCCGGTGCTTCTCGGCATGCTGTTAGCTTCGGTCAGTGCGCATACAGCGATCGCCGACCACAAACCCAATCACGTAACCAACCCTAACAGTCTGGCAATGACGATAGACGCGACGTTTAATGCGGAGTGCACGTCCGTGACGGCGTCCTCTGACAAAGACATCTCGAATGTGGTCCTTTTGTTTACGGATGGTACTTGGGAGAAGTTTGATGATCTCGATGTGCCGGAGGGCGATTTCGCAGGTACCGCAGACAATAGCGGAAAGACGATCGAAAGCGCCTATATAAAATCGGGATCTTTTAGACAGCCAGTCGATTTTATCGACCCGGACTCCGGCAAGGTGAAAATGATCAATGTCGGCGAGACTTTTTCCTGCACGGCTGGCCCTGCTCTGTCCTAAAAACGTAGTTCGGCGCTGTAGCGCTCACCACGGACGCATTGGGAGTAGTCGCCGCAGACTGGAATAGCGGGAACGCCGGAGCTGGATGGCTGCGGCGTTCCCCTTGCGGTTTCGTGTAACCGGGAGCCTCATCGATTGAATGGCTGCTATTGGCGGGAGGCGTAGTAGGCGACCACGCGCGGATCGCTTTCGACGCGTTCGGTGTGCCCGACCAGCCCCGGCGCCAGTCGCTGGACGATATCCGGCGGCACATGGTCCAACGTGCCGGCGAGCAGCGACTTCGTCTGTACGAAGACTTTGAGGTCAGCCATGGTCATGCGACTGTCGGCAAAGTAGTTCCCTCCGCCGCGCGTCAATAGTTCGTCCAGCCCGCGCAAAATAACGGACAGCCAGCCGTCGACCAGTTTTTCTCTCGCCCGCTTGAGTTCGCCACCCTCCAGGCCGAAAGTGCGCACGATGTAGTGCAGGAGGTCTTCCATGGCAGCCATGACTTCGTCGCAGTAAAGCGCCTGCAGATCGTCCTCGGGGTACAGGCCGGCCATCTTGCCCACGTAATGGCACATGGCATTTGACTGGGTAACGGCCGCGCCGTCGATTTCGAGCACCGGCAGTGAATTGAATCGCGTGCTCTTGCGCATCTTGCCGAATTCGGCAAACGATATGCGGTCGTCTTCGAATTCGATGCCCGCGGCGTGAAAAGCGATTCGAACGGGCTCCGCCCGACCGCCGTCGATATCGAAGTAAGTCAGTTTGTAGTGGGTCATCGCATCACCTCCCGCAGTGCTTCTTACAGCAGCTCGATTTCCAGGATCTTGCATTCCTGCACGACGTTGGCCGTCGTACCGCCGTGCGCTTCCGCAGGCGCCCATACCGCGTCGCCGATCTTGAACAGCTTCATCTGCTCGCCGCCGTCGCCATCGTCCTCGAGCCAGGCGCAGGACTGCAGGTAGACCATGACGCGATCGAGGTGCCCGTGCAGTGGCGACGTTTCGCCGTTACGGACCGTCTGCCGAAGCACACGAACTTTTTCGTTCTTGAACACCAGCTCATACATATGCGGTGCGACCAGGATCGGGTCCAGAGGCTTCGGCACAGCCGCGCCAACGACGGCCGCGAGTAACAGCATGGGTACGATGGACAGCAGTTTGCTTGCAGACATTGGGGCCCCCTCGATATCAGTCGCGAAGCGCTCTACGAAGTATCTTGCCCACATTCGTTTTCGGCAGCTCGTCGCGAAATTCGACAAACTTCGGCCGCTTGTAGCCGGTCAGCTGTTTTCGGGAATAATCGAGTATGTCTTTCTCGGTGACGCTGTCATTCTTACGCACGACAAAAACCTTTACGGCTTCACCGGATCTCTCATCGGGAATGCCAATCGCGGCCGCTTCCAGGACGCCGTCGAGTTCGACGATGACGTTTTCGATTTCGTTCGGATAAACATTGAAACCGGACACGAGGATCATGTCTTTTTTGCGGTCTTCAATGTAAAAGTAGCCCGCATCATCCATGCGCCCGATGTCACCCGTTCGCAGCCAGCCGCCGGGAAACATGACCTCGGCGGTTTCCTCGGGACGCTGCCAGTAGCCCTCCATGACCTGGGGTCCGCGTATACAGATCTCGCCAATCTGTCCGGCGGGCAGCTCCTTGCCGGCGTCATCGGCAATCATGACGTCGGTCGAAGGTATCGGCAGGCCGATGGTTCCGGTAAATTCCGAATCGATCCGACAGACAATAGCCGCTGGAGAAGTTTCGGTGAGGCCGTAGCCCTGAAGGATGGTCGTTCCGGTTCTTTCTTTCCATTCTTTTGCCACGGCTCGCTGAACGGCCGTGCCGCCTCCGATGCACACGCGCAGGTGACTGAAATCGACGTCCCGGAAGCTGGGCGTGTTCAGGAGCGCGGCGAACATCGTGTTGACGCCCGTGAACAGGTTGAATTTGAAACGCGCCATTTCTTTTGCAAAGCCTTCGAAATCCCGCGGGTTGGTAATGAGTACGTTTTGCCCGCCCTGCGCCATGACGGTCAGGCAGTTACCCTGCAGCGAGAAAATGTGATAAAGCGGCAAGGCCGTGATTGCGACGATCGGCTGCACGCCCTCATAAGCGTCACCCTGCCACGTGATCGTCTGCTGTACGTTATAGATCATGTTGCGGTGACTCAGCATGGCGCCTTTCGAAACGCCGGTTGTGCCGCCCGTGTACTGCAGGTAAGCGATGTCGGCGAAGCCGATGTCGACAGGTTTCAGAGTCTTGTTTGCTCCCGCTTTGAGCGCGGCCCTTAAAGAAATGCGATTGGGGATTTGATTGGGAGGCACTTCTTTCTTGACATGACGGAGCACGAAGTTGGTCAGCATGCTCTTCGGCCAGTTGAGGAGGTCGCCCACGCCAGTCGTGACAACGTGCTCGACGCCTGTGTCTGCAATGACCTCCTCGAGGACGTTGGCGAAATTTTCAAGAATGACGATGCAGCGGGCGCCGGAATCGTTGAGCTGATGCTTGAGTTCCCGCGGGGTGTATAGCGGATTGACGTTTACGACGACGAGGCCGGCGCGAAAAATGCCGCACATCGCTACCGGGTACTGCAGGATATTCGGTAACATGATGGCGACGCGCTCGCCGCGCGTCAGACCGAGGGTTTGTTGCAGGTAGCAGGCAAACTGCATCGACAGGTGGTCGAGGTCCCGGTAGGTGAGAGTCCGCCCCATATTGGTGTAGGCCGGGTTGTCGGGAAATTCGGAGAAGCCGTGCTCGAACAGCTCGCGAATCGAACGGAAGGGTGGCGCGGGAACCTCTGCAGGAACGCCTTCCGGATAGGATTTAAGCCATGTTTTTTCCAAAATATTTTCCCTCGGTAATGGCGCTAAGGTCTGGTTTTATGGGCGCCGCCTAAATCATAACGCACCATCGAGCGTAGCGCTGATAATCGGCCAGGCGTTTTCCAGTAATATTGGCTGCGCCTCGGCGTTGGGGTGGATGCGATCCGCCTGCAGCAGCTCATCGTTCATTGCCACACCTTCCATGAAGAACTCGATCCACTGTATGTTCAGGTTCTTGGCTACCTCCCGGTAAACGGCCTCGAAAGCCGCGGTATATCGTGGTCCGTAGTTGGTCGGAATTCGGATCCCCAGCAAAACGACGGCGGCACCGGATGCTTTTGATCGCTGGATGATCTTCGTGAGATTGTCTCTTATTCGCTCGGGCGGGAAGCCGCGCAGGCCGTCGTTTCCGCCGAGCTCGAGAATAATCAGGTCCGGCGAAAAGTTACCTAATGCTGCTTCGATGCGGGCGGCGCCGCCTTCGGTCGTTTCACCGCTGATGCTGGCGTTCACGACACGATGTTCGTACCCTAGCTTTTCGAGCCGTGACTGCAACAATGCGGTCCAGGACTGGTCAACGTCAATACCGAAGCCCGCGCTGAGGGAGTCGCCGAAGACGAGCACCGTCGGCGACCCGTTGCCCGCTGCGGTGGCCGTCATCAATAGAACAACAAGAGCAAGAAGTTTTCGCATGGAAAATGAGTTGGTAAGCAAGGATGTAGTACTGGAGGCCATCGAGGTCAGTAAACAGGTTAGCAGTCCGGAAGGGAGTCTGACCATTCTTTCGGAGGTGAGTTTCCGGATTGCTGCCGGCGAGTCGGTCGCCGTCGTCGGGCCCTCGGGCGCCGGCAAATCGACGCTGCTGGCGCTGCTGGCCGGCCTCGATCTGCCGAGCAGCGGATACGTCGTACTGAATGGCGCCAACCTGTCGGAGCTGGACGAGGATGGCCGCGCGGGCGTACGGGCCGACAGCGTCGGCTTCGTCTTCCAGTCGTTTCATCTCGTGCCGTCCCTCAATGCCCTGGAAAACGTCATGCTGCCGCTGGAGCTGGCGGGCAAGAACGACGCCCGGGCCGCGGCCCGCAGGATCATAGAGCAGGTTGGCCTGAAAGACCGCTGGAGCCACTATCCCTCGCAGCTGTCGGGCGGTGAGAAGCAGCGCGTTGCCATTGCGCGGGCGTTTGCAACAGAACCCGCGGTTCTGTTTGCCGATGAGCCGACGGGTAATCTCGACAGCCGCACGGGCGCCAACATCATGGAGCTGATGTTCGAGCTCAATCGCAGCTCCAGGACGACGCTGATCCTGGTGACCCATGACCAGAGTCTTGCCATGCGCTGTGACCGTATGCTGAGTCTCGACGGCGGACGCCTCGTTAGCGACAGCGAGGTCGCCGCATGAGGGCCGTTGTATTTGCGTTGCGGACTTTCGGCCGCGAGCTGCGCTCGGGGGAGGTGCTGGTGTTGCTTGCCGCGGTCAGCCTCGCCGTCGGAGCGCTGACCGCCGTTGGCTTTCTCACCGATCGCATCGGCAAAGCTGTCGCGCGCCAGGCCAATGAAGTACTGGCGGCCGATCTGCGCCTGCGGTCACAGGAGCCCGTGCCGGCGGAGTGGAGTGAGCTCGCCGCCGGGTACGGCCTCGATACGGCCGAGACGATGTCCTTTCCATCGGTCGTATTCGCCGGCGATAACAGCGCCCTGGCCTCGATCAATGTGATCAGCGACGGTTATCCGCTGCGAGGTGAGGTGCGCGTGGCCGATCAACTGTTTGGCGAGCAGCGCGAAGTCGACGGCATACCGGCAGCCGGCGAAGTCTGGGCCGATGGAACCCTGCTGGCGCGGGTTGGCGCAGATATCGGCGACCTGCTGTCAATCGGCGAAATCGAGCTCCGCGTGTCTGCCGTACTGACGTATCGCCCGGATCAATCGATCGGCTTTGCCTCGCTCGCGCCTTCGTTGCTCATGAACGCGGCGGATATTTCGCGAAGCGGGCTTATCGGCGAGGGCAGTCGTGTCAGCTATGCGCTGCTTGTGGCGGGGGACGAGGCTGCGGTAAATGAATTCAACGAGGCGATCCAGGACAGGCTGCCCGAATCGGTGCGCGTTCGCAGCCAGGAAGAAAGCAGTGAACGCGCATACAACGCTGCGGATCGGGCGCAGAGATTTCTCTCGCTGACTGCCGTGATGAGCCTGCTGCTCAGCGCGGTTGCCGTGGCGATGTCGGCCCGGCGGTTCGCGCACCGACGCATGGACGCCGTGGCGTTGATGAAAAGTCTTGGCGCAACCCAGGGGTTTGTCATTGCGGTGGCGCTGATTCAGCTGACGCTGCTTGGCGTTTTGGGGGTGCTTGTCGGCAGCATCGTCGGCTTTGCCGCAGAAGAAGTCCTGTCACGAATACTCGTCGACCTCATTGCCAGTGACCTGCCGAATCCGGGGCTGCGGCCCGTCGTGCTCGCCAGCGGCAGCGCCATGGTTCTGCTGGTCGGCTTCGCGCTGCCGGCATTGATTCAGCTTCGAAATACGCCGCCGCTGCGCGTCCTGCGGCACGATGCGATGCCGCCGGCACCGTCGCGCCTGCTCGTGTCCGGCCTTTCTCTCGCGGCCGTTGCGGCACTGCTGTATCGCTCCGTGGGCGATCCACGCATGCTGGTCATCCTGATCAGCGGCATCACGGTGATCGCCGCGGCCCTGTACCTCGTCGGCCGCGGGCTCGTTTTCCTGATCGGCCGGTCTCGATCGGGAGTCGGTGTCGCGTGGCGTTACGGACTCGCAAATGTTTCACGACGCGGTCGTGCGAGCGCGGTCCAGGTCGTCGCGTTCGGCCTTGGGCTCACGGTCCTGCTGCTGCTGACGCTCGTGCGCACGGATCTGCTGGAAGGCTGGAGACAGACGCTCGATGAGGATGCGCCGAATCACTTCCTGATTAATATCCAGCCAAACGAGGTCGAAGCGGTCGGCGAGTTTTTCGAGAAAAACGGCATGCGCGTACCGTCGTTCACGCCGCTGGTGCGTGCGCGCATGACGTCGATCAACGGCGAGTCCGTCAAGGACCGCAAATATCCTAATGAAGACGGCCGCTGGCTGGCGAATCGCGAGGCGAACCTGTCATGGACCGCGGAGATGAGCGCCAGCAACGAGCTGCTGGAAGGCGAATGGTGGCCGCGTGACTATGATGGCCCGCCGCTGGTTTCCATTGAAGAAGAGTCCGCCGTCAATGCCGGCCTCACGATTGGCGATCGGCTGAAGTTCTTTGTGGCGGGACAGGAAGTCGAGGCCGAGATCGCGAGCATTCGAAAGGTGAACTGGGATTCATTTCAGCCCAACTTTTTTATCGTCCTGTCGCCCGGCGCGCTCGAAGACATGCCGACGACCTATATTTCGAGCATGAAAATCGAAGATGATCAAAAGGCGATGCTGGTTGACCTCGTGCGCTCCTACCCCAGCATCTCGGTTATCGATCTTGGCGCGATACTCCAGCAGGTTCGCGGCATCATCGAGAAAGCCAGCCTCGCCGTGCAGGCAGTATTTGTTTTCACGCTGGCAGCGGGAATCGCCGTGCTGTTTGCAGCGGTTCAGTCGACCATCGACGAGCGGCGCTTCGAGAGCGCGATGCTGCGCGCGCTCGGCGCTCGTCGCCGTACCGTTTTTCTTGGCGTCATGGCCGAGTTCGCCGCGCTTGGCATAGCGGCCGGTATCCTTGCGTCCGCGGGCGCATCGGTGCTTGCCGCCGTCGTTGCCGTGCAGCTTTTCCAGCTGCCGTACGAATTTAATCCTTTGCTGTGGGTCGTCGGTGTCGCCGCCGGTGTGTTCCTCGTTTGTATCAGCGGCTTTTTTGCTGCGCGCGGCGCGATTAACGCTGCCCCTGCCGACGTCCTGCGGTGGGCGACGTGACCGAGCAAATGCTGTCTTGCGGTATCGTGCTGGCGCGTGAAACCGAGCACGGCTGGACCACGCTGATGCTGCGCGCATTCCATCACTGGGATTTTCCCAAGGGCGTGCGCGAGCAGGGAGAAGAGCCGATAGACGCCGCGCGGCGCGAAGTGTACGAGGAGACCGGGGTTGCGGACCTCGCGTTCGACTGGGGGGAGCGCTACTTCGAGACAGGCCCCTACAGCCGTGGCAAGGTCGCCCGATATTACATTGCGCGCACCGAAACCGAAGCCGTCGAAATGGGGCTGTCACCGGAGACCGGACAGCCGGAGCACCACGAGTGGCGGTGGGTGAGTTTCAATGAGGCGTATGATCTTGGATCGCCGCGCGTGCGCCAGATCGTGAAGTGGGCGCGGCAGATAATTGGCACCTGATCAGACCACGCGATTGCGTTGGCGGCCGGCCATGAACGCAGCAACGTTGGCGGTGAGTTCGTCGACGGCGGCCTGGCGCGCTTCGTTGGTTGCCCAGGCAATGTGCGGCGTAATGATCAGGTTGTCGCCCTCGTAGTCCAGCAGCGGGTCGCCCTGCACCGGAGGCTCCTTGGGCAGCACGTCGATGGCCGCTGCCGCAATCTGTCCCGTACGCAGGGCCTCCGCGAGAGCCGCCGAATCGATCAGCCCGCCGCGCGCCGTGTTGATCAGGATCGCATCTCTTTTCATCTTCCGAAATTCTTCTGCGCCGAAGAGATTGCGCGTGTCGTCGTTAAGCGGACAGTGCAATGAGATGACATCGGAGCGAGCCAGGAGCGTGGCAAAAGAAACCCTGTCGTCGCGTTCCTCGCTCGTGCCGGGGCGGGCGGCGACGATGACTTCCATGCCGAACGTCGCGGCTGTTTTTGCAACGCCTTTACCCAGCTCGCCGTAACCCACAATACCCAGCGTCATCGCCGACAGCTCGCGCACCGGGTGCGTAAGCAGGCAGAAATTATCGGACCTCTGCCATTTGCCGGAACGCACATCGGCGGCGTATCGGCCGAGGCTGTGCGTTAGCTGAAGCAAAACACCAAAGACATGTTCGGCGACCGACTGCGTGCAGTAAGCTCGGATGTTGCACACGGCAACGCCGTGTCTTGCCGCCGCTTCGAGATCGATATTGTCCGTTCCGGTCGCAGTGAGACCGATGAATCGCAGCCCGGGACAATGGTTCAGAAGTTCATCGCTCAGCTTGATCTTGTTGGTCAGGACGAACGCCGCGCCGCGTATGCGCTCGGCCACCTCGTCGTCTGCGGTGACATCGAACAGCTCGAGCTCGGGCAGCAAAGCCCGCAGCTCGCCGGTATCGAGGTTCGGACCCATTGTTGCCCAGTCGAGAAACACGGCTTTCATGTGGATATTCAGTTCCTGCTGACGCAAAGTAGAGGACGATGACGGATCATTTCTGGAAACGCAAATCGCTGGCCGAGCTGAACCAGGAGGAATGGGAGTCCCTGTGTGACGGCTGCGCGCTCTGCTGCATGCACAAACTTGAAGACGAGGATACGGGCGAAGTTTTTTACACGGACGTCGCCTGCCGGCTGCTGGACACCGAGACCTGCCGCTGCACCGACTACGTGTCGCGCGCCAAGCGCGTTGCGGACTGCCTCGTGCTGTCGGTCGATCGTCCGGAGACGTTTCGCTGGTTGCCGGCAAGCTGTGCATACAAGCGGCTTGCCGACGGAAAAGATTTGCCCGAGTGGCATCCACTGATTACCGGCAGGCCCGGGTCGGTGCATGACGCAGGGGTATCGATGCTGGGGCGATCGGTATCGGAAAACGACGGCGTCGACTGGAGCGTCCTGCAAAAACTCGGTGAGTCGGCCGACTGACGCGGCTTTACCCGTACTCGAGAAAGGTAACATCGTGAACAACTACCCAACCATACCGCTCCCCGAGTATCGGGAGTATTCGGTCGAGGAAATGCGGCGGCGGGCGAACGATTTTTACGCGGATATCAAACGCCGCCGCACCGTTCGCGAGTTTTCGGATCGCCCCGTGCCGCGCGATATTATTGACACCGCGCTCAGGGCTGCCGGCACGGCGCCGAGCGGGGCCAACCTGCAGCCGTGGCATTTCGCCGTCGTTAGCGGCCCGGACACGAAGAAAAAAATTCGCCAGGCCGCCGAGGCCGAAGAGCGCGAATTTTATGCGCATCGAGCGTCTGCAGAATGGCTCGCGGCCCTGGCGCCTCTCGGCACGGACGATCAAAAGCCGTTTCTTGAAAAAGCGCCATACCTGATCGCGGTCTTTCTCCAGAAGTTTGGCGAACTGCCGGACGGGCGCAAGGTAAAGCACTATTACCCGGCGGAGTCGACGGGCCTGGCGACCGGCATACTGATCACGGCGCTGCACACGGCGGGCCTTGCAACGCTGACGCATACGCCGAGTCCGATGAAATTCCTGAATGAAATTCTGGGCAGGCCGAAAAGCGAACGGCCGTTTCTGCTACTCGTGGTGGGTTATCCGGCCGACGATGCGAGGGTGCCGGACATCGAGCGGAAATCGCTCGAGGAATTCACGAGCTTTATCGATACCTGAGCCACCCCGGCACTCGCCGCCGCTGCTCCAACATGCTGATCTGTGCTCTGGGGCGACGGTGGCGACCACGGGGATGTCTTGCGAAGCGACATCGCGTCAGCGCGAGCAAGCAAGACATCCCCGTGGTCGCCATCATTAGATAATGGTGGATCGACGCTGCCGTCAGACTGGTGGGTGGGTGGCGCCTGAGTGGTTTACCCCGTGTTCTGCAGGCCCTGCGCGATTCCGTTGACGCTCGCGAGCAACGCCGCGAATAACGTTTCGTCCTCGTAATTCGACGCCCGCCACCTGGACAACAAGTCCACCTGTATCAGGCTCATCGGATCGACATACGGATTGCGGAGCATGATTGCTCTTTGCAGGGTTACGTCGCCTTCGAGCAACGCGTCATGATCCGAATATTCGAGGATCAGGTCCTGGGTGAGTTCGAATTCTTTTTCGATGATCGGAAAGAACTCGTCGTGAAGATCACCGGCCAGCCGCGAATAGAGTTCTGCTATCCCGAGGTCCGATTTGGCAAGCACCATTTCGGCGTCGGCTGTCAGCGCACGCAGGAAATACCACTCGGCGAACATTTCACGAAAAGGCCCCTCGCCGAATTGATTGGCTGCCTTTGCGAGGCCGCTGCCGAGGCCGTACCAGCCGGGAAGTACGAATCGGGACTGCGTCCAGGCGAACACCCAGGGGATTGCACGCAGGTCCTTGATGCCGGATTGCGATCGTCGTGACGATGGCCGTGAGCCAATTCGCATGCGCTCGATGACGTCGATGGGCGTTGCTTTCCTGAAGTAATCGTAAAACCCGGGTGTTTCGTAAATGAGCTTGCGGTACGCACGCCGGCTTTCGGTGGCGATGACGTCCATCATCTCGTGCCATTCCGGCATGTCGCTGCCACGGTGTGTCGGCAATGCAGTCGCAAGGGCCACGGAGCCCGCAACCTGTTCAAGCGTGCGAAGGGCTATGCCGCGCAGTCCATACTTTTCGTTGATTATTTCACCCTGCTCGGTGACGCGCAGCCGGCCGTTGACCGTGCCGGGAGGGGCGGCCAGCACCGCAACATGTGTTTTGCTGCCGCCGCGGCTGATGGTACCGCCGCGGCCATGGAAAAGCGTCAGCTCTATGCCATGGGATTCAACTGCGTTCACCAGGGCTTCCTGCGCGTTTTGCAGTGCCCAGCGTGCGGACGCGAGCCCGCCATCCTTATTGCTGTCGGAATAGCCGATCATGACGGTCTGGCAATTGCCGCGCTGCGCGAGGTGCTCGCGATACAATTTTGTACTCAACAATATTTCGAGAATCTCAGGGCCATTGTCGAGATCATCGACGGTCTCCAACAACGGTGTAACGTCGAGCGGTACGTCGCCTCGGCGATTATGGAGTTCGCCCCATTGCGCCAGTAACAATACGGACAAGATATCGTCAGCGCCCTGAGTCATGCTGACAATGAACGGGCCGATCGATTTCTTGCCATATTTCCGGCGGCAAAAGGCGATGGCCTGAAACACGCTGATCGTTTTGCGCGCCAACGTACTTAATGTCATCGGCGGATTTTCGCGGGTCGTGATGGCCTGGAGGATCTTTTTTGTACGTTCTTCGGGGGGCCGTTCGAGCCAGTCTTCCTCGCCGAGGCACTCCGCGATGACCTGCCGATGAACCTCCGCGTCCTGGCGAACGTCGAGCGTTACCAGGTGAAAACCAAAGGTGTGGATGCGTCGCAGCAGTCGTTGCACGGCAAACAGCCCTGCATTCTTGCCCTTGTTGCACGACAGGCTCTCGGCGATGAGCTCGATATCGTTTACGAACTGCTCCACTTTCTCATAGGGGAAAACATCATCGTCGTAGGTTGACTGAAGTCGTTGCTGGACGAGACGTAGAAATACGCGATAGGGCATTTCCCGGTGACGCGCCGGAACAGCGTGATAGGCGTTTGGAAAAATTTCGCGGTACTGCTCGATCTTTTCGAGCATGCCCTCGGAGAATTCAACCCGGTCCAGGGACTGGCTGAGCTTGTTGCTGATTGCCGCGCATTCATTGTAGTAAAGGTCGAGAATCAGCGAGCGCTGTCGCGCCAGCGTGGCGCGGATCGTCTTTGCGTTGACGTTTGGATTACCGTCCATGTCGCCGCCCACCCAGGACGCAAATTTTACAATGCTGGGCAGCTGCACGTGCTTACCTTCGTCGCCGTAGATGCGAGTCAGTGCAGCGCGAATATCCTCGTAAAACGGGGGCATCGCCCGGTACAGGACGTCAGTGACAAAAAACAGGACGTGCTCGAGCTCGTCCGCAACGGTCATTCGCTCGGGCGGGTGCTCGCCCGTTTGCCAGCCGGTCGTCACCAGCAGCCTGATATTCTGCAGGGCGGCGTTTGTCTCCTGCGGCGTCATTGTCGGGTTGAGCAGATCGACAAGGTGCCTGACGATATCCTGTTCTTTGCGGAGTATCGTCCGACGCGTCGGCTCGGTCGGATGCGCCGTAAAGACCGGTTCGATCACCAGCGAATCGAGCAACGCCTGCAGGGCATCAATGTCCATGCCGGACGCTTTGAGCTTGAGCAGGGTTTCTTCGAGACCGCCCGGCTGATACTGTTCGACGTCACGGAGATATTCGCGGCGCCTGCGTATGCGGTGCACTTTCTCGGCCGTGTTGACCATCTGGAAATACGTCGAGAAACTGCGGATGAGCTGCAGCGCAAGGTCCGGTTCGAGATCGTCGACGAGCCTGGCGAGTTCTTCGCCGGTCTTCTCGTTGCCTTCGCGCCTGCGAATTGATCGCAATCGGGCGTTTTCGACGAGCTCGAATAACTCTTCGCCGTGTTGTTCGCGAATGAGATCGCCAACCATTGTCCCCAGCGTACGAACATCGTCGCGCAGTGCCTGATCCTTGTCTTCGAACGTGATGTCCTGGCGACGAAGTTTCTTTTCGATTCCCGTATACACTATTTTTCTACTTGTCAGGATTTCTGATCAGTCTCTGAAGTTCTCGTACTGCAGCGGCAGCCCGATGTCGGTCTCCTTGAGCATGCCGATAACGGCCTGCAGATCGTCGCGCTTCTTGCCGCTGACGCGCAGCTTGTCGCCCTGGATGGCGGCCTGCACTTTTAGCTTTGCCGCCTTTATTTGTTTTACGAGTTTTCGTGCGCGGTCGATATCGATGCCGCGGCGCAGGATTATTTTTTGTCGCGCTTCGTTGCCCGAAAATTCCGGCGCCTGTTCTTCGAGACAGGCAATATCGACACCGCGCTTCGACAGTTTCTGGTGCAGGATATCGATCATTTGTTTTAGCTGAAAGTCAGATTGTGTCGTCAGTGAAATCACCTGGTCTTCGAACTCGAATTTTGACCCGGTGCCCTTGAAGTCGAAACGGGTGTTGACTTCGCGGTTGGCCTGGTCGACGCCGTTCCGCGCTTCGTGCGCGTCGAAGTCGCTGACTACATCGAAAGAAGGCATTCTTTTTCCTGTCGGAGCGTAGGCGGCAAAAGGTACACCTGCGAAGGTGAACGCGCCAGACCCAAAATCGTCCCGCAGGCGCATATGGGACGGGACGCCGGAAAACTGGCCGCAGAATCTCTATAGCCTGCCCAGTAAGAGCCGCAGTGGGGCGCTGCCGGCGGCCGCAAGATAATTGCCATGTTCTTCGTCATGGATATCCGGGCCAGCCCGCCCCGGCAATGCGAGGACCGCATCTGGCGGCACCTGTGGGAATTGCGCGACTCGGTCACGGTCAGTGTCGTACTGCCGACGATCGTGTCCTCGGCGTGCCCGCTGCTGGCCGATGAGCGTGCGGATGCGGTCCTGTCGGCAACCGGCATCCAGGTGCCGCAGAACTCTGCCTGGATTCCCATTGAGGTCGACGTATCGCGGTTTGTCAACGACAGCGGCGATATTCGTCTGGGCGCGCTCGAAAAGGTCCTGAATGACTCCGTTGACCGGGGCGACTCGCTGCATAACTCTAACACCTGGTCGTCGACCGCCGTACAGATCGACAGCTGGCTCAACAGGCGTCTTGCCGTGGCCGTACGCGGCTGGGGCGACCTGGTCAGACGGCGCCGCGTTGATCCGCGTGCGTTTCAAACGCTGAAGGAACTCGAGGATCTTGCAGAGTTCATTGGCAAGACCCTGCGTGCGAGATCGCGAGCGCTGGCAAGAGAAAAAGGTTATTGCCCGGCCGTGGACGTTGCCGGCACGAAGGTCCAGGCTGGCGGCGGTGAAATGAAACTGCGCTGGCGGCGTGCCGTCGATCGCTCAGCGCTGAGGCATCGCAACCTGACCACTATGTCCGTGTGGGATGTGTTTCCGCAGGGCGGGCCGGCCGATTTGCGTTATGTCGACCTGCTGCCGCTATTGCGCTGCGCGAATAGCCTGTCGTTTCTTCGCGGTGTCGATATTTCGCACTGGAACGTCAATGAATTCAGGCGCTTCTACGAGCGCGTCGGTGCGATACTGCGCTGTAGTTACGACTCGGGGCCAATTGCGAAACAGGTATAAACTGGTATAAGTTCAATGGCCGTGCCGGAGCAATCGATTGAGGGAACGCATTGCAGCCGATAACACCTGATGCTCATGGCATAGCCGTTCTGATACTGACGGTCGTTGCGCTTTTCCTGTTCACGCGTGACAACATCCCGCTCGAGTCTTCGTCGCTGGCCATCCTCACACTGCTGGTCGCCGGCTTTACGCTTTTCCCGTATACGAAAGGCGGCGAGGTTGCGCTCGGGCCGGTCGATTTTTTTGCGGGCTTCGGCAACGAAGCGCTTATCGCAATCTGTGTCCTGATGATGGTCGGCAAGGCGCTCGAAACAACCGGCGCACTGACGCCGTTGGCGAGTGTTGTCGGGCGCGCGTGGTCGACACAGCCGGTACTTGCTCTGGCGGCGACCCTGGTTGCCGGTGCGATTCTCAGTGCTTTCATGAATAACACGCCGATCGTCGTGCTGCTGATGCCGATACTGGTCGGCGCATCCCTGCGTTCCAAGTTTCCGGTATCGGGAGTCATGCTGCCGATGGGGCTTGCGACCATCGTTGGCGGCATGTCGACAACAATTGGCACCTCGACAAACCTGCTCGTTGTCGGTATCTCGCGCGACATGGGCATGCATGAATTCAGCATGTTCGAGTGGGTCATGCCGGTCGCAATCGTCGGTGGAGCAGGGCTGCTCTACCTGTGGCTGCTCGCTCCAAGGCTGATTCCGGATCGGACTCCACCGATGGCCGACACGTCACCGCGCATTTTCAGCGCTCAGCTGCACGTTAAAGAAGGAGGTTTCGCCGACGGTAAATCGCTTTCGGAAGTGCTGGCGAAAGCCGGCGGCAATCTTCGAATCGACAAGATTCAGCGCACCGATACCCTGTTTCTCGCGAAGCTGCCGTCGGTAAAGCTGCAGCCGGGAGACAGGCTGTTCGTCAAGGACTCACCCGAGAACCTGAAGCACTACGAGCAGCTGCTCGGCGCAACGCTTTTCAATATTTCGGACAGCGAGCACCCTGTCGACGAGCAAACGCCGCTTAGAGCCGAGGGCCAGCAGCTCGCCGAGGTGGTCGTCACGCGCGGCTCGCCGCTGCATTTGCGCAGTCTCGCGGCCGCACGGTTCACCAGCAGCTACGGCCTGCTGCCGCTTGCGGTTCATCGTGCTCGCGCACCGAGCTCACAGGTAACGGGCGACCTGAACCAGATTCGACTGCGCGCGGGCGACGTCCTGCTCGTTCAGGGAACGAGCGAGGCGATTGCGAATCTCAAGGAAAACGGCACGATGCTGGTCCTCGACGGCGCGACGACCCTGCCGCAGACACACAACGCCAAGCGTGCTCTTGCGGTCATGGCTTTTGTGGTGCTGGCCGCGGCGCTGGGCGTGATGCCGATTTCGGTAAGTGCGCTGGTTGGCCTGGGCCTGATGCTTGCAACGGGCTGCCTGGGCTGGCGCGATGCGGCCGGCGCACTGTCGATACCCGTGGTCATGATCATTGTGACGGCACTGGCGCTGGGTAAGGCGCTGATGGGTACGGGCATGGCCGATTATATTGCGATCAGTTTTGTGCACGCCGCGTACGGTCTGCCGGCCCCCATGATCCTCAGTGCGTTCCTGCTGCTCATGACAATCATGACGAACATCGTTTCAAATAATGCGGCGGCGGCTATCGGCACGCCGATTGCCGTAAGCATCGCACAGCAGCTCGGAGTCAGCCCCGAGCCCTTTATTCTCGCCGTCCTTTTCGGCGCCAACATGAGCTTTGCGACGCCGTATGGCTATCAAACCAATCTCCTGGTGATGAGTGCCGGCGGCTACAAGTTCACGGACTTCCTGCGCGTAGGTATCCCGCTCACGCTGATCATGTGGCTTGGATTCTCGCTGGTACTGCCGATGCTGTACGAGCTGTAGGCACTTGACGCAGTGCCGGAGCGACGGTAATACTCGCGTGTATGAATGCTCAGATCGTCAACAACTGGTGGTGGCTGCCCGCAACCGAGGGGGGTGGCTGACCGGTTTTTAGCTGAGCAACGCAGAAGCAAAAGCCCATCTCTGCCGAAATCAGGGATGGGCTTTTTTTTGACCATGGATGGTCTTATGCCGCGGCGCACAGGGACGTGCGGGAGCGGCGTTGACCATGGATGGTCTTATGCCGCGGCGCACAGGGACGTGCGGGAGCGGCGTTGACCTGAGAACCAGACATGCAGGCACCGTTCGACATCGCAGCCGACCTGGACACACCGGTCTCGGCCTACCTGAAGCTCGAGGCAATGCGCCCGCGCTTTCTGCTCGAGAGCGTCGAGGGCGGCGAGCGGCTGGCTCGCTATTCCTTCCTCGGCTTCGGTGACGCTGTCGAAGTTCGAATGGACGGCACCTCGCTGAACGTCAACGGCAAAACGGAGGCGCGACCGAGAGACCGGGAAGAATACCTGGCGGCCTTGCGTCGAGCGCTGGAGCTCGCGCCGCGACCGCAGCCGGCCGACGATCTGCCGTTTGCGGGTGGCCTCGTCGGCGTATCCGGATACGACGTGGTGCGGTTGTTCGAGAAGCTGCCCCACGATACCGAACCGCAGACCAACGTCCCCGATGCCGCGTTCGTGGCGCCCGCGTCTTTGCTGGTTTTCGACCATCTCACGCGACGTGTCGCACTGTTGCACGATGGACCCGAAAAAGAACGGCTGCGTCTAAGGGCTGAAGTCATCAGGCTGCTTCGCGGCCCGATCCCGGCAACGAAAGAGAACGTGTCAATTTCGCCTGTGGCTGCGAGCCTGAGCGAAAAAGAGTATTCGGAGCGCGTTAACGCGTGCAAGGAATACATCGCGGCCGGCGATATCTACCAGATCGTGCTGTCCGTTTTGTTTCGCGGCAAGAGCAACGTTTCGCCGTTCCAGGTATACCGGGCGCTGCGCCTGTTGAATCCGTCTCCCTACATGTTCTTTTTCGACTTTGACGATCTGCAGGTCGTGGGATCGTCGCCCGAAGCGCTCGTGAAACTGAATCACAAAACGGCATCGCTGCGGCCGATTGCAGGCACGCTGCCGCGCGGCGCGACGCGCGAGGAAGATCTTGCGAACGAAGCGGCGCTTCTGGCCGACCCGAAAGAAGCGGCGGAGCATGTGATGCTCGTCGACCTGGCGCGCAATGACCTCGGGCGTGTCGCGACGGCGGGGTCTGTACATGTAGATCCTTACCGCGCTATCGAACGCTACAGCCACGTCATGCACATCGTTAGCGGCGTACAGGGCGAGCTTGCAGAAGGCTTTGATCAGTTCGACCTGTTCGCGGCAAGTTTTCCGGCAGGCACGCTCGTTGGTGCGCCTAAAGTCCGTGCGATGGAGATCATCGAAGAAATGGAACAGGTTGGGCGCGGACTGTATGCGGGTACCGCCGGTTATTTTGGTCTGAGCGGTGACATGGACCAGGCGATAACCATTCGTACGCTGGTGTTTGCCGGCGACGAATACAGTTTCCAGGCTGGTGCCGGTATTGTTGCCGACTCCGTTCCAGCCAGTGAGTACCAGGAAGTGCTCGCGAAAAGCGCCATACTCAGACGTGCGCTGGAAATTGCCGGGGAGGGCTTGTGATGAGCAATACGAAGAATGCTCCGCAGTCTTTTGATCACGTACGCATGCTGCTGATCGATAACTACGATTCTTTTACGTACAACCTGGTGCAGGCCTTTGCGGCGCACGGCGCGGACGTCTTGGTATACAGAAACGACGCGATCAATGTCGACGAGGCCCTGGCCCTCGAGCCGACGCACCTCGTCATTTCCCCCGGGCCGGGCCGACCCGAGGATGCAGGTGTGTCGCTGGCCATGATCGCCGCGTTCGCGGGACGCGTTCCTGTCCTGGGCGTGTGCCTCGGGCACCAGAGCATCGTCCAGCAGCAGGGTGGCGAAATTGTTCGTGCGGAGCGGCTGATGCACGGCAAAACATCGATGGTGAGTCACGACGGCCGATCGATCTACGAGGGCCTGTCGAACCCGTTCGAGGTCGGCCGCTATCATTCCCTGTGTGCCGAGCAGGAAAGCCTGCCGGACTCGCTGCAAATCACGGCGCAGACGGATCGCGGGGAGATAATGGGCGTGAGGCACAAGACCCTGCCTGTCGAAGGCGTACAGTTTCATCCTGAAAGCGTACTGACGCCCGAAGGGGAACGCCTGATGGTGAACTTCATGCGGATGAGCCAGTGATGGACAAGGAATACAGCCGGGTGCTCGACCGCCTGCTCGATGGCCATGCGCTCACGGAGCGCCAGGCGTATGGGCTGATGCACAAGCTCGCCGAAGGCGAGCTGCCCCCGGCCCTGGCCGGCGCGCTGCTTGCCGGCCTGCGTGCCAAGGGAGAGACCGCTGACGAGATACGCGGCTTCGCCACGGCGATGCGGGAGCTCGCGGTGCATCCGGAGATACCCGAGGGTGCGCCAACGGTTGACACGGTCGGCACCGGCGGCGACGGCTCCGGCAGCCTGAATCTTTCGACGGGAACCGGCCTGCTGGCCGCCGCAGCCGGGTCGCGGGTCGTGAAGCACGGCAACCGGTCCGTGTCGAGCCGCTCAGGCAGCGCCGACATGCTCGAGTGCCTCGGCCTGCCGCTGCCGCTGCGGGAAAAAGAAGCCGTCGCCTGTCTCGAGGCCACGAACTTCACGTTCCTGTTCGCGCCGGCCTACCATCCCGCGATGAAAGCCGTGGTGCCAATTCGCGGCGCGCTGTCCGTTCGTACCGTCTTCAACATCCTCGGCCCGCTGACCAATCCGGCCTCTCCCCCGTTTCAGCTCATCGGAGCGTTCAGCAAAGAGGCTGCGAAGCTGATGGCCGATACGCTTGCCGGCATGCCGCTGCAGCGCGCATTCGTCGTGCACGGCGAACCGGGCTGGGACGAGGCGACGCCGGCGGGTGATTTCTGGCTGTACGACGTGCGGCCGGGATCGGTCACCGAAACGAAGCGCTCGCCCGAGGATTACGGGATCAGGCGATGCCGGCCCGAAGACCTCGAGGGCGGTGACGCAGAAAGGAACGCCAGGGAACTGGTGCGGGTCTTCACCGGGGAAGACAAGGGCGCCCACCGCGACGCGCTGCTGATGGGTACCTCGCTCGTGCTCGAAGTGCAGGGCGATGCCAAAGACGCCGTCGACGGCGTAGCCAAAGCGGCGGCCGCCATCGACGACGGTCGCGCGGCAGCCTTCCTTCAGAAAATGCGCGAGCACTTCGCAGCCAATGGATGATTTTTTACAGGCCATGGCGGCGGGAAGTGCCGAACGCGCGGCGGCGGTACCCTCGAAATTTTCGTCGGCGGACTTCGACAGGCCGGTCGTGCCGCTCGTGCTCGGAGATTTCGATCTGATCGCCGAAATAAAAGACCGCTCTCCGGTCGAGGGCACACTCAAAAACGAAATTCAAAGTCGCGCAGCGCAGGCGAGCAGCTACGCGGCGGGCGGCGCGGCCGCGATTTCCGTCCTGACCGAACCGAGCCGCTTCGACGGCGATCTCGCTCACCTCGAAGAAGTGGCTGCGGTCGTACCGGGCACGCCGGTCATGCGAAAAGATTTCCTGGTCGAACCCGTCCAGGTGCATGAAGCCCGCAAGGCCGGCGCGAGCGGCGTCCTGCTGATTGCCGCGCTGTTGTCCGACAGCAAACTTCGCGAGATGCTCGATGCTGCATGGCAACACGACATGTTCGTCCTGCTGGAATCTTTCGACGAAAACGACCTGGCACGATCGTCGACGCTCATGGACAATGCCGACGATTTCGAGCGCGCTGAGTCGGGTCAGCTCCTGTTTGGCGTCAATACGCGCAACCTGCGCACGCTCGAGGTCGATAACGAGCGGCTGCGAAAGCTTTCCCCGCTGCTGCCGAATGCGCGCTGTGTTGCCGAGAGCGGGCTGCGCACGGCGGACGATGCCGCGAGCGTTGCGGAATACGGATACCGACTGGCGCTGGTCGGAACCGCCCTGATGCGCAGCGACGATCCCGCGGCTTTGGTCGCGGCCATGCGCAAAGCGGGCAGCGCGCGGGTGGCTGCGTGAGCCTGCTGATCAAGATCTGCGGGCTGCGCGACGAGCGACACGTTGCCACTGCCGTCGAAGCCGGGGCCGGTGCGCTAGGATTCGTTTTTGCCGAATCGCCGCGCATGGTTACGCCCGAGCTTGCCCGCGCGATCAGTACCGCGGTACCGCGTTACGTGAAACGCGTGGCGGTCATGCTGCATCCGGCGAATGACGAATGGCAGCGCGTGCTCGCGCGGTTCGAGCCCGACGTTTTGCAGACAGATGCAGAGGACTTCGGCAGTCTCGAGATACCCGCATCCGTGGAGCGCTGGCCCGTTTATCGCGAAGGGCAGTCGAGACCCGCAGCGGCGGGCACCTGGGTGTACGAAGGATTGAATAGCGGCCGGGGAGAGACGGTAGACTGGTCGGCGGCGGCCGGCCTGGCACGATCCGGCGGCATGATCCTCGCCGGCGGACTCGGCCCGGGAAACGTTGCGACGGCCATTCGCAGGGTCAGGCCGTCCGGTGTTGACGTGTCCAGCGGCGTCGAGTCGGCGCCCGGCCAGAAAAGTACGCGGTTAATAAAAGAATTCATCAGGGCGGCACGAGCCGCGGAGAAAGAGCTATGAGTGCACTGCTGCAGGCCGGCGAGGCATCGGCGCTGCTCGATGCGGCCATCCGCGGCGAGCTGCCCGACGAGCGCGGCCGCTTCGGTCCGTTCGGCGGCCGCTACGTGCCGGAAACGCTGGTACCGGCTTTCGAACGACTCGAAGACGGTGTACGCGAGCATCTGCATGACGCGGCGTTCCAGGCCGAGTTCCAGAAGGAACTGCGCGAGTGGGTCGGCCGGCCGACGGCACTGACCTATGCGCCGCGGCTCAGCGAAAGCTGGGGCGCCGACGTCTGGCTGAAGCGGGAAGACCTTGCCCACACGGGCGCGCACAAGATCAACAATGCAATCGGCCAGGCGATTCTCGCGAAACGGCTCGGCGCCCGGCGTGTGATCGCCGAAACGGGCGCCGGGCAACACGGCGTTGCGTCGGCCGCCGCCTGCGCGCGCGTCGGGCTGCCGTGCAGTGTGTACATGGGTGCCGTCGACATGGAGCGCCAGTCACCGAACGTCGATCGCATGCGACGACTCGGCGCAGAAGTCGTCGCCGTGGAATCCGGCGACAAGACCCTGCGGGCTGCCATCGACGAAGCGCTCCGAACCTGGGTAACGGATCCCGAGGGCATCTACTACCTGTTGGGTTCGGCGGTCGGGGCGCACCCGTATCCTTACCTCGTGCGTGAACTGCAGTTGGTGATCGGGCAGGAAGCGCGGCAGCAGATGATCGATCTCGCGGGCGGCCTGCCCGACGTTGCGTTCGCCTGTGTCGGCGGCGGCTCCAACGCCATCGGTCTTTTTTATCCTTTGCTCGGCGACGATATCGAACTCATCGGCGTCGAGGCGGGCGGCACCGGCAGCGGACTCGGGCAAAACGCCGCGACGCTGGCGACCGGCACGCCGGGTGTACTGCAGGGCTCTTACACGATCATCCTGCAGGACGACGACGGACAGGTGCAGGAAACGCACTCGATTTCAGCAGGACTCGACTATTCGGGCGTCGGACCCGAGCATGCGCTGCTGCAGGCGACCGGTCGCGTGCACTATATTTCGGCCAGCGATGACGAGGCGCTCGAAGCGCTCGAAGAACTGTGCGCCAGCGAAGGCATACTGACGGCACTCGAGACCTCGCATGCTTTCGCCGCCGCAAAAAAATACGCAGGAGAGCATCCCGGCAGGCGAATACTGATCGGCAACTCCGGACGCGGCGACAAGGACATGCCCACGTTGACCAGGTACCCGGCGAGGACACGCAGCCATGCAGGCGCATGAGCGCATTACCGCAGCCATCGATGCTGCGACGCAGTCGGGCCGGCCCGCACTCGTGCCGTTCATAACGGCGGGCTACCCGAAGCCCGATGATTTTATCCGCACGCTTAAAGCCATCGCCGCCGTCGGCGATGTGGTCGAACTGGGCATTCCTTTTTCGGACCCGATGGCAGACGGCATGACAATTCAACGATCGAGTTTCGAGGCATTGCAGCAAGGCGTCAGCCTGAAATGGATTTTCGAGCAGCTGGACTCGGCCAGCGGCGAAATCGATGCTCCCCTGGTCATGATGTCCTACCTTAATCCGCTGCTTGCATTCGGCTACGACAAGCTGGCGGATCGGGCGCTGGCAGCCGGCGTGTGCGGATTTATCGTTCCCGACCTGCCGCTCGAAGAAAGCGCAGACTTAAGGGCTGCGCTCGAGGTAAATGGCCTCGGTCTTGTTCAACTCGTGACTCCCGCCACGCCCGAGCGCCGGCTGCAAACGCTTTGCGAAGCGTCGCGCGGTTTCGTCTACGCCGTGACCATCACGGGGATAACCGGTGGTGCCGCCGGGCTTCCCGCCGACCTCGCGGACTACCTCGACAAGGTCGCACGGCTTTCGTCCCTGCCTGTGTGCGCGGGCTTCGGTATACGGGCGCGCGAGGACGTGGCGGCCGTGGGCAGGCACGCGGCCGGCGCAGTTGTCGGCTCGGCCCTCGTTGAGGTCCTCGAGCGCGGCGACGATCCGCAGCCGTACCTTCGGTCCCTGCTCGGCCAATGAAAAAGCTGACATCGGCAGATTCGCTGATCACGATCAATCACTACAAGAACCTGCTGGCCGCCGAGGGCATTCGCTCCGAGATTCGAAACGAATTCCTCGGCGCGGTCGTCTGGGAGATACCCTGGGTCGAGGCGTGGCCTGAACTGTGGGTCGTCAATGACCTCGACTTTGATCGAGCCATGCAGCTGATTACGTCCGTCGAATCGGAAAGCCCGAGCGCACCGTGGCGGTGCAAGAAGTGTGGCGAGGAAAACGGCGGGCAGTTTGCGGTCTGCTGGAAGTGCAGCGCCTCCGTCGATTGAGCTACCATACCCGCCTGATACTTCGCGGGCCCGCTTCGGGAGTTCCTCTCGCTTAACCTCGCTCGGCGTCCTGCCTCGCTCGCATCGGGCTCCGCTTGCTTTGGCGTCCATGCGTCGCTGCGCTACGCACGACGCTCGAGGAACTCCCCGAGCGACACCCGCACGAGTCCAAGCAGCGGCGGTGAGTGCCGGGGTGTCTCACAAAGCGAGTTTGCGAAGCAGCTGTCCGAGCGACTGAGATTCCCCGGCGATCGGCGCCGCGGTGGGGGTGGTGGTACGTTAAGGCATGCCGCGGGCGAGCAGGCTGGTGCCGGCGATCTCGCTTCGTAATACGGCCGCGACTTTCTCCGGCTGCATCGGTTTGCTGATCAAAAAGCCCTGCGCGAGGTCGCAGTTGCAGCTCTTCAGAAACTCGAGCTGCGTCATCGTCTCGACGCCTTCGGCAGCGACCTCGATATCGAGGCCCTGCGCCATCGCGATGGCAGCCCGAATGATGCGCTGGTGGCTGTTGTTTTCCTCGACGTCTGAAATCAATGACTGGTCAAGAACGAAACTGTCGATGAAGCCGTTGTCGAGCGACTCGAACGACACGTCGCGCGTGCCGAAATGATCGAGCGAGATGCGCACGCCGAGCTTTCTGAGGCTGCGTAACGTCTCCAGTTCGCTGCTGCGTTTGCGGACGATATCGTCGTCACCGATTTCAAGCTCGATACAGCCCGGGTCGAGCGCCGTATCGGACAGCGCTTTGGCAACGGCCTCAACCAGGCGGTCGTGCATCAGCTGCTGCGTTGACAGGTTGATCGCGACCGACAGGTCGGGCATTTCGAACTGGTGCTGCCATCCTGCGAGCTGTCGGCAGGCTGTCGCGATAACCCATTCGCCGGCCGAATGGATCAGGCCGCTGCTTTCGAGAACGGGCAGGAAGCGGGCGGGGGCGAGCAGGCCGAACCGCGGGTGCTGCCAGCGTAGCAGCGCTTCGAGGCCGATGAGGCGGCCGCTCGAGACATCGATGCGTGGCTGGTAGTGCAACACGAACTCGTCGCGGACCAGGGCATGCCGCAGGCCGATTTCGAGTTCTTCACGTTGCGCGAGCTTGGTATTGAGAGCTTTCGAGTAATACTGAAAACGATCGCCGCCGCGTTTCTTTGCTTCGTACATCGCAATATCGGCGGCTTTGATCAGCCGCTCGGCGTTGTCGCCGGAATCCGGGTACATGGCAATGCCGATGCTCGGGGTCGTATAAACTTCGCTGCCGCCGAGCTCGTACTTCTCGGACAGCACGAGCAGCAGTTTCTGCGCGGCCGCCGCGGCATTGCTCGCTTCGCCGAAGTCTTCGAGGCATACGACGAATTCATCGCCGCCCCAGCGACCGACGAAATCGCCGATTCGAAGATTCCCTTTCAGCCGTTCTGCAACCTCGCAAAGCAGCGCGTCACCGATGTCGTGTCCGAGCGTATCGTTTACCGACTTGAATCGATCGAAATCGATAAAGAGAGTCGCGAGCGGTACAGACTTGCGCTGGCTTCGACCCACGGCGCGCGTCAGCTGTTCTCTAAACAGGCCGCGATTGGCCAGTCCCGTCAGTTCGTCGTATTGCGCGCGTTTTTCGAGTTCTATTGTCCTGCGAGTCATATCCGTGATGTCGCGGAAAGTAATGACGCCGCCGATGAGCTTGCGGTTGCCGTCGAAGAGGCCCTGGCCGTTCAGGCTCAGCACCGTATCCGGCTGTTCGGGCGCGCGGTAGATGGCCACCTGGGAGGTGAATTTCTCTCCGTTGCGAGCGCGCACGAGCGGCAGGTCCGAGGAGTTTCGATAGTTTTCGCCGTGCTCGTCGATGCAGCAGAAAGTCTGTTCCCACGTCGGGTCCGGCTGTGACCGGGGCCCGAGGCCGAGTATGGAGCGGGCAGCCGGATTGATTTCGAGTACGTGGCCGGCGCTGTCCACGACGATAACGCCGTCGTTAATGTTCTTGAGTATGGAAAGCACCGTCATATCCGTGTCGGACAGCCGGCGCTGCAGGTGACTGCGTTGCACGGCGTGGTCGAACACCGCGTTCTGGCTTTCGACGGTGATGTCGTCTACGCAGATATAGGCCTCGGCGCCCGCGCCTACCGCGGCTATGCCGCGATGTTCGAAGTCTTTCTGTGTCAACGCGATGATCGGGTAGGGCTCCAGCGCATGAATGATGTCGTTGAGCGAATGTCCGGACTGTGCGATCGACGGGCCGACCTCGAGAAGAACAAGGTCGACCACCGAGGCGGCGTTGATCGGCAGGCTCAGCACGGGGCAGCGCGTCAGCATGGTGCAGCAAGGAAGCGTTTCCAGTTCTCCGAGGTAGTCGGCGGCGAATTCGCCACGACCCAGGTAGAGAATCGAGTGCCCCGACATCAGTAGCCCGCAACCGTTGGCGGCAATTTAACCGTGGCGTCACGACATGGTGCTGAAAACGGACAAGCGTCTGTAGGTGCCATATTTTTTGTTTTACTTCGTCGGTTGCGCCGGGCGGAGGCCGAGCTTGCATGCGGCCAGTGGCATCATACCAGAATAGTAAACAAAGACAGTCGCTTGAGCGATCTTTTTGGCTTTACAAAGCCGTGGTTTTCAAACCAAAACAGGTGCACCGGCATCCAAAGGTCACGATAAAGGGAGAAAAAGCACGTGTCAGCGCTTTTGACCGCAAACCGCAGCGACTATAGTCAAACGATGCTTCCTACGACCGCAGACGGATTCGCCGATGAAGCCGCCTGGATCAACCGGGCGCAGCGATCAGACACGCGGGCTTTTGAATCTCTTTATCGACTGCATGTGGACAAGGTCTATGGGCTGTGTCTGAGGATGACTGGCAATGTCAGCGAGGCGGAAGACTGTACGCAGGATGCGTTTATCCAGGCATGGAACAAGCTTGCGAAATTTCGCGGCGACAGCGCTTTTGCCACGTGGCTGCATCGCATCGCCGTCAACACGGTTCTGGGCCGCATGCGGTCATCGAAACGCGAGCAGGATCGGATCCAGGCGGTGGCCGAAACGTCGGCAGCGCCACTGGCCACGGGCGACGTCGGCGAACTCCGGGATCTGTCGGAGGCCGTCGACAAACTGCCGGCAGGCGCGCGTCACGTATTCGTTCTGCACGCAGTATATGGCTACAGCCACGAAGAGGCCGGCAGCATGCTGGGCATCGCGGCGGGTACCAGCAAAGCGCAGCTGCATCGCGCGCGCAGGCTCCTGGCGCAGCAGCTGAAACAACAGGGATTTGAAGAATGACCGAAATGAATGATGACAAATTGACGGTGGCGGCGGCAAAGCTGGGGACCGAGATCAGCCCGCAGCGAGACCTGTGGCCGGGCATTGCCGAAGCGATCCGGATGCCACGGCGGGTTCGCCGGACATCGATGTTCGCACAGGCGGCAGCGATCGTGCTGCTGGTTGGCGCATCGTCGGGCGTGACCTACATCGCCGTAAAAGGTCAGCAGGGGCCGGTTACACAGCTGACGCCCAACCTCGTTTTCGAACAGACCGCGTACGCAAGTCGCTACAACCCGGGTCCCGGTTTTGAAGAGGCGCGCGACGAACTCGCCGCACAGCTCGACGTCGAACTCGCCCGGCTGTCGCCGCAAACACGAGCCGACATCGCTGCCAACCGGCAGGTGCTGCGGGAAGCGATTCTGGATATTCAGAACGCCCTCGAAAACGACCCGGACAACGCACTGCTGCAGGCCAGGCTCGTCAAAGCGTATCGGGAAGAGCTTTCGGTCCTGCGCAGGGTCGGCGGCCTGACCAGGAACGTCATGATGAGAAACGATATCTAGCTGGCACTTTCGCCAACCGGACACAGAAGTGAGTACGATGATGAAAAAACTGATTGCAACAGGCTTGAGCTTCCTGCTTGTTCTTCCTGCCGTGGCAGAAGACGTCGACAAAACGCTGGAGGCTGCCAGTGACGGGCACGTCGACATTTCGAATATTGCGGGTGCCGTTACCGTGACGGGCTGGACGAGAAACCAGGTCGAAGTCACAGGCACATTGGGGCGCAACGTCGAAGAACTCATCTTCGAGCGCGACGGGGACAAGATCACGGTCAAGGTCAAGGTGCCGCGGCGCGGCGGGGGTGGTATCGACAGCGACCTGCACATCAATGTGCCGCAGCAGAGCTCGATAGACGTCAGCGGCGTCAGTGCCGACATCGATGTAACGGAGGTCAGGGGCGAGCAGCGCCTGCATACCGTCAGCGGCGACATCTCGACCGAGTCGACCGGTAGCGATGTTACGGCGGAATCGGTCAGCGGCGACGTCGAGATCGAAGGCGACAAGAGCGCTACGGAAACGACAGCGAGTACGGTTTCCGGCGACCTCACGCTGTTCCGGGTTTCAGGTACGGTCAGCGCCGAATCCGTAACGGGAAAGATCATTATTGACGAAGGGTCATTCAGCCGCGTTGACCTGACGGTGGTCAACGGCGAGCTGGCGTTCCGGGCGGGACTGGAAAAAGGCGGCAAGCTGTCCGCCGAAACCGTCAACGGTGCTGTTGACGTCGAGTTTGTCGGGGACCTGTCGGCCAAGATCGATGTTGGCACGGTCAACGGCCGTATCCGCAACTGTTTCGGGCCGGAAGCTGAACGCACGAGCAAATACGCGCCCGGCTGGTCACTGCAATTTACCGAAGGCGATGGCGATGGACGCGTCGATATCTCGACGGTGAACGGCGGCGTGAATTTATGCCGGAAGTAAGGGCGGCGCGGGGCTGGCACCTTGTCCCGGCCGGCCCGGGGGGTTGATTCAGCCCAAATCGAGCCCAGTTTGATACTCTTAGGGGTCTGCCGAACAAGGGTTCCGACATGGGCCGAACTACCAAAATCGTTGCGTGGCTGATTGCCGCGATTGTTGCTGTATTTGCGCTGGCCGCGATCTTCTTCGTGCTGTTCTTCGATCCCAACGATTTCCGCGACGACATCGCGGAGGCCGTGAAGGAAAAAACCGGGCGCGACCTCGTGATCGAGGGAGATCTGTCGGTCGCGTTCTTCCCCTGGCTTGCGATTGAAGTCGGGCATACGACGCTCGGCAATGCGCCGGGATTCGGCGACGAACCGTTTGCTGAATTCGATCGGGCAAAGCTGAGCGTTCGTTTGCTGCCGATGCTCCTGCGGCAGGAAGTTGCGATCGGTACCGCGGAACTGAAAGCGCTCACGCTGAATCTCGAGGTGGATCCGAAAGGGCGCAGCAACTGGGACGATTTCCTTGCCGACAGGGGGCCGGCGAAAGCCGAGGCCGAGCCGGGCGAAGGCAAAGCCGTTGAGGTCTCGGGCATCGATGTCAGCGATACAACGATCAGGTACCAGGACAGGCAGTCCGGCGACACCTATGTACTGAGCGGAATGACGATGCAGTTCGGTCGCGTATCCGACGACGGGCGAGCGGTTCCTGCGAGCGGCGCGTTTCATTTCGAAATGCAGCCCGGCAAGATCAGCGGCGATATCGAAATGGACACGGAGCTGTCCTTCGATTTGAAAAAGAGCCTCGTGACGCTGGACGGCCTCACGATCGAGGGCGTCGTCGCCGGCATTACGACCTCGCCGACCAGCCTGAAGTTCGCAACCGACGGCATCGAGGTGCAGACCGAAAAACAGCTTGTGACCCTACAACCGCTCGCGATGTCGCTGCTGGGCATCGACATCGATGCCGACGTCGAGCCTTTTTCCTATGCAGCAGCAGTTGAGCCGGTCGCGACCATCAAGACGGACGCTTTTTCACCGCGAAGCGTCATGCACCTGCTGGATATCGAGGTGCCCGAAACGGCCGACCCGATCGCCTTGAGCCGCGTCATCCTCGATGCGAAAGCGGCCGTCAGGAAAAATGCCGTGGAGATGACCGGCGTCACGATCAAGCTCGACGATACAACGTTCAAAGGCGCGCTCACGGTGCCGCGAAGCAAGAGCGGGGCTTACCGCTTCGATCTCGGTGTCGATCGAATTGACCTGAACCGGTACATGGCGCCCGCGGGTACGGCGACGCCGGCGGCCAGGGGCGAATCCGTGCCCGTCGAAATTCCCGCCGACCTGATTCGGCCGTTGAACGCGCGCGGTAATCTTCGCGTCGCGACGGCGCTGCTGGGCGGCATGGAATTCCAGGACGTCGAACTCGGATTGAACTCAGCCAACGGCCGCCTGCGAATCCATCCCGTTACCGCAAAATTGTATGGCGGCAGCTACAGCGGTGACGTGCGCGTTGACGTATCGGGCCAGACCCCGGTTCTTTCGGTCGACGAGAAAATCCAGAACGTGAACCTGGCGGACATGACGCGCGCGCTGTTCAAAAAGGAAAACGTTACGGGAACGATCAACGGCGGATTCGTGCTCTCGGGGCGCGGCGACGACATGGCGGCCGTCCAGAAGACCCTCGGCGGCAACATGTCCTTTCAGCTGATCGACGGCAGCTACGAGGGAACCGACATCTGGTACGAGCTGCGCCGCGCGCGTGCACTACTGAAAGGAGGAGCAGCGCCGAAGCCCGTATTGCCGCCGCGCACGCAATTCAGCTCGGTAAGCGCGACCGGCGTAGTCAGCAATGGCGTCATGCGCAACGACGACCTGTCCGCGGAGCTGCCCTTCATGCAGATTACCGGGCGCGGCACCGTCGACCTGCCTGCGGCAACGGTCAACTACGATCTCACGGCGCGGGTGCTGGAGCGTCCCGAGTCGCTGAAGAATGTGACCGAAGAAGAGCTCAATGATTTCACCAAGGCCGTCATACCGCTCAAGATCACCGGGCCACTGACCGCGCCGAGCGTCAAGCCCAATGTCGAAGCGCTGCTGAAAAAGCGGGTAGAGGAAGAGATCAAGAGCCGGGTCTTTGACAAACTCCTGGGCGGCGACAGGAAAACAGCGCCGCCGGCGACGGAACCGCAAGCAGAGGCCCCGGCGGAAGGTGCAGCGGAAGAAGTAGCCCCGGCGGAAGGCGCAGCGGAAGAAGCGGCGCCGGCGGAAGAGCCGCCGCCAGAGCAAAGCGAGAAGGAGAAGCTCGAGGAGGAGGTCAAGGACAAGCTCAAGGATCTGTTCGGCAGATGAGCCGACCGGCACTGCTCGCGCTGCCGCTCCTGCTTTGGCTGAGCGCCGCCAGCGCGGCGGAGCTGCGCAGCATCGACGTCGAGCATCACAAGGGCCGTTACACCGTTTTATCGGAAGTCTGGTTCGATGCCACGGTGGAGCAGGTCTTCGAAGTATTCAGGCACTGGGACCTGTCGACACAGTTCTCGAGTGCTATCGCGGAGTCGCGTGACCTTGCGGCAGACGAACAGGGCCGGCCGGGGTACTACGTGCGCAACGAAGGCTGCCTGCTGCTTTTCTGCATGTCCTTCGTAAGGCAGGGCCACGTCGAACTCGAAGTCAACGAGGAGCTTCGCGCCGTTGCGAATCCGGAGGCCAGCGACTTCAAGTTGGCCAAAGAGACGTGGACGTTCGTCGCCGAAAACGGCGGCACCGTCGTTACCTACCGGCTGCTGATGGAGCCCGACTTCTGGGTGCCGCCCGGCATCGGTCCCTACCTGATCAAACGCAAGTTCAAAAACAACGGCGGCGATGCGATCGACAGAATCGAGGCGATCGCGCAGGGCATGTTGGTGCCGGGAGGCGTTGGTGTTGACTAGTTTTTCGGATCGCCTGCTCGACTGGTTCGATACCCACGGGCGTACGGACCTGCCGTGGCAAGAGGGCAATGACTCATATCGCATCTGGGTATCGGAGATCATGCTGCAACAGACGCAGGTCGCGACGGTTATTCCCTACTTCGAGCGATTCGTTAAAAGCTTTCCAACGGTAACGGCGCTGGCCGACGCGGACCTGGACGATGTGCTGCATCACTGGTCGGGCCTCGGATACTACGCCCGGGCGCGAAACCTGCACCAGGCCGCGAAAATCGTCAGGGACGATCGTGGCGGCGTATTTCCTAAGGCTTTCGAAGACGTGATCGCGTTGCCGGGCATCGGGCGCTCGACGGCCGGCGCCATCCTGTCGCTTGCGCTGGACCAGCGCCACCCGATACTCGACGGCAACGCAAAAAGAGTGCTGGCGCGTCATGAGGCGATCGACGGCTGGCCGGGCAAGGCGGCGGTGCTAAAGAAGCTCTGGCAGATCGCGGATAAACACACGCCGGAGCGGCGCAGCGCGGCGTACACGCAGGCCATCATGGATCTCGGCGCGACGCTCTGCAGGCGCGGCAGTCCGGCCTGCGATCGTTGCCCGGTACAGGAAGACTGCGCTGCCCGCGTCGCGGGAAGCGTCCTTGACTATCCGGGCCGCAGGCCGAAAACGGAAAAACCGCTGCGGCAGACAACGATGCTGCTGGCCAGGAACAGCGAGCGCGTGTATCTCGAGCGGCGACCGGAGGCCGGCATCTGGGGCGGGCTCTGGAGCCTGCCCGAACTCGGCGATCGAACGATTGACGACTGGTGCAGGGACGAGCTGGAAGCGGCGGCAACGGCGACCGAACGCTGGCAAACGCTGCGCCACAGCTTCAGCCACTACGATCTCGATATCCAGCCGATACTGGTGCGCGTGGACTCGCCTTTAAGTAAAGTAGCCGACAGCGACGATACGACCTGGTACGGGCTCGATGAAACGCCGCCCGGCGGGCTCGCTGCGCCGGTAAAAAAACTGATTGATCAACTGAAGAAGAGTAGCAATGTCACGCACGATTAAATGTGTCATGTTGGGTGAAGGGGCCGAGGGCCTCGACTACGCGCCGTATCCCGGTGAACTGGGCCAGCGCATCTATGACAACGTATCGAAAGAGGCGTGGCAGCGCTGGCTGGGCCACCAGACCATGCTGATCAACGAGTACCGCCTGTCGCCGATCGAGCCGGATGCGCGCAAGTTTCTCGAATCCGAAATGGAGAAGTTCTTTTTCGGCGAAGGCTCGGCGGCGCCGAAAGAATTCGTACCACCAGGCTCCTAGGTTGTCCTTGCAGGAGCGCGCCCGGCGGGCGACCGCTGGCTACAAGCGCGTATAGTAATGCACGCTGAAAAATTCCTCCGCATCGGTCCACACTCTTGCCACGGCAAAGCCGGCATCAGCGGCCATTTCCGCAAAACCGTTGAGCGTGTACTTTTGTGAGTATTCGGTGATTATTGTCTCGCCCTCGGCTATCGTAAATTCCCTGTTGCCGATTTTAAAGCTCTGGTTTGCCTGGCTGATCAGCTCGATCACGACACGGCCTTTGCTTTCGTCGTAGCTGGCCCGATGCGCAAACGATTCGAGGTCGAAGTTGGCGCCGTAGCTCCGGTTAAGGTGTCGCAGCATGTTGAGGTTGAACTCTGCCGTGACGCCGGCGGAATCGTTGTAGGCACGATCGATGATGTCCGCGTCTTTTTGCAAATCGACGCCAATCAGGAGTGCACCGTTCTCGCCGGCTTCTTCGTACATGACGCGTAGCAGCTCGATCGCGGTATTTTTTTCGAAGTTGCCGATCGTCGAGCCCGGGAAGTAAACGACATTCCTGACCGGCATGATCGTTGGCGTCGGCAGCGCAAACGGGCGCGTGAAATCGGCAACCACGGGCAGTATGTCAAGATGTGGAAACTCTTTCCGTATCTGTTGCGCCGACGCCCACAGGTGACTTTCCGAGATATCGACCGGCACGTAAGCGGCGAGGTCGTCGAGGTTCTCGAGCAGAATTCGGGTCTTCAGGCTTGAGCCGCTGCCGAATTCGATCAGGCTTGCCGTCTTGCCAATGAGAGCGGCCATCTCGTGGACATGCTCGCGCATGATCTCGAGTTCTGCATCGGTCAGGTAGTACTCTGGCAGCGCCGTTATTTTTTCGAACAGGCGGGAGCCTCTTTCGTCGTAGAAATATTTGGGCGAGATCATCTTTTGGGGCCGGCTCAACCCCTCGATAATCCGCTCGAGCTCCCTGCTCATGAGGTATGGCCGTCTTTTGCCAGCCGGATGCCGAGAAACTGCCAGCGGGCGTCCGGGTAAAAAAAGCTGCGGTAGCTCAGGCGGATGTGGTCTGCCGCCGTGACGCAGGAACCGCCGCGCACGGTCATCTGGCTGCACATGAACTTGCCGTTGTATTCACCGAGGGAGCCGGACAGCGGTTTGAACCCTGGGTAGGGCGCGTACGACGAGGAGGTCCACTCCCAGGCATCGCCAAAGAACTGGCCGACGCCGCCTGCCACCGGATGCCAGTAGCCCGCGTTCAGCAGGTTGCCGGCGACAGCGTGCTCGCGGGCCGCCAGCTCCCATTCGAACTCGGTGGGCAGGCGCGCTCCTGCCCATCGGGCGAACGCATCGGCTTCGTAGTAGCTGACGTGGCAAACGGGCGCATTCGCGTCAATGGCGCGCATACCACCGAGCGTAAATTCTGCTTCCAGCGATTCATCCCAATACAGCGGCCGTCGCCACTTGTGCTCGTTAACCGCCGCCCAGCCGTCGGACAGCCAGAGTTCCGATGTCGAGTAGGCGCCGTCTTCGATGAACGCACGGTAATCGGCGTTTGTGACGAGACGATTGCCGATTTGATGCTCGTGCAGCAGCGCATCGTGGCGGGGCGTTTCGTTGTCGAAACAGAAGCTGTCGCCGCTGGCGCCGATGCGGTGAATGCCGCTCTTGCCTTTCGTGAACGAATAGCTCGACACGGATGCGGCAGGCGGCACGGCGAGCGAAGGGCGGACTGCAGGTTTTGAAGGATTGCAGGAGAAGACGTGCTTGATGTCGGTGAGCAGCAGCTCCTGGTGCTGCTGCTCGTGGTTGAGGCCGAGCGTCGTGACCTGTATCACCTCGTCATCGTCGCCGCGCATCTGCAGGAGCTGCAGCATCGCCGTATCGACGTAGGCGCGATACTCGAGCACGCGCTTCAGCGTGGGCCGTGACAGCAGCCCGCGCTTCGGGCGGGCGTGCATCCTGCCGGCCGTGTAGTAATAGGAATTGAAGATGTAGTGATAGCGGTCGTCGAAGCGCTTGTAGTTTTCCAGGCCGGGCTCGAGCACGAAACGCTCGAAGAACCACGTGACGTGGGCCAGGTGCCACTTCGTCGGGCTGACGTCGGGCATCGTTTGCACGACCGTATCTTCGGGCTCCAGGTCACGAACGAGGTCCAGCGTCGTCGCCCGAACGTTGCGAAAACGATCGGACAGTGTTTCGGCGGAGACGGATTGGGCGATACGCATAATCTAGTGTAGAGGCAGCTCGGTTTTCTTTTGTACGGTGCGAATGGCGACACTTGAATTGACGCGAGCGACACCGGGTAAACGTGTCAGGGCATCCCTGTGCAGGCGTTCGAAGTCAGCCATGTCGGATACGACTACTCGCAGGAGATAGTCGAATTCCCCGGTCATAAGATAACACTCCATGACTTCGGGGATGTTGCGCACGGCCTGCTCGAAGGCTGCGAGCTCGCGTTCTTCCTCGCGGTGCAGGCCGATGTGCACGAACACGTTGCCGGAGAGCCCCACCCTGGGCTGGCTCACGAGCGCGGCGTAGCGATCGATTATGCCCGACTCCTCGAGCGCGCGGACGCGCCGCAGGCAGGCGGACTCGGAAAGGCTGACCAGGCTGGCCAGCTGTACGTTGCTGATGCGGCCGTCTTTTTGCAGGGCGTTGAGAATCAACTTGTCGTATTTGTCTAACTTCATGGCAGAAACTTGCTGGATAACTCGGATTAGCAACAGAATCTGCCATATTTGCCGGTTTCTGTCACTAATATTGCAAGCAAATGCCGCGATGTCCGCGCTATCGTGTAGGAACAAGAACTAGAGATCGGGGAAGGGGAGTGAGCCAGTGAAAGTCGGGGTGCCCAAAGAAATCAAGACGCTCGAATTCCGGGTCGGCATGACGCCGGCTGGCGTGCTCGAGCTCGTGCACGATGGCCATGACGTCGTTGTCGAAACCCGGGCCGGTGAAGGCATCGGCATGAGCGATACCGACTACCGTGCCGCGGGCGCGACCGTTGTCGACACGGCCGAAGAGGTGTTTGCCGCGGCCGAGATGATCGTCAAGGTCAAAGAACCGCAGCTCCACGAGTGCGCGATGTTGCGTGAAGACCAGTTCCTGTTCACCTACCTGCATCTCGCCGCCGATCCGGCACAAACCGAGGCGCTGGTAAAATCCGGTACGACGGCAATCGCTTACGAGACCGTCACCGCAAATGACGGCTCGCTGCCGTTGCTCACACCCATGTCGGAAGTTGCCGGGCGCCTCTCGATCCAGGCCGGTGCGTTTGCGCTGCAGAAAGCAAACGGCGGCCGCGGAATCCTGCTCGGTGGCGTACCCGGCGTCAGGCCGGCCAAAGTACTGGTCATTGGCGGCGGCGTGGCCGGCGCGAATGCGGCGGACATGGCCGTCGGCCTGGGTGCCGCGGTAACCATTCTCGATCGCTCGCTGCCTCGCCTGCGGCAGCTCGACGATATCTGGGGCGGTCGGGTGCGCATGGTCTACTCGACCAAGCACATCATCGACGAACTCAGCGTTGAATCAGACCTGATCATTGGTGCCGTCCTGGTCGCGGGCGCGGCGGCGCCGAAGCTCGTTACGGCACAGAACGTCAAGGACATGAACGCAGGTTCGGTCATGGTCGATATCTCGATCGACCAGGGTGGCTGTTTCGAGACCAGTCGTCCGACGACGCACGCCGATCCGACCTATGTTGTCGACGATGTTGTGCACTACTGCGTCACGAACATGCCCGGCGCCGTGCCGCGCACGAGCACGTTTGCGCTGACGAACGCGACGCTGCCGTTCGTGAAAGCCCTCGCCAGGCATGGCTGGAAGGAAGCGTTGACGCGTGACCCGCATCTCGCCAACGGTTTGAACGTACATGCAGGGCACGTCAATCATGAGGCTGTCGCCCATGATCTCGGCTATCAGTATCTCTCCGCCGAGGATGCCCTCAGAGCTGCCTGACCCCTCATATCCCCCTCGGGATCAGGCATTTTTAGGCCGGGCTTTTGCCCGGCCTTTTTTTTCTAGTTCGTCACGTCGATGCGCGGGTCTACGAAAAGAAGCCCGCCTCCCACGTCGACGGAATACTTATATTCCTGGGTAGTTTCACCGGCAACAGCGGGCGTGCAATAGACGAATTTCTTCCTCGCGTTGTACGAGTCGCTCGTGGTCAGCCAGCTCGGGCTTGCGACACCAGCACCGCCCGGTGTCACCGATTTACCGACGATCTCTACGACCTTGTCCTTGAAGTCCTTAGATTTCGGTTTGAGTTTGATGGTAAACGCGGACCTTTGCTTTACTTTTATCTTGGGCGTAACCGAGATGCTGCCGTCGCCGTATTCCACAGTCACTGATTTCGGCCAGCCGAGTCCTTCACACCCGTCCGGACCCCCTCCCGGAGTCACACAGGAGGTGGATAGCATGGCGAGGCCCAGTACTAGAAAGATCTTTGTCATTCTTCTTCTCCTTTCGCTCTCATAGTCTCAAGCATAGTAGTTTCACACTCACTCCGACAGGCTGAGGACTTCGTTGAAGCGCGAATCGCCCTGCAGATTGGCAATATTGGGATCGCTGGCGAGCAATTTCGTCGAATAACCCTGTTCAACCGCGGCTCGGAGAGCTTTCAAAGCGTCCGTGCTGTTGCCCCGTCGATTGAACATCAGGCCGTTGATGTAGTGCACATAGGGATCTTCGGGCGACAGCTCGATCGCTTTCTTTATCAAACTTTGGCCCTCGTCATGTTTGTCCAGGGCTGTCTTGACCCACGCAAGGTCCATCATGACCAAAGGATTGTTCGGATTGACCTGCAGGGCACGCGCGGCTAATGCCTCCGCTTTCTCGAATTCGCGGCGCGCGTCGTCCCTGCGGCCGGCAACCCAGAGCGCGTCTCCGAGGTTTGACCTCGCCAGGTGATCATTGGGCTGAAGCTCGACCGACGTGGTGAGGTTTTCGACAGCCGCTTCCAGATCGCCCAGGTAGTACTGCATCATCCCGAGATTGCTGTACGCGTTTTGCGTGGGTTCTATTTCAATCGCTTTTTCGTAGGCAAGCGCTGCTGCAGTGAAGTTACCCACCAGCGTGTAGGCGCCACCGAGATTCGCATAGTTATTCATGTCATCGGGGCTGAGCCCGACGACGTACTGGTACTGCTCGACGGCTTCCTCAAAACGGCCGGATCGAAACAGGAACGTGCCAAGCCGGTTGTAAGCCCGGCTGTCGCCCGGATGAATGTCGACGGCTTTGCGCAGGCTTGCTTCGGCCTCATCAGGTCGATTCTGCCGCGCATATATCACGCCTAGCCCGGTTAGCGATTCGACGTTGGAGGGATCGATCGCCAGTGCTTTTTGATACGCCGTTTCGGCGTCCTTCCACTGGCCGGTCGAACGATACAGGTCGCCGAGCGCGGTATGAACGATATCGAGGTTGGGATTCAGTGCGAGTGCGTTCGAGCAGGCGGATTCTGCTTTGTCGATGTACGAAGCGTCATTTGTTTTGTCATAGCCTTCCACGAATACAGTGCATTTTCCTGCCAGCGCCGCCGCGTATTCGGGATCAACGGCGAGTGCCGCGTCAAACCAGCCGAGTGCCGATGCGACGGTATCAATGGACATGGGCTGCCGCAGAGCTTCTATGCCCTGCCGGTAAAGTACGTACGCATCCAGCGTCGAGTCCTCGATCACTTTAAGGGAGGACGAGCGCAGGCCGGGCGGGAGGGCCACGCGAACATTCGCAACCGTGAGGCTCGTGATCTCATCGCGGATGTCGAAAAAATCCTCGCGCGTTCGGTCGAACTTGCGGGACAGAATATGGAAACCGGTTTCCGAGTCGATCATCTGCACCGTCACGCGCAGCTTGTCGGCCGCCATCTCGACGCTGCCCTCGAGATACATTTCCACGCGCAGACGCTTGCGAACATCCTGGGACGCACTGTTCGGCGCCAGCGAAAAGGAATCGCCGCGGGACGCAACGCGCAATCCGGGCACGCGCGACAGCTGCGTGATGACGTCGTCGACAAGGCCGTTTGCAAAAATCTGCGTTTCGCTGCTGCCGTCCAGGTTCAGGAAAGGCAGGACGGCAAACGAGTTCTCGGCGATGGGCGGCAGCTGGGCCTCGGTGACGAGCGCAACAGGTTCTTCACGTTTCGCTTCCGGCAAACCAATGCTCTGGTCATAGATGTACACGACGACAGCGGCTAGCGCGAGGGCACCGACCACGGACATATAGGTGCGGCCGAAACGTCGCCTGCGCGCGTCGGCAGGGGACAATGAATCCACCACTGCGCGTCCATCGCGAAACTCGAGATACCACGACAGGGCGATCGCGATCGGGAATCCGGCGATAACAAGAACCGTTACGAACGTTGCGGTCCAGTCGGGCAGATGCAGCCGCGCGAAAACGATGTCGGCGATTTGTATCAGCAGCCAACCGAGGATGAGATAAGCGACGGCGGTCTCGAAGACACCGCGACGCTGCAGATCCTGGAACAGGCCGATGTCGGCGGGGCGGGCGCCGCCCTTCGCGCCCAGCACGATGGAATCGCTGTGATCGGCCGCGAGTTCGGGCGTGATGATCAGCCGATAGCCGCGCGTCGGCAGGGTCTGTATGAACGTCGGGTTGTCGGCATGGTCACCGAGCGCATGACGAATCTCGCTGACAGCGTGACCGAGGGCCTCCTGGCTGCCTTTGCCGGCACCCCACACGGCCTGGAGCAGCTTGTCGCGAGTAACGAGCTCGCCCGGGTCGCTGGCGAGGCACAGCAGGACCTCCACGGCCTTGGGCGGCAGGTGCTGCGCACCGGTCGCCCCGGAGACCTGTCCTTTTAGTGGCTCGACGAGAACGTCGCCAAGATAAAATCCCTGCAAGAGATCAGAATTCACCGTGTTGCCCGGCCTTGCCCCAATAAGCAAAGCATAGCATCTGAAGCCAACGGATCTTGCGGGGCGAGGCGCCGCAACTGCGCTGCCTTCGCCGCGATGTGGCGAGCCATACCAATGCTGCGGCCGCCCGGTCTGCTGGCACATTTCCGGCCCGTGCGCTGGCTGCTCGAACATCTGTACCGCGGCTTCCTGCTTATTCGGCCCTGGCTGCAGCGGCGCGTGCGGCAGATCGTCGAATCGTAGTGACCAACCCCGGCAACGCCGGCCGTTTTCCTTGACTGATCCGGTATGCCCCGGTCTAATACCCCGCTCGTTTCGCCCCTGCAGGAGCGCCCAGAGGGCGCAACAAGAAAAAGGCCAGGTAGCTCAGTTGGTAGAGCAGCGGACTGAAAATCCGCGTGTCGGTGGTTCGATTCCGCCCCTGGCCACCAATTAA